>Ga0207799_100469_pt1 | contig 14935 bp, 15 predicted proteins | sample TtanPargueraPR_4_FD_187742 | JGI IMG/M metagenome (GOLD analysis project Ga0207799, IMG submission 187742) | Aerobic enrichment media microbial communities from Bioluminiscent Bay, La Parguera, Puerto Rico - Tt and M2 (SPAdes) | ecosystem: Environmental > Aquatic > Marine > Unclassified ...
TGAAGGCGAGGCACTTCCTGGGGGTATTGTTATAGGTTCGGACGTAGGCATTGAGGTCATCGTCGGGACAGAGGGCGAGGTCGGTTTTCCTGGGCAAGGTCCGTCGCAGTCGTCCGATGGCGTTTTCGATCCCTCCTTTTTGCCAGGGAGCATGGGTGTCGCAGAAGAAAGTCTGCATCCCGATGCTTTCGGTGAGGCGCCAGTGTTCGGCGAACTCGGTTCCGTTGTCGAATGTACAGGTCTGTCGCAGGTCGGCGGGTAAGGAGCCGAACTGGCTGAGCAGGCTGCGAGCGACGGGCCCGGCGGCTTTGTTGGGTTGCCGGGAGATGAGCAGCAGACGGGATCGCCGTTCATGGGTGATCAGCACGGCTTGCCCATATCTGGCGAAGAGCATGAGATCGGCCTCCCAGTGGCCGAAGGTGGAACGCGCGGCCACGTGTGGCGGCCGCTCGGCGAGGCTCCGGCGGTTCTTGAAGAACCGGATGGGGGAACCGCCTCGCTGGCCCAACCGCCCGCGTCGGCTCTTGGCGCGGGGCAAGAGCCGGTGCCAGTAATCCTTCTGAGCCGTGCGGTGATAGATATAGCGGTAGATTGACTCGTGGCTGATCACGGTGCGACGCTGCTCCAGCGCCAGTCGGCCGGCGATCTGCTCGGGCGACCATCCCATCGCAAGGCGGTCGCGCACCAGCCGACGTAGGGCCGGCTGGCGTGCCAGCTTGAACCGGCAGTCCCAACGCCGTCGCCGCTCGGCGAGTTTGTGTGCGCGAACGGCGTCATAGCCGCCAGGCCAGACTTTCGTCGGCACGCTGTTGCGTCGCAATTCCCGGCTGATCGTGCTGCCGGAACGCCCCAAAAAACGGGCAATCCACCGGGTCGATCTACCGTCTGCATGCAGACGGTAGATCTCTATCCGCTCGTTCAGGCTGAGCTGGCCATAACATCTTCCCATCGCAACAACACCTTAACGGTGTTGCACTTGTTCCGTGAACCAAGCGAATCCAGGTTTACCGCCGTTTTCTGGATTCCCGCGTGCGCGGGAATGACACGTCGGGAAAAGGCGGACTCCCCTCCGTGATCTCTGTGTCTCCCTGCCCTCTCGGAGGGCAGGCTCTGTGGCCTCTGTGTTGAAAAAACGCCGGGAAAGACAGGCGAGGGACCAACCGATTAACCTACTGAAACAAAAGGAAAAACCGGCAAAATGTCTATGAATGGCTAGAAATGACTATCCCGCGCCCGCCGGAATCCGATGTTTTTGCTTTTCGATCAATCGGTTACGGCATATCGGCAGTGACTCATATAGGGCCGGTCAATCCCTGGCCCCGGTCTCATCCCTCCGGGGCCGAAGCGACAGCAGGACGACGGCGCAGAACAGGGCGAAGGCCAGGGCCCAGAGCGCGGCGGCGGCGATGAGCATGTCGATCCGCCAATCCGGCAACAGGGCCGCCAGGCGCAGCAGCGCGGCCAGGGCGGCCAGACCGACGGCGATGCGGATTCCGGCCGGCACCCCGCCGGGCAGCCGGGCGCGCTGGACCACGGTGCGGCCCATCACCGCGAGCGACAGGATGCCCAGCCCGCCGACCGCCACCCCGTGCCGGGCCTCGAACAGGCCGGCGGCGCCGGTGACCGATTCCCAAGCCGCGAGGGCCAGGCCGATCCCGAGGAAGGCATAGCCCAGATGCAGGCCGGTCACGTCCAGCCCGTCGACGACCGCCCAGGCCCGCCATTTCGCCAGCCGGGCGGCGATCGCCCCGGCGGCCAGCGCGGCGCCGGCACCCGCGACATACGGCCAGCCGGCGAGATCCCCCGCCAGCAGGACGAACAGCCCCAGCAGGCCCGCCGTTTCCAGGCGCGGCTGGGCAACACCGGGCAGATAACCGCCGCGCGCCTGATGCGCCCCGGAGGTCGCCGCCGCGATCACCCGGCCGCCCATCAGGAACAGCAGCCCGGCGATCAGGTCCAGGCCGAGCAGCATCCCGGTATCCTCGCCGCCGGGCAGGAGGTCCAGGACGCCGAGTTGGAACACCGCCTCGGCCGCCAGGAAGCCGCCGAGGATCAGGCCCGGCACGGCGGTGCGCCAGCGCTTGGCCGAGCGGAAGAAGGGCAAGGCGGCGAGCCAGAACAGCCCGGCCGGGTAGAGCAGGGGAAGCCCGGCGGCGAGCGGCGGCGGCAGGATCGGACCGGCCAATCCCGTGGCCAATCCCGTGGCCAATCCCGTGGCCAGTCCCGCGACCCGTCCGGCCCCCCAGGCGGCAAGCAGCAGAAGCAGTGTCCGTCCGGAAACGTTGGCCAGCAGATAGCCGCCGATCACGGCGGGCGCGAAGCCGAAGACCATCTCGTGGCCGTGCCAGCGCGGCCCGTCGACCGCCAACCACCAGCCTTCCTGTCCGAGATACTGGGCGATCCAGATCGGCGCGCCCGCTCCGGCCAGCACCGCGCCCGCGAGGAAGAAGGGGGCGAATCCCAGCCGGCGGCGGCGCGGAGCGGCCATTCAGCCCCCGGCGTCCAGCAGCGCCCGCAGGCCTTCGCGGTAGGTGGGATAGGCGAGGCGGACGCCGAGGTCGCTCTTGATCCGGGTGTTGTCGATGCGCCGGTTGTCGCGCCAGAACGACAGCGCCATCGGCGACATGGTCTTGGCCGCCTCCTCGAACGGCACCTCGGGCGGCGGCGCGATGCCGAGCAGGTCGCAGGCATGGGCGATGACCTCGGCCGGCTTGGCGGGCTCGTCGTCGCAGACGTTGTAGGCGGCGCCGGGATCGGGCAGGGAGATGGACGCCATCAGCACCGCCGCGATGTCGTCGACATGGATGCGGCCGAAGGCGTGGCCCGGCTTGACGATGCGCTGCGCCGATCCGGCCCGCACCCGGTCCAGCGGGTTGCGGCCGGGGCCGTAGATCCCGGCCAGGCGGAACAGGTGGACCGGCAGGCCGGACGCACGGTGCAGGTCCAGCCAGCGGGTCTCGGCGGCGACCCGGCGGCGGCTTCGTTTCGAAGTCGGAACAAGATCGGCGGATTCGTCGACCCAGGTGCCCCCGGTATCGCCGTAGACGCCGGTGGTCGACAGGTACCCGGCCCAGGAAATCCCGACCAGCCGGGCGATCTGCGCGCCGTGCACGTCGAGCACCGGGTCGCCCTCGGCATCCGGCGGCACCGAGCTGAGCAGATGGGTGGTGCCGTCCATCGCCGCGCAGAAGTCGTCGAGCGGCCGGTCGCGGTCGAACAGGTGGGCATCGATGCCCAGGGCCCGAAGTTCGGCGGCTTTTTCGGCGGTCTGGCAGGTTCCGGCGACGGTCCAGCCTTCGGCCATCAGGCGGCGGGCCAGCACCGTGGCGCTGTAGCCCAGGCCGAAACAGAAGAGCCTGCCGATGATCCTCATGGCCGCCGCCACCTCCTTTCGTCCCCTGCCTTCCGGGAGCATCTGCCTCTTGCAATCGTCCGCCGAATACCGGAAGTCTATCGGCCCGGACCGCAAAGGAACAAGACCGTGCTGCATCTTTTCCCTCTCATTTCACGGCTTTCCGCCGCCCTTCCGGTCTTTTTTCTCGTCGTCGGCGCGGCACGCCCGGTTCCGGCGGCGGAGATCGACCGGATCAACGCCTACCAGGCCTGCATGGCCAAGGCCGAGGTGGAACCCCGGGACGCCTTCAAGGACGCCCTTGCCTGGCAGGGCCTGGGCGGCGGCGACGCGGCCGAGCATTGCGCGGCCAAGGCCCTGTTGTTCATGGGCCAGTACGGCGAGGCGGCGCAGCGGTTCGAGGACCTGGCCCAGCGCATCAAGGCCGACGCGGCGACCAAGGCCGCCCTGCTCGGCCAGTCGGCCCAGGGCTGGATGCTGGCCAACCTGCCGGAGCGGGCCGACGACGTGCTGACCGCCGCCCTCGGCCTGCTGGCGGACGATGCCGGGCTGCGGGTCGACCGCGGGCTGGCGCGGGCCCAGATGCGGCGCTATGGGCCCGCCGTCGAGGACTTTTCGCGCGCCATCGAAATCGAGCCGCGCCGGGCCGAGGCCTATGCCTTCCGGGCCGCCGCCTACCGCTACCTGGACAAGCTCGACCTCGCCTCGGCCGACGTCGAGATGGCGCTGCGCATCGAGCCGGAGAATCCCGAGGCGCTGCTCGAGCGGGGGTTCATCCGGCGGCTGAGCGGCGACGACACCGGGGCGCGCGCCGACTGGCTGCTGGTCATCGAGGCGGCCCCGAACACCGCGGCGGCGCGGACCGCCCAGGAGAACCTCCAGCTGATGGATTCGGGAGCGGAAAAGCCGGAATAGGGGAACCGCCGCGCTCCGGGTCGGAATCCGGAAAGGCGGCGGTCAAGGGGCCGGGACAGGGACCGGAAAGGGGTTAGAGGCCGTTGATTTCGCGGTCCAGCTTGAACTCGCGCGAGGGGACGTAGGTCTCCAGGTCTCGCAGGCGCTTTTCCAGGTCGCGGAACCGGGCCCGCAGGTTGGAGACGGTGCCGGTCGGTTCGACACGGACGCGCCGCCAGAAGGCCTCCTCGCCGGGTTTCTCGTAAAGGCCGGGCGGCCGGGGCGGCACCATCCGGGCCAGGATGAAATAGACGACGATGGTCGCGATGGTGAAGGTGAACAGCGAAATCAGCGCGCCGATCCGCACGATCCACGGCTCGATGCCGAAGTAGTCGGCGACGCCGGCGCAGACGCCGCGCAGCATCGCGGTGTCCATGTTGCGGTACAGCCGGTTCGGGCTGGGCCGCCCGTCGGAACCGTTCTCCTCGCCCCACAGGGTGTCGCCGCCATGCCGGTGCCAGCGGCGGGAATGGTCGCCGAACGGGGGGTGGCGGCGTCTCATGCGGGCCACCGCCAGGCCGGGTTGCGGGCCAGCAGCACGGCGGCCAGCAGGTACAGCGCGACGCTGGTCACCGGCGCCCAGATCAGGGCCGCCACCGCGGCGATCCGCACCAGGAGGGGCCGGATGCCGAGGCGCAGGGCGATCGCCGAGCAGACGCCCAGGAGGATCGCGTCGGGCCAGCGGCGCAGGCGATGCACCCCCCGGACGGTCCGGTGGAAATCATGGCGGGTCATAGCTGTTCCCTCCAGTTGGGCACCTCGGCGTCGAGGATCCGCTCCAGGGTCTTGATGCGGCTCTCCATCTTGGGGACGCTCTCCCACAGCTCGGCGAGGATCTTCTCGTCGTCGGCCGAGAGCGTCTTGGTGGAACGCCACCGCATCCCGTAGTGGATCAGGATCCAAAGCGGCGCGACGATCACCAGGAACAGGATCAGCGGCACATGGATGAACTCCAGGAAATGCATCAGGGTCTCCTGCGCCAGATACAAGGATACATAAAATCCCGGCAGGGGATCGAAGGGGGACATGACATGGGACTGCCTCTACCTAACACCCGGGCTCAGTCCTTCGAGCCCTTGCCCTTGGCCAGCCGGGCCTTCATCGCCTCGAGTTCCTCCTCGATGGCGCTCTCGGCCTCCAGCTCGGCGATCTCCTCGGTCAGGGACTTGCCCCGGCCCAGATCGAAAGCCTCGGCTTCTCCCTCGGTGGCGTCAAGACGCTTTTCCATGTGCTCGAAGCGGGTGAAGGCGTCCTCGATCTTGCCGTCGAACAGCTGCTTGCGGACCCGCAGCCGCGACGAGGCGGTCTCGTGGCGCGCCTTGATCGACTTCTGCTTGGCCTTGGCCTCGCGCAGCTTGTCCTGCAGCTTGACGATGTCGGCCTCGTTGCGGTCCAGCGCCTCGTCGAGGGCGTCGACCTCGGCCTGCAGGGCCTCGGCGGTCTCGGCCAGCTTGGCCTTCTCGGCGAGCGCCGCCTTGGCCAGGTCCTCGCGGTCCTTGCCGAGCGCGACCTCGGCCTTGCGGGCCCATTCGGCCTGCGCGTTCTCGTAGCGCGACAGGTTCCGCTGGATCTCCTTCTTCTCGGCGATCGAGCGGGCGGCGGCGGCGCGGACCTCGACCAGCGTCTCCTCCATCTCCTGGACGATGAGACGGATGATCTTCTCGGGATCCTCGGCGCGGTCCAGGATGTTGTTGACGTTCGAATTGACGATGTCGGTCAGGCGGGAAAAGATGCCCATGGCTTCCTCTTACGGTTCGTTGAGCCGGGCCTCATCTCCCGGCGTTTCCTGCCTCTCTATCAGCAGGGATCGTGCCAAACCGGGAAATCTTAATAACATACTGAAAGTAAACAATAATTTTTCGAAGCGGCGAAACTTCTCAGATTTTCGAACACTAGTTATTGGTAATTTTCACCATTCTCCGGTAATTATAACTCATGGCAACGTCCCCGGAACTTCCGCCGCTGATCGGCCAATCGCCCGCCTTCCTCGAGGTGATGGAACAGGCGTCGCAGGCGGCCGCCTTGGAGCGGCCGGTCCTGGTCATCGGCGAGCGCGGCACCGGCAAGGAACTGATCGCCGCGCGGCTGCATTTCCTGTCGGCGCGCTGGAACCAGCCGCTGATCAAGGTCAACTGCGCGGCCCTGCCCGAGACCCTGCTCGAATCCGAGCTGTTCGGCCACGAGGCCGGGGCCTTCACCGGGGCGGCGCGGCGCCGGGCCGGGCGCTTCGAACGGGCCGACGGCGGTTCGCTGTTCATGGACGAGATCGCCAGCGCCAGCCTGGCGGCGCAGGAGAAGATCCTGCGCATCGTCGAATACGGTGAGATGGAGCGGGTCGGCAGCAGCGCGACGATCGGCGTCGACGTGCGCATCGTCGCCGCGACCAACGTCGACCTGCCGGCCGAGGCCGAGGCCGGGCGGTTCCGCCACGACCTGCTCGACCGTCTCGCCTTCGAGGTGATCACCGTGCCCCCATTGCGGGCGCGGGACGAGGATATCCCGCTGCTGGCCGAGCATTTCGGCCGCGCCATGGCCCGCGATCTCGGCTGGGAAGCCTTCCCCGGCTTTTCGCCGCGCGCCCTGGCCGAGCTGGCCGCCCATCCCTGGCCGGGCAACGTGCGCGAGATCAAGAACGTCGCCGAGCGCGCCGTCTACCGCTGGCCCGACGAGTCGGAGCCGATCGGCGCGGTACCGTTCGATCCGTTCGACTCGCCGTTCCGCCCCGGACCGACCAAAACCGCCGCCCTGCCGGCGGCGAAGCCCTCGTCCGCACCGAGGCCGCAAACGCCGTGCGGGCCGTTCGACCTGCGCGACGAGATCGCCCGGACCGAGAAGGCGCTGCTCGAACGGGCGCTGGCCGCCTGCCGGTTCAATCAGAAGGCGGCGGCCCGCCACCTCGGGCTCAGCTACGATCAGCTGCGCAACCGGCTGCGCAAGCACGACCTGCTCGATAAAGGCTAAAAGTCCAGATCGGCGTAGTGCTTCGGCGGCCGCGCGCCGGGGATGTGGTCGGACAGCAGCGGGCGGAAGCTCGGCCGCGACTTGATCCGGGCGTACCAGTCCTTGGCGTCGAGGTGCCGGTCCCACGGCACGTCGCCGATATAGTCGACGCAGGACAGATGCGCCGCCGCCGCGATGTCGGCGACGGAGAACCGGTCGCCGGCCAGCCATTTGCGGTGCTGGATCAGATAGGCGATATAGTCCAGATGGGTGTGGATATTGGCGTGCCCGGCGCGGATCGCCCCGGAGTCGGGCTCGCCCATGCCGAGGAAGCGCTTGGTGATCTTCTCGCCGACCAGGTTCTCGGTGACCTCGCGGTTGAACTTCTGGTCGAACCAGGCGACGAGACGGCGCACCTCGGCCCGCTGGAACGGCTGGTCGCCGATCAGCGGCGGCTCCGGATGCAGCTCGTCGAGGCATTCGCAGATGGAATCGCTGCCCGACAGCGCCGTGCCGTCGGGCTCGACGAGCACCGGCACGTCGCCCGCCGGGTTGAGCGCAAGAAAGGCCTCGCGCCGTTCCCACACCTGCTCGGCGCGCATCTCGAACTCGACTCGTTTCTCCTGGAGAACGATCCGCACCTTACGGCAGAACGGCGACAGCCACAGGTGATACAGCACCCTCACGGTAACGACATTCCCACCCTGTTGCACGTCGCGGTCGAAAGATCGCCACAAGCAATGCCACAGAGATTCCGGTACGGCAACAGTTTCCCGCCGCCGCGCCGGCGATCCGGGCTCACGGCCTTGTTATTGCCCCGTGACCGCCGTCCGTATTGAAAAACTTCCGCCATGCCTCACCTATTCCCGTAAGCCGAACGGATGCAAGAGGAATGCAAAATCATGCTCATCCGGTTCACCAAGCCGTCCGACGTCAAGCCGTCCGAGATCACCCCCGAGGCCGTCTACGAGGACCGCCGCCGGTTCCTCAAGACCGCGGCCGTCGCCGGTGCGGGATTCGCCGCCGGCCAGTTGCTGCCGGGCGCCGCAAGCGCCGCACCGGAGCCACTGAAGAAGCTGACGGGAATCGCCGACAGCCCCTACAGCACCGGCGAGGAGATGACCTCGATGATGGCGGTCACCTCCTACAACAACTTCTACGAGTTCGGTACCGACAAGGCCGACCCGTCGAAGAAGTCCGGCGATTTCCAGCCGAAGCCCTGGACCGTCAGTGTCGAGGGCGCCTGCGCCAAGCCGGGCGAGATCGACTACGAGGACCTGGTCAAACCGCACAAGCTGGAGGAACGCATCTACCGCCTGCGCTGCGTCGAGGCCTGGTCGATGGTCATCCCGTGGATCGGCATCCCGCTGGCCGACGTGATCGAGCGCTTCGAGCCGACCGGCGCGGCCAAATACGTCGCCTTCGAAACGGTCACGCGCCCCGACGAGATGCCCGGCCAGCGCCAGCCGATCCTGCCCTGGCCCTATGTCGAGGGGCTGCGCATGGACGAGGCCATGCACCCGCTGACGATCCTGGCCGTCGGCGTCTACGGCAAGGAGCTGCCGAACCAGAACGGCGCGCCGCTGCGCCTGATGGTGCCGTGGAAGTACGGCTTCAAGTCGATCAAATCCATCGTCCGCATCCGCTTTACCGAGACCGAGCCGCCGGCCACCTGGAACAAGCAGGCGCCGCACGAATACGGCTTCTACGCCAACGTCAACCCGGAGGTCGACCATCCGCGCTGGAGCCAGGCCAAGGAGCGGCGCATCGGCGAGTTCCTGCGCCGCGACACCCTGATGTTCAACGGCTACGCAGAAGAGGTCGCCCCGCTCTACGCCGGCATGGACCTGCGCAAGCAGTTCTAGGCATGACCCGTGACCGATGGATCCGCCGGGTCGCCAAGCCCGTTGTCTTCGTCCTGTGCCTGGGCCCGCTCGGCTGGTTCGGCTGGCTGGCGGTCAGCGGCGGACTCGGCGTCAACCCGATCGAGGCGACCAACCGCTATTTCGGCGACTGGGGCCTGCGCTTCCTGCTGATCGCGCTGGCCGTGACGCCGCTGCGCGAGGTCACCGGCTGGAACGTCCTCGGCCGGTTCCGCCGGATGCTCGGGCTCTATGCCTTCTTCTACGTCTTCCTCCATCTGGCGAGCTACATCGGGCTCGACCTGTTCTTCGACTGGCGGGCGCTCTGGGCCGATGTCCTCAAGCGCCGCTACATCACCATCGGCATGATCGGCTTCCTGCTGCTGGTGCCGCTGGCCGCGACCTCGACCAAGGGGTGGATCCGGCGGCTCGGCGGCAGGCGCTGGCGGAAACTGCATCGCGCCGTCTACGCGGCGGGCGTGCTCGGCGTCCTGCACTTCTTCCTGATGATCAAGGCGGGCTACCAGGAGCCCGCCGTCTATGCCGCGATCCTCGCCGCCCTGCTCGGCTGGCGCATCGTTTCCCATCTGCGCCGTCGGATGGCCCCCCGCCGAACCCTTTCCGCCAACGGCTGACGTCACGATCCCCGCCGCGCCTGCGAGATCGAATAATTTTAATAAACAAGACGTTATATCGTAATAATTCGGTCAAAAAGACGTCATCGAAGGGTCGTTTTGGGAGACTACGGTCACGGCGCCGAACGACTTCCCAATCACGAGGAACACCCATGAGAACCACATTTTTCCGCGCCCTGGCGGGCGCTACCCTTGGCTTGAGCATCGTCGCCGTTTCCGGCGCCGCCGACGCCAAGGAAGCCAAATACGTATTCATGATGATCGGTGACGGCATGGCGATGGCGCAGCGCAACGCTGCCGAAATCTTCCTCGCCAGCCGCGACGGCGGCGAAGTGAAGCCGGGGATCGTCAAGCTGACCATGAGCGCCTTCCCGGCCCAGGGCATGCAGACGACCTATTCCACCAACTCGATCATCACCGACTCGGCGGCCGCCGCGACCGCGCTGTCGACCGGCTTCAAGACCCAGTCCGGGGTCATCGGCATGGACGCGACCGGCAAGAAGCCGTTCAAGCTGATCTCCGAAATGGCCAAGGAGAAGGGCTACAAGATCGGCATCGTCACCAGCGTGTCGCTCAACCACGCGACGCCGGCCGGCTACTACGCGCATGTGCCGTCGCGGCATGACTACTACGGCATCGGCCTGCAGATGGCCGACAGCGGCTTCGAGTACTTCGGCGGCGGCGGCGTCAACCGCGCCACCGGAAAGAAGAAGGACAAGAAGAGCGTCTATGACGTCCTGACCGAGAAGGGCTACACCGTCGCCAAGACCCGCGGCGCGTTCGACGCCCTCAAGCCCGGCGCCAAGGCCGTGGCCGTCAACCCGTACCTCGATGGGTCGAGCGCCATGCCCTACGCCATCGACCGCCCGGGCGACAGCATCTCGCTGGCCGACTTCACCAAGAAGGGCGTCGAGCTGCTCGACGGTCCGGACGGCTTCTTCCTGATGGTCGAGGGCGGCAAGATCGACTGGAGCTGCCACGCCAACGACGCCGTCACCTCGATCAAGGACACCGTCGCCTTCGACGACGCGGTCAAGGTCGCCTACGACTTCTACCAGAAGCATCCGGACGAGACCCTGATCGTCACCACCGGCGATCATGAGACCGGCGGCCTGACCATCGGCTTCGCCGGCACCAAGTACGACACCTTCTTCCCGCAGCTGGCCAAGCAGAACGCGTCCTACGACGAGTTCGACAAGTCCCTGGCCGACTACAAGAAGAACCACACCGCCGACACCGCGTCCCTCGACGATCTGGCGCCGCAGGTGAAGGAGCGCTTCGGCCTCGACGTGGCGGACCTCAAGGAGCACGAGGTGTCCGACCTGAACAAGGCCCTGAAGCAGAGCATGCTCGACAAGAAGGTGCAGTCGGCGAACCCGCAGGACTACCTGCTGTACGGCGGCTACGAGCCGTTCACCGTGGCCCTGACCCATCTGCTGAACCGCAAGGCCGGCCTGTCCTGGACGACCTATTCGCATACCGGCGTTCCGGTTCCGGTGATGGCGATCGGCGTCGGCGCCGAGAAGTTCAACGGCTACTACGACAACACCGACGTCGCGAAGAAGATGATGAACATCATGGGGCTCGGCGGAGCCGCCTGATCGTCTCGTCGATCCCGAACGGCCGGAGGCGGCGGACGGCCCGCCGCCTCCGGTTCCGCCGTTCGATGCCTTCACCCTAACCGCCATGCCAGGATCCCGATCATGATCGCCGCCGTCACCGGTTTCACCGCCCGCGCCCTGCGCAGCCGAGACGCCCTGTTCTCGTTCTTCGTCGCCGCCCTCTGCGGTGCCCTCCTGCTGGTCCCCACCGGGTTCGAGGAACGTCTGCCGGAAGGGGTGATGCATGCCAAGGGGCGGATCGTCGGCGTCGACAATACGGACATGCAGCAGTTCGGCCTGGTCCGCGCCGGCAGCCAGTCGCTCGATATCCTGGTCCTCGACGGCCCGTTCAAGGGCCGGCAGATCGAGGCCGACAATACCCTGCTCGGCAAGATGGAACTGGACACGGTGTTCCAGAAGGGCGACCGCGCCTTTCTCAACCTCTCGGTCGAGGGCGACAGGATCGTCAGCGCCCGCGCCGTCGACCATTACCGCCTCGATATCGAACTGGGGCTGTTCGCCCTGTTCAGCCTGCTGCTCGTCTGCCTGGGCGGCTGGGTCGGCCTGCGCGCCCTGCTGTCCTTCGTGTTCACCGCCCTGTTCATCTGGAAACTTCTGCTGCCCGGCTTCCTGAACGGCATCAACCCGATCCCCATCGCCTTTCTCTCGGTCTCGATCCTCACCGGCGCCATCGTCTTCCTGGTCGGCGGCATCACCCGGCGCGGGCTGGTCGCCTTCATCGGCGCGCTGCTCGGCCTGACCACGGCCTGCTTCCTGGCCATGCTGTTCAGCGGCCCGTTCGCCCTGCACGGCGCGGTGCGCCCGTTCTCCGAGACGCTGCTCTATTCCGGCTTCCCCGGCATCAGCCTCAGCCAGATCTTCCTGGCCGGAATCTTCATCGCCTGTTCGGGCGCCATCATGGACCTGGCCATGGACCTGGCAGCCTCGATGTGGGAGCTGCACCATCACAACCCCCACCTGACCCGCTGGCAGCTGTTCCGCTCGGGCCTGACCATCGCGCGCGCCGTCACCGGCACCATGACGACGACGCTGCTGCTCGCCTATTCCGGCGGCTACCTGACCATGATGATGCTGTTCATGGGGCGCGGCGTGCCGCTGCTCAACGTGCTCAACCTCAATTACGTGTCGGCGGAAATCCTCCATACCCTGGCCGGCAGCTTCGCCCTGGTCGCCACCGCGCCGTTCACCGCCGCCGTCGCCGCCCTGATGTGGGGCGCCCCGGCCGTCCAGCCCGCCCCGCATCCGGCCGAAACCGCTTCGCTGCCGGTCGAAAACCCGTAGAAGACGGACGCGCCGCCGCGCTAGACTGGCCCGGCCCAAAAAACGTGGAGGAGGACCATGGCTTTCAGTTTCAAGAGCCTGTTCGGCGGCGGCGCGGCGAAGGACGCGGCGGACGCCCCCGGCGACGGCATCGAGTACAACGGCTATACCATCCATCCGGCGCCGCAGCGCAACGGCGGCCAATGGCTGACCGCCGGGCTGATCCGCAAGACGGAAGCCGACGGGAGCGTACGCGAGCACCGTTTCATCCGCGCCGACACCCACGCCAGCAAGGACGACGCCGCCAACATGGCCGCCGAAAAGGGCCGCCGCATCATCGACGAGCAGGGCGACCGCCTCTTCGACGCCGGTTGAGGGCCGGTTCCGGGCCGCCTAGGGGACGGTCCGGGGCCGGGTGAGGGCCGCCTTGGGGCCACCCGAGGGCCGGATAAGGGCCGGGTGTTTTTCCATAACCTGTTGCAAACAAACAGAACGCCACCTGAATCCCATCGAAAATGTCGTCTTTTGTCGTCAAAAGTCGCCATTTCGCGGGGACACGGCCCCGGTGATCGGGCAACGGAATTGATAGGAATATAGTCTATATTAGAGGAATTTGCAACCAAATTCCCGGAAAAGGACATGGCCGAACAGCCCAGTTGCGAGGGCCTCTCATTCTCTTTAGAATCCTTCTGAACTAAAGCTTGAACATCTGATTTTTTTGAATAAATCAGAGCCACAAAGATCACAAAATCCATCTGGAAGGAACAGTGCCGTGAAGCGGTTTTCGGAGTTGGACGAACGGGAAATCCTGGCCCTCGCCATTTCGTCCGAGGAAGAGGATTCGCGCATCTACGCCGACTATGCCGACGGCCTGCGCGACAACTTCCCGGCCTCGGCCAAGGTGTTCGACGAGATGTCGGAAGAGGAGGACAGGCACCGCCGCCGGCTGATCGAGGCGTACCGCCACCGGTTCGGCGAGCATATTCCGCTGCTGCGCCGCCAGGACGTCAAGGGCTTCGTGACGCGCACGCCGCTCTGGCGGGTCCGCCCGCTCGGCCTGGACACCGTGCGCGAGCAAGCCGAGAGCATGGAGTTCGAAACCCGGCGCTTCTACGAGACCGCGGCGGCGCGGGCGACCGATGCCGGAATCCGCAAGCTGCTGGGCGACCTGGCCGCCGCCGAACGGGGTCATGAATCGCTCGCTTCGCGGCTCACCGAATCGCATATCACCAAGGACGTGAGGCAGGAGGAGGAGGAGACCAAGCGCCGCCTGTTCATCCTGCAGGTGGTCCAGCCGGGCCTGGCCGGGCTGATGGACGGCTCGGTCTCGACGCTGGCGCCGCTGTTCGCCGCCGCCTTCGCCACCCAGAACACCTGGGAGACCTTCCTGGTCGGCCTCGCCGCCTCGATCGGCGCCGGAATCTCGATGGGTTTCGCCGAGGCGATGTCCGACGACGGTTCGCTGACCGGACGCGGCCGGCCGTGGATCCGTGGCGTGATCACCGGGCTGATGACCACGCTCGGCGGCATCGGCCATACCCTGCCCTACCTGATCCCCGACTTCACCATGGCCACCGCGCTGGCCGTCGCCGTCGTACTGATCGAGCTCTGGGTCATCGCCTGGGTCCGCGCCCGCTACATGGACACCCGCTTCCTGCAGGCGGTGTTCGAGGTCGTCCTCGGCGGCCTGATCGTCTTCGGCGCGGGGATTTTGATCGGGAGCGCTTAGGGAAGGACGTTCACCACAGGGGCGCAGAGACACGGAAAGGAAGCGTCGAATTTTCCTTTGCGTCATTGCCCGGCCCACGGATCCGGCCAAAGGCCGGTCCGAGGACAGGCTTTGTCCGGGCAATCCAGTTCCGGCAGTCTGGATACCCCGGACTTCGCCGGGGCATAACGGAGTAAAAAGCCCTCTCGCTCTCTGTGTCTCTGCGCCCCTGTGGTTCATCCCCCTCCCGATTCCCCCTTCGTTTCAGTCGGGAATACGCTACACTTGCCCTTGGGGAACAGACGCGACATCGCCGGAAGAGGGCATGATGAGCGACCGTGACGACATCGACCTGCCGGAACTGCGCCGGCAGCTTCAGCAACGTTTGGCCGAAATCGAACGGCTGGACGCGGTGAACGCCGAGGACGCCAAGCCCGTGGCCCTCGACCAGAGCCGGGTCGGCCGCCTGTCGCGCATGGACGCGATGCGGGCCCAGGCCATGGCCCAGGCGACCGGCCAGCGCCGCGCCGCCGACCGGCGGCGGATCGTTTCGGCTTTGGAACGATTGGCCTCCGGCGATTACGGCTATTGCGTGCGCTGCG
>Ga0207799_100470_pt1 | contig 14898 bp, 14 predicted proteins | sample TtanPargueraPR_4_FD_187742 | JGI IMG/M metagenome (GOLD analysis project Ga0207799, IMG submission 187742) | Aerobic enrichment media microbial communities from Bioluminiscent Bay, La Parguera, Puerto Rico - Tt and M2 (SPAdes) | ecosystem: Environmental > Aquatic > Marine > Unclassified ...
GGCCGCGCCTCGTGCGAGTCCTGCCACGGCCCGGCCCCGCATCCGGAAGAGAACCATCCGAAGCTGAACGACCATACCGACCGGGTCGCCTGCCAGACTTGCCACATCCCACGGCTGGCGCGCGGCGACTTCGCCTCGAAGAACCGGTGGGACTGGTCGACCGCCGGCCGGATGGCCGACGACGGCAAGGTGTTGAGCGTCCACGCCGAGGACGGCACCGAGGTCTACAATTCGAAAAAGGGCGACTTCGTCTGGGAAGAATGGTTCCGGCCCGAATACGCCTGGTTCAACGGAACGGTGCGCTACACCCTGGTCGGCGACCCGATCGACCCGGACGGCACCGTCGCCATCAACCGCATCGAGGGTGGGCCCCGGGATCCGACCGCGCGCATCTGGCCGTTCAAGGTGATGCGCGGCAAGCAGCCCTACGATTCCGGCAACAAGACGCTGGTCGCGGTGAAGACTACCGGGCCGACCGGCTACTGGTCGATCTTCGACTGGCCGACCGCCATCGGCGAAGGCATGGAAGCGGTCGGGCAGCCCTACAGCGGTGAGTACGGTTTCGTCGAGACCACCATGCACTGGCCGATCGCCCATATGGTCGCCCCGGCATCCGAGGCCCTGGCCTGCAACGACTGCCACAAACGGAACGGCCTGCTGACGGAACTTTCCGGCTTCTACATGCCGGGCCGGGATTCCTACGAATGGCTGACCCGGCTGGGCTGGATCGGCGCGGCGCTGACGCTGATCGGCGTGCTCATCCACATGGCGCTGCGGGTCGTCCTGTCGGCGCGCAACGGCAAGCGAGGATAAGGGAATGAGACAGAAGACATCCCCTCCCCCATCCCTGAGCCGGCGCCAGGTGCTCGGCGCGGCGGGCGCCGGCCTGGTCGCCGCCGCCACCGCCGGCCTGACGCCCATCCGGGCCGGGGCCGGGCCGCGCGAGGCCGACGAGAAGCTGTACGAGCTGACCGGCGTCGAGAAACCGGAGAAGGGCCGGGTGACGGTCATCCTGCCGGAAACCACCGACCAGGGGCCGCTGGTGCCGATCACCGTGCGGGTGGACAGCCCGATGACCGAGGACGATTACGTCAAGGCCATCCATATCGTCGCCCAGCGCAACACGGTGCCCGAGGTCGCATCGTTCCATCTGAGCCCGATGAACGGAACGGCAGAGGTATCCACCCGCATCCGGGTCAAGGAAACGCAGATCATCATGGCCGCCGCCCAGATGAGCGACGGTTCGGTCTATCTGGGGCGCGAGCGCTGCCGCGTGGTCGGCGGCGCCGGCGGCTGCGGTTGAGGACGGGAGGACGGACACCATGATCGACGGCCCCCGCCTGAACGTTCCGCGTACCGCCAAGCCCGGCGAGGTCATCCGGGTGCGCACCAAGATCGCACACCCCATGGAAACCGGCTGGCGCAAGGACATCCATGGGAACGACGTCCCGAGAAACCGGATCAACCGGTTCGTCTGTACCTTCAACGGGACCGAGGTATTCGCCGCCGATCTCCACTCGGGGGTTTCGGCCGATCCGTACATCTCGTTCTTCGTCCGGGTCGCCGAAAGCGGCACCTTCGCCTGCGAATGGCAGGCCGACGGGGAAAAGACCTACAGCCTGGCGGCGGAGATCACCGTCGTCTGACTCGCCCGCGTCCGGAAGAACGCGGGTCGGGAGGATTTGCGAAAGGAGGACAACAATGAAACCGGTACTGGCAGCACGGACGATCCTGGCCGTCTCCGTTCTCGTGCTCGTGGGACATCACGGGGCGATCGCGGCGGACGAGCCGGTGTTCGAGAAATACACCAACATCATCGATCTGCAGGCCATGAAGGAGATCGCCGTCATTCCGGTGAAGGACGGCGTGCTGGTCATCGACGCGCGGCCGGCGCGCAAGTACGACGCCGGCCACATTCCGGGAGCGGTCAACATCCCGGACACCCAGTTCGACAAGATGACCGGCCTGCTGCCCGCCGACAAGGGCAGCCATCTGATCTTCTACTGCGGCGGCCTGAAATGCCCGCTCAGCCACAAGTCGGCGTTCAAGGCCGAGGCCCTGGGCTACACCAACGCCGCGGTGTTCGCCGAAGGCGAGCCGGCCTGGACCCAGGACGGCAACCTGATCAGCGTCGGCACCAAATACGTCGAGAAGGCGCTCGGCGCGGGCACCGCCCTGGTCGTCGACGCCCGCCCCGCCCGCAAGGTGAAGAGCGAGGGGATCGTCCCGGGGGCGATCAATATCCCGGACACCCAGTTCGACAAGCGGGCCGGCCTGCTGCCCGCCGACAAGGACATGGAGCTGATCTTCTACTGCGGCGGCTTCAAATGTCCACTGAGCCCGAAATCGGCCATGAAGGCGAAGGCCCTGGGCTACACCAACGTGAAGGTCTACCAGGCCGGACATCCCGACTGGCTGAAAGCCCACGGCGGCGCCCAGATGGCCGCAGCCGAAGCCGAAGCCGAAAGCCCGGCCAAGGAAATGGCCGCCGCACCGGCCGCCGACGCCGACATCCAGGCCGGGCCGGACGGGGACACCATCACGGTCGAATCGTTCAAGGCGATCCTCGCCGACGCGCCGGGCGCCATCCTGATCGTCGACGTGCGCGACGCCGGCGAGTTCGAGGCGGGATCCTTCCCCGGCGCGGTCAACATTCCGGTCGACGAGATCGAGGACCGGGTGGCCGAACTGCCGGACGATCGTCCGATCGTCTTCGTCTGTTCGACCGGCGCGCGCAGCGGCGAGGCCTACGACATCGTCCAGCTGGAGCGCGAGGAACTGAAGACCTACTTCCTCGACGCCGAAGTCTCCTACGGCAAAGACGGCAATTTCGACATCAAGGTCGCCGGGACGTAACCGCCGGGCAAAGGGCGGACCGACAATAAAAGCCGGGCGGGGCCGCAGAAACCCCGCCCGGATTTGTTGAGTGGGAGGTCGTCCAGTTTTACCCGGTCCCCGGACCGGCGGCCATGGTGGGTCAGCCCCCGGCGAGGTCCGGAAGGTCCACTTCGATCGGGGCGTCCAGCGTCCGAAGGTCGGTGTCTTCGGGCCCTCCGTCATCGAAGCGCAGCATGATGAACTCACCCGGTGTTGCGAGCACCGTGTTGGGGGCATGCCAAACCCCTGCGTTGAAATTAACGGCCTGCGAGCCCTCGGCGACGAAGACCTGGATCTTCGACACGTCGGGCCCGCCGGCCGCATCCGCCGGACAAACGGCGACGAGATAGCGGGTGCCGTTCATTGGCACGAAAATCTGGTTGGAATGATCATGCCGTTCCATCGCCTTGATGGTTACCGGCAGGGCCGCCACGGCGCCGCGCATGAAGGTCATGTTCGGCTTGGCGTGGGCTCGGAGATTCTCGACCGATGCGGCGAACTCGTGACGTTCGACGCCTGTCTCGTATCCCATCAGGACTTGGCCGAACGGGGCGAGGGCCTCGGCGGTCAGGGGTTTTGCTTTTACGCTCATCGGTCGGTCTCCGGATCGTTGTTTTCGATTTCTTGGACGGGCCGCCCGCCCCTGGGGAACGGACGGCCCGCTTCGGAGGACGTTTATACCTTACCTGTAGAAGAACTCCACCGGCGCCAGCGGCAGGGCCGGCACATAGGTCATCAGCAGCAGGACGAACAGCAGCACGCCGATGAACCAGACATTCGCCTTGGTCACGGCCCAGACGTCCGCCTTGCCGATCGAGCAGGCGGTGACCAGCACGCTCGCCACCGGCGGGGTCTGCTGGCCGACGGCCAGGTTCAGGGTGACGATCAGGCCGAAGTGGATCGGATCGATGCCGACCAGGGTCACCAGCGGCATGACGATCGGCACCACCAGGATGATCGCCGCGGCGGAATGCAGGAAGCAGCCGATGATCAGGAAGAAGACGTTGAGCAGCAACAGGACCATGTACTTGTTGTCGGTCCAGTCCATGATGCTCTGGGCCAGCTGCTGCGGCACCTGCTGTTCGGTCAGGAACACGCCGATCAGGGCCGAGGCGGCGACCAGGACCATCACCGACGAGGTCTGCACGCCGCCGTCGATGAGCGCCCGCTGCAGGCGTCTCCAGTCCAGCTCGTTGTAGATGAAGCCGATGATCAGCGACGCGACGACCGCGAGGCCGGCGGCCTCCGTCGCCGTCACGAACCCGCCGAAGATGCCGCCCAGGATGATGATCGGCAGGGTCAGCGCCAGGCTGGCATCCTTCAGGGTGGCCCAGACCCGGCTGAGCCGGAAGGCCTCTTCGACCGGGAAGTCGTACTTCTTGGCGAAGAAGAAGGAGACGATCATCATCAGGATCGCGCCCATCAGCCCCGGCACGAACCCGGCCAGGAACAGCTGGGTGATCGAGGTCTGGGCCATCACCGCGTAGATGATCATCGGGATGGACGGCGGCAGCACGATGGCCAGCGTCGACGCCGAGGAGGCGACGGCGGTGGCGAACGGCGCCGAATAGCCCTTCTCCTTCATCGCCGGGATCAGGATCGAGCCGAGCGCGGCGACGCCGGCAACGGCGGAACCGGAAATCTCGGCGAAGAACATCGAGGCGCCGATGGTCACCATGGCAAGGCCGCCGCGGATGAAACCGAGCAGCGCGGAAGCCAGGTTGATCAGGCGGCTCGAAATGCCGCCGGCGTTCATGATGGCGCCGGCGAAGACGAACAGCGGGATGGCGATCAGCGGGAACTTGGTCGCCCCGTCGAACATCACCAGCGCGATATTTGGCAGGATGTCCGGCCCTTGGACGATCAGCATCGCGGCGGCCGTCACCACGCCGAGCGCCACGGCGATCGGCACGTTGATGAGAACCAGGGCGAACAGCCCGAGAAGCATGTAGAGAATGGTCATCGGTTCCGGGCCCCCTTACTGATGAACGACCAGCACGTCGTCGCGCCCCGTCGCCTCACGCCAGATCTGCGGAAGGTTCAGGAGTTCGGCGATCATGTAGAGCACGGCCCCGATCGGAATGACCGATTGGGTGAACTGCAGCGAAACGGTCTCGAGGGTGACCAGCGTCTCGCCTTCCAGCGCGTCCATGACGATGACGCCGAACCAGGCCAGCCCGCCGAAAAAGGCGAAGACGCAGGCTTCCGCCAGGATCACGCAGGGCAACCTGAATTTCGGGGACATCGCGGCGACCAGACCCGGCACCCCGATATGGGCCCGTTTCAAGGCGCCGAGCGACGCTCCGTAATAGGTGAGCCAGGCCAGCAATACCGAGGCCACCTCGTCATACCATTCCAGTGCGTTGTCGGCCCACCGGAAACCCACGCCCACGATCACGGCTACCGCCAGACTGATCATGAGCAGCATCGTGATAAGTTCGAGCAGCTTCTCGAACACACGGGAGAACGTCCCCAAAACGGTCACGGTCCCTCACCCCCAGTTCGCGATTCGTTATTTTCGTTTAGGCTGGAGGGCCCGCCCCGCACGGGACGAGCCCACAACCCTTGTCCGGTTAAGGATCAGTCGGCGAGGCTCAGCGCCTTGTCGATCATCTCCTTGCCGCCCTTCACCTTCTTGCCGAACTCCGCGTAGACGGGGTCACTGGCCGCGATGAAGGCCTTCTTGTCGGCCTTGTTGATCTCGATGCCGGCTTCACGCATTTCGCCGAGCAGCTTCTCATCGAGGTCGGCCGCATACTTGTAGACGAAGTCCTGCGTTTCCCTGGCGGTGTCCTCGACGATCTTGGCGACGTCGGGCGGAATCTTCTTCCACTTCTTGGCGTCGACGACGATGTAGGCCGGCGAGTACACGTGCTCGCTCAAGGTCAGGTACTTCTGCACTTCCTGCAGACGGGCGCTGACGATCTGGGCGAACGGATTTTCCTGCCCGTCGAAGGTGCCGGTCTTCAGCGCGACGAAAACCTCGCCGAACGGCAGCGGCGACGGGTTGGCGCCGTAGGTCTTGAACATGCGGACGCGCCAGATCGAACTCGGCGTGCGCAGCTTGATGCCGTCGAGATCCTTCGGCGTGGTGATCGGACGGACGTTGTTGGTGATGTGGCGGAAACCGTTCTCCCACACCGCCAGGACCTTGTAGCCCCGCTTCTCGGCGGCGGCTGCCAGCTGCGGCCAGAAGATCTCTTTTTCGATCTTCTTCATATGGGCACGGTCCTGCACCAGATACGGCATGTCGAACAGGCCGAATTCCGGCACCTTGGACGCCATGATCGAGGAATTCAGAGCAATCTGGGCGGTACCCAGCTTGATCTTCTTCAGCATTTCCTCGTCCTTGCCGAGCTGCGCGGCACCGAACACGGTGACCGTGGCCTTGTCGCCCAGCTTGGGATTGACGCGTTTCGCGAATTCGTTCGCGCAGGCCTCGAAAAGCGAACCGGGCTTGCCATTGTGGCCCAGCTTCAGTTCGAGTTGGTCTGCCAACACGTTGGAGGAGAAGGCGCCCGCCAAAATGGCGACTCCCAGAAACTTAAGCGCCTTCGAAGCAGTTGTTGTTCTCATGTGGAAAACTCCCTTTTCTCGTCGCATTTCGAACCGGTCGGTTCGGACTTGATTTTTTTTATTGGGGACGGGCCTCTGCGGACCCGTCCCTGCCCCTTCCACGTACTTTTACCCCATCGGGGCGTGGAGAGGCGATCCCCGGTAGTCGAAGTCTACTTCCCCTCCAAGAAGTCCATGGCGGCCTGCACGCCGCCCTTGTTGTGCGGGACGCCGGCGAGGCCGAGCCCCATCTCGACGCCCGACAGCGTGCCACAAAGCATCAAATCGTTGAAATCGCCGAGATGGCCGATCCGGAAGACCTTGCCCTGCAGCTTGGTCAGCCCGTTGCCGAGCGACATGTTGAAGCGGTCGAGCACGATCTTGCGGAAGGCATCGGCGTCGTGGCCGTCGGGCAGGCGCACGGCGGTCAGCACCGGGCTGTATTCGCGTTCGTCCTGGCACTGGATCTCCAGTCCCCAGGTCCGCACCGCGCGGCGGGTCGCTTCACCGTGGCGGGCATGGCGGGCAAAGACGTTGTCCAGGCCCTCTTCCTTCAGCATGTTGAGCGCCTCACGCAGGCCGAAAAGCATGTTGGAGGCCGGCGTGTAGGGGAAATAGCCGGTCTTGTTCGGACCGAGCATCGCGTGCCAATGCCAGTAGGAGCGGGGAAATCCGCCGGTTTCGGCAATCTTCAAGGCCTTCTCGCTGACCGCGTTGAAGCCCAGGCCCGGCGGCAGCATCAGGCCCTTCTGCGAGCAGCTGACGGTCACGTCGACGCCCCACTCGTCGTGGCGGTAATCGACCGAAGCCAGCGAGGAAATCGTATCGACCATCAGCAAGGCCGGGTGCTTGGCCCGGTCCATTGCCTCGCGGACATCGCCGATCCGCGAAGTGACGCCGGTCGACGTCTCGTTGTGCACCACGCAGACGGCCTTGATCTTGTGCTCGCGATCCTCGGCGAGCTTGGCTTCGACCTTATCGGGATCGGCCCCGTGGCGCCAATCGCCCTCGACGAATTCGGCATCCAGGCCGAGACGGCCGGCCATCTCGCGCCACAGCGTCGCGAAATGCCCTGTCTCGAACATCAAAACCTTGTCGCCCGCCGTCAAGGTGTTGGTCAGCGCGGCTTCCCACGCCCCGGTTCCCGACGACGGATAGATGATGACGGGCCCCTTGCACTTGAAGACCTGTTTGACCCCTTCCAAAACCTCGCGGGCCACATGCCCGAATTCCGGGCCGCGGTGATCGATGGTCGGCTCGGCGATCGCCTGCAGAATCCGTCCGGGTACGTTGCTCGGCCCCGGAATCTGAAGGAAATGGGCTCCGGCCTGATAAGTGTTCAGCATTCTTATCCCCCAGGTGAAAACAAAACGCGCCCCCGATCACGGGGTGTTCCGGCGGCGCTGCCAAGTTTGTTGTATACGCTAGTTTTGAATTATGAATGCATATTTTTCATGGATTGGCAAGCACGGGAAATCCCCAAACGTCAAAAAATTGACATAAAAAGTATTTTTTTTCATGGATTTATGTGAAAATACATCTCACAGACCGTTGAAACGGCTTACTTCTGAATATTGAATTCAAATCATAAAAGGTTGAGAAGACAGGCGTTTTTCAACCTGAAAAACAGGGTAGCGTTGGCAGGGAACATGAGAGGGGAACAGATCAAAATCGGCGACAGCGCCTTGGCCGGCCGACTCCGACGGGAAATCGAGGGGGAAGTTTTGTTCGACGCCTTCTCCCGCGGGCGCTACAGCACCGACGCCTCGGCCTATCAGATCGAGCCGATCGGCGTGGTCATACCGAAATCGGCGGAGGACCTGCGCCGCGTCCTCCAAATCGCCCGGGACGAGGAGCTGCCGATCGTGCCGCGCGGCGGCGCCTCGTCGCAGAACGGCCAGACCATCAACGAGGCACTGGTCGTCGATACCACCCGATATCTGGATTCGATCCTGGAATTCTCGCCGGAGACGATGACGGCGACCGTCCAGCCCGGCGTCGTGCTCGACCGGCTGAACGGTTTCCTGAAGCCGCATGGGCTGCAGTTCGCGGTCGATCCCTCGACCTCCAGCCGGGCGACCCTCGGCGGCATGGCCGGCAACAACAGCTCCGGTGGGCGATCCATCCGCTACGGATTGACCGCCGACAACGTGCTGGCAATCGACGCCATCCTCCCCGACGGACGGCAGATGCAGTTCGCCGATCTGCCCGACGACCTCGACGCTCCCGGTGTTCCCGCCGAATTCCGCGACCTGTTCGCGCCGCTCTACGACCTGGGCGCCCGCGAGGCCGAGGAGATCGAAAGGCGCTTCCCGAAGGTCCAGCGCCGGGTCGGCGGCTACAATATCGACACGCTGATCCCCGGCACGGCGCGGCAACGCCGGAACGCGGGGGCGCGGCTGCTGGTCGGATCGGAAGGGACGCTTGCCTTCTCGACCGCGCTGACGCTGAAGCTCCATCCGCTGCCTCGGCACAAGGTGCTCGGCGTCTGCCATTTCCCGACCTTCCACGCGGCCATGGACTCGACCCAGCACATCGTCAAGCTGGATCCGATGGGCGTGGAACTGATCGACGCCACGATGATCGGACTGGCCCGCGACATTCCGATGTACCGGCCGATCATCGAGAGATTCGTGAGGGGCGCGCCGGCCGCCGTGCTGCTCGTCGAATTCGCCGGGGAACACCTGGAAGACCAGATGCGCGGCCTGGCCCGCCTCGAGGAACTGATGGCCGACCTCGGCTTTCCGGACTCGGTGGTCGAGGCGACGGACGGCAAGTTCCAAAGCGAGATCACCACGGTCCGCAAGGCCGGGCTGAACATCATGATGTCGATGAAGGGCGACCGGAAGCCGGTGTCTTTCATGGAAGACTGCGCGGTGCCGCTCGAAAGCCTGGCGGAATACACCGACCGCCTGACCGCCGTGTTCGAGAAGCACGGCACCCAGGGCACCTGGTACGCCCATGCCTCGGTCGGCTGCCTGCACGTCCGCCCGGTGTTGAACATGAAGCAGGACACCGGCGCGAAGACCATGCGGGCCATCGCCGAGGAAGCCTTCGACATCGTCCGCGAATACAAGGGTTCGCATTCCGGCGAACACGGCGACGGCATCTCGCGCTCGGAGTTCCACGGCAAGATGTTCGGCGAGCGCATGGTCCGCAATTTCGAGGCGGTGAAGGACGCCTTCGACCCGAAGAACCTGTTCAATCCGGGCAAGATCGTCCGGCCCTACCGCATGGACGACAGAGCGCTGTTCCGCTTCAAGCCGGGCTACCGGCATCAGGAATTGGAAACGGCGCTCGACTGGTCCGACTGGGGCGGGCTCGGCGGCGCGGCGGAAATGTGCAACAACAACGGCGCCTGCCGGAAGTTCGAGGCCGACGTCATGTGCCCCTCGTTCCGCGCCACCCGCGACGAGGAACACTCCACCCGCGGCCGGGCCAACACCCTGCGCCTCGCCGTCTCCGGCCAGTTGGGGCCGGACGCCCTGACCTCGGACGACATGTACGAAACCTTCCAGCTTTGCGTCAGCTGCAAGGGCTGCAAGCGCGAATGCCCGACCGGCGTCGACATGGCGCGGATGAAGATCGAGTTCCTGTACCAGTACGCCAAGACGCATGGCGTGAAACTGCGCGAACGCCTTATCGCCTATATGCCGCGCTACGCCCCTTGGGCCTCGCGGCTGGCCCCGCTGGTCAACGCCGGAGCCCGGATGCCCGGCGCCCCCTGGCTGGTCGAGAAGGTCATCGGCTTCAGCCGTCGCCGGCGGCTGCCCCATTGGCGGCGCGACCGATTCGCCCCAGGCGTTACCGCCGCCGGGCCCGAAACCGGCCCCGAGGTGGTGCTGATGGCCGATACCTTCAACACCCATTTCGAGCCGGACATCCTGCGCGACGCGGTCGAGGTCCTGACCGCCGGCGGCTATCGGGTCCACTTCCCACAGCCGGCCGACGGCACCCGCCGCCATCTGTGCTGCGGCCGGACCTTCCTGTCGGCCGGGCTGGTCGACCAGGCCAAGGCGGAGGCGCGGCGGCTGATGGACAGCCTGCTGCCATTTGCCAAGCGCGGCATCCCGGTCATCGGACTGGAACCGTCCTGCCTGCTGACCCTGCGCGACGAATACCCCGGCCTGTTCCCCGGAAAGGAGGCGCAAATCCTGGCGGCCTGCGCCGTCACCTTCGAGGAATTCCTGGTCCGGGAGGCGGAAGACGGGCGGCTGGACCTGAGCCTGACCCTGCCCGAGGGGACACGGGTTCTGCTGCACGGCCATTGCCACCAGAAAGCATTTGCGTTGATGAATACGGTGAAAAAGGCTATCCACCTCGTCCCGGACGTCGAATTGGAAGAAGTCAATTCCAGTTGCTGCGGCATGGCCGGGGCCTTCGGCTACAATGCCGAGACCTATGACACCTCGATGGCCATGGCCGAGTCCACCCTGCTTCCGGCGGTGCGCTCCTGCGACGAGCAGACGATCGTCCTGGCCGACGGAACGAGCTGCCGCCACCAGATCCTAGATGGCGCCCGCCGCGAGGCGCGCCATGTGGCCAGCTTCTTGAGAATGGCGTTGAAAACCGAAGTCGGAGCCGAGAACAGATGACGACAATGACCTCGACCGAACCGATTACCAGAACGTCGCTTCACGTCTATGTCGTGGACCGAATGCGCGACATGATCACCAATGGCGAGATCAAGCCGGGCACCCGGATCAACGAAAAGGCCATGTGCGAGCTTTTCGGGATCTCCCGCACGCCGTTGCGCGAAGCGCTGAAGGTTCTCGGGTCCGAGGGACTGCTGGAATTGACGCCCAACCGGGGCGCGACGGTGGCGATGCTGACGGCGGAAACGGTCGACGAGACCTTCCCGATCATCGGCGCCCTGGAGGCCTTGTCCGGCGAATTGGCCTGCGCGCAGATCACCGATGCGGAAGTCGCCGAGATCCGCGTCCTGCATTACCAGATGGTCGTTCATTTCGAGAAGGGCGAGTTGATGGAGTATTTCCATCTGAACCAGGAAATCCACGGCCGCATCCTGGAAGCCGCCCGCAACCCGACGCTGTCGGACATCTACCGCAGCCTGTCCGGCCGGGTCAGCCCGGCCCGCTATCGCGCCAACATGTCGAAAAAGCGCTGGACCGCCGCGGTCCGGGAGCACGAGGACATCCTCAAGGCGCTGGAAGCGCGGGACGGCCAGAAACTCGCCCATTTGCTGAAGCAGCACCTGGCCAACAAACGGGCGACGGTGCTCGAAGCCATGTTCCCGAACGACGAGGAAACGTCGGCCGCGTAAGGCGGAATCAAAAGGGAAACGATCGTAAGACCGGAGGCCTCAGGCCGCCCAGGGGCATCCGCCCTGCTCGCCGCACGCCGCGCAGGGCGTCTGCGCCGCTTCCGCCGTGCCCGAACTGCTCACGCGCGGCGCCATGATCGCCTTGGTGACGTGGCTGTCGCCGCATTCCGGGCAGACAAGTTCGCCAGCCGCCGACTTCGCGTCGTACTCGGCGCCGGAGGCAAACCATTCGTCGTAAGTGTGTCCCTTCGAACAGCGCAGGCTGAACACGATCATCGGCGGAACTCCTCGGTTGCGCCGGGCAATTTATGGCGCGCCGGGGAAGAATGCAACGGTTCCGGGGCCGGAGGAAGGGAAAGCGAAAACGGCCGCGCGCGCCGGTGCCCGAAGCATCATCCGGCGCGGCGCGGCCAAACTCTTGCCGGCCGGGGCCTCTAGCCCTCGTTGGCCGGCTGTCCGGTGCCCTCGGCCTGTTTCTCGGCCTCGACGGCGGCGCGAACCTCCTCCATGTCGAGGTCCTTGACCCGGCCGATGATCTGTTCGAGCACCGATTCGCTCAGCGCGCCCGCCTGATTGAACAGAAGCATCTGCTCGCGGAAGATCGCCAGGGTCGGAATCGAGCGGATTCCGAACTGCGCCGCGAGTTCCTGCTGCGCATCCGTATCGACCTTCGCGAAGACGGCGTCCGGATGGTTCTCCGAAGCCTTTTCGAAAACCGGCCCGAAGGACTTGCAGGGGCCGCACCAGTCGGCCCAGAAATCGATCAGAACGATATCATTTTCGAGAATGGTGCTTTCCACATTCTCGGTGGTCAGGGGGATCGTCGCCATGTACGTCTCCTGCCAGGGGTTCGGACGGGAATGTAAGGACTGTCCGATGCCCGGCACGGCATCCCACCTCGATAAGGCGCACCCGCCGCGCGTGCTCCACCAAACAACCGCCCATCTATCGGTTTCCCCCTAGACGTAGGCGACGGCGGAGACGAATGCAACTTCTCAACGAATCAATTCGACCACGGTGCGGAATAGCCAGCTATCGGGGTCGGCCAGGGCCTCGACGGAACTGAAATGATGCCGGTCCCAGAGCTTGGTCCGTTCGACCGGGACGCCCTTGGCCCGCCAGGAGGCCCGCATGGAGTCCGACTGCCAGTGGAAGCCGTCGCTCTCCAGCGCCCCGACCGCCAGGATCAAGGGTACGCCCGGCGCCGAAGGGCGCTGGAAAATGGGGCTGTTGGCGCGCGCCGCCTCCTTGTCCAGGCCGAGCTTGCCGTTGAGCGAGGTCTGGCAGAGCGGTTCCAGATCGAACACCCCGCTGATGGCGATACCGCTGCTGATCAACCGGCGCGGCGCGCCGGAAAGCCGGCGCGGCCAGTCGGTCGCCATCAGCATGGCGGTCAGATGCCCGCCCGCCGAATGGCCGGAAACCTGGAAGCGTTCGGGATCGGCCCCGTATTCCCGGGCATGTTCCCAGAGCCATGAAACGGCCCGCTGCATCTGGGTGACGATGTCGTCCACCGAAACCTCGGGACACAGCCCGTAATTCACCACCGCGACATCGATCCCGGCCGCCGCCAGCGCCTCGGCCAGGAAGCTGAAATCCGACTTGTCCATCGACTGCCAGGCGCCGCCATGGATGAACATGTGCAGCGGCGCGCCGGAAACGCCGGACAGGAAGAGGTCCAGGGTCTCGGCCGGCGACGGCCCATAGGCAAGATCGAGCACGGCGTCCGCCGTCTCGCGGAACGCCGCGGACCGGGAACGCCAGCTTTCGAAGATCTCGGGATGGGAGGGAACGGCGGCGCGCGCGTTGTACTGGCGCTCCAATTGAGGATTTATCGGCATGCCGGCCACACGCCCGAACAACGGTTTTTCATCTGTGCTTTTTTGCCCCTAACGCCCTATGGACCGCCATCGCATCCCCATTATTCCCGACGGCGGCCACGCGGCCAGACACTAGGTCAACCCGCGGCTCCCTGGCAAGCCTCCTTGCGTTCGAACACAAAGATGCCGTCGTCCCGTCGGCGCCGCGCCAACCGCCCTTGCCCCATCAGGAAATGCAGATGGGCCAAGCTTTCGCCGATCGCGAAAAACACCTGATGGTCATCGAGGGGACGATCAAACAGCCGGCGCAGGACCTCCAGCCCGGTACGGGGTTCGCCGCACAATTCCAGCGTCTCCGACAACCGGTCGTCATGATGGTGGGCCAGCGCGTCGAGACGGCCGGGCAAACCGGTAAACGGCCGCCGGTGCCCCGGCAGGACCAGGGTGTCCTCCGGCAGGTCACGGAATTTGTCCAGACTGTCGAGATACGCCCGCAGGGGGTCGGCATCGGGCTCGGCCGGCCAGACGCTGATGTTCGGGGTGATCTGCGGCAGGACCTGATCCCCGGCGATGAGGATACGAAGATCGGCGCAGTACAGGCTGGCGTGCTCGTAGCTGTGCCCGGCCCCGGTAATAACCCGCCAGCCGCGGCCGCCGATGGAAAGGGTTTCCCCGTCGCCGATCCGCCGGAGTTGCGGCGGAACGGGGGTGATGCTTTTCGCGTAATTGCCGCTCCGGTCCGGCACCAGAAGCATCAATTCGGCCCCGAAACCGGCGGCATGGTAGAAGCGCCGGAAGGCCTCGCGCGTGCTCGCGTCGCTGCCCTGGCCGAGGACCCTGGCCATCGCCCATTCGGAGAACGGCATCCAAAGCTCCGCGCCGAACTGCTCCGACAGCCATCCGGCGAGCCCCACATGATCGGGGTGGTAGTGGGTCACGATCATCCGCTTCAAAGGCTTTCCGTCGAACCGGTCGGCGGCGACCTTTTCCCAGGCGGAGCGGGCTTCCCAGCAATCGATCCCGGTATCGACCACCGTCCAGCCATCGCCATCCTCCAGCAGCCAGAGGTTGATGTGGTTCAACTTGAACGGCAACGGCATGCGGAGCCAGAAAATCCCGGGAGCCGCCTGGCGAACGTCCCCGATTTCGGGAGCGTCCCCCAAGGGATAATGGACGTCGTGCGACATTATTGTTTCCTTGTGTTGTGCGGGCAGCCCCAAAATAGGCCGGGACGGCACCGCCCCTCAACCACGCCGGTGAAAGAGATTGGACGGCCCCGAAAATCGCCCCCGACGAACATCACAATATGCGTCCCATTTTGGGAAACCCCCTCTCCTTTCCTCGCCGCCACTATCGTTCCGC
>Ga0207799_100471_pt1 | contig 14789 bp, 6 predicted proteins | sample TtanPargueraPR_4_FD_187742 | JGI IMG/M metagenome (GOLD analysis project Ga0207799, IMG submission 187742) | Aerobic enrichment media microbial communities from Bioluminiscent Bay, La Parguera, Puerto Rico - Tt and M2 (SPAdes) | ecosystem: Environmental > Aquatic > Marine > Unclassified ...
TCGCCTCGGCGGTCGAGCAGCAGGGCGCGGCGACCCAGGAGATCGCCCGCAACGTCGAGCAGGCCGCCGCCGGCACCCAGGAGGTGTCGAGCAACATCGGCGGGGTCAGCCAGGCGGCCAACGATACGGGCGAGGCCGCGGTCCAGATCCAGACCGCCGCCGGGGAACTCTCCAGGCAATCGGAAACCCTCAAGTCGGCGGTCAACAGGTTCCTCGAGGACATCCGCGCGGCCTGATCCGGCCCGCTTCTTTCCGGTGCCCACCCGGACCAAAAAACCGGATGCCTTTTTGTCACGCATTGTTACGAATATGTGACAAGTTTTTGCAAATTGTTGGCAATTTTAAATGAACTGTTTACGGGCCCGTTCCTAGGATACGGCTTCGTTTCCGGCCACCCCCGTGTTGCCGGATCCCGCAAGTCCTGCTTTTTGAGGGAATAAAGAAGGACAGCCGAACCAAGCGAAGCCTTCCAATACATGGACAAGCTTCCGCTTCCAACTACTGGAAACGAGGTCCAAGATGTTTCTCAATAATGTCAAGATCAGCATCCGACTCATGCTGATCGTCGTCGGCACCGTCATTGGCATTCTCGCCATCGGCGGTTTCGGCCTTTATCAAACACGCGACAACATGCTGGCCGACCGGATGGCCAAGACCCAGAATCTGGTCGAAACGGCGTATAGCCTGATTTCCTACTACGCGACGCTCGCCGACAACGGAACCGTCTCGGTCGAAGAGGCCCGGAACCTCGCCGAGGACGCGGTCAAGAACCTGCGCTACGAAGGGGACCAGTATTTCTGGATCAACGACATGACGCCGCGTGTCGTCATGCATCCGTTCAAGGCCGATCTGATCGGCAAGGACATGACGGACACGACCGACGCCTCGGGCAAGCATCATTGGCAAGAATTCGTCAAGGTCGTCCGGAAATCGGGCGAAGGCTTCGTGTCGTATGATTTCCTGTCCGCGAACACCAATAAGATGAGGCCGAAAATTTCCTACGTCAAAGGCTTCGCGCCATGGGGCTGGATCGTCGGCACCGGCATCTATATCGACGACGTGAATGAGACCTTCATGAAGAACCTGGGTATCATGTCCATGGCCGCGTTGGTCATTCTGGCCGTGGTGGTCGGCCTTTCGATCGCCATCGGACGGGGAATCGCCAATCCGCTCTCCCGGCTCAACGCCGTCATGCAGCGCTTGGCTTCCGGCGATCTGGAAACCGAGGTTCCGGACAAACACCGCAGGGACGAGATCGGCGAAATGGCCGCCACGGTCCAGATCTTCAAGGACCACGCGGCGGAGAAGGTCCGCCTCGAAGCGGAGAGCGAGGAAGCGAAACACCGCGCCGAGCAGGAAAAGTATCGGATGATGATGCAGACGGCCGCCAATTTCGAGGCCTCGGTCGGGCAGGTGGTCAACCAGGTCTCCTCGGCATCGCAGGAAATGCAGACGTCCTCGGTGTCGATGAGCGAGACGGCGTCGAGCGCCACCCGGCAGTCGGCGGCTGTCGCGGCGGCGTCCGAACAGGCCTCGGCCAACGTCCAGACCGTGGCCTCGGCGGCCGACGAGCTTTCGGCCTCCATCGCCGAGATCAGCCGTCAGGTCAATCAGGCCTCGAGTATTGCATCGGATGCGGTGAAGCAGGCCGAACAGACCAACGTCAAGGTCCGGGGCTTGGCCGAGGCCGCCAACCGGATCGGCGAGGTGGTAGCGTTGATCACCGATATCGCCGACCAGACCAACCTGCTGGCGCTCAACGCCACCATCGAAGCCGCGCGCGCCGGCGATGCCGGCAAGGGCTTCGCCGTGGTGGCTTCCGAGGTCAAGAACCTGGCCAACCAGACGGCCCGGGCGACCGAGGAGATCGGCTCGCAGATTGGCGGCATCCAGACCGCGACCCAGGAAGCCGTCGCCGCGATCGAGGCGATCACCAAGACCATCGCCGAGATCGACGAGGTCAACTCGGGCATCGCCTCGGCGGTCGAGGAGCAGGGCGCGGCAACCCAGGAGATCGCCCGCAACGTCGAGCAGGCAGCCGCCGGAACCAAGGAAGTGTCGACCAACATCACCGGGGTCAGCCAGGCGGCCAACGATACCGGCGCGGCGGCGAACCTCATCCAATCCGCCGCACAGGAACTTTCCCGGCAGTCGGACACGTTGAAAGCCGAGGTCGCCAAGTTCCTCGACGGAATCCGTGCGGCATAAGCGCCGCCAAACAATCAGCGGAAGACCGTTGAAGGCCGGACCCATCACGAGGATGGGTCCGGCCCTTTCGTTATTATACGATTACATAACGTTACAAAAACATTCGAACCTGAAAACTCTTTGCGAAAAACCTCCCCTATTCTCCCAGTCTGCGAATATCCGGTTGTAGGGGGTGTTTCGCTCATACTTCAGTACCGCCTCACATCGGGAATCGCGCGACCAACACGACGGGGCGACGGCCAATCGCGGTTTTTCGGCTTCACGCCTTGCAAAGAAGCGTCCCAAGAACCGTTAGAGGCCGACATGCAACTCAAAAACCTGAAAATTGGCGTTCGCGTCCAACTGACCGTCGTGATCACGCTGTTGGGCATCCTGGCGATCGGCGGCTTCGGACTCTACCAGGTCCGGCAAGACCTGATGCGGGACCGGGTGGCCAAGGCCGAAAACCTGGTCGAGACCGCCTACAGCTTGGTGACCTACGCCGCCGCTCTCGCCGATGCCGGGAGCCTCTCCGTGGCGGAGGCCCAGACCCTTGCCAAGGATGCGGTCGGGAATCTGCGTTACGGCGGCGACCAGTATTTCTGGATCAACGACATGACGCCGCGCGTCGTCATGCACCCCCTGAAAGCCGATCTGGCCGGCAAGGACATGTCGGACGTCACCGATGCCTCGGGCAAACGCCATTGGCAGGAATTCGTCAAGGTCGTCGAGACATCGGGTGGAGGAGCCGTTCCCTACGACTACCGGTCCCCCGACGGAAAAACCGTGCGTCCCAAGATCTCCTATGTCAAAGGCTTCGCCCCGTGGGGCTGGATCGTCGGAACCGGGTTCTATATCGATGACGTCGATGCCCTCTTTCTCGAAGACCTGCTCGTCATGCTCGCGGTCGCCGCGGTGGGCGCGGCATTGGCGGGCGGGCTCTCCCTTCTCATCGGGAGGAGCATTTCCCGGCCACTGGCCGACATCCGGGACACCATGAAACGCCTCGCCGGCGGCGATGTTTCCGTCGATGTTCCCGGCCGCGACCGAAAGGACGAGATCGGCGAAATGGCCGAGGCGATCGACGTCTTCAAGGTCCATGTCGCCGACAATGCCCGCCTGGAACTCGAAAACGCCCAGGGAGAGGAAGAGGCGGGCCGGAAACGGCTTCAGGTGCTGCTTTCCGTGCTGCATGGCATGGTCGGCGCGGGCGTGCGGGGCAACAAGTCGGTGATCCAGCTTGTCCGCATGCGCAAGGAAATCAACGACGCCAAACAGCAGGCCCAGTCGATGGCCGCCGCGGTGGAAGAACTGGTCACCTCGATCAAGCAGATATCGGAGACGAGTGAAAACGTCGCCCATGACGCCCAGGGCGCCGACGAAGCCGCCGGGCAGGGTGTTTCCTCCGCAACCCGTGCCGTCTCCTCGATGGAGCAGATCGTGGCGGCCGTCGACAGCGCGGCCGAGGAAGTGAATATCCTGGCAGGAGAATCCGAGCGGATCGGCGAAATCGTCTCGCAGATCGAGGACATCGCAGAGCAAACCAATCTGCTGGCCCTCAACGCGACCATTGAGGCGGCGCGGGCCGGCGACGCCGGCAAGGGCTTCGCGGTGGTCGCCTCCGAGGTCAAGAACCTGGCCAACCAGACCGGCCGCTCGACCGAGGACATCCGGACCCGCATCGAGAGCTTGCGAGCCAAGATGGGCGATATCGTCGCCTCGATGGGCCGGGGTTCCAAGGCCGTGTCCGAGGGCCGCGAGGTGGTCTCCGCGATGGGAACCCAGTTGGAGAGCATCTCGTCCCGGATCGAGGGCGTAACCATGAAGATGGCGGAAGTTTCCGGCATTCTCGCCCAGCAGACCTCCGCCGCCAACGATGTCTCGAGGGGGACCGGCAAGATCGCCGACGTCGCCACCGCCAATGACAACGAGATCGACATCGTGCTCGCGGGCATGGACGAACTCGCCCATATGCTGAACGAGCAGATCGATCATTTTACCGAGCTCGGGTGCGACCGGGCGCTTCTCGAGATCACCAAGAACGACCATGTGGCCTTCGTCAAACGGGTAATGGACACCATCGTCGGGCGCACCCAGGTCCACGAGGACGACCTGCCGGATCATCACGTTTGCCGGTTGGGGAAATGGTACGACTCGATCAAGACGCCGGAAATCCGGGATGCCCGGGCGTTCAAGGATCTGGCGGAACCGCACAAGCGGGTGCACGACTCGGGCAAGATGGCCCTGCGCAAGTACCATGAAAAGGACATGGACGGCGCCCTGCTGGCGGCCGAGGAACTGAAAAACGCCTCCGATCATGTCCTGGAACTGTTGGACGAGTTGATCGACGGTCTCACGGATGAGGATTGCGGGCGCCCCCAGGCGGACGCCGCGGAATAGCGAATTCCCCCAGGCAACCGGCGGCATCGCCCAGATCCCATGCCGCCGGTCTTTCGCCTGCGCGCCTGTAACAAGACGCCGCGCCAAACCAGGGATCGCAAAAGAAGAGCGGAAAGATTGCCTTTTCGGTATTAAATATGAGTTTCAATCTCAATATTACCGTGTTGATGCAAAAATGATTTTCCGGGCAATTCGAAAAACTCCGAAGGAAAGTAAGAATGATTATTCCTGTCATCGACGCGAAACAATTTCTTACCAAAAGCTTACTTGGTCGTCATCCAGCCGTTACCCGGGCCCTTTAGAGTGCTTCTCAACAATACAACAAAGTCCGCCCTTGCGAGACGGCGCCGGCCCCGCCGGCAGGCGGACGGGTTTAAGAGGATTGAGAAGATGGCTCGGGATAAGAAATTCCTATCGATACTTTTCGGGGCTGCCATGACAGCCATTTGCACCATGTCCGCGGCTTCGGCGCAGACGCCGGTCCCCACCGACCTGATCGATGACTCCTTCATCGCGGAGATGCGGGATTGGCTGCAGAAGCCGGTGGTCCAGATTTCGGTCGAGGCCCACAACCGGCGTTACAACAACCTGCCGCAGGAAGAGGTCGACAAACTCGACAAGCAGTGGCGCAAGGAGCGCGAGGAAAAGATACAGCCGCTGGTCGCGGCCACGCTGAGCAGCCCGCTGTCGATGTACCTGACCCAGATCCAGGCGGCTTCCGGCGGCCTGTACACGGAAATCTTCGTCATGGACGCGATCGGCCTGAACGTCGGACAGAGCGCGGTGACCTCGGACTTCTGGCAGGGCGACGAAGCCAAATTCCAGAAGACCTACCCAAACGGCCCGGACGCCGTGTTCATCGACGAAGCGGAATTCCATGAAGGCTCCAAAACTTGGCGCGCCCAGGTCAACCTGACCGTCGTGAACGCCAAGAACGAGCCGATCGGTGCCATCACCACCGAGATCAACCTGACCGAGCTGGCCCGTCGGCACGGCAGTTGAGGAGGAGGATTCAAAATGCAAATCCAAAGCCTGAAAAAGCTGCGGGACGTAAAGATATCTTCCAAGATCAGCATCGCCTTCGCGTTGCTGATCGCCTTGACGTTCCTCGGCAACGCCTTTGTCTTCAGCCGGGTCTACGAACTCTCGGCGATCGAGAAAGAGCGCGATGCCGTCGGTGAGTTCAGCAAGACGCTGACCAGCCTGAACAGTTCGATCACCGAGCAGCGCAGCGATATCCTGTATCTGCTGATCACCGGCGACCGGCACATCCTCGAGGACTACGAGGAATCCAAAACCATCTATATGAACTCCATGGCCGAGCTCGAGAAGATGGCGCAGGACATGCCGGAGCAGAAAGCCGCCCTGGACCGCCTCAAGGCCAATTTCGAGAACTGGAGCCAAAACATCGCGGCGCGCCAGATCGGCTTGATGGGCAATGCCCTGACGGTCAACGAGGCCCGCGCCATCGAGGTGTCCGGCGAACCGGACGAGCTGATGGACGCGATCGCCGCCGCCCAGTCGGAGTTGGACGGCATCAGCCGCGAGGTTCTGGCCGAGGCGGAAGCCATCGCCAAGGCGGACCTGTCGATGGTGACCATGTCGTCGATCGCCAACTTCGTCGCGATGATCGTCATCGCGGTTGTCGCCGGCATCGGCCTCAGCAAGGGCATCGCCAAGCCGATCCGGGCAATGAGCAAGGCCATGCACAAGCTGGCCGACGGCGACATCGACATCGAGATCCCGGGCGTCGGGCAAGGCGATGAAATCGGCGAGATGGCCGGTGCGGTCGAGGTGTTCAAGGTCAACAAGATCGAAGCCGACCGCCTGACCGAGGAACAGCGCCAGGCCCAGGAAGTCCAGGCCGAGCGGGCCCGCAGGATCGAACAGCTGTGCCACGCCTTCGACGCCACTTCCACGGAAACGGTCAAGGCGGTCGCCGCCGCCGCGACCCAGATGCAAAGCTCGTCGGAAGCGATGAACGCGACGGCCGAAGCGACCACCCGCCAGTCCGCGGCCGTTGCCTCGGCGTCCGAGGAAGCCTCGGCCAACGTGCAGACGGTGGCCACTGCGGCCGAGGAGCTGTCCAGCTCGATTTCCGAGATCAGCCGCCAGGTGTCGCAGGCCTCGCACATCGCCTCCGGCGCCGTGCAGCAGGCGCAGGATACCAATGCCAAGGTCCAGGGCCTGGCCGACGCCGCGCAGAAGATCGGCGAGGTGGTCGCCCTGATCACCGACATCGCCGACCAGACCAACCTGTTGGCGCTCAACGCCACCATCGAAGCCGCGAGAGCGGGGGATGCCGGCAAGGGCTTCGCCGTGGTCGCCTCGGAAGTGAAGAACCTGGCCAACCAGACGGCCCGGGCGACCGAAGAGATCGGTTCACAGATCGGCGGCATCCAGTCGGCGACCATCGAGGCCGTCGCCGCCATCGAGGCGATCGCCAAGACCATCGCCCAGATCGACGAGGTCAACTCCGGCATCGCCTCGGCGGTCGAGGAGCAGGGCGCGGCGACGCAGGAGATTGCCCGCAACGTCGAGCAGGCCGCCGCCGGCACCCAGGAAGTTTCCTCCAACATCGGGGGCGTCAGCCAGGCGGCCAACGATACCGGCAACGCGGCCCACGAGATCCGGTCCGCCGCCGGAGAACTTTCCGTGCAATCGGAACGGCTCAAATCAGAAGTCGATAAATTCCTCGCCGAGGTTCGTTCCGCATAACTTCTCCCCTAAAACCAAACTTCTTTAAGGGCGCCATCGAGGCGCCCTCTTTTTTTTCCGGGTCCGCGCCAGGGCCGGCATCGCGCCTTCCGGCGGCGGAATGCACACGCATAAAGCGATTTCCATCGCCATCCCCACCGTCTCTTGGGAAGAAAAGCATCCTCCGGAAACCCGAAAAGAAAATTATTTCGATAGAAAACTAGCGTTTTGATGGCATCACTCAGGCTGAGTGTGACATATGCGAATGAATGGCCCCTTTCTTCTTATGAAAAATTTAACCAAGTTGCGTTTAATAACATCACAAAAGGCGGGAAATGAGCACTTCAGGTTTCTTTTTCGAAGATATGTTCCCGCATGAACGTGAGTCCTAACGGTCGAACGGACTGCCGGAAACGATGTGGGGATCCCGGCGTCCGGCGCGGCTTGGGAGCGTCTTGGGGAAGATGAACGCATTCCGAATCACGCGTTGAACCGCAACACGCCGCTTTTCCCGGAAAAGTGGCGCACTTGCCCTTGGGAATCCGGATCCGCACCAATGAATCCGGAAAAGATAAACCAGCAGGCGGAACCACGGCGATGTGATTGATCAGGTTCTAGAAAGCCTTCTGACACCGACAAACGTTTCCGGTGGGAAGTCCAGGAACCGACTTTTAGATGGAGATGCGAGATGCAACCAGGAGCCTTCGGCAACTCGGAAAATCCTGAAGCACAGGAACCGATTGTTCAAGAAGAGGCAACCCCTGGAAACGGGACGAACGAATCCGAGACGCGGGACGGGAGCGTGGAATCGGATATGGCCGACGGGGCGGACGGGATCGCGGAAGAGGATCCGGCTCGCCCGAAGGCCGAGGGAAAGCGCAAGAAAAAAGCCAAGCGGAAAACCAAAGACAGAAGCAAGGGCAAGTCCGGCGGGTTCATGAACCTGAAGGTCGGCATGAAAACCGCCGTCGGTTTCGGCATCGTTCTGATCCTGACGGCCGGCGTGGCTTTCGTCGGATGGAACGCGCTGCGGATCTTCGGCGTCGGCGTCGAGACCGCAAACGACACCAACGGGCTGGTCAAACTGCTGCTCGAAACCCGCACGGACGAGAAGAACTTCCAGCTTCGCCACGATGCCGTATATGCCGAACAGGTCGCGGCGAAGATCGGGCAAATCCGGCAGGACGGCGCGCGGCTCAAACAAAAGTTCGATTCCGGCCCCGACAAGGCCATGGTGGATTCGGTTCTGGCCGCCGTCGATGTCTACGACGACGCCTTCACGAATTACACTAAGCTGGAGAACAGCAAGCAGGCAGCCCTGACCGACCTGGCCGAACAGGCCAAGAATTTCCAAAGCATGGCCAGCCGCATCGAGGAAGATCAGAAGATCGCCGTGGAAGTCCTTCAGATGAAGGTCAAGGACCTGGACGAGACGCGCGACGACCGCCGCCTCAAGGCCGAGGACGCCAACCGTCTGCTTGCCATGGTCTCCGAGGCCCGGCGCGACGAAAAGGATTTCCTGCTGGGCAGCGACATGTCGGCCCAGGGCGTCATCCGCTCCATGCGACAGATCCTCGAACTTAGCCAGGACTTGAAGCTGCGGTTCGACGATGAGGAGACCAAGGCGCACATCGACCAGGTGATCAAGGTCGCCACCGCCTACAGCGACGGCTTCAACCAGCTGCAGGAAATGACGGCGGAAGTTCGGGATTCGGCGGTTCAGGCCGATTTGGCACTGTCCAATGTCGACCGTTATGGACGGGTTCTCGTCCAGAACATCGCCAAGATCCGGGAAACGCACGGTGACGCGGTCAACGAAATCGGCAATCTGGTCGGCGACCTGCGGCTGGCGGAAAAGGACTTCCGCGCGGCCGGCGAGTCGGATGACGCCGACACCGTCCGCAGCCTTTCCAAGAAGATCGCCGAACTCGCCACCGGCCTGCAAACCCAGATCACGGATTCCGCCAATGTGAAACGGCTGAAAAGGATCGCGGATACGGCCACGGATTTCGGCGGCGATTTCGAGACGATTTTCGAAATCCGGACGGCGCGCGCGGCGTTCGAGGAAAAACGGGATGTCGCGCTCAACGAAATGGTCAACAACGCGCGCGAATTCGAAGCCCTCGTTTCCCAACTCCGCCTCGCCCAGCAGGACGAATTCGCGGCGATCACCGAAACGGTCACCGCCGCCCGCACGGAAATGAACCTCAAAAGCCTGATCGCGGGCGACGCCAACCGGCTGGTCGGACTCGTCGAGAAGACCCGTCAGGCCGAAAAGGACTACTTGATCGACAGCACGAAGGACAACGGCGACCTCGTTCTCCGGAACATCGAATGGATCCTTCCCGGCTTGAACGGCATGAAGGCCAATCTGGCCGACGAGGCGCAGCAAGAGGTCATCGACCAGATGGAAGGCCTGGCGAACTCCTATCAGACGATCTTCCAGGAGGTCGTCGGCCTGACCGAACAGCAACGGCAGGCGGATGCCGCGATGGTCGAGGCCGCAGCCTCGGTCAACGACATCGTCCTGAAAGCCGGCGCGGAACAGGAAGCCGCCCTGCAGGATCAGCAGAACCTGGCCAACATGCTGATGATCGTGGGGGCGCTCGTGGCCCTGGTTCTCGGCGCCCTGCTCGCCTTCGTCATCGGGCGCGGCATCAGCCGGCCGATCACCCGCATGACGACGGCCATGCAGCGGCTCGCCCACGGCGACCTGGAAGTCGAGGTTCCGGCCCGGGGGCGGAACGATGAAATCGGCGAGATGGCGGACGCCGTCCAGATCTTCAAGGACAGCGCCATCGAAAAGGTCCGCATGGAAACCGAACAGGAAGAGCGGGAGCGCCAGGCGGAACAGGAGAAACACAGGGTCATGATGCAGATGGCCGCCGAGTTCGAAACCTCGGTCGGCCAGGTCGTGGACCTGGTGTCCTCCGCCTCGACGCAAATGCGGAGTTCCTCCGAATCCATGAGCGCGACCGCCGAGGAGACCACCCGCCAGTCGGAAGCCGTGGCCGCCGCGTCGGAAGAAGCCTCGGCCAATGTCCAGACGGTCGCCACGGCAGCCGAGGAACTGTCCAGTTCCATCGCCGAGATCGGCCGGCAGGTCATGCATTCCGCCGAGGTCGCCCGCGCCGCGGTCGAGGAGGCGGAGGAAACCAATGCCCGCATCCAGGGCCTGGTGAACTCGGCCCAGAAGATCGGCGAGGTGGTGGCCCTGATCACCGACATCGCGGATCAAACCAACCTGCTGGCCCTCAACGCGACCATCGAGGCCGCGCGGGCCGGCGATGCCGGCAAGGGCTTCGCGGTGGTCGCTTCCGAGGTCAAGAACCTGGCCAATCAGACGGCCAAGGCGACCGAGGAGATCAGCACCCAGATCGCCGAGATCCAGACCTCCACGGAAGAGGCCGTCTCGGCCATCCAGACCATCGGCAAGACGATTTCCGAGATTGATGAAGTGGCCTCCGGAATCGCCTCGGCCGTCGAACAGCAAGGCGCGGCGACGCAGGAGATCGCCCGCAATGTCGAACAGGCCGCCGCCGGAACGCACGAGGTGTCGTCGAGCATCGCCAATGTGAACCGGGCGGCCGTCAGCACCGGATCGGCGGCCCAGGAAATCCAGTCCGCGGCCGGCGAATTGTCGCGCCAGTCGGAACTGCTGCGGTCCGAAGTGGACAAGTTCCTGTCCAACGTCAGGGCCGCGTAACCTCTACCCGCGCGGGGACAGGCCCGCCGGAAAACCAAGAGCAAGAATAAAAACTGGGGCACCTTACGGGGTGCCCCTTTTCCTTTTGATGCCCAATCCAACTGATGGCGAAACGGTTTTCTAAATTGAAACCGTTTCTAAACACTTTGTTACCAAATCCCCCTTCCCTTTCATTCAGACGCTACAAGGCCCGCGTATCCTGAAAATGGGTTGCTGCCTGAAAAACTGAACGCACGCGGGCGGCCCCCATGAAAACAACCTCGGTGAAAGACGGCGACGAGCCGTTCAGAGCCGGCAGAATTTAAGGACGGGTCGAAATGTTGAACAAGCTGAAAATCGGCCAGCGAATTCTTTTGATCGTTGCCGGTGCGATCATTGGCATCGTGGCTGTCGGCAGCTACGAGCTCATGGAAATCCGCGCCAACCTCTTCAAGGACCGCGAGCTGAAGACGGAGCATGTGGTTCAAACCGTTAAGACCTTGGCCGACCACTATTACGCCCTGGAAAAATCCGGCGCGATGACGCGCGACGAGGCCCAAAAGGCGGCTCTCGCGGCGATCAACGACATGCGCTACGACGACGGCAAGGAATATTTCTGGATCCAGTCCTACGACAACGTGATGATCCTGCACCCGATCAAGCCCGAACTGAATGGCAAGTCCATGGCCGGGCAAAAAGGGCCCGACGGTCAGCTTGTCTTCGACGAGATGGTCGAGGTCGCAAAGAAGGACGGCGCCGGCGTCGTCAATTACCTGTGGCCTCGCCCCGGGTCCGACAAGCCGATCCCGAAGACCTCCTACGTCGAGGCGTTCGCGCCGTGGGAATGGATCGTCGGTTCCGGAATCTACATCGACGATGTCGACACGATCTTCCGGGATGTGCTGATGGTCGTCGCCACCGTCGCCCTTGGCATTCTGGCCGTGGTCGTCGTGGTTTCCTTCTTCATCGGCCGCGGGATCACCAAGCCCCTTTCCTATATCTCGGCCAACATGTTGCGCCTGTCGGAAGGCGACAAGGACATCGAGGTGAAATTCACCGATCAGCCGAACGAGATCGGCGACCTGTCCCGGACCATGGCGATCTTCCTCGAGAAGACCATCGAGATGGAACGGATGCAGAAGGAACGGGAAGAAGCCGAACACCGCGCCGAAGAGGAAAAGCGGCAGCTCATGCTGAACATGGCCGACGATTTCGAGGCCTCCGTGGGCGGGGTCGTGAACCAGGTGTCCTCGGCCTCCACCGAGATGCAGTCGTCCGCGGAATCCATGAGCGCCACGGCCGAGGAGACGACCCGCCAGTCGGCGACCGTCGCGGCCGCTTCCGAGGAAGCCTCGGCCAACGTCGAGACCGTGGCAACCGCCGCCGAAGAACTGTCCGCGTCCATCGGCGAAATCAGCCGCCAAGTCGCCCAAGCGTCGCAGATCGCCTCCACCGCCGTCCAGGAAGCCGAGAAGACCAACGTCAAGGTCCAGGGTCTGGCCGACGCCGCGCAGAAGATCGGCGAGGTGGTGGCCCTGATCACCGACATCGCCGACCAGACCAACCTGCTGGCCCTGAACGCCACCATCGAGGCCGCCCGCGCCGGTGATGCCGGCAAGGGCTTCGCCGTGGTCGCTTCCGAGGTCAAGAACCTGGCCAACCAGACGGCCAAGGCGACCGAGGAGATCGGCGCCCAGATCGGCGGCATCCAGACCGCCACCCAGGAAGCCGTCGAGGCCATCGAGGCCATCGGCAAGATCATTTCGCAGATCGACGACGTGAATTCCGGCATTGCTTCGGCGATCGAGGAGCAGGGCGCGGCAACGCAGGAGATCGCCCGCAACGTCGAACAGGCCGCCGCCGGGACACAAGAGGTGTCGCACAACATCGCGGGTGTCAGCCAAGCGGCCAACGAAACCGGCGAAGCGGCCATCGAGATCCGCTCGGCGGCGGGAGAACTCTCCAGGCAATCGGAACTGCTGCGCGGCGAGGTCGGGAAATTCCTGGCGAACGTCCGCGCCGGATGACGGCGAGGATGAGTGGAGGGCTTCGGGAAGGGTCGCATGCCTTACCCGGAGCCCCCACCCCTTAAACGGGAATCACCCGATTAGATCAAATTTAACGGGAAATTGACGAATTTTTGATATGCATTTTCCCGGCACCGTCTTCCACTCGTTTTCGAGGCCGTTTTCCGAGGTCCCCGAAACGCCGTGGCCCAGAACCAAGGCCCCAAGAGACAGAAGAACGAGGACCGCACCATGCTGAAACTCCTGGAAAAACTGAAGATCGGCTCGCGTATTCTGCTGATCGTCGCCGGTACGGCGGTCGCCATTGTCGCGGTCGGTGGTTTCTGCCTCTACGAAATCCGCGAAACCTTGCTGCAAGACCGCAAGGATAAGACACAGCATGTGGTTCAAATCGCCGATACCCTGGCGGGATACTACTACGACCAGGAACAGTCCGGCGCCATGAGCCGGGAAGAGGCGCAGAAGGCGGCCCTGGAGGCTATCGGCCGGCTGCGCTACGGCGAGGACGACTATTTCTGGGTCCAGACCACCGGCAACGTCATGGTCATGCACCCCTTCAAGCCGGCCCTCAACGGCAAACCGCTCTCGGGAATCCAGGACCCGAACGGCGTGAAGCTTTTCGACGAGATGATCGCCGTCACGAATGCCGACGGCGCCGGTTTCGTCGCCTATGACTGGCCCAAGCCGGGCTTCGAAAATCCGGTTCCGAAAATCTCCTACGTGAAGACATTCGCTCCGTGGGGATGGATCGTCGGCTCGGGCATCTACATCGACGACGTCAATACGACCTTCATGTGGCTTTTGGGCATCGTCGCCACGGTCGCCCTGACGGTTTTCGTCGTGGTCGTCGGCGCCTCCTTCTTCATCAGCCGCGGGATCACCAGTCCCCTTTCCTACATCGCGGCCAACATGTTGCGTCTGGCCGAGGGCGACAAGGAGATCGAGGTCAAGTTCACCGAGCAGCCCAACGAAATCGGCGACCTGTCCCGTTCGATGTCGATTTTCCTCGAGAAAACGGTCGCAATGGAAGAGATGCAGAAAAAGCAGGAGGAAGCCGAACACCGCGCCGAAGAAGAGAAACGCCAGATGATGATGAAGATGGCGGACGACTTCGAGGCCTCCGTCGGCCAGGTGGTCGAGTTGGTCTCCTCGGCCTCGGTCGAAATGCGGACCTCCTCCGAAACGATGGGCACCAACGCTTCCACCGCGACCCGCCAGTCGGCGGCGGTCGCCGCGGCGTCCGAAGAGGCTTCGGCCAATGTCCAGACCGTCGCCACGGCGGCCGAGGAACTGTCGGCCTCCATCGCCGAGATCAGCCGTCAGGTCAGCCAGGCCTCACGGATTGCCTCCGGCGCCGTACAGCAGGCGCAGGAGACCAACGTCAAGGTCCAGGGCCTGGCCGACGCGGCCGACAAGATCGGCGAGGTGGTCGCCCTGATCACCGATATCGCGGATCAGACCAACCTGCTGGCCCTCAACGCGACCATCGAGGCGGCGCGCGCCGGCGACGCCGGCAAAGGCTTCGCCGTGGTCGCTTCCGAGGTCAAGAACCTGGCCAACCAGACGGCCAAGGCGACCGAGGAGATCAGCGCCCAGATCGGCGGCATCCAGACCGCGACCCAGGAAGCCGTCGAGGCCATCGCGGCCATCGGCAAGACGATTTCCGAAATCGACGAGGTCGCGGCCGGCATCGCCTCGGCGGTCGAGCAGCAGGGCGCGGCGACCCAGGAGATCGCCCGCAACGTCGAGCAGGCCGCCGCCGGCACCCAGGAGGTGTCGAGCAACATCGTCGG
>Ga0207799_100473_pt1 | contig 14758 bp, 10 predicted proteins | sample TtanPargueraPR_4_FD_187742 | JGI IMG/M metagenome (GOLD analysis project Ga0207799, IMG submission 187742) | Aerobic enrichment media microbial communities from Bioluminiscent Bay, La Parguera, Puerto Rico - Tt and M2 (SPAdes) | ecosystem: Environmental > Aquatic > Marine > Unclassified ...
CCGGGCCCGCGAACTCAGGGCCAGCGGCACCGTCCCGGCCAGCCGCCTCGAACAGGCCGAGCGCGACCACAACGACGCCTTAGGCGCGCTGGACAGCGCCAAGGCGGCCCTGCGCGCCCGGCGCATGGACCTCGAGGTCGCCAAGGCGGCGATGATCTCGCCGGACGCCAGCGCCGAAGAGGCCGGCGGCGACTGTTGCGTCCGCGTCGTGGCGCCGATCGACGGCCAGGTCCTGACCCTGCACCAGAAAAGCTCGAGGGTCGTGGCCTCGGGCACGCCGCTCCTCGACATCGGCGACGACGGCAACCTCGAGGTGGTGGCCGATTTCCTGTCGGCCGACGCGGTCAAGGCGCGTCCCGGCGCCCGCGCCGAGTTCACCGGCTGGGGCGGCGGGGCGCCGATCCCCGGCCGGGTGCGGCGGATCGAGCCGACCGGCTTCACCAAGATTTCGGCCCTGGGCGTGGAGGAGCAGCGGGTCAACATCGTCCTCGACATCGACCGGAAGGCCGCGCGGGCGGCCGGGCTCGGCCCCGGCTACCGGCTGGTCGCCCGCGTCGAGGTTTGGAAGAGCGACGGGCCGACCCTGGTGGTGCCGATCGACGCCCTGTTCCGCGAGGGCGAAGCCTGGGCCGTCTTCACGCTGCGCGACGGCCACGCCAAGCGGACGCCGGTCACCCTCGGACGCCGCAACGACGAGGTGGCCCAGGTCACCGGCGGGCTGGCGGAAGGCGATGGCGTGATCGTCCATCCGGGACGCACCGTCGAGGACGGATCCCTGGTGGTTCCGCGCGGGTGAGCCGCGTCCCTCCGGTATAAAGCAGGAACCTACTTCTTGACGCCCAGCGCCATGTAGTTGACGGCGACGTCCTTGCTCGGGACCCAGCGGTTGTGCAGGGCGTCGTATCCCATTCCCGACAGCTTGGCGATCTCGACCCCGGCCGGCCGCAAACCGTCGGCCAGTTCCGAGGGCCGCACGAATTTCCGCCAGTCGTGGGTGCCGGCGGGCAGCCAGCGCAGGATGTACTCGGCGGCGATCTTCGCCTGGGCGAGGGACTTCAGCGTGCGGTTGACGGTCGACACGATCAACGCGCCGCCCGGCTTGATCAGCCCGGCGCCGACCGCCAGGAAGGTGTCCAGGTCGGCGACGTGCTCGACGATGTCCATCATCAGCACGGCGTCGAATTGCCGCTCCGACTCCGCCGCGAAGTCCTCGGGCAGGATGCAGCGGTAGTCGATGTCGAGCTTGTTGCGGGCCGCGTGCAGGCGGGCCACGCCGATGGATTTCTCGGCCGCGTCGATGCCGATCACCTCGGCGCCCAGCCGCGCCGCCGGTTCGCTCAGCAAGCCCCCGCCGCATCCGATGTCGAGCACCGAAAGCCCCTTGAGTGGTGCCTCGGCCAATGGGTCGCGCCCGAAATGCCGGGCCGTCTCGTCGCGCAGGAAGGCGACGCGCACCGGGTTCAGCTGGTGCAGCGGCTTGAATTCGCCCTCGGGGGCCCACCAGGCGTCGGCGATGGCGGTGAAGCGGGCGATCTCCTCGGGGACGGCGGTTGCCGGGGCAGGGGATGAAGAAGGTCGGGCCACGGGAATTCCTTGGAAATTGACGGCGGGGGCGCTCTTGCCTCCTCCTTGCATAACGAATATAAAATCGCGCGCCGCGCAGCTAAAGGCTCTGTTGAAATTTCAGGAAACACTGCGTGTTGCCGTTTCGCCTCTTCGAGGGCTGTTTTGCGCGGAAACGGGCGGCACACGTCAGGGAGCGTCGTGAATGGCCCGCATTGTCAAAAAGTTTGGCGGCACCTCTGTCGCCGATATCGAGAAGATCCAGAACGTGGCCCGGCGCGTGAAAAAGGAAGTCGACGCCGGAAACCAAGTCGCGGTCGTTGTGTCGGCCATGGCCGGCGTGACCAACCAGCTCGTCGGTTTTGTGGACGACATCAGCCGCATGTACGACGCCCGCGAGTACGACGCCGTGGTGGCGTCGGGCGAGCAGGTGACGGCCGGGCTGACCGCCCTGGCCCTGCAGGAGATGGGCGTCCGCGCCCGGTCCTGGCTGGGCTGGCAGATCCCGATCCGGACCGACGGGGTTCACGGCAAGGCCCGCATCGACTCCATCGACGGCGAGAACATCATCGGCCGGATGGAGGAAGGCGAGGTCGCGGTGATCGCCGGGTTCCAGGGGATCGCGCCGGACGGCCGCATCTCGACCCTGGGACGGGGCGGCTCCGATACCAGCGCCGTCGCCGTCGCCGCGGCCATCAAGGCCGATCGCTGCGACATCCACACGGACGTGGACGGCGTCTACACCACCGACCCGCGGATCGTTTCGAAAGCCCGCAAGCTCGACAAGATCACCTACGAGGAGATGCTCGAAATGGCGTCCCTCGGCGCCAAGGTGCTGCAGACGCGCTCGGTCGAGCTGGCGATGAAACACAATGTGAGACTGCAGGTCGTCTCCAGTTTTTCCGATGAACCAGGCACTCTGGTCGTGAATGAGGACGAAATCGTGGAACACGAGCTTATTAGCGGGATCGCCTACAGCCGGGACGAGGCCAAGATCACCCTGACCCAGGTCTCCGACCGGCCGGGAGTGGCCGCCGGGATCTTCGGGCCGCTGGCCGACGCCAGCATCAACGTCGACATGATCGTGCAGAACGTGTCGAGCGACGGCAAGACGACCGACATGACCTTCACCGTCGGCAAGACCGACCTGGAGCGGACCGTCGCCGACCTCGAGTCCAAGAAGGGCGAGCTGGGCTACACCGAGATGATCACCGATTCCAACGTGGTGAAGGTCTCGGTGATCGGCGTCGGCATGCGCAGCCATGCGGGCATCGCGAAGACCATGTTCAGCGCCCTGTCGGAGAAGGGGATCAACATCCAGGTCATCTCGACCTCGGAGATCAAGGTCAGCGTGCTGATCAGCGAGGAGTACACCGAACTGGCGCTGCGGGCCCTGCATGAGGCCTACGGCCTCGACGCCGAGTGACGGGGGTGATGACGGCCGCCGCCGTCCCGCCCCGCCTGGCGTCGCTGTGGCGCCGGGGAACCGAGTTCCTGGGCTGCGACATCGCGATCCTCGGCGGCGCGATGTCGTGGGTCTCGGAGCGCAATCTGGTCGCCGCGCTGTCCAATGCGGGCGCGTTCGGCGTCCTGGCCTGCGGCTCGATGCCGCCGGACCTGCTGCGCCGGGAGATCGAGGCGACCAAGGCCCTGACCCAGCGGCCGTTCGGCGTCAACCTGATCACCCTGCATCCGGAGTTGGATGCGCTGATCGACGTCTGCGCCGAGCAGAAGGTCGGGCATGTGGTCCTGGCGGGCGGGCTGCCGTCGGCCACCGCGATCCGGCGGATCAAGGACGAGGCCGGGGCCAAGGTCATCTGTTTCGCCCCGGCGGTGGCCCTGGCGAAGCGGCTGATTCGCAGCGGCGTCGACGCCCTGGTGATCGAGGGCGCCGAGGCGGGCGGGCATATCGGCCCGGTGGTGACCAATGTTTTGGCGCAAGAGATATTGCCCAACATCACCGAGGTTCCGATATTTGTAGCTGGCGGCATTGGACGCGGCGAGGCCATCGTGTCCTACCTGGAGATGGGGGCGGCGGGGTGTCAGTTGGGCACGCGGTTCGTCTGCGCGACGGAATCCATCGCGCATCCCAACTTCAAGAAGGCATTCATCCGGGCCTCGGCCCGCGACGCGGTTCCGACCGTGCAGTTGGATCCGCGGTTCCCGGTGATTCCGGTGCGGGCCCTGGTCAATAAGGGCACCGAGGAATTCATGGAGACGCAGCGGCGGATGGTCGCCCGGGTCGACAGCGGTGAAATGGAGCAGAAGGAAGCGCAGCTCGAGATCGAACACTTCTGGGCCGGAGCCCTGCGGCGGGCGGTGATCGACGGCGATGTCGAGAACGGGTCGTTGATGGCGGGCCAAAGTGTGGGGATGGTCACAGCGGAACAGCCCGCGGCGGATATTCTCGGCGACCTCATGGCGCAGGCCGATGCGCTTCTCAAGGCCAGGGAGACGGCCGGAGCGGCGTAAGCGGATTAAATTTCCACCCCCATCAGTCAAGAACGGGGAGCAATGGACGAACGATTTGGCCAGACGACGGAAAGGTTCATCCCGGTGACGCCGATGGCGTCGCGGGGGCCGTCGGCCCGCGTCCATCGCGCCGAGGGCCGTCCAGCGGACCGACAGTTTAGGGTCTGACCATGGGCAGGGCCGGATCCAAGATCACGCCACGGGAGCTGTTGGCTCGTGTCCGCGATATCATGGCGGGCACGGGGACCGCGCAGAAGCGGCTCGACCGGATCGTCTCCGAGATCGCCGGCGGCATGGCCGCCGAGGTGAGTTCGGTCTACATCAAGCGGGCCGGTGAACTGCTGGAACTGTTCGCCACCCAGGGCTTGAAGAAATCGGCCGTCCACCAGACGCGTCTGCGCATCGGCGAGGGCCTGGTCGGCGTGATCGCCGCGCGGGCCCGGCCGTTGAGCCTGTCCGACGCCCAACACCATCCGAACTTCGTGTTCCGGCCCGAGACCGGCGAGGAGGTCTACCACTCCCTGATGGGCGTGCCGATCCTGCGGGGCGGCCGGGTGCTCGGCGTGCTGGTCGTGCAGAACCGGACCCGGCGGCGCTACACGTCCGAAGAGGTCGAGACCCTGCAGACGGTGGCCATGGTCCTGGCCGAGATGGTGGTCGGCGGCGAGCTGATCGGCGGCGAGGAACTGCTGCCCGCCGACGGCATCGCGGTCAAGCCGCTGCAGATCTCGGCCTCGCGCCTCCACGCCGGCATGGGCATGGGCACGGCGGTGCTCAACCGGCCGCATTTCCATGTCGAGCGGATCGTCTCGGAGAACACCGACGAGGAACACGACCGGCTGCGCCGCGCCGTGGCCGAGATGCACGGCGCCCTGGACGCGATGCTCGACGATGCCCTGCTGGGCAAGGACCCCGAACATCGGGGCATCCTGGAAAGCTACCGGATGATCGCCGAGGACGCCGGATGGCTGGGCCGGATCGGCGAGGCCGTCGACGGCGGCCTGACCGCCGAGGCGGCGGTCCTGAAGGTGCAGAACGATATCCGCGCCCGGTTCAGCCGGGTCGCCGACCGCTATCTGCGCGAACGCGTCCACGACATGGACGACCTGGCCGAACGGTTGCTGCTGCATCTGCTGGGCGAGGCGACGGCGCCCGGCGGCAAGGGGCCGCTGCCGGACGACATCGTGCTGTTCGCGCGCAACCTGGGGCCGGCGCAGCTCCTCGATTTCGACCGGACCCGCCTGCGCGCCGTGGTGCTGGAGGAAGGGTCGCTGACCGCCCATGTGGCGATCATCGCCCGGGCCCTCGACATCCCCATGGTCGGTCAGGCCAAGGGCGTGATGGGCCGGGTGGAGGAGGGCGACCCGGTCATCGTCGACGCCGATCACGGCAACGTCTTCATCCGGCCGGGCGAGAACGTCCGCAATTCCTTCGCCGAAAGCATGATCGAACTGGCGCGGCAGCGGGCCCGTTACTCGGCCCTGCGCGATCTTCCGGCGGTGACGCGGGACGGCCAGCGGATCGGCATCAATATCAACGCGGGCCTGCGCATCGACATGCCGCAGCTCGAGGAGAGCGGCGCCGACGGGGTCGGCCTCTATCGCACCGAGATCCCGTTCATGTCGCGCCATCATTTCCCCGACGTGGTGGTGCAGCGCAACCTGTACCGCGACGTGCTGGAACAGGCGAACGGCAAGCCGGTGGTGTTCCGCACCGTGGATATCGGCGGCGACAAGATCCTGCCCTATTGGAAGGACACCGAGGGAACCAACCCGGCGATGGGCTGGCGGGCCATCCGCATCTGCCTGGACCGGCCGGCCATCCTGCGCCATCAGATCCGGGCGCTGATCGCCGCCGCCGAGGGGCTCGACCTGAAGCTGATGTTCCCGATGATCGCCGACGTCGCCGAGTTCGACGGCGCGCGGAAGCTGTTCGACATGGAGATGGCGCGGGCCCGCAAGGCCGGGCAGGCCATGCCGGCGCGCATTTCCATCGGGGTGATGCTGGAGGTTCCGTCGCTGGTCTTCCAACTGTCGACGCTGCTCGGGCGGGTCGACTTCATCTCCATCGGCAGCAACGACCTGTTCCAGTTCCTGTTCGCCGCCGACCGGGGCGACCCCCGGCTGTCCGAGCGCTACGACCCGATCTCGCCGCCGACCCTGATGGTGCTGCGCTCGATCATCGATCAGTGCCATGCCGCCGACGTTCCGGTCAGCCTGTGCGGCGAGATGGCCGGAAACCCGCTGGATGCGATGGCGCTGGTCGGCCTCGGCATGCGGACGCTGTCGATGAATTCCTCTTCGGTCGGACCGATCAAGGCGATGATCCGCAGCCTGGAGATCGCGCCGCTACGCCGTTACATGGAACAGCTGATGCTGCTGCCCGACCACAGCGTGCGAAAGAAGCTGACGGCATTCGCCCGGGATCATGGAGTCATGATTTAAGACTCGGGTGTTTCCTCCTTGTATTTTCATAATCTTTGGGCAGAATGGCCGAGTCGAGTGATTGGGGATTTTGGGTTGCTTCCAACTCTCTTCAAACCCCCATCCTCATGAAGGCGTGGTGTGGGCAATGCAAACGGGGGGCTGTGCCCGCGGCCGCCCGACAGATCAACAACGTACCAGGACCGGAGACCGGGAAAGCCCTCTTCGGCGGTTATAATGGACAACGCTGAAAACGAGCAGAAGTTCGAGCCTGCGGTCGGAGCGCTTTTGCGGGCATCGCGTCTGAGAGTCGGCGAGGATCTGCGCGATATCGCCGCGATCCTGCGCATCCGCTATCCGTATCTGGAGGCCATCGAAGAAGGCCGTTATCAGGATTTGCCGGGCATCACCTATGCCGTCGGCTTCGTGCGGACCTACGCCGAACACCTGGGGCTCGACGCCGACGAGGTGGTGCGCCGGTTCAAGAGCGAAAACGAGAACATCAAGCGCCGCAGCGACCTCGTGTTCCCGTCGCCCATCCCGGAGCGCGGAACCCCCACGGCGGCCGTCCTTTTCGTCGGCGTTCTGGTCGCCGCCGTGGCCTACGGGGCCTGGTACGTGGCGACGTCCGAGGATTCCATTTTCGACGGGCTGGTGTCGCCCCTGCCGGACCGGCTGGCCACGCTGTTGCCCGGCGACGCCGACAACGCGGCCGAGCCGACGGCTCCCGCCGAGACGCCCGCCGTCCCGGAAAACATGCCGCTGGCGACGCCTGGTGCGGGCACGGAGCCGCTCGTCGTGACGCCGCCGCCGGCCGAACCGGTCCCGGCAATCGAGCCGGAAGCGCCCGAACCGGCCCCGGAAGCGGCGGCAACGCCGGAACCGGAAGCCGAGCCCGCGCCGGCCGAGGAGGCTCCCGCGCCGTCGGCCGAGGCCGATACGCAGCCGCAACCCGAATTGGCCGCGCCGCCGGAAGCGCCGAGCGAGCCGGAGGCCCCGGCGGTCGTCCCCGAGACGGCGCCGGCCGTTCCGCAAATGACCGAGGCCCCAGCTTCCGAACCGGCCCCGGCAGCCGAGGCCGTGCCGCAACCGGAAGCCGCCGTAGAACCCACGCCGCAGCCCGAGGCAGCGGTTCCGGAAACGCCAGAGGTTCCTGAACCGGCCGCAGAGGCGCCCGCGCCGGCACCGGAACCGCAGGCGACGGAAACCGAGGCCACGGAACCACAGGCCGAAGAGACGGTCGCCGATGTGACCGAGACAGCGCCGCCGCCGGCACCGGAAGAGCCCGTGACCGAGGCTTCCTCCGAAACGCAAACGTCGAATGCGCCCGAGGAACCCCTGGCCGCCGAACCGGCCGCGAACGAGGAACAGCAGGCGGCGGCTCCCGCCGAGGCCGATGGCGAGGCCGTCGAAACCGAGACGCCGGCAGCCGCGCCCGCCACCGGGACGCAGGCGGCCGATGGCGACCATCGCATCGTGGTGCGGGCCCGCGCCGACAGCTGGATCCAGGTCCGCGACGGGGTTGCCCGGCGGCTGCTGGTGACCCGGCTGTTGCGGGCCGGAGACAGCTACCGCGTGCCCGACCGCCCGGGGCTGACCCTGCTGACCGGAAACGCCGGCGCGCTGGACATCCTGGTCGACGGCGCGGCCGTTCCCGCCATCGGCGGGGAGGGAACCGTACGGCGCAACGTGGCGCTGGATGCCGAACGCCTGCTCGCCGGGACGGCCGTGCTCGATTGATCCCATCGGCGCGGGTTTCCATATTGAGGTGCGCGGGCCGTATTGCCCGGCCGGAATCTTCTTCGTTGACCGGCCGGACGCGGATGCGGCAATAAACGGCGGCCGCCAAGTGATGTGGCGGCAGTTGGGCGAAGGCCGGAATGATATCTGACGTTAAACAAGTGAATTTCCGCCGGGTGACGGTCCCCGTTCAGGTGGGGCCGGTGACCATCGGCGGGGCTGCGCCGGTCGTGGTGCAGTCGATGACCAACACCGACACGGCGGACGTCGCGGCGACGGTCGCGCAGGTCGCGGCGCTGGCGCGTGCCGGTTCCGAGATCGTGCGCATCACGGTCGACCGTCCGGACTCGGCCGCGGCGGTGCCGCAGATCCGCGAGAGGCTGGAGGCGCAGGGCGTCTTCGTGCCGCTGGTCGGCGATTTCCACTATGTCGGTCACAAGCTGCTGGCCGATTACCCGGATTGCGCCGAGGCCCTGGCCAAATACCGGATCAACCCGGGCAATGTCGGCTTCCGCGAGAAGCGCGACCGGCAGTTCTCCTCGATGATCGAGACGGCGCTGCGCTACGACCGGCCGGTGCGCATCGGCGTCAACTGGGGCAGCCTGGACCAGGAACTGCTGGCCCGGCTGATGGACGAGAACGGCAAGGCGGCCGTTCCGCTGCCCGCCGAGGCGGTGATGCAGGAGGCCCTGGTGGCCTCGGCCGTGGACAGCGCCAAGCGGGCCGAGGAGATCGGCCTGGGCCGCGACAAGATCATCCTGTCATGCAAGGTCAGCAACGTGCAGAGCCTGATCGCCGTCTACCGCAGCCTGGCCGACCGGGGCGACTACGCCCTGCACCTGGGCCTGACCGAGGCGGGCATGGGGTCGAAGGGTATCGTCGCCTCGACGGCCGCGCTCGCCGTGCTGCTGGAGGAAGGGATCGGCGACACCATCCGTATCTCGCTGACGCCGGAACCCGGCGGCGACCGGACCCGCGAGGTCGTCGTCGCCCAGGAGCTCCTGCAAAGCATGGGCTTCCGATCCTTCGCGCCGATGGTGACGGCCTGCCCCGGCTGCGGGCGGACCACCAGCACCGTCTTCCAGGAACTCGCCGACCGCATCCAGAATTATGTCCGCGAGCGCATGCCGGAATGGCGTGAACGCTATCCGGGCGCCGAGGCGCTCAATCTGGCGGTCATGGGCTGCATCGTGAACGGGCCGGGCGAGAGCAAGCATGCCGATATCGGGATCAGTTTGCCCGGGACCGGCGAGGAACCGGCGGCACCGGTGTTCGTCGACGGCGAAAAGAAGCTCACCCTGCGCGGCCCGCGCATCGCCGAGGAGTTCCAGGAACTCGTCGAGAATTATGTCAGGAACCGGTTCGGGAACGGCGCCGCCGAGGCGCCGGGCGAACCGGATAAAACGGAAGGAAACGCGGCCGCCGGGACACCGGCCGCCGCGCGTTGAACGGACCAGGAAAGAAAATGCCCTCACTCAAGCCGGTACGCGGAACCCACGACCTCTTGTTCGACGATGTGGTCCGGCACCGACACGTCGAACAGACCGCGCTGACCGTGGCCGGCCGCTACGGCTTTACCGAGATCGTGACGCCGATCTTCGAGTTCACCGAGGTGTTCTCCCGCACCCTGGGCGACACGTCGGACGTCGTGACCAAGGAGATGTACACCTTCGAGGACAGGGGCGGCGAGCGCCTGACCCTGCGTCCGGAGGGCACGGCCGGCGTTGCCCGCGCCCTCATCTCCGGCGGGTTGGCCCAGCATCTGCCGCTGAAGCTGTTCTACCGGGGACCGATGTTCCGCTACGAGCGGCCGCAGAAGGGCCGCCAGCGGCAGTTCCACCAGGTCGGCGTCGAACTGCTGGGCGTCGAAAAACCGCAGGCCGACATCGAGGTGATCGCGCTCGGCGCGCAGTTCCTCGAGGAACTTGGGCTGGCCGGCAAGATCGTCTGCGAACTGAACAGCCTGGGCGATACCGAGAGCCGCAACGCCTACCGGGAAAAGCTGGTCGATTATCTGAGCAAATATCATGATTCGCTGTCCGCCGACAGCCGCGAGCGCCTGGAGCGCAACCCCTTGCGCATCCTCGATTCGAAGGACGAGGGCGACCAGAAGATCGTCGCCGACGCGCCGCTGATGTCGGACAGCCTGAACGACGCCTCGAAGCGGTTCTTCGACGACCTGCTGAAGGGGCTGGAGCTTGCCGGGGTCGTCTACAAGATCAACCCGCGGCTGGTGCGCGGGCTCGACTACTACTGCCACACGGCGTTCGAGTTCACCACCGACGCGCTGGGCGCCCAGGGCACGGTGCTGGCCGGCGGGCGTTACGACGGGCTGGTCAGCCAGATGGGCGGCCCGGAGACGCCGGGCATCGGCTGGGCCGCCGGGGTCGAGCGCCTGTCCATGCTGGTCGAAAACGCCGGCGATACGGCGCGGCCGGTCGTGGTCGTGCCGGTCGGCGGAGAGGCCGGGGACAAGGCCCTGGAAATCACCCAGCAATTGCGCCGGGCCGGGTTCACGGTCGATCTCGGCTATTCCGGCAATCTCGGGAAACGCATGAAGCGGGCGAACGCCCAGAACGCGCGGGCCGCCGTCCTCCTCGGGGAGGACGAGATCGCGCGGGGGGTGGCGACCGTCCGCGACATGGACACGGGCGAACAGGCCGAGGTCCCTCTGACGTCTCTGGAGGGACATCTCGGCCGCTTCTATTAGGGAGCCGATGGCCGCGGAGACACCTTCCGTCAAGCGACCGCTGGTCGTCGGCGCAAATCACCGGACCAGCACGCTCTCCGTGCGCGACCGGCTGTTCGTCGAGGACGCCGACATGCGCCCGTTCCTCGACCGCCTGCGGGCGGCCGGGCTGGAGGAGGCCGTGGCGCTGTCCACCTGCGACCGGGTCGAGGTGCTGACCGCCTGCGCCGACCCGAAGAGCGGCCGCGAGATCCTGCTCGATGCCCTTGCCGCGCATGCGGGCATGCCGGCCGACCAGCTGGCCGGGGAGTTCTACGCCCACTGGGACGGCGACGCCGTCCGTCATGTCTTCGCGGTGACGTCGTCTCTGGACAGCCAGATCCTCGGCGAGCCGCAGGTGCAGGGCCAGGTCAAGGCCGGGCATCGGATGGCCCGCGAGGCGGGCATGTGCGGGCCGCTGCTCGAGGCCCTGCTCCAGGCCGCTTACGGCGCGGCCAAGCGGGTGCGTACCGAGACCGCCATCGGCGAGCGGCCGGTGTCCATCGCCGCCGCCGCGGTGCAGCTCGCCCGCGACGTCCACGGCGACCTGTCGCGCTGCACCGCCATGCTGATCGGCGCCGGCGAGATGGGGGAACTGGTCGCCGGAGACCTGATCTCCAGCGGCCTGAAGGATCTGACGGTGCTGCATCCCCGGGCGATCCGGGCGCAGACCATCGCCCGGACGCTGGATTGCCACGTCGCGCCGGTGGCCGACATGGCCCGTGTGGCGGCGGAATCGGATATCATCCTGGCGGCCCTCGGCCGGCGGGAATATGTTCTGAACCCGGATATGGTCTCCGCCGCGCTGAAGAAGCGCCGCCGCAAGCCGATCTTCCTGATCGATACCGCCGTTCCGGGCGATATCGACCCGGCGGTGAACCGGCTCGATGGCGTGTTCCTCTACGATGTGACCGATCTGGAACAGGTCGCGATGGAGGGCAGGGCCAACCGCGAGGCCGAGGCGAGGGCGGCCTGGGAGATCGTCGACGCCGAGGTGTCGGCCTATCTGCACGGCCGCGCCGAGCGGGCCGCCGTTCCGGCCCTGACCCGGCTGCGGACCCATTTCGCGGAGGTCCGGGAACGGGCCCTGCGGGATGCGGGAGGCGACGCAGAGAAGGCGACCCGCCTGCTGATCGCCCGCCTGCTGCACGGCCCGTCGCGGGCCATGCGGGGGATCGCGGCCAGCGGCGAGGACGGGGGGTTGGAGGAGGCGGAGCGCACCCTCTACCGGTTGTTCGGCCTGGAGGCCGGGCCCGATTCGGGCGGCAACGCGGTTACGCCGCCGCCCGGCAAGGATGAAACGGAAGGATAAGAAGACGTGAGTCTCGACGATAAGCTCAGACAGGTCGTGGCCCGCTACGACGAACTCGGCGACCTGATGGCCAGCCCGGACGCGGCCGGATCGGGCGATTTCGCGCGCATGTCGAAGGAGTATTCGGACCTGACGCCGATCGTCGAATGCATCGCCGAGATCGACAAGGCGCGCAACGAACTCGCCGACCTGGAGGCGATGCGCGACGATCCCGGCGCCGACGCCGAGATGCGCGAGCTTGCCGAGGCCGAATACGAGGAGATCAAGGAGCGGCTGCCGGGGATGGACCACAAGCTGAAACTGCTGCTGCTGCCCAAGGACGAGGCCGACGGGCGCAACGCCATCCTGGAACTGCGCGCCGGCACCGGCGGCGACGAGGCGGCGCTGTTCGCCGCCGACCTGTTCCGCATGTACCAGCGTTACGCCGAGGAGCGCGGCTGGCGCCTGGAGTTGATGCACATCAACGAGACCGGCATCGGCGGCTACAAGGAGGCGGTGGCCTCGATCTCGGGCCGCGACGTGTTCGCCCGGCTGAAGTACGAATCCGGCGTCCACCGGGTCCAACGCGTGCCGGAGACCGAATCCGGCGGCCGTATCCACACCTCGGCGGCCACCGTGGCGGTCCTGCCCGAGGCCGAGGAGGTGGACGTGCAGATCGACGACAAGGATCTGCGCATCGACGTGTTCCGGGCCAGCGGGCCGGGCGGGCAGTCGGTCAACACCACCGACAGCGCGGTGCGCATCACCCACCTGCCGACCGGCATCGTGGTGTCGCAGCAGGACGAGAAGTCGCAGCACAAGAACAAGGCCAAGGCCATGCGGGTGCTGCGCGCCCGGCTTTACGAGCACGAGCGCAGCAAGGTCGACGCCGAGCGTTCGGCTGCACGCAAGACCCAGGTCGGCTCGGGCGACCGGTCGGAGCGCATCCGCACCTACAATTTCCCGCAGGGCCGGGTGACCGACCACCGGATCAACCTGACCCTGCACAAGCTGGACCGGGTGATGGACGGCGATCTCGACGACATCGTCGACGCCCTGACCGCCGAGGATCAGGCCGCCCGGCTGGCCGAAGTGGAGTGAGCGGTCCGGTGACCTACGGGCAGGTCGTGACCGCCATGGCCAGACGGCTGGCGGCGGCGGGCATCGAGGGGGCGCGGCTCGACGCCCGGCTGATCGTCTGCCGGGCGACCGGGCTTGAAGCGGCGTCCCTGCTGGCGCGCAGCGACAGCGAAGCGTCACCGGAGCAGTTGCGGGCCATCGAGGCGATGACGGCGCGGCGCGAACGCCGTGAACCGATGGCGCATATCCTGGGAGAGCGCGAGTTCTGGAGCCTGCCGTTCCGGGTGACGCCGGAGACCCTGATCCCGCGCCCCGATACCGAAACCCTGGTCGAGGCGGCGCTCGATTGGGTCCGCGGCCGGAACGGCGGGACACAGCCGCTGCGGGTGCTCGACCTGGGCACCGGCACCGGCTGCATCCTGCTGTCGCTGCTCGCCGAGTGGCCGGACGCGCGGGGGACCGGCGTCGACATCAGCCCCGGTGCGCTGGCGGTCGCCCGCGACAACGCCGACCGTCTGGGCTTGGCCGATAGGGCCCAATTCATCGAAGGGGATTGGGCGTCGGCGCGGAACGGGGAATTCGACGTGATCGTCTCCAACCCGCCCTATATCCCGGAGGGCGAGATCGACGGGCTGGCGCCCGAGGTGGCCCGGTTCGATCCGCGGCTGGCCCTGTCGGGCGGAGAGGACGGCCTTGCGGCCTATCGAAAGATCGCTTCCGCGGTTCGCGCATCGATTGCATCCGAGGGACGGGTTTTCCTGGAAATCGGGCAAGGCCAGGAGGACGCCGTTTTCCGCATCATGGAAGGGATGGGGCTGCGTAGGCGGGATGCCGTGAAGGATTTGGCCGGGATGACGCGTTGTCTCGTGGTTTCCCGGTGACACTTCCCAACGTTGTTGAAAAAAAGGGGTTGGAATACGCGGAAAACCCGACTACGTTCAATTCGCGGGCGGCTTTAAGCCCCCCCGGGTTAGCGCCAAGATGCGCCAGAAGACCCATTTCCAACACGCAGAAGCCGATTTCCGTCGGCGGACGGCCGGGCAAGGCTGCATGGCCGCGCGTGGAAAGGATTGCGAATCCGCAGCCAAAAAAAACACAGGTGTCATGAAACACACGACTGGCCCCAGACGGGGACGCCCTCGCGGCAACGGAAAACGTTTCTCATCCGGTGGTAAAAACCAGACCTTTGAGAGTACGGGCCCGGAAGTAAAGCTTCGAGGCTCCGCCCAACAGCTCCATGAAAAGTACCTGTCGCTGGCGCGTGATGCGCTTTCGACCGGGGACAGGATCAACGCCGAAGGCTACTTCCAGTTCGCCGACCATTATTTCCGCATCGTCAGCGCGAATAGCGGCGGCAACGGCCAGGCGCGTCCCGATCGCAACAACCAGGCCCAGCCGGGCGACTCGATGGACGGAGAGCCCAACGAGGACGGCAACGAGACCGAGGCCCCTTCCGCCGCC
>Ga0207799_100474_pt1 | contig 14712 bp, 15 predicted proteins | sample TtanPargueraPR_4_FD_187742 | JGI IMG/M metagenome (GOLD analysis project Ga0207799, IMG submission 187742) | Aerobic enrichment media microbial communities from Bioluminiscent Bay, La Parguera, Puerto Rico - Tt and M2 (SPAdes) | ecosystem: Environmental > Aquatic > Marine > Unclassified ...
GCCCATGGCGCCGCGTTCCTGCCGATCTACAATACCTTCTCACCGTTCGGGTGACGTCCGCCGATTAAGTTGCATAATTAAATTTAATATAGCAAATTATTCATTGCGCGGTAACCGTTCTGTCACGAAACGCTCCTATTCAACAAAGGTCCGCTTCCCGATCCTCAAAGGAGATGACCGATGAGATTGACGACCTTTCTGACCGCTTGCGCAATCGTGGCCGCCGCTCTGCCCGTCCAGGCCCAGGACTGGCCCAATGACGAAGCCACATTGAACGTCGTTGTCCCCTATTCCGCCGGCGGGGGAACCGATTCCGTCGTCCGCCCGCTGATCGAAGAACTGCGCGCGTTTCTGCCGACACGCGTCCAAGTCAGCAACATCGGCGGGGCCGGCAGCGCCCAGGGCACCAACGAGGTGCTGGGCATGCCCGCCGACGGCTATACGGTTCTGGTTTCCGGCACCCATACGATCGGCGCCACGATGCAGGGCCTGACCAAGGGCTACGATGACCTGGAACAGCTCGTTTCGCTCAACTGGGATCCGTTCATCGTCGCGGTTCTGGCCGAAAGCCCCTATGACAGCATGGCTGATCTCGTCACCGCCGCCAAGGCCGCGCCCGGCACGATCTGCCTCGGAAACGCCGGAATGGGCGGCGCCACCGGGGTGGCTTCCGTCGCCATCAACCTCGCCTTCGACGAAGCGTTCAACGTGACCCCGTTCAAGGGCGGGAACGCCCTGCGCACCGAGGTTCTCGGCGGCCGTTGCCAGGTCGGCATCTTTTCCCAGTCGGAAATCGCCGCCAACAAGGGCACGTTGCTGCCTCTGGTCATTCTGACCGAGGAGCACAGCAAGCTCGCCGATCTCGCCGCCGTTCCGACTCTGGACGAGGCCGGCTACGCCGCACTGAAGATTCCCGGCGGTTCCTTCCGTGGGTTCGCGGTGCGGGCGGGCACCCCGGAGGAGGCCAAGAAGGTCCTCGCCGATGCCGTCGAGAAAGCCTACAACACCGACGCCTACCAGAACTTCATGAAGACAAAGGGTCTGATCCCCGGTTTCCGCAAACTGCGGGACGCGCAGGCCTATTTCGACACGCTGGTGGCCGGCTTCGAGCCGGTCGTCAAGGCGTCGGGTCTGTACAAGAAGAAATAATCCCTCCGGAACCCGGCCGGGGCCCGTTCGCCCCGGCCGATCCTCGGAATCCGCAATGAACAAGAATCTCACCCTGGTCGCCACCGGTCTTCTGCTCCTTCTGGGTGTCGGTTGGCTGGCCCATGTACTGTCGATTTCCTCGGAGGGAATGATCGGTGACCGCTTCGGCTACGATCCCGGAACCCGATTCCTGCCGTTCGCAGCCGGGCTGGTTTTCGTTCTGGCGCTAATGGTGGAACTGTGGCGCCAGCGCGCGGTCATCTTCAAGGCGGCGTTTCCCAAGCCGAACCGGGATGTCGTTTCACATATCGCCGCTCTTGCCGCCTATGCCGTCTTCCTTCACACGGCCGGTTTCGTGCTGGCGACCAGCCTATTCCTCATGGCCCTGATTGCCATCAATCAGCGGCACGGCGCGGGCGGCTTCGCCATCGGCCAGATGATGATCTGGTCGGGCGGAGTCGCCGTGTCCACCGTCGCCCTGTACAGCGTTCTGCGCGGCGCCGTTCGCCTGGAATACTGGGCGGCCCGGGCGTACGGGCTTCCGCTTCTGCGCGAACCGGCGGTGCAGACCGCCGTCTCGTCGGTACTGCTGGCGCTGATCCTGGCCGCCGCCGGGTGGGGATTGAAGCGCGCCGAACCGAGGCGCCTGGCCCTCGCCGCCCAGACGTCCGTCGGCGTGACCTTCGCGCTCTACGTCATTTTCCGGCAGTTGTTCTTCGTCCGGTTGCCCGCCGGCCTGCTGTTTTGGTGAGGTGCCATCATGGATGTCTTCCTGAACGGTCTCGATTTTCTTGCCTCCCCCCTCACCGTCGCTTGGATCGTGATGGGCAGCATCATCGGCATCATTCTCGGGGCGCTGCCGGGCCTCACAGCGACCATGGGCGTCGCCTTGATGTTGCCGATCAGCCTTCATCTGCCGACCGCGGCGGGCATGGCGATGCTGCTGGCCGTCTACGAAGGGGCGGTCGCCGGGGCCTCGATTCCGGCGATTCTGCTGGGCATTCCCGGAAACCCGAACGCCCTGGCCACCGTGCGCGATGGATTCGCCATGACCCAAAAGGGCCAGGCGGGATTGGCGCTCGGCGCGGCGGCCGTCGCGTCGCTGATCGGCGGTCTGCTCAGTCTGGTCGCGCTGATGTTCTTCTCGCCCTTTTTGGCGCGGGCGACATTGGCGTTCGGACCGGCGGAAAAGTTCACGCTCGCCGCGCTCGGTCTTCTGGTGATCGCCGCCATGTCGCGCAAGGACATGGCGCGCGGCATCGCCATGGGGGCGCTCGGCGTATGCCTGTCGCTGACCGGGCCGGATCCCTTCACCAACGTCCCGCGCCTGCCGTTCGCCGATTACCTGGCCGGAACGTCGCTGCAAAACGGGATCGAGCTCATTCCCGCGCTCATCGGGCTTTTCGGCATCGCCCAATCGCTGATCGACGCCGAACGGCTGCACATGCCCGCCGGCGCGGCGCCGGTTCTGCGCCTCCGCAACGTCTTCCCGTCTTTCGCGGACCTGCGGCGCATGTGGCGGATCATCGCCGAATCGACGGGAATCGGCACGCTGATCGGTGCGATCCCCGGCGCCGGCGCCAGCGTCGCGGTGTTCCTGGCCCACGAACGGGCCCGTGATCTGACGGCCCGCAAGCCGGTCGATGAACAGGTCGGGCAGGGATCGATCGAAGGGGTCGTCGCCCCCGAAGTCGCCAACAACGCCGTGACCGGCGGCGCGCTGATCCCGGTCCTAGCGCTCGGCATTCCCGGCGACGCCGTGACCTCGATACTGCTCGGCGCATTGCTGATCCACGGCGTGGTGCCGGGACCGATGCTGTTCGCCGAGAACATGCCCCTTGTCTACGCCATTTTCACGGGGATGGGCGTGGCGCTGATCGCCATGTTCGTCTTCCAGTTGGCCGGTGTGCGGATTTTTCCGCTGCTGCTTCGGGTTCCGCTCTCCTTCCTCATCCCGATCGTGCTGGTCTTTTCCTGCGTCGGCACGTTCGCCGCCGATGGGCAGGCCCCGGCCAAGGCGCTCTACAACATGGCGGTGTCGATGGCCTTCGGGATCGCCGGATACGGCCTGCGCAAAGGCGGCTATCCGTTGGTGCCGCTGGTGCTCGGCCTCATTCTCGGGCCGATGCTGGAAAGCAACTATCGCCTGGCGGTCAAGCTGGCCCAAGGCGACTATTTCGCCGTCCTGTACAGCCCGCTCGTCCCGGTCATGCTGGCGGTCGCCGCGGCCCTCGTCCTGTTCTCGTATTTCAGCAAATCGGCGGAGTGAGACGTGCCGGAGATCCTGCCGACATATCCGCGCGCGGAGCGCACCCGGCTTTCCGGTCCCCTATCAGCCGACGAGTTGCGCGCCGCCGCGGCCAAGGCGGCACCGATGCTGGATAGCCTCGCCACGCTGCCGTTCCCCGAACCGGCCGCTTCCCCGCCGCCGCAGGCGCTCCGGATCGGCGCCTGGAATATCCAGCAATGCCATTACGCCGAAGAAAGCGGAGCCTTGCTGGCCCGGGCCGGCCTCGATATCGCCCTGCTGAGCGAACTCGACGTCGGACTCGCCCGAACCGGGCAGCGCAACACGGTCGCAGCGCTGGCGACGGCGCAGGGACACGGCGCGGTCTACGCCGCGGAATTCCTGGAACTGCAAGGCGCCGCCGGAGACGAGGCGGGGTGGCACTGCAACGCGGTCACGGCGCGCGCCGCGCCCTTGGCGATCAGGCTGATCCGCCTGCCGGAGGAAGGCGACTGGCTGATCAATCCGCGCCGGGGACAACGGCGTTTCGGCGGACGGATGGCGCTTGCCGCCCGCTTCGCCGTGGCCGGAGGAACGCTGGTCGCGTGCGCCGTGCATCTCGAAAGCGATACCGACGGCGCGGGACGGGCCCGGCAGATGGCCGCGTTGCTGGACGAACTGGACGCGTTCGCGGACGGCGCGCCGGTCCTGCTCGGCGGGGATCTGAACGCCGGGGCGCGGCGCGACGACTTCGATCCGTTCAGCGAACCGTTCTTCGATCTCGCGGCGCGGAGGGGGTTTTCCTGGAAGGCGTTCAACACCGGGATGCCGACCAGCCGCGTCAGCCGAAACGTCAACGCCGTCCAACAGAATCGGGCACGCTTCGATTGGTTTCTCGGGCGCGACCTGACCGGCGAAGCGGCATCGAACATCCCCGCCGTCGACGCCGACGGCGCGGCGTTGTCCGATCATGACGTGATCACCGTCGTCGTGAGGCCGGAATGAATCGCGGCGCGATCCTGCCCGTCGCGCCGGTGACGGCGGCGAAGTTCTTCCCGGACGGGCGGCCCCGGCCCTATCCCGGGAACACCGTCAGCGCCGCGTTCATCGCCGACCGCCGTCCCGAACGGGCACTGCGGGCCGTCGTCGCGGCGCTGCGCCGCCACGAATCGTCCGGAACCTTTTGTTTTCTGCCGCCGGCCACCTGGCATGTGACGGTCCTGCGGGGGATCAACGACCGCATGCGCGCGCCCGGCGACTGGCCGCGCGGCATCGCGCGCGACGCGACGCTCGACGCGGCGACCCGATGCCTGCGCCGGCGCCTCGGACCGGTGTTCCCGCCGCGCCAAATCGTGACCACGGCCGAAGCCCTGGAGATGAACGCGGACGGCGACATCCGCCTGGTGCTGCGGGCCGCCGGAACGGCCCAATTCGCGCGGCTCGAACGGTTGAAACGTACCTTGCAGAAGGTCCTGGGGCACCGGCGCCGCGACGGCGGCGGGCCGATGCACCTGACCCTCGCCTATCGTACCCGGCCGATCCCCTGGGAGGCCGCCCACTCGATCGAGGCGGCCCTCGACGCGCTGTGGAATGAATACCGGCCGGATCTCGTCACCTTGCGTTTCGGTAAACCTGGACTGATCCGCTACGAGTCCATGCTGGACTTCAGAGCACGACGTTATTAGGTGTGACCGGCCGACCGGGCGCACCAATTCTTTCCCGATTTCCTAAGATCTACTCTTCGGAACGGCCTTTGCCGTCGCGGTCGCGGTCGTAGCGCTTCTTCAGCGGAAACGGCGGCAGCCAGGATTCGCGGCGGACGGTCCACAGTTCGTAGGTCGGCGTCAATTGGTCGGGGGCGTCCAGGGCCCCCAGATGCACCTCGATCTCGTCCCCCGTCCGGGAAAAGACCGACGAGCCGCAGTGGGGGCAGAAGAACCGCCCGGCATAGTCGCGGGTTTCGCCTTCGATCGTCACCGCCTCCTCGGGGAACACCGCAGACGCGTGGAAAAGCGCCCCGTGATGCTTGCGGCAGTCGAGGCAATGGCACAGGCCGACCCGGTAGGGCCGCCCCGTCGCCACGATCCGCACCTTGCCGCACAGGCACCCGCCGGTGAACCGGTCCATGCTGCTTCTCCTCCCTAATCAAGCCATCGGAATGGTTACGACGGATGGCCCCGCCGTTGCAATCGACCACTGCCTTTTCCGCGCCATGTTCGCGCCGTGAAAAGGACATCGGGATTTCCCAGAGTGCGTCCCCGGCGGCGCCGTCCGAGCGCCGTGATTGGAGAGTGGGAAATCCGTCATGAACAAGATCAACGCATTCGTCATCCCGGCCACCGGGCTGTGCCTCGCCGTGGGCATCGCGGTCGCCGGGTTCTTCGTCAGCCAGACCCTGTACAACGTCAAGGCGGCGCTGAACACCGCCGAGGTCAAGGGCCTGGCCGAACGGCGGGTCGAGGCCGACCGGGCCAACTGGACGCTGGTCTTCCGGGTCGCCGGGGCGAAACGGTCCGACGTGCCGCAACTCTACGCGCGGTCGGAACGGGACCGCGAGAGGATCATCGGCGTGCTGAAGGAGAACGGCTTCGGCGACGACGAGATCCGGCCCGGCGTCATCGACTACGGCTACATGGAATTCCGCGACGACGACCAGAAACTGGTCGACGAGAAGCACCAGCTGACCGGTTCCATCGACGTCGAGACCGATAAGGTCGACCTGGTCGCGAGAACCCGGTCGAAGATCAACCGGCTGATCGCCGAGGGGATCGACATCGAGAACCGGCCGCCGCGCTATTTCTTCACCGGGCTCAACGACATCAAGCCCGACATGCTCAAGGAAGCGACGCAGAACGCACGGATCGCCGCCAACGAGTTCGCCGAGAACGCGGGCGTGCATGTCGGCCGCATCCGCAGCGCCCGCCAGGGCGGGTTCATCGTCCGCGACGCCGGCGAGGAATACGGCGACACCGAGAAGATCGACAAGGACGTGCGCGTCGTCACGACGATCACGTTCTACCTGTCGGACTGAGCGGGGCCTTCGGGCCGGACCTTCGGGCGGATCACCGTCATCAGGTCTTCGAGGCTGTCCTCGGGCGACTTGCCCGCCGTGTCGATGCGGAAGACCGGGCCGGTCCAGGGCTCGTAGATGCGGTCGAGCACATCCTGCCAGGACGGCAAACCGAGGCCGGGGATGTCGGAGGTCCGGTCCTCGACCCGGCGGCGGTGCTCCTCGGTGTCGGAGCAGACCACCTCGACCTCGATCAGCGGCGCCCCGGCGCGGGCCGCCACGCCCCGCCAGGCATCGCGGGTGAGCTTGACCGGGTTGACCGAATCGGCGACCACCGCGCGGCCCAGTTTCAGGTTGTCGCCGGCCAGGGCGTAACCGGCCCGGTAGCCGGCGTCGTCGAGCGAGCCGATGCGCGGCCCGGCCGCCGAATTCCGTAATCCCTGTTCGATGGAATCGATGCGCAGGAACACCGCGCCGGTGCGCGCGGCCAAGGCCCGGGCCAGGGTCGTCTTGCCGGTTCCCGGCAAGCCCGAAAAGACGATCAGCATGAGCTGCCTTCCTTTATCGGAGCCCTCCGTAACCCCGGTTTCACATAAGATCGCGGAAATAGTCGATGGTCTTGGTCAGGCCTTCCTTGAGCGGCACCTTCGGCTGCCAGCCCAGCTTGGCCTTGGCTTTGGTAATATCCGGACAACGCTGCGTCGGGTCGTCCTGCGGCAGGGGCTGCGGCTCGACCTTCAGTTCGGTGCCGGTCAGCCCGGCCACGGTCTCGGCCAGTTCGCGGATGGTGATTTCGTGCGGGTTACCGATGTTCATCGGACCGGTCTCGTCTTCCGCCGCCATCAGACGGATCAGCCCGTCGACCAGGTCGTCGACATAGCAGAACGACCGGGTCTGCCGGCCGTCGCCGAAGATGGTCAGCGGCTCGCCGCTCAGCGCCTGGACGACGAAGTTGGACACCACGCGGCCGTCGTTGGCGCTCATCCGCGGGCCGTAGGTGTTGAAGATGCGGGCGACCCGGATCTCGGTGCCGTGCTGGCGGTGGTAGTCGAAGAACAGGGTCTCGGCGCAGCGCTTGCCTTCGTCGTAGCAGGCGCGCGGGCCGATCGGGTTGACGCTGCCGCGATAGTCCTCGCGCTGCGGATGCACCTCGGGGTCGCCGTAGATCTCGCTGGTCGAGGCCTGGAGGATCCGGGCGCCGGTCCGCTTGGCCAGGCCGAGCATGTTGATCGCGCCGTGCACGCTGGTCTTGGTCGTCTGCACCGGATCGTACTGGTAATGCACCGGCGAGGCCGGGCAGGCCATGTTGTAGATCTCGTCGACCTCGACATAGAGCGGGAAGGTCACGTCGTGGCGGAACAGATCGAAGTAGGGATCGTTCATCAGGTGGGCGATGTTTTCCTTGCGGCCGGTGAAGAAGTTGTCCAGGCACAGGACGTCGTTGCCTTCGGCCAGCAACCGTTCGCACAGATGCGACCCCAGAAAACCGGCCCCGCCGGTCACCATAACGCGCTTTCTCCGCAGCATGCTTTTCCCCACAGACTTGTTCCCGAACGCCCCCGCTGGGGCGCGGTGAGGAACCTACCCCGGAAGACGGGAAAGAAAAAGCAAATTACACGGGGGAAACGCTCTAGGTGGAGAGCAGCCGCCGGGACGTTCCCTCGAGGACCAGGCAGGTCAGCCGTCCGGTGCGGTAGGCCCCGGTATCGATGGCGATCCGGTTGGCCAGGAACTGGGGCTCGGGGACGATCGAATGGCCGTGCACGACCAAACCCTCGAACGGCGCTTTGCACATCAAAAATTCGGTGCGGACCCACAGGCAATCGTCCGCGTGCTGCCGTTCGACCGGAACTCCCGGCAGGAGTCCGGCGTGCACGAACACGTAATCGCCGATCCGGCGAACCGTTTCGAGGGACCGGAAGAAGCCGAGATGGCGCGACCCCAAGGCCGCCCGGAAAGCCTGGCGCATGGCGGCGATCCGCTTCCGATCCCAGGTGAAGGGCACGGCCTCGACGCCGTAGCTTTCCAGCGTCTCCTGGCCGCCGTTCATCAGCCAGACGTCGGCCAGTTCGCCGGTCTCGACGAACCGCAGCAGCATGTCCTCGTGGTTGCCCTTCAGGAAGACGGCCTCGAAGCCGGGCAGCGGCGCCCCGAGCAGGCAATCGACGACCGCGCGCGATTCCGGGCCGCGGTCCACGTAATCGCCGAGATAGACCGCGGCCTTACGGGCGACCGGCGGCGCGGCGGCGGCATCTTCCTCGATCAGCCGGTGCAGGCGTTGCAACAGGTCGAAGCGGCCGTGCAGATCGCCGATGGCATAGACCCGGCAATCCTCGGGAATCCGCGGTTGCATCGCCGATGCGCACATACCCGTCACTTGTTAAAACCGAACGGCCTGTGCAATGATGATCGCGCAACGGGACCGTCATCTCAAGCCGCGCGGCAGGGAGGCGGAAGCCGATCCGCCGATGTTTAAAGAGCGGTAACATTTTTCGCGTATGCTCCTCTGGGGAAGAACTCCGACTGGAAGAAACAGGTAGAAAATGGCGGACACCCAGGCATCGGCCCGAACGGGCCCCGCGGTCAGCGAAGAGACGCTGCTGCTCGAGGAACTACGGCGTATCGGATACTCCCGCGGCGGCTGTTTCGCCGTCTATTTCCACCTTTCGAAACTGCAAGCGCCCTACCGCAAGCCGAAGATCACCCGGATCGCGGCCCGCTCCTTCGACGGGCTGGTGGCCAACCACAGCGCCAGCCTCTACATCCTGTCGAACGCCAACCTGGTGCTGATCTGCCGCGACGTCGGCATCGAATACATCGACGCCGCGATCTTCAAGCTGCGCGCCCTGTTCACCGACGACCCGCTGACCAGCGACGGCGCCGACACCGATTTCGCCACCTGGTACGACCTGTCGAGTACGGCGGACTATGCCGAATTCGAACAGATGGCCATCACCCTGGAAGCGGAAAGCCAGCAGCGGAGCGGGATCGCCCGCCCGCGCGGCGACGAAACGGCGGCCCCGATCGACGCGGTGGCCCTCGGCCAGATGGAGCGCCGCCTGCAATCGCTGCAGATCACCGACCTGCTGTGCCAGCAGCCGGCCGTCGACATCCGGTCGGGCAAGAAGGGCGAGGTGCTGTTCACCGAGTATTTCGTATCGATGGCCGACCTCGCCAAACGGGTGGCGTCCGACATCGACCTGTTCGCCAGCCCCTGGCTGTTCAACTACGTGACCGATTTCCTCGACCGGCGGATGCTCGCCATCCTCGGGCGGACCCGGTTCAAGACCCGCGGCGAGAGCGTCAGCCTGAACCTGCATGTGGCCACCGTGCTGTCGCCGGAATTCGAGATCTTCGACCAGCAGGTCCAGGCCGGCGGCGGCAAGGTGATCGTCGAGTTCCAGATGATCGACATCATCAGCGACATGGGGGCGTTCGGCCGGGCCCGGCAATGGCTGCACGACCGCGACTACCAAGTCCTGATCGACGGCATGTATCCCCTGACCCTGCAATACGTCGACCCGGGAATCCTCGAGCCCGACCTGGTCAAGATCGCCTGGAGCCCCGACCTGCTGGAAGACATGAGCGCCGCCCAGATCGAGGAGCTGAAGGACATGGTCCGCTATCTGGGGCCGTCCAAGGTGGTCCTGTCCCGGGTCGAGACGCAGGACGCCGTCCGCTGGGGCCTGAACGTCGGAATCCATCGCTTCCAGGGGTTCTTCGTCGACAAACTGGTGGAAGCGATGACCGCGAAGGGGCTGATCTGAGATGGCAAGCCAGGAAGATCTGCTGCAGGATTACGTCCGCCGCCTGGAAAAGCACAAGGCGGGCCGCCGGGCCGCGTATCTGCGCCTGTCGGGGCTGCGCCCGTTCAACCGGCGGCCGCACCATGTCCGGATCGCCGCCGAAAACTTCGACGCGCTGGTCAAGGACGTCAAGGGCCAGCTGTTCAGCCTGAAGAACGCCGACCTGCTGTTCGTCTACCTGAACGAGGTGCAGAGCGACGTCGAGGTGGCGGTCCAGAAGATCCGCTACCTGTTCAGCGACGACCCGCTGCTGACCCGCGAGGACCGCGGCGCCGAGAAATTCATCACCTGGTTCGACGTGGAGGCGGACTTCGACGCGCTGCTCCAGTTGACCCGGGAGCTGACCCGCGAGCCGGATGAGGACGAGACGTCCGCTGCCGCCAGCGACGAAAGCCGGGCCGCCATCCAGGAGCGCCAGGCCCGAGGCGTTCCCCTGACGCCGGAAGTGCTGACCCGCGTGGAATCGGCGCTGTCGCGGGCCGACCTGTCCAACCTTGTGCGCCGCCAATACGTCTGCGGCGTCACCGCGAAGGACGTGCCGGAACCGGCCTTCAGCGAGCTGTTCATCTCGATCCATGATTTGCGGCAGACGCTGCTGCCCGGGGTGAACCTGGCGGCCAACCGCTGGCTGTTCCAGCACCTGACGCAGACCCTGGACCGGCGCATGCTGGCGATGCTGTCGAAGACGGACCAGATCACCTTTTCCGGCGAGGTCAGTTTCAACATGAACGTGGCGACCATCCTGTCGCCCGAATTCCTGGTCTTCGACGACAGCATCACCGCCAGCCAGCGCGGCGCGCTGATCGTCGAGATCGACAAGACCGACATCTTCGCCGACCTCGGCGCGTTCCTGTTCGCCCGCAATTTCGTCCGCCAGCGGGGCTATCAGATCTGCATCGACGGCATGACCTACCAGACCCTGCCGCTGCTCGACCGCGAACGCCTGGGCGCCGATTTCATCAAGCTTGTCTGGGATCCGGAAATGGTCGACGGCGGCGACGCGCTGAAGGAACAGGTCCACGCCATGGTCCGGCGGGCCGGCCAGTCGCGGGTCGTCCTGTGCCGCTGCGGCAACCGCGAGGCGATCGACTTCGGCCATTCGATCGGCATCCAGTTCTTCCAGGGCCGCTATATCGAAAACCTGATCGCCGAGGACAACCGGCGGCGCGAGCTTCTCCGCCTCAAACGCCGCATCGAACGGAGCTGACCTTGCCGCCGAGCCGACCGGAAGCGTCCGAAACGGCCGTCGCCGCCACCGGCTTGAGCAAGCATTTCGGCCCGGTCAAGGCCGTGGACGGCATTTCATTCCGCATCCGGAACGGAACCACGGCCGGGCTGCTCGGCGGCAACGGCGCCGGCAAGACGACCACCATTTCCATGCTGCTCGGCCTGCTGCTGCCGACCGCCGGGGAGATTTCGGTATTCGGCGAGGACATGGTCCGCCACCGCCACCGGGCCCTGCCGCGGATGAACTTCTCGTCGCCCTATGTCGACCTGCCGCGCCGCCTGACGGTGGCCGAGAACCTGACCGTCTACGGCCATCTCTACGGGCTTTCCGGGGTGAAGGCGCGGATCCGCGAGATCGCCGACGACCTGGAGATCACCGCCTTCCTGAAGACGCCGACCGGCAACCTGTCGGCCGGGCAGAAGACCCGCGTGGCCCTGGCCAAATCGCTGCTCAACGAACCGGACCTGCTGCTGCTCGACGAGCCGACCGCCTCGCTCGACCCCGACACCGGCGATTGGGTGCGCGGCTATCTGGAGGCCTATCAGCGGCGCAGCGGCGCGACCATCCTGCTCGCCTCGCACAACATGGCCGAGGTCGAGCGGCTGTGCGGCGACGTCCTGATGATGCGGGCCGGCAAGATCGTCGACCGGGGATCGCCGGGCGACCTGATCGCCCGCTACGGGCGGCGGACGCTGGAGGAGGTGTTCCTCGACATCGCCCGGCGGAAGGAGGGGCCGCGATGACCGGCGGACGGGACCTGTTCTCGGCGCGGCGGGTCTGGGCGATGGTCCTGCGCCATGTGTTCATCCTACGCCGTTCCTGGCCGCGGCTGCTGGAACTGGCCTATTGGCCGACCATGCAGATGATCCTCTGGGGGTTCATCACCACCTTCTTCCTGTCGCACAGCTCGTGGGTGGCGCAGGCGGCCGGCGTGCTGATCTCCGCCGTGCTGCTGTGGGACGTGCTGTTCCGCTCCAACCTGGGGATCTCCGTCTCGTTCATCGAGGAGATGTGGTCGCGCAACCTCGGCCAGCTGTTCGTCAGCCCGCTCAGGCCCTACGAGATGGTCGCCTCGCTGACCCTGATGAGCCTGATCCGCACCCTCATCAGCGTCCTGCCCGCCGCCTTTCTGGCCTTGCCGTTCTACGACGTCTGGGTGTTCGCCATGGGGCCCCCGCTGCTCGCCTTCTTCGCCAACCTGCTGATCCTCGGCTGGAGCGTCGGGCTGTTCATCTCCGGCCTGCTGCTGCGCTTCGGGCTGGGGGTCGAGAGCCTGTGCTGGCTCGGCGTCTTTTTGCTGGCGCCGGTCAGCGGCGTCTACTACCCCATCGGCAGCCTGCCCGGCTGGCTGCAGCCGGTGTCCTGGTCGCTGCCGTCGGCCTACGTGTTCGAGGGCATGCGCTCGGTTCTGTTCGACGGCGTCTTCCGGCTCGACCTGCTGGCCGGCGCCTTGGCGTTCAATGCCTTATATCTGACACTTTCCATCGTATTCTTCCTCTATATGTTCCGCCGCGCCCGGGTCTACGGGCTGCTGCTGCAACAAGGGGAATAGCCGGAAAAGACGCATTGAGGGGGAGGGACGTTAGATGAGGAAATTCGCGGTTCTCGCGCTGGTCTGCGCCGGGCTGGCGGCGCTGTCGGCCTGCGGCCACAAGGTTCCCGTCGCCACCAAGGCGCAGAACCTGGTCCACGAGTCGACCCTGACCGTCGAGGCCTTCAAGGCGAGCGACGAGAAACCCCTGAACATGTTCGCCGACATGCTGCCCGAGGCCCAGGGGGTGATGATCTTCCCCGGCGCGGTGAAGGCCGGGTTCGTCGTCGGCGGCGAATACGGCGACGGCGTCCTGCTGGCCCGCGCCGCGTCGGGCAGCTGGAGCCAGCCGGCCTTCTACACCATGGGGGCGGGCAGCATCGGCCTGCAGATCGGCGGCCAGGTCTCGCAGCTGGTGCTGGTCATCCGGACGCAGAAGGCGCTGCAAGCCGTGGTCAAGCACCAGGGCAAGTTCGGGGCCGACCTCGGAGTCTCGGTCGGCACCGTCGGCGCCGGGATGGAAGCGGCGACCACGACCAATATCGGCGCCGACATCGTCGCCTTCGCCGATTCCGCCGGGGTCTACGCCGGAGGCACCCTGGAGGGCGCGGTCCTGGCCCGGCGCAACGACTACAACCAGGCCTATTACGGGACCGGCGCGGTGCCGGACGCCATCCTGTTCAGCGAAACCTTCGCCAACCCGGGTTCCGACGAGCTGCGCGCGGCGCTGATTCCCTGACCAAAAGATTCAAAGATGGGCGTAGTGGACCACCGCCAGGGCGGCCACGAGCATCGCATTGAGCAGACAGCCGACCGTCAGCAGGTACAGGCCGCGGCGGACGTGAACGGGTTCGGCGCGGGCCGTGCCGTCGCCGACCCATGGATCCTTGACCGTGCGGGCGGCGTACTGCCGGGCCCCCCCGAGCGCCAGGTTCAGCGCGCCGGCCACCGCCGCCACCGGCCAGCCGGCGTTGGTCGAATAGTATTTCCCGGCGTCGCGCAGCATCACCTTCAGGGCCCCGCCCGGCCGGGTCTGGGGCGAGAACAGCGCGGCCAGCACCAGGAACAGGCCGGCCAGCCGCGCCGGAATCAGCTGGACGATGCCGTCGAGCCGGTCCGCCGACATGCCGAACGCCCGGTAGCGCGGCGTCGCGTGGCCGATGACCGAGTCCATCACGCTGAGCGCGCGTGACAAGGCAAGCCCCGGAAAACCGAACAGCACGTACCAGAACACCGGCGCCACGACCCCGGCGGACAGGTTGACCGCTCCGGCCTCCAGCGCCACCCGGGCGACCGTGTGGCCATCCATCTGGCCGGCGTCGCGGGCGACCATGGGCCGCAGCGCGTCGCGCGCCGCCTCGAGGTTTCCCTTCGCCAGGGCGATGCCGACCCGGCGGATTCGGCTGTTGCAACCGCGCTGATTGATCAGCAGCGCAATCAGCGCCCCTTCGAGGACCCAGCCGTACTGGTGATGCCGGGTCAGCCAGGCGACGCCGACGCTCGCGACGATTGTCAGGGCGATGACCAGAAACGCCACGAAGAATCCCCGCACGGCGCGGTCCATCGGAGTGCGGCGTTCCCGGTTCAGCTTGGCCTCGAGCCCGGCGACGAACCGCCGCAACCCTCCTTCCGGATGGGGAAGCCCGCGGAAACCGCCGAAAAGCGCGTCCACGCCCATCGCCCCCAGCAGCAGGACCAGGGGATCGAAAGCGCTCGCGCCGCCAAGGAGACCGAACGAAAACATCGGCGAAGTCTGCGGGC
>Ga0207799_100475_pt1 | contig 14681 bp, 14 predicted proteins | sample TtanPargueraPR_4_FD_187742 | JGI IMG/M metagenome (GOLD analysis project Ga0207799, IMG submission 187742) | Aerobic enrichment media microbial communities from Bioluminiscent Bay, La Parguera, Puerto Rico - Tt and M2 (SPAdes) | ecosystem: Environmental > Aquatic > Marine > Unclassified ...
CCGAGGCCACGGCGGTGACCGGCATCACCGGCATCTGCGGCTCGGGCATCATCGAGGCGGTGGCCGAGATGCGCATGGCGGGGCTCTTGGACGCCTCGGGCCTGATCGGCTCGGCCGAACAGACGGGCAGCGCGCGGTGTTTCCCCGAGGGGCGGACGCATTCCTACCTGCTGCACGACGCCAGCGACGAGGGCGGGCCGCGCATCGCGGTCACGCAGGGCGACATCCGCGCGATCCAGCTGGCCAAATCCGCGCTTTACGCGGGCGCGCGGCTGCTGATGGACGAGATGGGCGTGGACCATGTCGACCGGGTGGTGCTGGCCGGGGCCTTCGGCGCGCATATCAGCCCCAAGCACGCCATGGTTCTGGGCATGATTCCCGACGCGCCGTTGGACAAGGTGACCAGCGCCGGCAACGCCGCCGGAACGGGCGCGCGCATCGCGCTGTGCAACCGCGCCGCGCGGGCCGAGATCGAACGTGTCGTGCGCACCATCACCAAGGTCGAAACCGCCGTAGAGCCGCGTTTCCAGGAGCATTTTGTGGCCGCCAACGCCATTCCGCACGCCACCGCACCCTTCCCGGAACTGCGCAAAACCACGCCCCTGCCGGAGGTCAGTTTCAACACCGGCGGCGGCGGCGACGGCGGGCGCAGGCGGCGGCGCAGAAGCTGAGCGGAACCGCTTGACCGCGATGCGGGCGTCGACTATCTGAGAGGTCCGGGCGGGTATGATGTAATGGTAGCCTGTCAGCTTCCCAAGCTGAACGCGCGGGTTCGATTCCCGCTACCCGCTCCAGGATTTCCCGGTAAGTTACGCCCTGACCGACCCGCCCCGGCGGGACGCGCCCCCCTGCGGCGCAGCGACGAAAGGACGACCGGCCATGAAGCCCAGCAAGGATATCGACGAGGTCTGCTACCCGTTCATCTGCGAGACCTCGGCGCTGTGCGATTTCGAGGTGGCGACGGATGAGCTTTGCGGCCATATCGGCGCCGCCCTGTCGCTGCTGCCCGCCGACATGGCCGATATCGCCGCCGACCTCGACCGGCTGCAGCCGCTGGCCTTTCACGTCAACGGCTCGATCCGCGGGCGGCTGGCCGTGACCGAAGACGACATCGCCTGGCTCAAGGCGCGGCTGGCGCAGTACCGGGCCGAGGTCGCCGACCGCATCGACGGCTTCATCCTGCCCCGTGGCGAGATGCCCGTGCCCTTCCTCAACCTCGCCCGCTCGGCCGCGAAGAAGGCGATCCGCCTGATGGTGCGGATCGAGGAAGAGGGGCGCGCGGTGCCGCCCGAGCTGCCGCGCATGTGCAACGTGATGTGCAATTTCTTCTTCACCGTCATCCTGGTGATCAACAAGCGCCGCGGTCTCGAAGAAACCCCCTTCGTCAGCAAGAGCTACGGCCGCGCCCCCCGCACCGCGTAACGCAAAGAGACCGATGACCCTGCCCTATCTCACGCCCCTCGACCCCGACACCCAGCGCGCCCACGGCATCGCCGCGCCCTGGCCGCTGGCCATCGCCGACCGCGTCCGATTCTCCGAGCTCGACCCGCTGAACCACGTCAACAACGCCGCCTACATGAGCTGGTTCGAGGGCATCCGGATCCGCTATTTCCACGAATGGGACATCTCGCATTACCGCGCCGGCGACCCGCGGCTGGTGATCCGCCGCGCCGAGGTGGATTACCTGCGCGAGATGCGGATGGGCGAGGATTACATCCTGGCCGCGCGCACCGTGAGCTTCCGCAACACAAGCTTCGCCATGGAGTACGCGCTCTGGGCGGGGGATCTGCGGGCCACCGGCTCGGCCGTGGTGGTGATGCTCGCCCCCGACGGGTCGGGCAAGATGCCCATCCCCGAGGCCCTGCGCCGGCGTTTCGAGCAGGTCGACGGCGCGCGCCCGGCCTGAGCGGGCATTGCCCCGCCCGCCCGCCGGTGCGATAACCGCCGCCGAGCCCCGCGCCCGGAGACCCCGCATGGAAAAACGCGTCTACCTGAACACGCCCGAACGGGCCACGCCGCTGACCCGGGCCTTGGCGCTGGTCTTTCCGCGCTACCGCTCGCACCTGGCCATCGCGCGCTACCCCGAGGACCTGCACGGCCCCCTGCGCAACATGATCCTGACCACGGACCGGAAATTCCTGTTCGTGCGCAACCTGAAATGCGCCTGCACCTCGGTCGCGCAGGTGATGTATTACTATGGCGAGGGGCGGTTCTACCCCCGCTCCATCCACCGCGCGCAAAAGGGCATCCTGGCCGCCCGCTATCACTGGGACGAGGTGGAGCCGGTTTGGAAGGCGGGCACGGCGTTCACCTTCACCTTCACCCGCCACCCGGAAAACCGCGCCTATTCGGCCTTCACCAATTTCTTCGTCGACAAGAGCAACATCGCCAAGCACAACCACTGGGGCCCGATGAAGGACCACGGCTATGACGAGGCCAGGGGCGAGTCCTACAATTTCGACGTCTTCCTCGACTACGTCGCCCACACGATGCAGATCAGCCCGCTGCAGACCTCGGCCCACTGGCGGCCGCAGGTGCTGAACATCGGCTACGGCAAGATCGACTACGACTTCATCGGCAAGGTCGAGAACCTAAACGCCGACATCCAGACCGTGTTCGAACGCGGCGGCGCGCCGGGCTTCCCGCCCAAGGAGGTGCTGGAGGCCCGCTTCAACCGCTCAGAGGCCAGGAAACCGCCGCTGACCGACGCGCAGCGCGCCCGCATCCGTGACCTGTTCGCCGCCGATTTCGAGGCCTTCGGCTACTGATCGTCCCATTCGTCGACCCGGTCGCGGACATAGGCGATCAGCAGCAGGGTCGAGGCGTCGGAAATCCCGTCCTCCTCGCCGCGCAGCAGCGGCTCCAGCGAACGCGCCAGTTCCTTGCCCAGCTCCACCCCCCACTGGTCAAAGCTGTTGATGCCCAGGATCACCCCCTCGACGAACACCCGGTGCTCGTACAGCGCCACGATCCGGCCCAGCATCCGCGGCGTCAGCCGCGGGTAGATCAGCGTGGTCGAGGGCCGGTTGCCCGGGAAGACCCGGTGGCGCGCCTGGCGCTCCAGCTCTGCGCCCTTCATGCCCTGCGCCTTCATCAGGGCGCGGGCCTCGTCCAGCGAGCGGCCCACCATCAACGCCTTGGACTGCGCCAGGCAATTGGCCACCAGCAGCCGGTGATGCAGGCTGCGCCCCATCTCGTTGCCCTCGGCGGCGACCAGGAATTCGCAGGGCACCACGTCCGTGCCCTGGTGCAAAAGCTGGAAAAAGGCGTGCTGGCCGTTGGTGCCCGGCTCGCCCCAGACCACCGGGCCGGAGGGCCGGGTCAGATCCGCGCCGTCCATCGCCACGCGCTTGCCGTTGCTCTCCATCTCCAGCTGCTGGAGATAGGCCGGCAGGCGGGCGAGCTGCTGGTCATAGGGCAGCACCGCGCGGGTGGGATAGCCGCAGCCCTGGTGATGCCACAGCCCCACCAGCGCCAGCAGCACCGGCAGGTTCTCGGCCAGGGGCGCCTCGCGGAAATGGCTGTCCATCTCCTCGGCGCCGCGCAGGAAGGCGCGGAAATTCTCGGGCCCCACGGCCAGCATGACGCTCAGCCCGATCGGGCCCCAGACCGAATAGCGCCCGCCGACCCAATCCTCGAAGCCGAACACCCGCGACTGCGGGATGCCGAAGGCGTCGGTCTGGTCCAGCGCGGTCGACAGCGCCACGAATTGCGCCGCCGGGTCCGAGACCTGCGCCGCCATCATCCGCCGCGCGGTGGCGGCGTTGGTCATGGTCTCGACCGTGGTGAAGGTCTTGGAGGCCACGATCACCAGCGTGCGGCTCAGGTCCAGCCCGCCCATCACCTGCGCGATATGCGCCCCGTCCACGTTGGACACGAAATGGCAGCGCGGCCCGTCGCAATAGGAGGCCAGCGCCTGGCAGGCCATCACCGGGCCGAGGTCCGAGCCGCCGATGCCGATATTCACCACGTCGGTGATCCGGCCGCCCTGCCCCCGGAATGCGCCGTTGCGCACGGCGTGGGCGAAGGCCTCCATCCGGTCGAGCGTCTCGTGCACGCCGGGCATCACGTCCTCGCCATCGACCAGCACGGGGCCCGTGCCGGGGCCGCGGCGCAGGGCGGTGTGCAGCACGGCACGGTTCTCGGTCTCGTTGATCTTGTCGCCGGAGAACATGGCATCGCGGCGCGCGGCCACCCCGGCCTTTTCGGCCAGCCCGATCAGCAGGTCGCGGGTTTCGGCGTCGATATTGGTCTTGGAATAGTCGAAGACCATCCCGTCGAAACCGGCCGAAAACGCCTCGGCGCGGCCGGGATCATCGAACAGGTCCTTGATGCGGCGCGCTTTCACGGCCTCGGCTTTCGAGCACAGATCCGCCCAGAAAGTCATCAATCACTCCGCCCAATGAATGGTTGCACTCGCCAATATCGCGACAACCGGCGCTACGGCAGGCATACCGAGCCTGACCGCCTCGTCAAGGGCGGCCCGCTTTTCGGGGCCGGTTATCAGCACATGTGTTGTCATGGCGCCCTGCAGCACGGGGGCGGTCAGGGTCACCCGCGGCTCGGGCGCGCCGGGGGCGCGCATGGGCATCAGGATCGGGGCGTGTTCGTCCAGCGCCTCGCGCAGGCGGTCGGCGCCGGGGAAGAGCGAGGCGGTATGCATATCCGCCCCCATGCCCAGCAGCAGCACGTCGATGGGCAGCGCCGGCGCGATGGTCGCGGCCAGCGCATCGACGGCCTGCTCGGGCTCCAGCGTGGGGGCGTAAAGCGGTAGCAGCCGGGCCTTCGCGGCGCGCCCCACCAGCAGCCGTTCGCGCAGCAGCCGCGCGTTGGAACGCTCCGAGCTTTCGGGCACCCAGCGCTCGTCGGTGGGCAGGACATCGACCCGCGCCCAGTCGAGATCGACCTCGGTCAGCGCGTCGAACACCGGCCCCGGCGTGGTGCCGCCCGGCACGGCAAAGGTCACCCGCGCCTCGTGGTCCAGCGCGGTGCTCAGCTCTTCGGCCAGCAGCGCGGCGAGGTCGAGGAACAGCGCCTCGCGGTCGGGATATTCGCGCAGCTTCATGCCCGCACCTCGCGCCAGCGCCGCCCGTCGCGATGCATCAGCATCAGCGAATCCTCGGGCCCCGAGCTGCCCGCGTCATAGGGCTTGGGCCGGTCGCCGCGGGCCTCCCACTCGGCGATGATCGGGTCGGTCCAGGCCCAGGCGGCCTCGACCTCGTCACCGCGCATGAACAGGGTCTGGTTGCCGCGGATCACGTCCATGATCAGCCGCTCATAGGCGTCGGGGATATCCTGCGCCTCGGGGCCAAGCGCCTCGGCGAATGACATGTCCAGCGGCACCTCGACCAGGCGCATGCCGCCCGGCCCCGGCTCCTTGATGGTGACGTTGAGGGTGATGCCCTCGTTCGGCTGCAGCTTGATCACCAGCACGTTGGGCGCCTGCCCCTTCTGCAGGCCGAAGATCGAGTGCGGCGGCTCCTTGAAGGTGATGGCGATTTCCGAGGTGCGCGCGCGCATCCGCTTGCCCGTGCGCAGGTAGAAGGGCGTGCCCTTCCACCGCCAGTTCGACACCGCCAGCCGCAGCGCGACGAAGCTTTCGGTGGTGCTGCCGGGGTTCTCGACATCCGTGACATAGCCCGGCACGCCGTCATCGGCGTAATACTGGCCGCGCACGATATCCTCGGGGGCGACCCCGTCCAGCGCGCGGATGACCTTGAGCTTTTCGTCGCGCACCGCGTCGGGGTCGAAATGGCTGGGCGGTTCCATCGCGATCAGGCACAGAAGCTGCATCATGTGGTTCTGCACCATGTCCCGCATCGCGCCCGAGCGGTCGTAATAGGGCCCGCGCCCGCCGACCCCCACGGTCTCGGCCACGGTGATCTGGATATGGTCGATGTACTGGGCGTTCCACAGCGGCTCGAACAGCATGTTGCCGAAGCGGATCGCCATCAGGTTCTGCACCGTCTCCTTCCCGAGGTAATGGTCGATGCGGTAGATCTGCGCCTCGTCGAAATGCTGCGCCAGCGTCTGGTTGAGCTGCCGCGCGCTGGCCTGGTCGTGGCCGAAGGGCTTTTCCACCACGATCCGCGCCTCGGGCCCGGCCATGCCGTTGTCGCGCAACCGCTGCGCCAGGTCGCAGAACAGCGACGGCCCCACCGAGAAGTAGAAGGCATGCTCGACCCCGTCGCGCACCAGCGCCGCCAGCTCGGACCAGCCGGTGTCGCCCTTGGCGTCGATCGCGACATAGTGCACGCGCTCGAGAAAGGCCTCGACCGTTTCCGGCGCGCGCTTGGCCTCGGAAACGAATTCCTCCAGCGACGCGCGCACGAAGGCGCGGTATTCGGCGTCGTCCAGCGCCGAGCGGGCCGCGCCGATGATGGCGGCCTCCGGCGGGATCTGCTCGGCCCAGAACCGTCGGTAGAGCGCCGGCAGGATCTTGCGCCGTGCCAGATCGCCGGTGCCGCCGAAAATCACGAGGTCGAACGGATCAACCGGAATAATCCGTGAAACCAGGGGGTCGCTTTTGCTGCGGTGCTGCATGTTGACGGGATTCCGTTAGCGCTATCAGCGCCTCCTTACCGGCCCTGACGTGACGAGTCTAGCATTGCTTGCGCCGCCTGCGAAGACGGCTCAGGCCTCCAGTTCCGTATCCCAATAGAGGAAGTCCAGCCAGCTTTCATGCAGGTAGTTGGGCGGGAATTTCCGACCCATGTTCCGCAGTTCCTCGGCGCCGGGCTGGCGCGGCGGCTTGCGCAGGGACATGCCCGCCTGGCGCAGGCTTTTCGAGCCCTTCCTGAGATTGCATTTCGAACAGGCCGCCACGACGTTTTCCCAGCTTGTCACGCCGCCGCGGGCGCGGGGCACCACGTGGTCAAAGGTCAGATCGCCGGTGGTGCCGCAGTACTGGCAGGAAAATTCGTCCCTCAAAAACAAATTAAAGCGCGTGAAGGCCACGCGCTTTTGAGGTTTGACGTAATCTTTCAGGACGACGACCGAAGGGATCCTGATCCGCATCGTCGGGCTGTGTACGTATTTGTCGTACTCGGCCACGATGTCGACCCGATCCAGCCAGGCCGCCTTCACCGCCTCCTGCCAGGGCCACAGCGACAGCGGGTAATAGGAAAGCGGCCGGTAATCCGCGTTCAGCACCAGCGCCGGGTGCCGTTTGAGGTTATGGGGTTCCCTGACGAAACCTGTCCTGAAATCGCCGTCCATCTTGCGTGACTCCGCCTCCGCCCTGCCTGCCCGTCTCCGGCACCAAGGCGGGACGACCCCGCCCCAGATTGTGGATAACCTTACCCAGCCTGTGGATAACTATATATGGCGTTTCGATCCTGACAACCCCCGCAAATGCGGTAGGTCTGCACAAGGGTCTAGCGTGTTTCCATGACGCGACCGTGACGGTTATCCACAGCCCTGCAGCCCAGCTTGGCGGCAGGCTGCCGCCATATTAGGCTGAATCCATGCCCGAGTCTGCGCAAACCACGCCGCCGCCGCTGTCCGCCATCCTCGAATCGGCGATTTATTGCCCCGACCTCGACGCGGCCGAGGCCTTCTATGGCGGGGTGCTGGGGCTGACGCGGCTGACGCGCGTGGGCGACCGGCACGTGTTCTACCGGCTGCCCCGGGCGATCCTGCTGATCTTCAACCCGGCGGAAACGGCAAAGCCCCCCTCCTCCGCCGCGCTGCCGGTGCCGCCCCACGGGGCGACCGGGCCGGGCCACCTGTGCTTTGCCGCCAGCGAGGACGAGATCACCCTCTGGCGCCGGCGGCTGGAGGACGCGGGCCACGCCATCGAGGCGGATTTCCGCTGGCCGAACGGCGCGCGCTCGATCTATTTCCGCGACCCGGCGGGAAATTCCATCGAGATCGCCGAGCCGCGGCTGTGGTTCGGCGCGGGCTAGTCGCCCTGCCGGTCGATGCCCAGCCGCTCCTGCATGAAGGCCAGCGCCACGCTGAGGCCGTCGGGCGCGATACCGTGCGCGGTGCCCTTCATGACATGGGCATAGACCTCGAACCCGGCCTCGCTCAGCGTCTCGCCGGTCTCGGGCAGCGCCTGCACCGGGACCACGTCGTCCTGGTCGCCATGCACCAGCAGAACGGGCGGGCGGCTGAGCATCTCGTCGGCCAGGCTTTCGGGCCGCAGCAGACGCCCGGAAAACCCGACGATCCCCGCCATCTCGTCCGCGCGGCGCGGCGCCACGTGCAGGCTCATCATCGTGCCTTGGGAAAAGCCGAACAGGATCATCCGGTCGGGCGTCAGCCCCTCGGCCTCGAGCACCTCGTCGAGATAGGCGTTCAGGTCGTCGACCGCGCGCATCATGCCCGCTTCGCTCGCCTCCTCGGTGGAGCCGTCGATCCAGGGGATCGGGAACCACTGAAAGCCGAACGGCACGCCGGCGCAGCTTTCGGGCGCGTCCGGCGCCACGAAGGCGGTGCCGGGCATATGCGGCATCAGCGGATCGGCCAGCCCCAGCAGGTCGGCACCGTTGGCGCCATAGCCGTGCAGAAACACCACCAGCGATTGCGCCTCGCCCTCGGCGGGGCCCCGCCGGTCGCTTGTCAGAACCCGTGTCATCTGATCCCTTCTCTTTCCTTCGCCACCCGGTAGTAGGCCCAAAGCGCGCGGGCCGCAACGCCCCGCCAGGGCGCCCAACCCGCGGCCATCTCGCGCAGCGCCCGCTCGGTCGGCCGGTCCTCCAGCCCGAACAGCAGCCGCGCCGATTCCTGCAGCGCCAGGTCCCCCGGCGCGAACACGTCGGCCCGCCCGAGCGAGAACATGGCATAGATCTCGGCCGTCCAGCGCCCGATCCCCGGCACCGCCACCAGTTCGGCGATCACCGCCTCGTCCGGCGCCTGCCGCAACGCGCGATAATCGATCCCGGCGCCCGCCAGCGCCTTGGCATAGCGGATCTTCTGCCGGCTCAGCCCGCAGGCGCGCAGATCGTCCTCGCTGGCCCAGATCACCTTGCGTGGTCCGGTCAGGCGCGCCGCCTTCAGCCGCCCCCAGATCGCATCCGCCGCCGCGACCGAGACCTGCTGGCTGACGATCGCGCTCAGCAGCGCCTCGAACCCGTCGCGCCGGCGGCGCAGCGGCAAGGGGCCGGTGCGCTCCAGCGCATGGGCAAAACGCGGCTCGATCCGGGCTAGGTAGTCCGCCCCCTCGGCCACGCAGTCTGCACTCTCGATGATCCGTCCCACCATGCCAGCATCCTTTCCCGGGGCCCCGCCCCTTCTTCTGTTCGGAAATATCCCCGCCGGAGGCACAAAAGTCGATGCCCCCCGGCCCCCCGCCCGCCCCTCGGCGGGAACTGGGGCACAACCGAAAGGATAGGCGCCCCCCCCGGCCGCGACCGTTTTTCGCCCTTCCAACCCGACGCCCGGAGGAGTAATGGCAATTTCATGACCGACGCAGTGATCACCCCCGACAGCGATGCCCGCGCCAGGCGCAATGTTACCATCCTGGTGATGGCGCAGGCCTTCCTCGGCGCACAGATGCCGATGATCTTCACCATCGGCGGGCTGGCCGGCCAGTCGCTGGCCCCGAACCCCTGTTTCGCGACGCTGCCGATCTCGCTGATCGTGCTGGGCTCGATGGTGGCGGCGACGCCGCTCTCGGCCTTCATGCAGCGCTTCGGCCGGCGCGCGGGGTTCTTCGTGGGCACCACGGGCGGGGCCACCGGCGCGGCGATCGGGGCCTATGGCCTGATGCAAAGCTCTTTCACGATCTTCCTCATCGGCTCGTTCTTCACCGGGTTCTACATGTCGGCGCAGGGGTTCTACCGCTTCGCCGCCGCCGACACCGCCTCGGACGCGTTCCGCCCAAAGGCGATCTCCTACGTCATGGCCGGCGGGCTGGCCTCGGCGATCATCGGCCCGCAGCTGGTCAAGGCGACCAGCCAGGCCATGGTGATCCCCTTCCTCGGCACCTACCTGACGGTGATCGCGGTGAACGTGGTGGGCGCCCTGCTGTTCCTCGGCCTCGACATCCCCAAGCCGCCGAAACCCTCGGCCGACGCCCCCAGGGGCCGCTCGCGGCTGGAACTGCTGCGCGAGCCGCGCCTGGCCGTGGCGATCATCTGCGCGCTGGTCTCCTATGCGCTGATGAACCTGGTGATGACCTCGACGCCGCTCGCCGTGGTCGGCTGCGGCTTCGAGACGGGCGATGCCGCCAACGTGGTCACCGCCCACGTGCTGGCGATGTATATCCCCAGCTTCTTCACCGGCCACCTGATCGCCCGCTACGGGGTGGAGCGGATCATGGCCCTGGGCCTGATGGTACTGGCGGGTGCGGGCGGCGTTGCGCTGATGGGCGTCGAACTGGAACATTTCTTCATCGCACTGGCCCTGCTGGGCGTGGGCTGGAATTTCGGCTTCATCGGGGCGACCTCCATGCTGGCCGGCGCCCATGCCCCGGAAGAGCGCGGCCGGGTGCAGGGCATGAACGACCTGATGGTCTTCGGCGGGGTGACCATGGCCTCGCTGGCCTCGGGCGGGCTGATGAACTGCTCGGGCGGGTCGGTGCAGGACGGCTGGACCGCGGTCAACCTGGCGATGGTGCCCTTCCTGGCGCTGGCGGGCGGCGCGCTGCTGTGGCTGTGGCTGCGCCCGCGGGACAGCTGAGCGCCCCCGAATTTTCGCAGAAAATTCGTCACCAGCGGCCGGTGAAGCTCTTCCACAAAAGGCCGCCCCGCCGGCTGAACTCCGAGGGCGCCAGCCGCCCCTCGGCCACCCGCGCCGGCGCGGCCGCCGCGCGCCTCAGCACGCCCTCTGCCTGCCAGCCCGCCAGCAGCGCGGGCACCGCGGCGCGGGGCAGCTCGGCCCGTTTCGCCCGGGCGCGGCGCAGCCGCCCCAGCGCGTCCTGCGCCAGTGCGGCCACCGCCTCGGGCCGGCCGTCGACCAGCGGCACCCGGCCGCGCGCCTCAAGCTCCGGGATCGCCTGCAGCCAGTTGGCCACACCCACGGCATGGGCGAAATCACGCAGCACCGCCTCGCCGCGGTCGGCCCCCAGCAGCCGCGCCGCCGTCCACATCAGATGCTCCGCCGTGGCCTCGATATGCGCCTCGAACGCCGCCCTGTCGTCAAAGGGATCGCGGTAGATGTCCCAGCGCCGCGCCTCGACCAGCGCGTCCAGCCGCGCCGCGTCCTGCGGCTCCAGCAGGTCGGCCAGGGGCGTCACCACCTCGTGCCGGCGCACCGGGCCGCCCTGCCCGATCTCCTCCAGTGCGTCGCGCCACCATTGCAGGCGCATCTCGGCGATCATCGCCTCCTGCGTCAGCCAGGGCGCGCGGGCGACCTCGAGGTTGAAGGCATAGAGCGGGAACAGCCGCGCCCGCGCCGCCACCGGCGCCGCCATCGTGGCGAGAAAGCGGTCGGGGTCGCCCCGCTGCACCAGCTCTGCGCAGGCCTGGATGCTCATGCCGCGGGCCTCATGGCTGCGCCCCGTCGCGGATCAGCTTCCACGTGATGGCATCCAGCAGCGCCTCGAAGGAGGCATCCACGATGTTGGGCGAGACGCCCACCGTGGACCAGCGCCGCCCGGCGCTGTCGGCGCTGTCGATGATGACCCGGGTCACGGCCTCGGTGCCGCCGTCGGTGATGCGCACCTTGAAGTCGACCAGCCGCATATCGTCGATGATCGACTGGTAGGGGCCCAGGTCCTTGGCCAGCGCCTTGGCCAGCGCGTTCACCGGGCCGCGGTCCTGCCCCGCCTCGTCGAGGCTTTCCGACACGCTCAGCTTCTTCTCGCCGCCGACCTTCACCACCACGACGGCCTCGGACAGGGTGACCATCTTGTCGTACTTGTTCTTGCGCCGCTCGACGGTCACGCGATAGCGCTTGACGTCGAAGAATTGCGGCAACTGCCCCAGCGCACGCCGCGCCAGCAGCTCGAAGCTGGCCTGCGCGGTGTCGTAGGAATAGCCCTCGGCCTCGCGCGTCTTGATCTCGTCGAGGATCTGCGCCAGCGCCGGGTCGCCCTTGGCCACCTCCAGCCCCGCCTCGGCCAGGCGGCGGCGCAGGTTGGACTGCCCGGCCTGGTTCGACATCGGGATGATGCGCGCGTTGCCCACGGTTTCGGGCGGGATATGCTCGTAGGTCGAGGGGTCCTTGATGATGGCGCTGGCATGCAGCCCCGCCTTGTGCGCGAAGGCCGAGGCGCCGACATAGGGCGCGCTTTTGACCGGCACCCGGTTCAGGATGTCGTCGAGCTGGCGCGAGGCGCGGGTCAGCCCGGCCAGCGCCTCTTGCGCAACGCCGGTCTCGAACCGGCTGGCATAGGGTTCCTTCAGCGCCAGCGTCGGGATCAGCGTGGTGAGGTTGGCGTTGCCGCAGCGTTCGCCCAGCCCGTTCAGCGTGCCCTGCACCTGCCGCGCGCCCGCGTCGATCGCGGCCAGCGTGCCGGCCACCGCGTTGCCGGTGTCGTTGTGGGTGTGGATGCCCACATGATCGCCGGGGATGCCCGCCGCGATCACCGCTGCCGTGATCTCGCCGATCTCGCCGGGCAGCGTGCCGCCGTTGGTGTCGCACAGCACCACCCAGCGCGCGCCGGCCTCATGCGCGGCCTTCAGGCAGTCCAGCGCGTATCCCGGGTTGGCCTTGTAGCCGTCAAAGAAATGCTCGGCGTCGAACAGCGCCTCGCGCCCCTGCGCCACGACATGGGCGACCGAGGCGCCGATATTCTCGAGGTTTTCCTCCAGCGTGATCCCCAGCGCGGTGGTGACGTGGAAATCATGGGTCTTGCCCACCAGGCACACCGCCGGCGTGTTCGCATTCAGCACCGCCGCCAGCACATCGTCATTCGCGGCCGAGCGCCCGGCCCGCTTGGTCATGCCGAAGGCGGTGAAGGTGGCGCGGGTCTTTGGCGCGGCCTCGAAAAAGGCGCTGTCGGTGGGGTTGGCGCCGGGCCAGCCGCCCTCGATATAATCGACCCCCAGCGCGTCCAGCGTCTGCGCGATCTGCTGTTTCTCGGGGGTCGAGAACTGCACCCCCTGCGTCTGCTGCCCGTCGCGCAGCGTGGTGTCGTAGAGATAGAGGCGTTCGCGGGTCATCGGCGCGCGCCCCCTCCGAAATGGAGACCGCCCGGGCCAGCGGCCCGGGCCGCGCCCGACCCGCCCCCCAGGGGCGGGCGCGATTGCGCCCACCCCTCGGGTCCGGCGCGGCCCTCTGTTCTGACAAAAGCCCAGCTCACAGCAGCCCCTCCAGCTTGGCGGCGTCAAAGCCGGGCTTCGGCGACAGCTCCACCCCGGCCTTGCTCATCCGCACCTCGACGCCGGCCTCCAGCAGCGCGGTCTTGAGCGCATCGACAGCCGAGAAATCCTTGGTCTCCATCGCCGCCGCCCGCAGATCGGCCAGCTTCACGGCATAGGCCGAGAGGTCCACCTCCTCGCCCTTCATCCAGTCGCCCAGCTCCGGCGTCAGCAGCCCCAGCATCGCAGCCGAGCCCTTCAGTCCCGCCGCGTCGCCGCCCGCCGCCAGCTTGTGCAGCTCGGCAATCGCGCCCGCGGTGTTCAGATCATCGGCCAGCGCCGCGACCACGCCTTCCGAAATCTCACCCGGCTCCACGCCGTCACACATCGCGCGCCACTTGCGCAGCACCGCCTCGGCCTCGGCCGCCTTCTTGGCCGTCCAGTCCATCGGCTTGCCGTAATGGGTGGAGAGGAACACAAACCGGATCACCTCGCCCGGTATCCCCCGCTCCAGCAGCTCATGCACGGTGAAGAAATTGCCCAGGGACTTGGACATCTTCTTGCCCTCGACCTGCAGCATCTCGTTGTGCAGCCAGTAGCGGGCGAAATCCCCCTCGGGATGGGCGCAGCAGCTTTGCGCCACCTCGTTCTCGTGATGCGGGAACATCAGGTCGTTGCCGCCGCCATGGATGTCGAAGGACGCGCCGAGCAGTTCGTAAGACATGGCCGAGCATTCGATATGCCAGCCCGGCCGCCCGCGGCCCCAGGGGCTGTCCCAGCCCGGTAGATCGGGGGTCGAGGGCTTCCACAGCACGAAATCCATCGGGTCGCGCTTGTAGGGCGCGACCTCGACCCGGGCGCCGGCGATCATGTCCTCCAGAGACCGGCCCGACAGCCGCCCGTAGGCCGGGTAGCTCTTGACGTCGAACAGCACATGGCCGTCGGCGGCATAGGCGTGGCCCTTGGCGATCAGTTCCTCGATCATCTCGATCATCTGCGGGATATACGCGGTCGCGCGCGGCATCTCGTTGGGGTCCATCGCCCCTAAGCTGTGCATGTCGTCGAGAAACCACTGGATGGTCTCCTCGGTGATCTCGCCGATGGCGCGGCCGGTCTCTTTCGCGCGGTTGTTGATCTTGTCGTCGACGTCGGTGAAGTTGCGCACATAGGTGACGTGGCCGGCCCCGTAGACATGGCGCAGCAGCCGGTAGAGCACGTCGAACACCACGACGGGGCGCGCGTTGCCCAGATGCGCCCGGTCATAGACCGTGGGGCCGCAGACATACATCCGCACATTATCGGGATCGATGGGGGTAAAGACCTCTTTCTTCCGGGTCCTGGTGTTGTGCAGCCTGATCTCGGTCATGGCAAAATCCTTCGCGCGCGGGTCCCGCGGCGGGCTTTAGCAACTTACCAAGAGATTGGAAACAGATGACCGGCCCGCCTGACGATGTCAGCGGGTAATGCAGCAGGTAATGGTGGTGCGGTTGG
>Ga0207799_100477_pt1 | contig 14583 bp, 8 predicted proteins | sample TtanPargueraPR_4_FD_187742 | JGI IMG/M metagenome (GOLD analysis project Ga0207799, IMG submission 187742) | Aerobic enrichment media microbial communities from Bioluminiscent Bay, La Parguera, Puerto Rico - Tt and M2 (SPAdes) | ecosystem: Environmental > Aquatic > Marine > Unclassified ...
TTGAAGTTCATCATCAGTGAAGGGGCGGCGATTCAGGCGCAGACACTACTCACCGGCAATACGTCGACGCATGTCCGATTCCCGCTGCCTCCGGCTGAGTATATGGATAAATGGTTTGCAGAAGCACCAACGCATCACTGCGCGATGTCAGTCGGCCATAACCGGACATTGTATGAAAAGGCCGCGGATTTTCTCAATATTAAGGCTGTCACAGTGTAGGCCTGAGCGCTTTAAAATACGGGACTTTTTATGAAAATGCATGAAGGTATAAGGAAGTCATAAAGAAATGTACTGTGATGATAATGACTTACGAGATGAGAATAAAGAACGTGGTGAGAAAATATGAGATTAAGTTTATAGGGCCTCTAATCCTAAAATGTGACTTACATTGCATGAATCAAATAAATCGTAAACGAAATTTGGATCCAAGGCCTATTGAACCCGTTCAATAGGGGGGCGTACCGTTCTATACCCAAATGCTTTGTTACAAGTCCTTGTGCTATTCAATTCTTCGCATGGAATAAGGCTTTCTCGGGGCTAATAGTTTTTTACCTATTCATATGGATGATCACTTGACAACTGAAAAGCCACCGGCTAAACTAAAATTATAATTTAGAATAAACGTATTTTTCTTTTTCAAAGCGTCAATACTTTTTATTGGGAGGTAGAGCACATGTACATCCCACGTGCGATAGAAGATACGGTGCGGTCGGTGTCAAGAACTTTTCCCGTTCTGCTTCTAACCGGACCGCGCCAGGTTGGTAAAACTACGTTGCTGCAGAAAATGGCTAAGGACGAGCGCGGATATGTAACGCTGGACGATCCGGATGCGCGCTATTTGGCAAAAAGCGATCCGGCGTTGTTTTTACAGCGCTATGCACCACCGGTTATTATCGACGAGATACAATATGCACCGGAGCTTTTACCATATCTCAAAATAAGCGTGGACAAGAACAGAAGAAAAGGCGATTACTGGCTGACGGGCTCGCAGATGTTCCACATGATGAAAGGGGTTACCGAGTCGCTGGCGGGCAGGGTGGGCATCATTGATTTGCTTGCGCTCTCCAACACCGAAATCACAAAAACGGAGTCCGAACCTTTTACCACGGATGTGGAACGCTTGCTATCGCGGGTTAATGTTGCCCCGAAGATGGATCTGCAGGCAATCTATCAGCGTATATTTAGGGGTGGTATGCCGGCACTGTATGTCGAAGATGCGCCAGACCGAGATCGCTTCTTTGCATCATATGTGCAGTCATATCTGGAGCGCGACATCAGGGATTTGACGCAGGTAGCCGACGAGATGACGTTTTATAACTTTCTCACTGTCGTCGCCGCCCGTACGGCTAGACCTGTAGTGTATGAGGAGATCGCCCGAGAGGTTGGTATTAGCGCACCGACAGTAAAACAGTGGCTATCTATTCTTGTCTCGTCACGCATCATTGCTCTGGTGCAGCCGTATCACAATAATGTACTCAAGCGGGTGGTGAAGATGCCGCTCCTGCACTTTTTAGATACCGGTCTGGCAGCATATCTATTAAAGTGGAGTAGTTCCGAAACATTGGAGGCCGGTGCCATGAGTGGGCAGTTTTTCGAAAGTTGGGTGTTCTCCGAGATATACAAAAGCTACTTAAATGCTGGCCTGCAACCGCCGGTGTATTATTATCGAGATAAGGATAAGAGAGAGATTGACACGCTGTTGTTGCGTGATGGTACGCTGTATCCCATAGAAATTAAAAAGGCAGCTTCTCCAGGCACAGAGGCGGTCAAACATTTTGGTGTACTCCAGCCTGTGACGGAGCCGCAAAGATTTGGAGCATTGGAGCAGCATCGCATTGCTGTCGGCCAGGGTGCCGTCGTCTGTATGGCTAATGATCTTTTACCCATAGATAAAAAGAACTGGATTGTCCCCGCGTGGGTTATTTAAATTAGAGGTAATGCGGCGATGGAATATAGAAGTACATTTGATGTCTTCAAAAGCAACGTTTGTCACCAGGTCAAGGACATGGGTGATATTGATTTTATTATTCACGCCCTAGAAAATGATCAGATCAGGAAATACTTTGATCGGAAATGGTATCCTGAAAGCCTGTACCTGCTGGCCATGGTGGATTATCTGAGCCGTGAAAACGATTTACCACTCTGTCGGGAGTATGACGATATCCGTACGACCAAGCTGGCGGAGCCGCTGTTTCCTCTGAGCGTGGTCATGGCTGATGCTGTTGTGAAAAATGGCCGATGGAAGGCCGAAAGCATTCGTGATGCAATTCCCGAGTTTATGCGTTTTAACATCGTCGAGGGTGAAGTTAGAAATGTCTGAAAAGGCCCTTGGTCACTTGAATCCCGTTCAAGCACGCACCCATGCCGGTCCGCTCCAAAACCGTTGTATTTCAAGACTTTTCTCAATAATATAGAGCCAATTCTATCAAAAGTACTAATAGTTTTTCAACAAGTACTAATCCAAAAAGAGCCCCCAAAAAGCAAAAAACCCTTGATACACAAGGGTTTTTGGTCTGGGTGAGAGGATTCGAACCTCCGGCCTCTTGAACCCCATTCAAGTGCGAGGCGTCCCGTTCTGTCCCCAAATGGTTTGTTGCTTACCTGTTTGTATTGGTCTGTTCCCCGCATGAAATAAGGGTTTTTCGGGGCTTCATACCCGAAAAATACTGAGATATAAGGCTTTTTCATTGATTGCGAAAATTACAGTCCGTATTAGTACTTTTTACTGTAACTCTTAGTACTTTGTTAGATGCTTGATAATATAGTTTTTTTCTCATTCATATGGATGATCACTTGACAATCGAAGAGCTACCGGCTAAACTAAAATTATAATTTAAAATAGACGGATTGCTCTTATTCAATATGTCAATACTTTTTATGGGAGGTAGAGGCATGTACATCCCACGTGCAATAGAAGATACGGTATGGTCGGTGTCGAAAACATTTCCCGTTCTGCTTTTGACAGGACCGCGCCAAGTCGGAAAAACTACATTGCTACAGAAAATGGCTAAGGACGAGCGTGGATATGTAACGCTGGACGATCCTGATGCGCGCTATTTGGCAAAAAGCGATCCGGGGTTGTTTCTACAGCGTTATGCACCACCGGTTATTATCGACGAGATACAATATGCGCCGGAGCTTTTACCCTATCTCAAAATCAGTGTGGACAAGAGCCGAAGAAAAGGCGATTACTGGCTGACGGGTTCGCAGATGTTCCACATGATGAAAGGCGTTACAGAGTCCCTGGCGGGCAGGGTGGGCATTATTGATTTGCTTGCGCTCTCCAACACCGAGATCACAAAAACGGAGTCCGAACCATTTACCACGGATGTGGAACACCTGCTGTCGCGGGCGAAAGTTGCCCCGAAGATGGATCTGCAGGCAATCTATCGCCGTATCTTTCGGGGTGGTATGCCGGCACTGTATGTCGAAGATGCCCCGGACCGAGATCGCTTCTTTGCATCATACGTGCAGTCATATTTGGAGCGCGACATCAGGGATTTGACGCAGGTAGCCGACGAGATGACGTTTTATAACTTTCTCACTGTCGTCGCCGCCCGCACGGCAAGACCCGTGGTGTATGAGGAGATTGCCCGAGAGGTCGGTATCAGCGCACCGACGGTGAAGCAGTGGCTGTCTATTCTGGTCTCGTCGCGGATCATTGCGCTGGTACAGCCGTACCACAATAATGTACTCAAGCGGGTGGTGAAGATGCCGCTTCTTCACTTTTTGGATACCGGCTTGGCAGCATATCTTCTAAAGTGGAGTAGTTCCGAAACATTGGAGGCCGGTGCCATGAGCGGGCAGTTTTTCGAAAGCTGGGTGTTCTCCGAGATATACAAAAGCTATTTGAACGCTGGCCTGCAGCCCCCGGTGTATTACTATAGGGATAAGGATAAGAGAGAGATTGACACGTTGTTGTTACGTGATGGTACGCTGTATCCCATTGAAATCAAGAAGGTAGCTTCTCCAGGGACAGAGGCGGTCAAACATTTTGGTGTGCTCCAGCCTGTGACGGAGCCAGAGAGATTCGGAGCATTGGAGCAGCATCGCATTTCTGTCGGCCAGGGTGCTGTCATCTGCATGGCCAACGACCTTCTGCCAATAGATAAAAAGAACTGGCTTGTCCCCGCGTGGGTTATTTAAATTGCCGAAGTCATAGAGGTAATGCGGCTATGGAATATAGAAGTACCTTTGATGTCTTCAAAAGCAACGTTTGCCACCAGGTTAAAGACATGGGTGATATTGATTTTATCATCCATACGCTGGAGACTGATCAAATCAGGAAATTCTTTGATCGGAAATGGTATCCTGAAAGCCTGTACCTGCTGGCCATGGTGGATTATTTGAGCCGAGAAAATGATTTGCCACTCTGCCGGGAGTATGATGATATCCGTACGACCAAGCTGGCGGAGCCGCTGTTCCCATTGAGCGTGGTCATGGCCGATGCTGTCGTGAAAAACAGCCGATGGAAGGCAGAAAGCATCCGCGACGCAATCCCCGAGTTTATGCGTTTTAATATCGTCGAGGGTGAGGTCAGAAATGTCTTCTAAAAGGCCCTGCACCAAAGAGAGCCTTGATTACATCTGACGAGCATGCAAAGGAATTCAGAAAACTTGTGGGCAAGATACAGCCCTGCGAGATTATCTCGATTGGAGGGGCATCTATTCTGGCAATTACGGGGATATGACATAAGGGAACACGATAGCGGCTATGCAGAAGACATAGCCGCCTTATATAAAACTCACTATCAAGCTAATCCAAGCAACCTGGCCCCCTGGGCTACAATAAAGCATATCACGTTCCCGGTGAGAGTCGGCACCAGAAAGGATATACCGGTCCATTTCCAACTCTGGGTCTCCTTGCGTATCGTCCATAAAGTCGTCGCGCAGGGCCAGTGATTGAGGGAAAATAGCATCATACAGACGGCAGTCAGCCAAGTCCATCCGTGATCCACAAATAACTGACGCATTGCTTGTAGACTATCTAATTCCAACATGGAGCCTTGGGCCATATAACTCATGATCAGTATCGGAATTACAATCTCATTAGCTGGCAGGCCCAGTATGAATGCCATTACGATATAGCCATCCATACCAAGCAGCCTTCCAAAAGGATCAAGAAATTGTGCACAGTGAGTCAATAAGCTTACATCCCCCACCGTGATATTGGCCATGACCCAGATCACTAGTCCCGCCGGAGCGGCCACCGTAACGGCCCGGCCCAACACGAAAAGAGTGCGGTCAAAGATAGAGCGAACGATGACCCGCCCTATTTGGGGCTTTCGATAAGGAGGCAGTTCCAGCGTAAAGGAGGAGGGCAGCCCTTTGAGTATCGTTTTTGACAACAGCTTGGAAATAAAAAGAGTGATCATCACTCCCAAGACGATGGCTGCCAGGATCGACAGGGTAGCGGCAATGGAACTGAACGCTCCTGCGGCGCTGGCGATAAAGATAGTGGCCAGTGCGATCAGAGTAGGGAAACGGCCATTGCAAGGAACGTAATTATTAGTGATGGTGGCGATCAGACGCTCGCGGGGGGAATCGATGATACGGCATGCGATGATCCCAGCGGCGTTGCACCCGAATCCCATACACATGGTCAACGCCTGTTTGCCGTGAGCACAAGATTTCTTGAAGAAATGGTCGAGGTTGAATGCCACTCGCGGCAGATATCCCAGGTCTTCCAGCAGTGTAAACAGAGGGAAGAAGATCGCCATGGGGGGCAGCATGACGGAGACCACCCACGCCAATGTACGGTAAATCCCTGATACTAATATCCCATGCACCCAAGGAGGGGTGCCGAGCCATAAGAAAAAATCCGTCAGCCGGTCCTCGACCCAGAACAGCCCCTGCGAGATCAAGGCAGATGGGTAATTTGCTCCCTGGATCGTAATCCAGAATACGACGCCCAGCAGCGCGATCATGATGGGGATACCCAAGGTCCGGGAGGTCAATATATTATCAAGCTTGCGATCCAGCTTATTATGCGTTTTGGTCTCGAAAGACACGGCTTCTCCTGCGATATCTTCCGCCTTTCGTACGATACAGGATACAATGGTATCCCGAAGGGAATCCATCGTTATGTTGTCTCGGGTCAAACGCTCGTGGGCATTCTTTAGTTTTTTCTGCAATGCGCTATCCCTGGTCAAGTCAAAGCCGAGATGATTGTCAATGGATTGCAGCAACGACTCATCGCCGTCGATGAGCCGTAGGGCAACCCACCGGCTGTTGATCCTGTCGCCGGCTTTGTCCTGAATATACGGTTGTACTTCTGTTATGGAGGATGACAGGATATCTTCATAGGAGATCCGAGCCGGATTGGTCTTTGTTTTTCCCATGGCCACCTTTTCCACTGCATCCTTTAATTCTTCCAAACCCTTTCCGCTGCGAGCCGTGGTGCCAACTACCGGGACTCCCAGCAAAGCGCTCAGCTTTTTGATGTCAATATGGATCTTCTTTCTTGCGGCTTCATCCATGAGATTGACGCATACAACGACCTTATCGGTGATTTCCAATATTTGAAGAACCAGGTTCAAATTCCGTTCCAGACAGGTTGCATCGGTCACCACGACAGTAGCGTGGGGATTACCGAAACATATAAAATCCCTGGCTACCTGCTCCTCTACGGAATTGGCCAACAGCGAATACGTACCCGGCAGGTCAACCACGATATACCTGCCATTGTTATAATCGTATCTGCCTTGGGCATTTGTCACTGTCTTTCCGGGCCAATTACCGGTGTGCTGGTTGAGGCCCGTGAGACTATTGAATACAGTACTTTTTCCCGTGTTTGGATTACCGGCCAGTGCCACTACGATATCGTCTTCCGATTCAAGAGTGACGTCAAACATTTCTTTTATGGCGTTAAGGCCGGTTGACCCCTTAGTTAAACCCATAGCATTCTCCTATATAATTTCAACGAGTATCTTGGATGCTTCTTCAGATCGTAAGGCGATGACAGCACCTCTGATCTGATAGGCGATCGGGTCCCCTGCAGGACTTTTGCGGAGCGACTCTACGATGGTATCTCGGATTAGTCCGAGATCTAGCAGCCGTCTGCGTGCGCCGCCATCGGCGATCAGTCTTTTTACTCTGCCAAAGGCCCCGACCGGTATTTGATCTAAAGCAAATAGCATATCATTCATGTATAAACCCCTTTTCATGATTTGCAGACACAATTCATACATTAGGCATGGGAAACATAGTTAACCAAAGCTAATTTTAAAATATGCGATATCCCCTTTGTTGGTTACAGATAAGCGGGGGGATTACGGTGCGTGGGCACCTGTTACTCAATGCGAAAGAAAAAAGACCTCAAGCATGGAAGATTATCTGAAATCCTTGCGAAGAAATCCGGAAGTACTGCAGCGTTACAGAGTTTTTAGAATGAATTTGGCTCTGAACGAGACTGTAATTCTTGACAGAGTAATATACCTAACCATTTCATAGAGGTCTAATGCGCCCCATCCCTATCAAATGGTAAGAAACGACTTTGTTTATTAACCTATCTCCGCAGTTTATAATAGATATCCTTAACGCTGATGAAGAAGAATGGAGGACCAAATTATTAGTCTTGCTTGGGGCAAGAAAGATGCGTTTATAAAGTTGGTCCTCCACATACTATAAAATAGCCCGTATAACATGCTCCGCCTATCTCGTTCGATAACATAATAACTTATCAAATCTTATCTATAATTTAAATAGAGGCTAACTTTATGTAAATTTCTTTTCTGCTTGAACACTCACTTTTATAGTATATAGTCCGAGCAAAAGCGTCTGCATATGTTTTTTTAGCGAAATATTAAATAAGAGCCGTCTCGACAAAATCGTATAGCCCGTGGTATAATGAACGCGTTCATGAACGCGTTCATGGGGGTGTCATATTGAGCAAGGATGATAAGAAGCAGATGCTAAAGCATCAGATAAATGTTGCGGCCAAGGCGGTATTTAAAGAATACGGCTATGAGGGTACGACCATATCCATGATATCCAAGAAGGCCTCCATTGGCCGGGGGACCATATACAATTACTATAAATCAAAAGCGCATCTATTCGTGTCTATTATCCTCGATGATAGAAACAGCTTTCGATTTGATGAAGAAGAGATAGCTCGGCGCATCAACCAGACGGAGGATCCTTTGGAAACGCTGCAGGAGCTCCTGGTAACAAGTATTATCAACTACCGGGACCTATCTAAAAAAATATGGGGCGATATCATCATTGCTTCGATAGGAAACTCCAGTGACCGGGAGTATCTCAGAGCGAATCTTTTGTCCTTTTTCCGATCCATCATGAATAGTTTTGTGAAGGTTTTCGCCGGGTTTCAATGTCATCAGATGATGCCGGAAGGGTTTGACTGTTATGAGGGAGCCAGATGCATATACAATATCGCTGTATCCGAGACGGCAAACTACCTGTTTTTTGAGGATATCTCTTATGAAACGTATATTGAAAATCTCCGGGACTCGGTCAGGTTCTCATTTGTAGATAAATTCATAGAAAAAGGGTAATCATATGTTCATTTCTTTGCTTGTCTTGGCAATACCGGCCTCTTTGATCTATATCGCTTTCTTCCGGATTTGGTTTCCCCGGGCTCCTTTTCGGTACAGTCAGGTGGAAGTGAATCGCATAAACGGGGTGGACTGCCTCGTATATCATCATATGCCGTATTATACGCATTTTGAAAACAGTAGTCGGGCCAGGGTATCACTGAATCAAGGATGGACGGTATCACTGCATGACGGTACGGTCGATCTGCCCCATTGCTTTAATACCGCTGATTCGCAATATAGGGACTATGCCGGCGATGTAGTCTATGAAAAGCGATTTGGGCTGGCAGAGTTTACACACGAACAGGATTGTCAGTACCACCTGGTGTTTGAAGGAAGTTTTCTAAAGACATCGGTCTATATAAACGACCGGTTGATCGGGAAAAACATAGACGGATACCTGCCGTTTCGGTTTGATATTACTAAGTATATGAAAGATCAGCCGTATCTGGATATCAAGGTAGTGGTCAACAATGATACGGAAACCGGTCTGATTCCCCCTCGTCTTTTTGCAAATCACGCCTTGGGGTTCCATGGATTCGGCGGGATGCATAAAGATGTATATATCGAAAAATGCCCGGCGATACACTGCTTTAAATGCCATGTGTCAGCTAATCCCAAAGTAGAAAAAGGGAATGTGGAATTGAAGCTGGGTTTCTACAATGCGTCGGGTAGTATCGCGGTGATGGACTTGAAAATCGATATTTTCGATAACGAGAAGCGACTGGTTTACAGCGGTGCATTGAAAAGACAGATCGACCCGTCTATGGATATTCAGGCATATATAGAGACATTGCATATCGATAATCCCAGGTTGTGGAGCCATGAAGATCCCCATCTGTACAGCCTAGAGATTACGACACCCTACGAAACATTCTCCGTGAAGTTCGGCTTCCGGGCTGTCGGAATCAATGATAACAGAATCACAGTCAATGGCCGAAAAGTATTCTTGAAGGGCATATGCAAGCATGAGGTGGACCTGGAAAACGGGCTGGCGGAATCCGCTGTATCAATGGACCGGGATATGGAGCTCATCCAGCAACTGAATGCCAATTATGTGCGGCTAGCCCATTATCCTCACAGCCCGCATTTCCTCGACAGGTGCGACCGGGAGGGTATCATGGCCTGGTGCGAGATACCGCTTTATCAGGCGGGGCTCGCGCCCGTACAATACATATCGAGCAAAAAAGAAGAGGGACGAGATAGTGCGATCGTCAAGGTGCTGAAGCTTCCCTTAATGATATGGAAAACCCGGCAGATGACCGATACCCATATCGTGTCCAGAGCTCGGGACAGTCTATTGCTGATGATGGAGCGGGACTACAACCACCCGTCCATTCTATTTTGGGGTATCGGAAATGAGTGCTGGACGATGAACCCCGCGGGGGCCAAGGCGTTGCGTCTTCTGAAAAAAGTGGTGGACGACCATGACGGCAGCCGTATTGCCGGATACGCGGCCATCACGATTCCCTTTGTATCATCATTATTTGAGCGCTCTTTTAAGGAGATGGACGTGCTCGGGACCAATGAGTACTTTGGGTGGTATTATGGCAAGGCGTCAGATGTGTCCCGGTATATTAGAGCCGTATGCAAAAAGAACAAAAAGCCATTGCTGATTACCGAGACAGGAGCCGACTGCCGGTACGGAGAACATACGGGCAGCTCAGCTATCGAGAGGGGCGTATCGGAGGAGTACCAGGTGATGTATTTCCAAAATCAGTTTGCCCATTTGCGGGAACACGACCAGTTTGCCGGTATCAGTCCTTGGATACTACGGGATTTCCTGTGCCCGGAGTACGGAGCGGAAAATCCGGTGCCTTTTTACAATATCAAGGGGCTGGTGGATAAACACTACAATAAGAAAAAAGCGTTCTATACAGTACAAAAAATATACGAGGGGGAGATGGGGGACAATGGCAAGGAAAATTAAACTGTCTACACGGCTGATCTACGGGACGGGTGACTTCTACGGAGGCGCTTCTGTGACAATCATATCCATGTTGTTCTTGTTTTTCCTGACGGATGTGGTGGGCCTGCGGGCGATCTATGCGGGGATCGTCATATTCATCGGGCGGATGATCGATGCCGTCACCGATCCATTGATGGGCAATATCAGCGATAAGACTAGGAGTCAGTGGGGACGGCGCAACCCATATTTTCTATTCTTTGCGATCCCGGTGGGCGTTTCCTTCGGTCTGCTATGGATGAAGGTCGGATTCGCCAAACAAATCCTGTCCTTTGTATACTATACGGCGGCCTATTCATTATTCAGTATCGTGTTTACGGCCGTTATGGTGCCGTATGCGGCACTGGCTCCCGAGCTCACGACGGATTACAATGAGCGAACCGCTCTCATCAGTACCCGGATGGCCTTTTCGATCATAGGGGCGTTATCCGCCGCGGTCATACCCAAGACAATCATCGATAGTGTGGGCAGCGGGGCCAGGGGATATGTGCTCATGTCCCTGGTGTTCGGACTTGTATTTGTACTGATATGGTTTATCATGTTCTTTCATATGAAAAACAAAGAGGTGTATACGAGTCAATACAAAAGTGATTCTTTCTTCAAATCATTGCTTTCATGCTTTCGCAATAAACCCTTTGTGCTGCTGATCTTTATCTATCTATTCTCCTTTATCCCAAGCGACATATTGAGCGCTAATTTTATATACTACCTGACTTACTATCTGAAGGAACCCGGTTTATACACCACGATCATGGGGGGACTGCTGATCTGCGCCGCATTGTCGCTAATTATCTACGTCAGGCTATCCAAGAAGTTGGGCAAGAGAAATACCTATCTCATCGGAGCGGGGTACTGGATATTGGCACTTTCATTTCTAGTATTCTTCCGGGAGGGCGTATCCGCATATATCCTGATCGGGTACGCGATCCTATTGGGTCTCGGATTAGGGGTTAGTTATGCGATCCCTTGGTCCATGCTGCCTGAAGTCATCGATGCCGACGAAGTCGTCTCAGGCCAGCGGCGGGAGGGACTGTATTCCGGTGTGATGACATTCCTGCGAAAACTTTCGACCTCAGTCGTGATACTGGGGATGAGCTACATACTGGATATCTCGGGATACATCTCTTCTACCGCCGGGGGAACAGTCGCTCAGCCCCAAAGCGCCGTACTGGCGATTAAGTATACCACCGCCATCGGACCGATCGTATTCTTAATCTTTGCGCTAGTAAGTGCGATCAGATTCCCGATCAACCGCCATAACTACATGTATATGCGAAAGTATTTGGATTTCAAAAACAAAACGTCGGAAGAGCCTTTGACTGAGGAAGACAAGGAACAGATCGTTTCCAGTGTGAGAGAGATCACGGGAACTGAGATCATTGGGGGGGGAGCGTCGTCATGAATAGGATCGACCGGATTTATCAGATGCGAGAAAAGGTAATCCTGTGGTTCGAAACGATGGCAGTGCCAAGCTACGGAGAGGGTGTCTATACCAATTCGAGTCACAACCAAGACCTGCACAATACCGATATGCTGCTCCCCGCCACCTACAACGCCACAAACTGTCTGAAACTGTTGGGACAATACGAGGACATCCCGGCAGAGCGGCAACGCAATATACTTGTTTTTTTCAAGAACCACCTGGACCGTGATGGCTTCTACAAGATGAAGGGCATGAGGGCGGAGGATGTATATTATCCCACTATGGAATACGACAATTTCCATATCACCAATTATACATTGGGCGCCCTGGCGAGTCTTGGCGCCGAGGAGATATCCGGGTTTTCGTTCCTATCCGAATACGATAGCGCAGCCAAACTGGACCGGTGGCTTTCCAGGCGAGATATGCGCAATCCGTGGACAGAAGGAAATTATGTGGTGAACTTGGCGTCCTTCTATATTTACGCCATGGAGTACATCAACCAGAGGAAATACCAAAGGCTTATCGACCGGCTGTATCGGTGGCACCAGAGCATGCAAGACCCTGACACCGGGTACTGGTATGATCCGCAAACCAATGATCGCATATCAGCTATGGCGGGAGCATCTCACAACTATCATCTGTATTATTACCTCAATAGGGCGGTTCCTCATTATGAAAAGATAATAGATCACTGCCTGACCATCCTGGAGGGGGTGTCGAGCGCCTGCCTGGATATTGATGTGGTGGATATTCTCTCCAATATGATCAAGTACGGCTACCGGGTGGAGGATATCAAGGGATATTTGAAGAGAAAACTGGACGCGCTACTTGACTTCCAAAATGATGACGGTGGTTTTGCTGACGTTGTAACCGGTACGCGGTTATTTGACGGGTGGGAGGTATACAAGGAGCCCCAGGGCCTTAGTAATTGCTTCGCTACATGGTTCCGGTGTGCCGCGGTAGGGATGATCTCCTGCGTACTGTATCCCGAGACACAGGATCAGTGGTTTTTTCGAAACACTATCGGCATGGGGTATTTTAATAAGCACTATATGGAAGGCATCGATATAGATGAAACGCTTTTAGAGAAGGAAAGGAGACCAAAAAGAATATGGCTGAAGGCATATCGTAAGCAAACAGTCAGCCATCAGAAGCGAGATCAGAAAGCCGGTTTGACCATAGATGAATTGTCTAAGCAGGTATGCGACCGATTCAATGATAATGATCTGAGTATCTTCAATACGGCAGCCGTGTTCGCATTTTGTATCTCCAATATGGACAATTCTTGTTTTGCGGTTCGCATAGACGATGCTGTGGCACAGATCGTTGATGTTGACTCGGTGGAGGAGCATATCACCATCACTATCAATGACAAGAACTTGATTAAGATCTTAGAGGGTAAGCTGATGCCCGTTGTGGCATATGCAACGAAGAGGCTCAGTATCAAGGGGGATATGTCGTTGGCGATGAAACTGCAGAATCTTTTCTAGGGATAGTTGATTTTCCATTACCCGAAAACATGCTTGCATCCCGTTCAAGCACGCACCCATGCCGATCCGTGCCAAAACCATTATATTTCAAGGCTTTTCTCATAAATGCAGATCAAATTGTATCAAAAGTACTAATAGTTTTTATACAAGTACTAATACCAAATAAGTCCTCATAAAGCAAAAAACCCTTGATACACAAGGGTTTTTGGTCTGGGTGAGAGGATTCAAACCTCCGGCCTCTTGAACCCCATTCAAGCGCGAGGCGTCCCGTTCCGGTCCTAAATAGTTTGTTGCTTACCTGTTTGTATTGGTCTGTACCCCGCATGAAATAAGGCTTTTTCGGGGCTTTGGGGCCAGAATGTGTTGATATACAAGGCTTTCTCAATGATGTGAAAATTAAGTCCGTATTAGTACTTTATCAGTAACTATTAGTACTTGTAGCATTAAGGCGTAGGACATCTATTCGTAACGCAGTACGGATAGCGGTTTTTCCGCAGTTGCCCGTCCAGTAGAAACCACGGCTGCGGCGACTGCGATCAATACGCTTAACAATACCAACCCCAGTGAGATGAATACCGGGAGAGGGGATACCGCACCGCGAAACACATTGGTCACGACTAAACTACCGGCGATACTGCCTATAGCTGTCCCGATGATACCGGACAGCAGTCCCATAATTCCGTATTCCATCACCAGCATACCGAGGATTCTTCTTCTGGGGAGTCCCACTGCTTTCATGATAGCAAATTCGCGGCGCCTGTCCTGGCTGGAAAGAGCTGCCGAATTGGCAATGACGATCCCGCCGACCAATAAAGCCAGAAGGGTGATCAATATAGGCAAGGAAGAGAACCGGGCGATGAATTTACTGATGACGGCATTGAGAGAATTGATTTCCAGGACAAAGACTCCTGGGAAGTCGGAAAGATTCTGCTTCAATGCCTGAATCTGTCCGGGATCAATATCAATGATTACACCTGTGTTTTCCGGAGGTATTGAGGTGGGGAATACGCCGAGGGGCGCGTAATTTTGTGATGTTACGGCCAGATCGAGCAGTTCTTTCGTATGATCGATCATGCCGACGATCTCCAGGGATATCATAGGCCGTTCCTCCAGCGCGGAGACAATCCGGAAATTTAATCTATCCCCGATATCA
>Ga0207799_100478_pt1 | contig 14583 bp, 11 predicted proteins | sample TtanPargueraPR_4_FD_187742 | JGI IMG/M metagenome (GOLD analysis project Ga0207799, IMG submission 187742) | Aerobic enrichment media microbial communities from Bioluminiscent Bay, La Parguera, Puerto Rico - Tt and M2 (SPAdes) | ecosystem: Environmental > Aquatic > Marine > Unclassified ...
CGACACCGTCGGGCGCGGCAACAACGAGGGCAACCTGCCGGCCGGCGCCGAGCCCGAGTCCTTCAACGTCGGCGGCCGGTTCGCCAGCCAGGGCTTCGTCCGGCGCAACCTGTTCGTCCTGCGCGGCAACAAGAAGACCGTGGCCTCGACCTCGACCACCGAGGTCGTCGAGACCGCGACCGTACAGGCGGTCGCCGATGCCGGCGGCAGCGCGGCCGTGGCCCTGGACACCGGCGTGGTCGCCGAAGTCGATACGCGCGCCGAGCAGATGCGCTCGGCCAAGATGCAGGGCTACGAGGGCGATCCCTGCGAGGAATGCGGAAACTTCACCATGGTCCGCAACGGCACCTGTCTGAAGTGCATGACCTGCGGTTCGACCAGCGGATGTTCGTGACGGAAGAAATTTTCCGGCAGCCGGGTTTCCTCTATCGCCTTTCTTTCTCGACAAGCGGTCTCCCGTCAGCGTGCTGACGGGAGATTTCTTTACGCTGGTTCAATATACCCGGACATTCCGCCGGGGCGATTTCTCATTGAGCGCCGAACTTGTAGGGAACGACGATATGGATGGGGCCTTCCGTTCCTTCCGGCCAAGTCACTTTGGTGTTTCCGCAATCCGCCTTGTCGTTGCAGATGCTCGTATTAACCGGAAACGCCTGACTTAAGCCGGCTTCGTTGTCCGAATCGGAGTTCGTGAACCAATTGGTCACGGCATTGAACACCCTGATGCCCCCATACTGGCCATAAATCGTCCACTGCGACGTAGGGGGCCCAGCCGTCCTCTTCGACATAGCCCATGCTGCCACACATGATATCGTTGACCGGCGTCCTTGCGGGAATTGTGATCTCGGTCGGATGGCCGATATCGTTCATACCTAAGGTCGCATCCGAATCCGTATCGATACAGGCATAGACGACGGCCCCTAAAATCATCGGTTGGGGGTGAGAATGCCGGGGCGGGTGATCGAGAAATGCGAAATGTCGTATTCCGTTTTCCCGTCGATCACCAGTTGGGCCAGGATCTCGCCGATCAAGGGCACGAGCTTCATCCCCCAGCCGGCGGTGAACAACGCGACGTTCTTGTGCCCCTTCCCGACGGATTTCGGAAGGAAATCGAGAACGTACATGTTGTCGCAGACATTGGTTTGCAGACAGCTGCCAGCATAATTCGGCCAGTTGTCGACACCGATGCAGTGCTTGCCGACCCACTCGGCGGTGATCGACAGGTCGTTGGGCGACGGGGAGATTTTCCGTTCGACCGGATCGGTGATCACCCTCACCGCGTTGTCCACGGCGATCCGCGCCAGATTCGGCGGCGCCCAGGGAACCGACGGGAACCCGTAGAACAGGTTCGACTTTGCCGGATCGCCGTCGGTCGGGTTCTGGAATTGGAACCACATGCTGGGAAACAGCGTGCCGTCCGGGCCCGGGTCGGTCGAATAATATTCGTAGACCATCTCCCAGATCTCCAGCGCGAGCTCCAGTTTCAGCGATGCGATGACGTGGTTGGTGTAGGCTCCGGCGGTGACGATCGCCCGATCGGCCCGCACTTCCTTCTTTCTTCCATCTTTCTTGTAGCTGGCCGTCACCTCGTCGGCATGCACCTCGATCCCATCGACCTCGGCATGGGTCTCGACCACGGCGCCGTGCGCCGTTGCTAACCGATACAACGTCCGCAGCAACAGCGGCACATTGATGCACCCATTGTCGTAGGCGAAGACGCCTTCGAAGGTTTTCGGCAGCTTACGGAACGGATAGCGCTCCATGATCTGCTTGGCGGTCAACTGTTCGTAGCGCAGCCCGAACTTCTTCAGGTTCTTGATCGGGCTCAGCAGGTTGCCCTCCGGACCGGATTTGTAATCCGGATTGCCGAAGTTCAGCAGCCCGGTCATCCAGCGCAGACTCTCACCCGCATCGTTCTCGAGTTCCGTCCAGACGCGAAGGGATTCGAAGGCCAGCTTGGCCATGAATTCCTCCTTGTACATGGTGCGGTACATCCGGACCAAGTCGTTGGAACTGCCTGACTGGTTGAACAGGTTGAAACGTTCGAGAACGAGAACGGACTTCCCCCGCTTGCTCGCATTGTAGGCCGCGGCCAGCCCCATCGGGCCGCCGCCGATGACGACGATGTCGTACTTCTTACTCATACCGTGCCTCCCCTCTTCCTGTAGCGTTCATCGACCGCCGCAAATCAGCGGGTAGTTGCTCGTGTCCGCGATCGGCCGGACGCCGAGGTACTGCGTCAACACGGACTCGGCCGTACAAAAGGCGCCTTCGACCCAGGCCTGATCGTTGGAATAGGCCGATCCGATGATGTAGACGGGATGCATCCCGTCGCCGGCAAGGACCGTCGGCGTGCGGATCTTCTGCATGACGTCGCAAATATCGTAATGGGACGCCCAGGCGTGATAACCCGCACCGAACGGGTTCAGCCCCCAATCCATGTAGACGGTTTCCCGCGGCCTCGGGATACCGCCGGCGGCATCGGGATCGGCGTAATGCACCTTGGCCAGTTCCAGCAGCAGCATATCGACCATCGCCTCGGACGGCGCTCTTCCCCCGTCGAGGGGCTGATAGTCGCGGCTGAGTGGATTTTCGCGGCGCTGATCCAACGGTATTTCCAGACAGCGCCAGAAGTCGGTGAACCGCATATCGTCGTAGGAGGCGAGCATGCCGTAGACCGGAGCCCCAGATGCCGACCCGTTGTTTCCGAAATAGTAGATCATGCGCAGGGGCAGGTCCGTGATGGTCGGGCCGAACACGTTGGCCGACACACCGGAGCTGACCAGCTTCGGCGGATATTTGGCCGTCTCCCACCACGGGCTGTCGAAAAACATCGCCACCTTGTAGGACGGCTGCTCGATGACGGATTGAAGGTAGTTCTGGACCGGCTTGGCGTTCAGGAAATCGCTCTTCCCGGCCATATCGGCATATCGCGTCGCCTGGGCCACCAGTTCCAGGGAATGGCGCGGCATCGCCAGGAAGGCGTGATCGGTGGTCTGCGGCCCGCTGGCCGGCTTGAACGGATCGTCGGCGGAAGCCGTCCGATAGGTCACGGCGCCGTTCTCGATCCAGATCGAATGGAGCCGGGTACCGGAGGAAAGTTCGAATTCGATCCCGATACTGCCCGCCTCGCGCCGGGCCTGGCGGAACAGTTCGACGAACAATTGGGAATAGCCCGTCTTCAGGGTCTTGAACTTCCCGCCCGGCGCGAACTCGCCGTTATAGATCGCCGCGTCGGCGGCGTTCCAGTTGATTACGTTGGAGGAATAGCCCCCGGTATCCGCGGCGTAGCTGTACCCTTCGTTTCCGGCTTGGTCGTAGAAGAAGTTCCAATAGCCGATATTGCCGACCACGTTTCCGAACCCGTAGACGAAGGAATTGGTTTCAACGGACAATTTTCCGCTGGCGTAGAAAGCACATTGCTCGGCGCGGGTGTTGACTGTGTTCCCCCGCGTCATCAGGGCCGAAATACTGCTGAACAGATCGTCGGCCGGTTTTTCGTTGTTGCCCGGCGTATTGTACGGCGCTTTCACCTTACCCGGTCCGGCCCCCAACTGATCCTGGTAAAAGGTTTCGCCGCGCAGATAGAATAGCGGATTGTCGGTCGTCAGGAACGGCACGACATCCCCGTCCAGGCGGAGATCGCCGATGACCTTTGTGACGAGTTGATGGCCTTCCTGTTTCTCGGCATCCCATTCGAGAAACCGCATGCCGCCGATTTCGATATAGGGGTTCTCCGCCTTTTGATCGTAGTGGTGGGTGGCGATCCGGCCGGCCGGTAGGCGCGTGCCGCCGTCGTCGTCATCGAACGCGTATTTGCCCCACTCGATCAGTTCGATGCTGTCGCCGCGTCCCGCCTTTCCCCCGGACACCAAGCGCCAGGCGGTATAGAGACCGGCCGGTCCCGCGCCGAAAATGGTATATTTTGTCATCCCTCACCCCCGCTTCCCAAAAAACCGTTTCAGGGCCTTTCCGAAAAGTCACACCGGAAGCGTTCCCGGAAAGCCCCTCCCTGGAAGGCTTCTCCTTGGCCAGTCCGATCGACCTGTCGCTAAAACCGAGGCAACGGCAAACGGGCCCCACGCCCCATTCAGCCGGAAATATATTTTAAGTTGTGTATTTTATGGAAATTTACCGCAATAACTTTATAAAATATTCTTATATATATCCTTATATGTAAAATCATTATCATTTGCAATTATAATATTTTCATCGTGGATTATAGATTTCCGGCCGTACCCGGCCTCTTCCGTCAATCGCCCCATTGGGCCGATCTCCGAAAATGCGAACAACACCACGAAGCGAAAATGTTCGATCGCCGCGGGTATAGATAAAATTCACACAAAATCCGCGTGAACATTCAAGCATAGAAGCAACAATATATGCTGCTTTGCGGCGTTGCCTTCATACTATATATGGCGTATTGTCGCCTATAGCGCTTATCGGCGCGGGGGGATATTTCATATCCCAGGGCCAGATGGGGAATAGATGAAATCGCGGTTCGGCCAGCGGATGTCCGTAATGGAAGAAACCTCCCGGCAATCCTCCCTGGGGACTAGCGGGCGTGTTCCGGAGCCTGAGTTCGGAACCGCCCGGCTCTTTGCGGGCTAAACGATCGGAGCCTGGCGATGACGACGGAGTGGCGAAGCGTAACCGACCGGTTCCAGACCTTCATCGGGAACCTGCAGCCATCGGCCGAAGAGGTCAGGCGGATCGCTTCCGCCGCCTCGGTTCTCGCCGCCAGGCTCAATTCCCGCCTCCGCCCCGCCGGAACCGTGCACCGTTCGCGGGCGAACGGCCATAAGAGCTGGCCGGTCGACGACTTCCTCCTGATCGGCGGGCACGCCAAGGGAACGGCCATCCATCCGGCCCGTGTGGCCGACATGCTCTACGTCATGCCGGACGAGCTGCGGCCGCGCGATGCCGGGGGCTCGGCTTCTCTGCTCGGCGTCATGGCCGCCGCCCTTCCCAGCCGCGTCGCCGCCCAGGAAGCGCCTGAGGGCGGCTGGCTTTGGATCCGCTGCCCCGACGCCGCCGCCATCCGCCTGGCGCCCTGTTTCCGGACCGGCGGCGACAAGTTGCTGGTCGCGCGCCCGGAAACCCACGGCGGCTGGCTGGTCACCGATCCGGTCTCGGAGACGGCGCGGCTGCATGACGCCGATCTGGCCAGCGGCGGCAAGGCGACCCATTTGCTGATGATGCTGAAATCCTGGCGCCGCCATACCGGCGCCCCGATCTCGTCATTCGAGCTGGAATTGCTGGTCTGCGAGTTCACGCGGACCTGGATTTATCCGCGCCGCAGCCTGTTGTTCTACGATTGGATGATCCGCGATTTCTTTTTCTGGCTGGCCCATCAGACCGGACGGGAAATCCTCACCCCGGGCGGGCTCGAACCGCTGCGCCTTGGCCATGCCTGGGCCGATGCGGCGGAAGCGGCGTTCGCCTGTGCCCAGAGCGCCTGTGTCCGCGAGCGCGAGAACGCGGATGAGAAAGCGCTCGGCGAATGGCAGGCCATTTTCGGCCCGGCGTTCTCGGGCGAAACCCAGGTCATCCCCGCGTCCGCCGTGGCCCGGCTGGGCGGCCCCGTCGCCACCCAGGCCGGGATCTAATCCGTCAGTCTTCGCCGCCGGTGCCGGCGGAATTGCTCTTGCTCCGCTCGATGGACTGCAGCGCGAGGTAGTTGTCGCCGTACTTCGCCATGTTGTCGAGTTCGGTGTCGAAGATGTCGTAATGGCCTTCCTCGTCCGCCACCAACTGCTCGAAGATCTGCTTCGTCGCGGAGTCGGCGTTCTGGCTCGCCTCGAGCGCCCAGAGATTGTATTCGCGCGCGCTCTGCTCTTCCATTTCGGCGGCCTTCTTGAGCATCTCCTTGACGTCCTGGATCGACGTGACCGGACCGGCAAGTTCCATCTTCACGTCGCCCTTGAGGAACAGGATGCGCTCGGCCAAGGTCTCCACATGCATCATCTCCTGGACGGCCGTTTTCTTGAACAACCCCGCCAGCAGATCGTACCCCTTATCATCGCAGTGGAAATGGAAATACATATACTGGTGGACGGCCTGCAGTTCGTCGGCCACCGCCTTGTTCAAGAGTTCGATGCTTTTCTCGTACATGTTCATCCTCCGTTGGGACGTATTCGTCGTTGCGGGCGCGGGAATGCCTTCATTCTTTCATGATCCGGTTGCACACCGGATGAAATAAAGGAATATCCGACCCGTTGGCGCTCGGCAAGCAGCGGACAGGGAAAAACCGGAAAATCTAAGAAAATCCCGAATGACGAAACAATGGAAACGGGATCTACCGCGCCGCTTAAACGCAAATGAGACTTACTTGCGCCATATCCACCGTGGTTTTTATTACTCCGCCGAAACCGCAACGGGCCGTCTGGGCATTCCGTGCCCCTCTATTCCCCCCAAGGCCATGCGGCTCTGCGACGCCTTGGCCTTCTTCTTCAATCGGGAAATGACCGGCCCGACATCGTCGAACGACAGTTTTACCCGCTCTTCCGGCAGTTGAAGGATGGCGACGGAAACGGTCATCAGCGAGAAACGCCGTTTGCGCCCCTCGCGATCGCGGCTGATGATGAAACCGCGCTCCCGGGACTCGGGATCATAGAACGAGGCGATCTGTTCGCCGAATTCCCGGATCACCTCGGCGACGAGCTGCCGTATCGCCGTCTCCTCCTCCTGCTGGATTCCGGCAAAGTAATCGTCGCCGCCGATATGGCCGACGAACCGGTTCCGGCCGGACAGTTTCTTGCGCAGGATATCGGCGAACAGGAGGATCGCCCGGTCCCCTTGGCGGAAGCCGAACCGGTCGTTGAACGGCTTGAAGTTATCGAAGTCGAAGTACAGGAAGTATCGGCCCTGCCCTTCGCTGGCCAGGGTCTCGGAAGCGTATCGGTAGATGGCGTTGTTGCCCGGAAGCTGGGTCAGCGGGTTCTGATCGCGCGCCGTAATGGTGTTCTTCTCGCTCAGCATCTCCAGCAGGGCCTGACCGTTGAGAAAGCCGACATAGCGCAGCTTTTCGGTGACGATCACGCCGTCCTGGTTGTCCGCCGTGGTGAACACCTTGAGGATTCGCTCCACCGGTTCGGAGACCTCTACCGACGGGCACCGGCGGATGAAGCGCTGCAGGTCCGGCCGCAGGTGGGGGTTCTGCAGAAGATCGCGGCCGTACTGGGAATAGGAGAATTCCTTGAAATCCTTCTCGCGGACGATCCCTTTCGGATGGCCGTCACCGTCGACCAGGGGTACCACCGAGACGTCGGGGAACTCGCGCAGATAGTTTAGCACGGACAGGGCGTTGGAGGTTTCCAGCATGGGCTCGATCCGTGACATCCGGATGCGGACCAGTTCACGGTCGTCCTGCCCCGACGTGCGCCGGTCCCGCTGCGACAGGGTGTCGATCTCCTCGTAGGTGTTCTTCAACCGCGTCACGTCGAGAACCGGCTTCTGGACCAGGAAACCCTGCACGAGATCGCAGCCGATCCACTTGCAGACAAAGAATTCCGCCTCGGTCTCGACCCCCTCGGCGACGACCAGGGCCCCCATCAGGTGCGCCATGTCCACCTGCTGGGCGACCAGCATTTTCTTGCGCTTGTCGGTATCGATTCCGGAAATGAAGAACCGGTCGACCTTGATCAGGTCCGGTTCGCAGTGATAGAGCATCTTCAACTGCGAGAAGCCCGACCCGTAGTCGTCCAGCACCAGCTTGTAGCCCTGGCCGCGATAGGTATTGAGAATCCGCTCCAGGTTGCCCGCCCGGCCGATATCGGACTTCTCCGAAATCTCCAGGAACAGGGCCGTCGGCGGCAGAGAGGTCTCCTTGAGCAGCCGCGAGGTGATGCCCGGCCGGTAGTCGGGCATGTCGAGGCATCGGTTATCCAGGTTATAGAAAAGCTTCAGGTGTCCGCCGTCCGGAATGGTGGCGAACTTGCGGATGGCCTTTTCCCGCAAAACGGTTTCGACGTGGTTCAGAACCCGATCATTTGCCGCCGTGTCGAAGACTTCCTGGATGCTGTCGAAACCGGCTTCTTTCCAGTTCCGCAGGAGCGCCTCGTGCCCGAAGCAGACGCCGTTATGAATATTTACAATTGGCTGGAACGCAAAATCCAGACATTGCAAGGCCCAATCCCATCCCCAGCGGGGGCGGGGCGTTGTTGTGAAGTCCGACAAGGCCGTGTGCCCGAAAGCCCTCCCTTCCCAAAAGGCGCAATCCCCATTGGCGCGCAGCATTCTTGCCTGCGCTCCCAGCAGGTTAGACATCGCCATTTATTCCTCCGCGTCGTCGTCAAAGTCCCTTTCCTCCGTGCGGAATTGGGTTCTGTGAAGTTGGCCGGTGGGCATGACGAAGCCGTTGCCATTCTGTGACGGTTGGATGACATCGGCAAGATGGGGAATTGGTACCGCGAAGCGGATCAGTCTTTCGGACGAGGCCACATCCAGTTGGCGACCCCGGCCACCAAGACGGCAACAACCGCAACAGCCGTCCCAACGAACCAGAGCCAAACCACATCCGGCAAAGATGTGGGCCCTCCAGCCAAACGGTCGAAAAACGTAGCCCATGACGACGCGGCTGCGGTTTCTTGGCCGATTCCGGCGGTTGCCGAAAGAAGATAGCTGATGATCCATCCCACGCCGACAGCCAAAAGGATCTGCACCAGCACCCATTGGCCATAACGGAGGGCCAGCCTGGAGCGGCGGGGTTTATCCGGATTCTCCACCCCCGTGGTTTTCCGAAGTTCCGCGATCAAACCGGAGGTATCGCCGCCGACGATCCACTGAGCCACGTGATTGACCGGGCGGGACGGATCGCCGAGCTTGAACGCCAGATACCGGATATGGCTAAGCAGCAAGACCGGGCTCGCGTTGACAGCCACATTCTCCGGTACGAGGGACGTCTCCCCCGACAGCGCGGTTTTCCGGTCACCGGGATTGCCGAAGCAATCCAAGTTCCCGGACACGGGGTCAGTCTCGTCGTATATGTTGACCCAGCGGCAATCGGTGAAGACGGCTTCCTGGTTGACCGGCACGATCCACGGCCAGAGGGTCGCGAACTTGTCGAGCGGACACCCGTATGTGAGGACGCCCCGCAACTTGGCGAAGAGTTTGCTTCGGTCGACCTCCTCTCCCCCGTTCAGCCAGACGGGACGCGGCGGCAACATGGTCCCTTTCGTGTTCGGCGCCTTTACTATCAGCCGGGAACGGGCTGCCGCTAGGCGCTTGCGGTCCAGATAGTTCGGGAGGCATCTCCCCGTCTCGACCAGCCCGTTTTCCGCGACGACGGATCCTAGGCTGTGCGCGAGGATGTACCACCGGTCGTACTCTTGCCGCTCCATGTCGAGGAGTTTGCGAATAATCCGTCTGCGGATGGACACCCTCGGCGGCACGTCCCCCTCGTCCAAGGGGCCGGAACTTTCCCTTTCCTGCTGCACCATGAGTTTCACGTCACCGAGATAGTTGGCCAGGATTTCCGGCTGCGGGAAAAACCTGATCTTTAGCAGGCGCATCAGCATCAACACGGCGAAGGACAGGAAAAAGACGACCCCGACTAGGAACAGTTGCGCCCTAACCCGAAATCCGCTGTGTTGAAAAGGCGCCTTAGGCAGTTTGTCCGACGGGTGCAGCGATTGCCTCAGTCCCGCCCGTTCCGCCCATTGCGACAGCCCCCACAGCCAGAATCTCAATTGCCCCCAAAAAGAGGCACGCTCGTCCAGATCGGCCCACCACACCTCATGCAGATCGATCAACAGGCGAGAGCCGTGTTCCTTTTCGATGACCAGCGTGACCGGCGCACAGTCCTGTACGGACCAGGTTTCCTGGGTTCCCAGCCGCGCGGCAACCCCCGCCGTTCGGATGTCGACGCTCACCTGACGGACGCAGGGTACAGCTCTCAGGGCCCGGATCAAATTACGGGTCTCCCCCTCCAGGTGTTCGAATGTCTTCTGTTCACCGATGCCGTGAACGAACAGGACACCGACCCGCTCCTCGTCCCCACTCATGGCAAACCTCTCCGACTATCTCGTTTCGATCCGGCCCTGACAGAGGTCAGTCAGCAAATCGCCGCGCAGCGCTCCTTCGGGCGCCCCCTCGGCGCTGCAGAACCAGCCGAGGGCTTGGTTTTCGGGAACCCGGCGTCGAATTTCGGCGATCTTGCCTAAGCAATCCTCCGGGTCGACCCGACGCAGACTCGTCGCGGCAAACGCCAGGAACCCGATATCCGCGTAGGCGGCCAGCACCGCTCCGTAAAGATTTGCATCGATCCTTCCGGCGGCGTATTCCCGGCAGGCATCGAAAACGCGGCGACCCAGATACCGGCTCTCCTGCAGGGCGCGGTGCCGATACGCCGCTGGTACGGCGGCTGCGGGCGCCTCGTCCGTGAAAGCCGGCGGCATGGCCGGATTGGGCTCCACGCAGACAATCCGGTGCATGTCGCCGTCTTCCTCACTCCGGGTCGAGACCAGAACCTCCCGTCCCAGATCCGGAGGCGCGGCGCACCCCGCCGAGATCAAAACCGCCCCCACGGCCACTACCCGCGCCATCAACCGTCCCATTTCGAGCCCCTCGCGGCCTCCCGTTTCTCCACCCAGGCGCCCCTCAATCGGTCCCGCTCACTTCATCGAGGTTTTCGATGACGAATCTCCACCGCTATTGGCACGCAATTTATGCCGCTCGACCACGGCCTTTATGAGCACGAGATCGACGACCTGGACGATCTGATCGGCGATCTTTGAGATATCTGCGTTCGATTGCACGCCGGGCGAAATGGTGACGTTGTTCTCCTGTTTGGTTTCGGCCGAAAAATCGCCCGCCTTGCTCTCTCCACCGGTGCCGATCGCCACGAGGGGAGCGGTTTTCATGCCGGCCAAACCGTCAATGGCATGCAGACCGACCATTACCCGGTCGATGTTCAAGAGAATGGCCTGGTAATCCATTGGGCTGACCTTCTTGTTCATTCCTCCTTCGCAGGCCCGATACAGGCCGTCCCGCAGCAGTTGGATCGTCGGCGTCCGGATTCCGATTGACGAGGCAATCTGCCCGAATCCAGCGGTCACCGCCGCCTGGATCTGCGTGTTCGGCTCCTTGGCGCTGATACCAGCATTGGCGACCGCCGCGGTCAGGGCGTCGGGAGAAGGTTCAGCGCATACAGCCTCGACCTCGCCGGTTGCCGGGTCACGGGTCACCAGGATCACCCGTTGGGTCGCATCAATCGAAACGCTCTGCCCCTCGTTGATGTCGAACTGACGAAACGTCTTGGTACCGATCGAGCCGCAGGCACCCAGCACCCCCAGACAACCGACGGCCAGAAAGGAAGCCATGATGTTGAAAATTTTTCGCATCGCTCGTACTCCCCCGTACAAAAACTGTCGCTATCCCCTCCACGACGCCAGCGCGGCCGGTTACGGCTGCTTTTTGGTGAATGCCGACACGAACCCGTCAAGCGCAGAGAAAAGTATTTCGACGCTGTATCCGGCCAGGAAGGCGACCGCCAACGGCGGCAGCGATATCAGCCCGCCTGATCCGTCCTCGGGGCTGAGAAACCAACCGATGGCCAGTCCGGCCACCGCTGCTAAATAAAGCCTTAATTGATACTGGGGCTTGGATTCTGCAGAGTAGGATTTATTCTTAACCTCCTGGGAAACTGTCCGCAGGATATAGGCACATCCTCCGAGAATTCCGTACAAAAGCGGCAAGAGATACTGCTGAAACGCCTGCAAGACGAAACTGGCCGACTGGAAATCTATATTTTTTTGTTTTTCCAAATCAATTCTATTGTTTTTATCAGGATCAAAAGAAAGTCCAAGGCTAAAAACATAGAACAAATTATACCAAAGCTTATTCCACGAATTGAGAACAACATAACTTGTATCCAATCTAACATTCATGGAAATAAGCTGGCTATTTTGATGTGTAATTTGATCTAATATTTCAATATTATCCCCATATGCATTCAAATTTCCATCATCTCGCCGTAAATTAATTTCGTATTCCCTTTTGTACTTAGCAATCTCGGCGCGCGTTTCATCGATTTTAGCAGGAAGCTCTGAAATATTAGTGACGACAGTCGATCCAATCAGAAAATATATCTGAGTAAAAAGGAGAAGAAAAAGCGAGAAGATCGCCCAAATCCGGTACCGACGAATTTCCAATCCGGCCAGCGAGAGTTTCCTACGATTGGCGTTGGGTAACCAAGGGAACCCGACGTACTCGCCCTGCCAATCGGCCGTCGCCTTGAGGCTGTCGATGGTGACCGGGCGCACCAGTTTGACCAGGACGTTGAATTGGGTCCAGAAACGTGCCTCCTGCTCTGGTGTCATTGATTCTGCGCGGACGAGCGCCCCGGAATCCGTAATCGTTGAAATGGTATCCGGAGGGATGGTCTTGCCGCTTCTCGACGCATGGTCGAGCAATAGCCTCGCGTCTTCTACAGCGGCTTTCACTTCGGGCGATACCGCCCCATCGCCTTTCGTTCCCTGATCAGCCATGAGCAAGCCCCCTCCTGCCTGTTCGTATAGGCCGCTTCGGCATCCCGGACGGCGTCATCGGCATCGCTAAAACGGAGCCCTTCTGACGATTTTCCGTCTTTTAATACAATTATTACGATATATAATTATTTATAATAATATTATTAGTAATTTTTTATCACAATTTCCCCTGGAAAGGAACGATGAGTTCGCCGCGCCCCTTATTTCCGCTCCCGGATGACGATCTTTGCATCGATCTCTTCTTGCCTCCCTCCCCCGAACCGCACATCTATCGTTTATGCCCGACGGACAAGACACCATCATCATCCGCGTGCTCGACAGCCTGGCCCAGGTTCCCGCCGGGGAATGGGACGCCTGCGCGGGAGCGGACAATCCCTTCATCCGCCACGCTTTCCTCAAGGCGCTGGAGGACAGCGGCGCGGTCAGGGCGGAGACCGGCTGGCATCCGCAGCATCTGGTCGCCGAGGATGGCAGCGGCGGCGTCCTGGCCTGCGCGCCGCTCTACCTGAAAAGCCATTCCTACGGCGAGTACGTGTTCGATTGGGGCTGGGCCGAGGCCTGGGACCGGTCGGGCGGCCAGTACTATCCGAAGCTTCAGTGCGCCGTGCCGTTCACCCCGGTGACCGGCCCGCGCCTGCTGGTCCGGCCGGACGACCCGCGCCCGCTGCGCGAGGCGCTGCTCGACGGCATGCTGCAACTGGCCGGACGGCTCGGCGTCTCGTCGCTGCACGTCACCTTCCCGACCGAGGACGAATGGCATCTGATGGGCCAGGCCGGTTTCCTGCAGCGGATCGGCCAGCAGTACCACTGGGAGAACCGGGGCTACGAAAGCTTCGACGATTTCCTCGGCGACCTGTCCTCGCGCAAGCGCAAGGGCATCCGCAAGGAGCGCCGCGCCGTTTCGGACGCCGGGGTCACCCTGCGCGCCCTGCGCGGCGCCGAGATCGAGGAGCGCCACTGGGACGCCTTCTACGATTTCTATTGCGACACCACGGACCGCAAATGGGGACCGGCCTACCTCAACCGGGCGTTCTTCTCGCATCTGCACGCCCTGATGGGCGACGACATGGTGCTGATCCTCGCCGAGCACGACGGCGAGCCGGTCGGCGGTGCATTGAACCTGGTCGGCGGAAAGACGCTGTACGGCCGCTACTGGGGCTGTTCCGAGCGGTTCAAGTTCCTGCATTTCGAGACCTGCTACTACCAGGCCATCGACTACGCCATCGCCCACGGCCTCGAGCGGGTCGAGGCCGGTGCCCAGGGCCAGCACAAGGTGCAGCGCGGCTATCTGCCCCGCATCACCTATAGCGGCCACTGGATCTCCGATCCGGGCTTCCGCAACGCGGTGGCCCGGTTCATCGAGGAGGAACGGCGGATGGTCGAGTTGGAAGGGCAAGACCTCATCGAGGCCTCGCCCTTCCGCAAGGATTGCTCCTAGTTCTTCAGGACCAGGAACAGATAGCCGAAGCTATCGCTGTATTTCCGGAAGTTCTCCTGCTCGACCCAGGCCATGCGAATGACCTCGGCCAGCACCGATCCCGGCTCCACGTCGGGCTCCAGTTCGCGCAACCGCCCCGCCAGCGGATCGAAATAGCTCGTCCACCAATCGGCGGCGGGCAGGAGTTCGGCGTGGACGAAGCTGTACCCCAGCTCCTCGGCCGCCCTGATCTGGTTGCCCACCGTCGCCATTCCGGGGTAGGGCTCGGCGAAGAACGCCAGTGCCTCCTCGGGTGGCTGCGCGTTGAACCAGCACAGGTCGGAAAAGACCACCACGCCGCCCGGTGTGAGCAGAGGCAGCCAGGCCTCGAGCGACTCCCTGACGCCGACGCCGCCGACGGCGCCCTCCGACCAAGCCAGGTCGATGCTCTCCGGCGCCAGGCCCGGCGCCAGCATATCGGCCACCTTCGGGACGATACGCCCCACCTTCGGCGGCGTTTTCCCAAGGCGTGCCTTGAGCTCGTCGATGAAGGCCGGGCAGAAATCGACCGCGGTGACCTCGGCCCCGAGTTCCTCGGCCAGAACGAAGGCGCAGTGGCCATTGCCGCAGCCAAGGTCGGCGGCCCGCGGCCGCTCCGGCAGCAGCGGCCCGATGCGC
>Ga0207799_100480_pt1 | contig 14445 bp, 13 predicted proteins | sample TtanPargueraPR_4_FD_187742 | JGI IMG/M metagenome (GOLD analysis project Ga0207799, IMG submission 187742) | Aerobic enrichment media microbial communities from Bioluminiscent Bay, La Parguera, Puerto Rico - Tt and M2 (SPAdes) | ecosystem: Environmental > Aquatic > Marine > Unclassified ...
AGTCACGCACGGCCTCGCCGATGAAGATCAGCAGGCTCAGCATGACGGCGATCGAGAAGAAGCCAGTCAGGCCCAGCCAGGGCGCCTGCAGGTTGGCCTTGCCCTGGGCGAGAAGTTCGCCGAGCGAGGCCGACCCGGCCGGCAGGCCGAAACCGATGAAATCGAGCGCCGTCAGTGTGGTGACCGACCCGGCCAGGATGAACGGCAGGAAGGTCAGCGTCGCCACCATGGCGTTCGGCAGGATGTGCTTGAACATGATGACGGTGTTGGAAACGCCGAGCGCCCGGGCGGCTCGCACGTAGTCCAGGTTGCGGGCCCGCAGGAACTCGGCGCGGACCACGTCGACCAGCCCCATCCAACTGAACAGCAGCATGATGCCGAGCAGCCACCAGAAGTTGGGCTCGACGACGCTGGCCAGGATGATCAGCAGATAGAGGGTCGGCAGGCCGGACCAGATTTCGATGAAGCGCTGGAACAGCAGGTCGGTCCAGCCGCCGAAATAGCCCTGCACGGCGCCGGCGGCGACGCCGATCACCGACGAGGCAACGGTCAGCACCAGGCCGAACAGGACCGAGATGCGGAAACCGTAGATCAGCCGGGCGACCACGTCGCGGGCCTGGTCGTCGGTGCCCAGCCAGTGCTCGGCGCCCGGCGGCGACGGCGCCGGGACCGGCAGGTCCCAGGCGACGGTGCGGTGGTTGTAGCGGATGACCGGCCAGATCATCCACCCCTTGGCGTCGATCAGGTCGCGCACGAAGGGATCCTTGTAGTCGGCCTCGGTTTCGAAGTCGCCGCCGAAGGCGGTCTCCGGGTAGGCCTCGAAGATCGGCGCGTAGAAACCGCCGTCGAAGTAGACCAGGAACGGCTTGTCGTTGGCGACGAATTCGGCGAACAGGCTGACCAGGAAGATCGCCAGGAAGATCCACAGCGACCAGAAGCCCCGCCGGTTGGCGCGGAAGTTGCGCAGCCGCCGTTGGGTGATCGGCGTCAGGCGGAAGCGGAAGGCGGCGCGTTCCATGGCCCTAGACCCCGCGCCGTTCGAAGTCGATGCGCGGATCGACGAGGGTGTAGGTGATGTCGCCGATCAGTTTCATCAGCAGGCCGAGCAGCGAGAAGAAGAACAGCGTTCCGAACATGATCGGGTAGTCGCGGTTGAGCGCCGCCTCGAAGCCGAGCTGCCCGAGCCCGTTGAGCGAGAAGATCACCTCGATCAGCAGCGACGAGGTGAACAGGATCGAGACGAAGGCGCTCGGAAACCCGGCGATGACGAGCAGCATGGCGTTGCGGAAGACGTGGCCGTACAGCACACGGCGTTCGGTCAGGCCTTTCGAACGGGCGGTGACCACGTACTGCTGATTGATCTGATCGAGGAAGGAGTTCTTGGTCAGCATGGTCAGCGTGGCGAAGCCGCCGATCGACATGGCGATCACCGGCAGGGTGATGTGCCAGAAATAGTCGACGATGCGGTGCGGCCAGCTGAACGTTTCCCAATTGTCGGAGACCAGACCGCGTAGGGGGAACCAGTCGAGATAGGTGCCGCCGGCGAAGACGATGATCAGCAGCACGGCGAACAGGAAGGAGGGCACCGCGTAGCCGACGATGATGACGCCGCTGGTCCAGACGTCGAACGGCGTGCCGTCGCGCCGCGCCTTGGCGATGCCGAGCGGAATCGAAATCAGGTAGGTGAGCAGCGTCGTCCAGACGCCGAGCGAGATCGAGACCGGCATCTTCTCGATCACCAGATCGACGACCGGCCGGCCGCGGAAATAGCTCTCCCCGAAGTCGAAGGTGATGTAGTTCTTCATCATCAGCAGGAAGCGCTCGCCGGCCGGCTTGTCGAGGCCGTACTGTTTTTCCAGGGATTTGATGAATTCGGGGTCGAGGCCCTGGGCGCCGCGGTAGCCGCTCTGCCCGCCGCCGGTCTCGCCGCCCCGCGCCGGGCCACTCGGGGCGAAATCGCCGGCGTCGCGAGTGACCCGGCTGGTCGCGGCGACGCCCTGTCCGGTCAGCTTGGCGATGGCCTGTTCGACGGGGCCGCCGGGCACCACCTGCACGATCGCGAAGTTGATGATCATGATGCCGAGCAGGGTCGGGACGATCAGCAGCAGGCGGCGGATGACATAGGCCAGCATCGGGTTACTTCTCCGTCTCTTCCGTCTCGCGCCGCCGCTCGTCCAGGGTCCTGTCCTTCTCCGGGTCGATCCACCAGTAGAACGGGCTCGGCCCCTGCAACGGCGTGATATCCGGCCGGCCGAACTTGTCCCAATAGAGGAACCTGTCGTAGGGCGCGATGAGCTGCGGGATGACGTAGTGCCCCCACAGCAGGACGCGGTCGAGCGCCCGGGTCCGCTGGATCAGGCTCTCGCGGGTCGGCGCGGCGATGACCAGGTCGATCAATTTGTCGATCACCGGGTCCTTGATCCCGGCGAGATTGCGGCTGCCCGGCCGGTCGGCGGCCTCCGATCCCCAGTATTCCCGCTGCTCGTTACCCGGCGACAGGGACTGCGCGTTGTTCAGGATCATCATATCGAAGTCCTTGGCGCGGTAGCGGTTGACGTACTGCGCGGAATCGACCAGCCGCAGCCGCATGTCGATGCCCAGGCGGCGCAGGTTGCGCTTGAACGGCAGCAGGACGCGTTCCTGCGCCTGGTCGCCGTAAAGGAATTCGAAGGTTAACGGCTCGCCGGTCTCGGCGTTGACCATCTGCATGTCGCGCACCACCCAGCCGGCTTCGGCCAGCATGGCGAAGGCGGTCTTCAGGTTGTCGCGCGGCCAGCCGCTGCCGTCGGTCTTCGGCACCGTATAGGGCGTGGTGAAGACCTCGTCCGGCACGCGGCCGCGGTAGCGTTCCAGGATCTCCAGCTCCTCGCCTTTCGGCAGGCCCGAACTGGCCAGTTCGGTCGGCGCGAAGAAGCTGTCGGGCTGTTCGTACTGCCCGTAGTAGATGTTCTTGTTGGTCCACTGGAAATCGAAGGCGTAGGCGAGCGCCCGGCGGACCCGGGGATCCTGGAAGATCGGCCGCCGCGTGTTCATGTAGAAGGCCTGCATGCCGCCGCGGCTCTTGTTGAGGACCTTCTCCTTCTTCAGCGTCCCGTCGCGCACCGCGTCGATGTCGTAGGCGGTGGCCCATTCCTTGGCCGAATTTTCCGAGAAATAATCGATCCGTTCGGCCTTCAGGGCCTGGCGGGTGACGGTGCGGTCGCGGAAATAGACGTAGCGGATGCGGTCGTAGTTGTACCGGCCGCGCATGACCGGCAGATCGGTGCCCCAGTAGTCCTTGACCCGCTCGGCCTCGACGAACCGTCCGGTCTCGAACTTGCCGATCTTGTAGGGGCCGCTGCCGAGGGGCGGTTCCAGGGTCGCCGCGGTGAAGTCGCGGTCCTTCCAGTAGTGTTTCGGCAGGATCGGCATCTCGCCGAGAATCAGCGGCAGCTCGCGGTTGTCGCCTGGCGCGAAGGTGAACTTGATGGAAAGCCTGTCCAGGACGTCCACCTTGGCCACGCTGTGGTAATAGAACCGGTACAGCGGCTCGCCCTTCTCGACCAGGGTATGGAAGGTGAATTCCACATCCTCCGCGGTGACCGGTTCGCCGTCGTGCCAGCGCGCCTCGGGGCGAAGGTGGAAGACGATCCAGGAGCGGTCGTCGGGCACCTCGATGGTCTCGGCGAGCAGGCCGTACTTGGTGAACGGCTCGTCGGCGCTGGCCACCAGCAGGGTGTCGAAGGTCAGCCCGACGGCACTGGCCGGCGTTCCCTTGTCGTTGAAGGGGTTGAAGGTGTCAAAGGTGCCCGAGACGCCGTCGAGGCGCAGCGTGCCGCCCTTCGGGGCGTCCGGATTGACGTAGTCGAAATGGGTGAAGTCGGGACCGTATTTCGGCGCGCCGTGCATGGCGATGGCATGGGTTCTTTTGACCGGGCCGTCGGCCGCCGCGGGAACGGCGCACAGGGCGACGAGCAAGGTGACCAGAACGGCAATCGGACGCATTGCGTCTCCCATCTTCGCGGGCCGGGAGGAACTATTCTCCCTTAGATGCGCCATAAGCCGCCGGGAAGCAACCCCGTCACCCGGCGAGGAGTTTCTGCGCGACCTCGTGCAGCCGGGCGTCTCCCGCCGCCAGGATCCGCCCGTCGGACTCGAAATCGAGCGGCTTGCCGTCCCAGTCGGTGATCTTGCCGCCCGCCCCGTTGACCACCGGAACCAGCGCCATGTAGTCGTAGGGCTTCATGTCGGCCTCGATCACCATGTCGAGGGTTCCCGCCGCCATCAGGCCGTAGGAATGGCAGTCGCCGCCCCAGACCGTGTGCTGCACCCCGGCGCGCAGTTTCTCGAATTTCGGTTTGTCTTCGTCGGCGAACATGTCCGGCGAGGTCGAGGCCAGCCAGACGTCCGACATCATGCTGCAGAAGCGGGTCGACACCGCCTTCTTGTTCAGCGTGGTGGATAACCCGTCGATGCCGATCCAGCGTTCGCCGAGGGCCGGGCAGTCGATCACGCCGAGCACCGGTTTGCCGTTCTGGGTCAGGGCGATCAGCGTGCCGAACAGCGGCTTGCCGATGACGAAGGACTTGGTCCCGTCGATCGGGTCGAGCACCCAGACGAATTCCGCGTCGGTCCGGTCCTGGCCGTGCTCCTCGCCGAAGATGCCGTGTTCGGGGCATTCGGTGCGGAGCATCGTGCGCATCGCCGCCTCGGCCTCCCGGTCGGCGACCGTCACCGGGCTGGTGTCGGCCTTGGTTTCGATTTCGACCGACGGCGCGTGGAAGTAGCGCATCGCCACCAGGGCGGCGGCGTCGGCCATGCGGTCGGCCAGCCCGGCGAGGGCGGTGAGGTCGGATGCGGTTAAGGCTTGGCTCATGGCAGGGGTGGTGGTGACTCCGTGTGTTCGCGCAGATAGGCGATGATCGCCGCGCGGTCCGACGCCTTGCGCAGGCCGGCGAAGGTCATCTTGGTGCCGGGGGCGAAATCCTTCGGCGAGGTGAGGAAATGGTTCAAGTCTTCATAGGTCCAGGTGCCGTCCATTCCTTGGAGCGCGTCGGAATAGGCGAAATCGTCGTGATGGGCCTTGTCGGCGCCGACCACGTTCCACAGGTTCGGGCCGACCTTGTTGGCGCCGCCCTGGTCGATCGTATGACAGGCCTTGCATTTATTGAAGACCGATTTGCCATCGTCGGCCGTCGCCGAGGCCAAAAGGACGCCGATATCCTGCGGTTCCTCGGGTTCCTCCGCCGGCGCGGTGCGGGCGACGGTCGCGGCCCCGCCTTCGTCCTTCGGCGGCTTGAACTCGGGAATCATTGCCTCGGCGATCATCTGGCTTCCCCAGAGCAACCACAAAGTCACGAGGACGGCGCCCCCGAATTTCTGCATGAAGCTGAAATGCATAAAGTCTACCCTCTCCGCTCCCCAGCGGATTTCCGGAATCTACCCTGTTCGGCCGGTGGCGCGCAAATCCCCCGTCGGAAAAGCGTTTTCGCCCCGGCCTGCGCGGGGTATATGGTGCCCCGGATGCGCGAGTGCCATTGTCTTTGTTTTTATTGAATAAGATCGGGAGTTGAATTCATGAGAGCTCCGGCCAGTCCCATCGTCGTCATTCCGGCGCGCATGCACTCCACCCGGCTGCCTGGAAAACCGCTCGCCGACATCCATGGCGAGCCGATGATCGTCCATGTCTGGCGGCGCGGGATGGAGGCCGACGTCGGTCCGGTCGTGGTCGCCTGCGCCGAGCCCGAGATCGCCGAGGCGGTGGAAGCGGCGGGCGGCCGGGCGATCCTGACCCGGCCCGATCACACCTGCGGCTCCGACCGGATCTTCGAGGCGTTGCAAACGGCCGATCCCGACAGGAAGCACGACGCGGTGATCAACATCCAGGGCGACCTGCCGACCATCGAGGCGGCGGCGGTCCGCGCCTCGCTCGAGCCGCTGGGGACCCCGGAAGCCGACATCGCCACCCTGATCGCCGAGATCCGGCTGGAAGAGGAGAAGACCGCGCCGAGCGTGGTCAAGGCGGTGGTCGGGCTCAAGCCGGGTGAAACCGTCGGCCGGGCCCACTACTTCAGCCGTGCCACCGTGCCGGCCGGCGACGGGCCGCTGTACCACCACATCGGCCTCTACGCCTACCGGCGGGCGGCGCTGGAACGCTTCGTCGCCCTGCCGCCGGGGGTGCTGGAGCAGCGCGAGCGGCTGGAGCAGCTGCGCGCCCTGGAGAACGGCATGCGCATCGACGCCGCCCTCGTTGACACCGTGCCGCTCGGGGTCGATACTCCGGCCGACCTTGAGCGGGCCCGTCAGATGCTTGCCTAGGACCGTGATTTTCAACCTTTTTTTGTCTTGAAAGTGTGTGTTCGATGACTGCCGACGCAAAAAAGATCATCGCCTTCCAGGGTGCCCTGGGGGCGTATTCCGACCTCGCCTGCCGGACGACCCGGCCCGAGATGGATACTCTTCCCTGCCGGTCGTTTGAGGACACTTTTGCCGCGGTCCGCGAGGGCCAGGCGGCGTTGGCCATGATCCCGATCGAGAATTCCATCGCCGGGCGGGTGGCCGACATCCACAGCCTGATGCCGAATTCCGGCCTGCACATCATCGGCGAGCACTTCCAGCGGGTCGAGCATCACCTGCTGGCGGTGAAGGGCGCGCGCATCGAGGACATCACCCATGTGCACAGCCACATCCATGCGCTGAACCAGTGCCGCCACCTGATTTCCGAACTGGGGATCGAGCCGGTGGTCTGCACCGACACGGCGGGCTCGGCGCAGGAGATCGCCGCCAGGGGCGACAAGACCAAAGCGGTCATCGCCTCGGAACTGGCCGGCGAGATCAACGGCCTGGTGTCGCTGAAGGCCAATATCGAGGATTCCGGGCACAACACCACCCGCTTCCTGATCATGTCGCGCGAGCCGGTGGTGCCGCACCCGAAGGCCGGGCCCTGCCTGACCACCTTCATCTTCCGGGTGCGTAACGTGCCGGCGGCCCTGTTCAAGGCGATGGGCGGCTTCGCCACCAACGGCGTCAACATGACCAAGCTGGAAAGCTACATGGCCGGGCAGCAGTTCGTGGCGGCGCAGTTCTATGCCGACATCGAGGGCCATCCGGAGCACCGCAATGTCCGTCTCGCCATGGAGGAGCTGGCCTTCTTCACCCGCGAGGTGAACATCCTCGGCACCTATCCGGCGCATCCCTACCGCTTGCAGAACGGCGTCGACGACGAGGATTGATCGGCGATTGATTTCGGAGAGGGGGCTCAGGCCCCCTCGGCCAGCCATTCCTCGATCAGCCACAACGCGATCGAATCGTCGCGCGGCAGGCGCTGCGCGGCGTCTTCGTCGTTGAACCGGCCCATGGCCAGGACCTCGCCCCGGCTGAACCAGCGGGCGTCGGCCAGTTCCTCTTCGCAGACCGTGATGTCGAAGCTGGTCGCCTCGGCGCGGAAGCCCAGCATCAGCGAGGCCGGGAATGGCCAGGGCTGCGAGGCGCGGTAGCGCACGTCGGTTACCGCGACCCCGGTCTCCTCCATGACCTCGCGGGCCACGGCTTCCTCCAGGCTTTCGCCCGGCTCGACGAATCCGGCCAGGGTCGAATACATCCGGGTCGGGAACAGATCCTTATGCCCGAGCAGGCAGGCGCCGCCGTCCGGGCCCGAGCGGGTGACCAGCATGATCACCGCCGGATCGGTGCGCGGGAAATGCGAGGTGCCGCAGTCCGGATTGGTGCAGCGGCGCACATGGCCGGCCTCGGTGCTGACCGTCGGGTGGCCGCAGTCGCCGCAGAAACGGTGCCGCTTGTGCCAGTGCAGCATGCCCCGCGCGTAGGCCAGCATGGAGCCTTCCTCGTGCGGCATCAGGGCGGCGCTGTGGCGCAGCTCGATGAAGGCGGCGGAACCGGCCAGATGCAGGGCGGCGTCCTCGTCCATCTCCGACAGGTCGACGGCGAAATAGGCGATGTCCTCGGCGAGGCCGAGCAGCACGACTTTCGAGGGGTCCTCGAGGAACGGTTTGGCGGCGGTGCCGCTCAACGCCTGGAGGGTGGGTCGCCGCGCGCCGTTGACGATCAGGTTGCGGTTGCGCCAGACCGGCAGGACGCAGGCCTTCGGGTCGCGCATCCGCTGTTCCAGCCATTCGGGATCGGCGCGCAGGCCGTCGGCCCGGTCCAGGCCGGCGGAAGTATAGAATATCGGTTTCTGCATGATTGGCGGAACCTGACACAAAGCCCGGTCCGGCGCAATCGCCCGCGTGTGAACGCTGCGTGAATCCTGCGTTGCTGCATTCGCGCTTGCAGGAGGCACCCCCCGACCTGTTATAGTGCGCCCCGGGAGGCTGGCGAGCGGACGGATCCCTCGCCAACCCGGTCAGGTCCGGAAGGAAGCAGCCGTAACGAGTTTCGGTCCGGGTCGTTCGTTCAGTCTCCCACCTCGCTTTTTGGCGGCAAGTGGCCGCCAATTCGGTTTTTCGCGGCGGCCCGCCGCCGTTGACGCCTCAACCCCTGTCCGGCGCGAATATGGACGATCAGCAGAATCCCGTTCAGCCCGCTTCTCCGTCCGCTTCCGAGCCCAAGCCCGCCACCACCGCGCCCTATCGGGTGCTTGCCCGCAAATACCGGCCGACCACCTTCTCCGAATTGATCGGCCAGGAGGCGATGGTCCGCACCCTGACCAACGCCATCGATTCGGGGCGGCTGGCCCACGCCTTCATCCTGACCGGCGTGCGCGGCATCGGAAAGACGACGACGGCGCGCCTGATCGCCCGGGCGCTGAACTGCATCGGCGCCGACGGTCAGGGGGGGCCGACCATCTCGCCCTGCGGTGTCTGCGAGCATTGCCGCGCCATCGCCGAGGACCGGCACATGGACGTGATGGAGATGGACGCCGCCAGCCGCACCGGCGTCGACGACATCCGCGAGGTGATCGACGGGGTGCAGTACCGGCCGACCTCGGCGCGGACCAAGATCTACATCATCGACGAGGTCCACATGCTCTCGCGGAGCGCCTTCAACGCGCTCCTCAAGACGCTGGAGGAACCGCCGGAGCACGTTAAGTTCATCTTCGCCACCACCGAGGTGCGCAAGGTGCCGGTGACCGTGCTGTCGCGCTGCCAGCGGTTCGACCTGCGCCGGGTCGATGCCGAGACCCTGGCCGGACACTTCACCAATTTGGCCGAGAAGGAAGGAGTCACCATCGCGCCGGGCGCCATCCAGTTGATCGCCCGGGCCGCCGACGGCAGCGTGCGCGACGGGTTGAGCCTGCTCGACCAGGCGATCGCGCACTGCGCCGGGGATATCGGCGAGGAGCAGGTCCGGACGATGATCGGCCTGGCCGACCGCTCGCGCACCTTCGACCTGGTCGAGGCGACGCTGAAGGGCGACGCCAAGGGCGCGCTGGAGGTCCTTAACCAGCAGTACGCCGCCGGAGCCGATCCGGCCGTTACCCTGGAGGACATGCTGGACCTGACCCACTGGCTGACCCGCGTCCGGTTGGTCCCCGAGGCGGCCGACGATCCCGGCGTGCCCGAAGCCGAGCGGGTGCGTGGCCGCGAGATGTCGCAACGGCTGTCCATGCCGGTGTTGACCCGGGCCTGGCAGATGCTGCTCAAGGGGCTGGGCGAGGTGCGGATCGCGCCGTCGCCGCTGCAGGCGGCCGAGATGATCCTGATCCGGCTGGCTTTCGCCGCCGATCTGCCGACCCCGGCGGAAGCCGTGGCCATGGCGACCGGCAAGGGCGATGCCCCCGCCACGCCGCCCGCGACTCCGGCCCCTTCGGCACCGCCCTCTTCGCCGCCTTCCGGTGGTATGACGCCGCCTCCCTCCGCGTCGCCGTCCGGATCGTCCGGAACGTCCGGCGGCGACCGTCCGCAGGCCGCGGCGGTCAACGGCGGCCCCACGGCCGAGGTGCAGCGGGCCCCGGAAACCGCGCCCGATGCGTCCGGCGAACCGCCGAAGCCCGATCCGCAGACTTACGTCGAGGTCGTCGCGCTGGCGCTCGACCGCAAGGAGATGGTGTTGCGGGCCAATCTTTTCGCCAACGTCCATCTGGTGCGTTTCGAACCCGGCCGGATCGAGTTCCGGCCCGGCGCCGCCGCGCCCGGCGAGTTGGCGCACGATCTCAGCCGCTTCCTCAACGACAACACGGCGCGGCGCTGGATCGTCACCGTGTCGCGCGAGCCCGGCCAGCCGAGCCTGCAGGAGCAGGAGGCGCAGGCCGAGGCCGGCCGCAAGTCCCAGGCGGCCAAAAATGCCCTGGTCCAGGCGGCGCTGGAGACCTTCCCCGGCGCCGAGATCGAGACCGTGCGCAATACGCTGCCGGCCGGGGATGCGCTCCCCGACGACAGCACGCTCGCCCTCGACGAGGACGAACGCCCCGATCCCGACGCGGATTGAGGGCGTTTCCGCGCTCGTTTCCGTCTACAGCATGAACTTGTTGCCCGAGGCCTCGCCCCAGGCTTCGAGGAAGGCGCTCAGGTGCGGGCGTTCGGCGCCCTCGGCCTCGATCAGCGAGACGATGTCGGCGACGGCGCGGTTGTAGCCCTCCAGGCTCAGCGCGCCGGTATGCTGCTGCTGGCGCAGGTAGACCAGGTAGGTGTTCAGCACGTCGGTTTCGCAGTAGTCGCGGATCTCGCCGATCCGTCCGGCGTCGAACATGTCGGAGACCTGGCCGCCCTCGGCGCCGAACTTGCCGGGGAAGCCGAGCACCGAGCAGATCTCGTTGAGCTTGATCCGGGCCGAGGCGCCGAAGTCGGAGAGGGTCTCCAGCAGGTCGCAATGCCAGTCGGCGGCGTAGCGGCTGGTGTAGCTGTTCCACTTGTCTCCGGCGTTGTGCAGGAAGGCCGCCGGAATGCCGTGCTTCATCGCCCGGTACTTGAGGACCGGCAGGTCGAAGGTGCGGCCGTTGAACGAGACCAGGCGCGGCTTGTGGCGCTCGAAGAACTGGAAGAACCCGGCGACCAGCTCGGCCTCGCTCGATGTCTCGGTGCCGCCGGAGCGCAGTTCCTGCAGGTAGTAGGTCTCGCCGCCGCCGTCCTCGCGGACGATCTCGGCGCGCAGGAAGCTGATCGCCACGACCTTGTGGAAGGGCTGGCGCGGGAAGGCGTTGCGCCCGTCGGTGATCTCCAGGTGGTAGCGCTCCAGCTCGGCGCGGCGGGCGTCCTCGTCGCGCTCGTCGAAGCCGGTCAGGTTGAACACGGCGTCGGTGTCCGGCACCGTCTCGATATCGAAGACCAGCAGATTCCTGTGCAGCATGACACCTTCCCATCGTCCTGTTATACACTGGGCCCTATATAACGCCCCATGGCGGACGCCACCGCAACACCACCACAGGCCGCAGACGGAGAAAATATGAGAAATCTCGGCGATATGATGAAAAAAGCCCAGGAGATGCAGAGCCGCATGGCGGAAATGCAGGAGAAGCTGAGCCAGGTGGAGATGACCGGTTCGGCGGGCGGCGGCATGGTCGAGGTCACCATCTCCGGCAAGATGGAGGCGCGTCGCATCAAGATCGACCCCTCGCTGTTCCAGAGCGGCGACGCCGAGGTGGTCGAGGATCTGGTCGTCGCGGCGTTCAACGACGCCAAGGCCAAGGTCGAGACCATGGTTGCCGAGAAGATGTCGGAACTGACCGGCGGGCTGCAGCTGCCGCCGGGCTTCCAGATGCCGTTCTGAGCCGGGGCGGAAGCGGTTTCGGAGCCCGTCCATGGCGATTTCCCAGATCGACCAGCTGATCCAGCTCCTGGCCAAGCTGCCGGGGCTCGGTCCCCGTTCGGCGCGGCGCGCGGCGCTGCATCTGCTGAAGCGCCGCGATGCGGTGATGGTGCCCCTGGCCCGGGCGTTGGCCGAGACGGCCGAGGAGGTCAAGGCCTGCTCGATCTGCGGTAACCTGGATACCCACGATCCCTGCGGCGTCTGCACCGATGCCCGCCGCGACGGGTCGGTGATCTGCGTGGTCGAGGACGTGGCCGACCTTTGGGCGCTGGAGCGGACATCGGCCTTCCGGGGGCGCTACCATGTGCTCGGCGGGACGCTGTCGGCGCTCGACGGCGTCGGCCCCGAGGAATTGAACATCCCCAAGCTGGTCGAGCGGGCCGGGCGGCCCGAGGTCGGCGAGGTGATCCTCGCGGTCAGCGCCACGGTCGAGGGCCAGACCACGGCCCATTACATCGCCGAGCGGCTCGGCGAATGCAATGTCGAGGTCTCCGGCCTGGCGCACGGCGTGCCGGTCGGCGGCGAGCTCGACTATCTCGACGACGGCACCCTGTCGGCGGCGTTGCGGGCGCGGCGGCCGGTTTAGGCCGCGCCCAGGCTTTCCAGAAACTCCTCGGCATCGAGCCGGAAGAAGGCGACGTTCTGGCCGTAGTGGAAGGCCGTGCCGTCGCGTTTCAGGCCGATCTTGCCGAGCACGTTCTGCGAGGCGGCGTTGGCCGGGTTGGCGACGGCGACGATGGGATCGAAGCCGAGCACCCGGAAGCCGTGGTCGAGCACCCGGCGGGCGGCCTCGGTGGCGATGCCCCGGCCCCAGGCGCCGGGCACGTAGCGGTAGCCGATTTCGATGAAGCCCGATTTCTCCAGCGGAACCAGGGCGCACCAGCCGAGGAAGCCGGGCGCGGCCTTTTCCTCGACCACCCAGAGCCCGCCCCTGGCGGGCCAGCCCTCGGTGATCTGGGTGCCGAGCCGCCGCCGCTGGGTCTCCGGATCGGGCGGCGAGGGGTAGATGTAGCGGCGCACCGCCGGATTTAGATCCATGGCCAGATTGGCGTCCAGGTCCGCGATGGTTCGCGGACGGAGGATCAGACGGGCCGTTTCCAGGCGCGCTTCGTTCATGATGTCGATGTCCCACCCATATCCCCGGGCTGTAGGAATACCGCACCGCCCGGGTGTGCCATATGAAGTTTATATTTCATGGCTGCTTGAATCATTCCAAAAAAGCTATGGTCGGAAAACCAGCGGGGCGGATCGACCGGGGGCGGCATATGGGGCATTCTTCTTCCTTGCGGCAGATTTTCCTGGCCTTTCTGCGCCTGGGCTGCGTTTCGTTCGGCGGGCCGGTTGCACATATCGGCTATTTCCGGAACGAATTCGTTGATCGCCGTCACTGGCTGGACGAACGCGGCTACGCCGATCTCGTCGCCCTGTGCCAGTTCCTGCCCGGCCCGACCAGCAGCCAGGTCGGCATGGCCATCGGCATTGCGCGCGGCGGCATCGGCGGGGCGTTCGCCGCCTGGGCCGGGTTTACCGCGCCCTCGGCCCTCCTCATGCTGCTGTTCGCCTTTGGCGTCACCGCCGCCGGGGAGGCCCTCGGCGCGGGCTGGCTGCAGGGGCTGAAGATCCTCGCCGTCGCCGTGGTCGCCGGTGCGGTCTGGGGCATGGCGCGCAGCCTGTGCCCGGACCGCATGCGGCAGGGGTTCGCGGTGTTCGCGGCGATCCTGGTCCTCGCCTGGCCGGGACCGTGGGGCCAGGTGGCGACGATCGCGCTCGGGGCGGCCCTCGGGCGCCTCCTGCTCGAACCGGATTCGGGCGCCGAGGCGCGGCCGCTGGACCTGCGCGTCGGGCGCCGGACCGGAGTGGCGCTGCTGGCCCTGTTCTTCGTCCTGCTGGCCGGGCTGCCTCTGGCGGCATCGGTCTTCCCGCACCATTGGCTGGCGGTGTTCGACGGGTTCTACCGGGCCGGATCGCTGGTGTTCGGCGGCGGGCATGTGCTGCTGCCTCTGCTTCAGGGGCTGGTGGTGCCGCCGGGCTGGGTCGGGTCCGACGCCTTCCTGGCCGGCTACGGCGCGGCGCAGGCGGTGCCGGGGCCGCTGTTCACCCTGTCGGCCTATCTCGGCGCGGTCATCGAGCCGGGCGGCGGAGTTTTGCTGGCGCTGTGGTGCCTGGCGGCGATCTTCCTGCCGTCCTTCCTGCTGGTCATCGGCATCCTGCCGTTCTGGAACCGGCTGCGCGTGCAGACGGGTGTTCAGTCGGCCCTGATGGGGGTGAACGCCGCCGTGGTCGGCCTGCTGGCCGCCGCGCTCTACCGGCCGGTCTGGACCGGCACCATCCACAACGCCGGCGATTTCGCGTTGCTGCTGCTCGCCTTCTGGGCCGTGGCGGTGGCACGCCTGCCGATGTGGCTGGTTGCGCCCGCCGCCGCCGGGCTGGGCGCCGCGATGGCCGTCTACGACGGCTGGAACTGGTAGAGCCAGGTTTCGGTCGCCGCGTTGCCGCCGAGCCGCATGAAGGCCCGCATCTCGACCGGGGCCTTGCCCTCGGCCATCAGGTCGAACTGGCACTGCCAGCGGTCGAGGCCGGGGAACGGCGTGATCACCAGGTTGGAGATCTGGCCGCGCGACGAATCGATGACCGCGTCGGGCCGGACGTCGTCGCCGAACGCCTTCAGCGGCCCGCCGGAGAATTCCACCGCGAACTTGTAGACGCCGTCGGGCCGTGGCTTTCCCGGCTCGCCGCCCCGGCCCATCCGGGTCGCCACGGTGC
>Ga0207799_100481_pt1 | contig 14410 bp, 12 predicted proteins | sample TtanPargueraPR_4_FD_187742 | JGI IMG/M metagenome (GOLD analysis project Ga0207799, IMG submission 187742) | Aerobic enrichment media microbial communities from Bioluminiscent Bay, La Parguera, Puerto Rico - Tt and M2 (SPAdes) | ecosystem: Environmental > Aquatic > Marine > Unclassified ...
CTCCTCACGAACAGTTCCAGCCGCTGGCGGAATTCCGTGCCGTCTTCGGCCTTGGCCTCGACCACCATCATCCACTTGCCGTTGTCCAGATCCAGCGGCGTGCTGTAGCGGCCGTTGGTCCCGCTGAAGGCGGGGCGGATGTCATCCGCGGCCTCGGTGGTCCGGCCGATCAGGACGGAGAAATCCGTCGGCTCGACCGGCAGGCCCTGCGCGTCGATGAAACTGACGGTCAGCAGGCCAAGCGAATAGTCGGTCCGGACCTGCCACCCCAGCCTCTCCTGCGCCTCGCGCTTGGCGTCGAATTCCTGGCTGGCGACATAGGAGTTCTTGACCTCCAGCCCCGGGAAGGTGCCCACGGCCAGAACCGCCATGGTGATGTTCACACCGACGACAACGGCGAAGGCACCGACCGTGATGAACAGCACGGTCCGGCCAGTCAGCGGCTTCTCTCCCATCAGTTCTCTCTCCCGTTGAACACGCTGTCGGTATAGGCGCGTTCGTTGCTGGTCAGATCCTCGACCCACATGCGGAACTCGGTCCGCTCGTGCTCGGCCGCATCCGAGTCGCGCGGCGCGACGACATAGACGCGCTGCAGCTTGGTGCTGTCGGCCGGCACGATCACCGTCTGATCCTCCTCGCCCTCGAGCTGAACCTGAAGCGGCTCTTCGCTCACGGCCGAGATCTGGAACGGGCGGTCGTCGCCATGCTTGTTGCGCAGGCGCACGTCATAGGTGTTGCGGATCGAGCCGTCGGAAAGCGTCACGAAGGTCGGGTTGCGCACCGGCGCCACCGACATGCTGATATCGGCGCGCATGAACAGCGCCACGACCAACCCGATGCCCACCGCCGACCACAGCGCGGTGTAGAGGATCGTGCGGGTGCGGAAGATGTGCTTCCAGATCGGCTTGGGCGCGTTCCCGGCCCGTTCGGCCGCCTCGTCGGTCAGCGCCATGTAGTCGATCAGCCCGCGCGGCTTGCCGATCTTGGCCATCACGTCGTCGCAGGCGTCGATGCACAGGCCGCAGGTGATGCAGGCCAGTTGCTGGCCGTCGCGGATGTCGATGCCCATGGGGCAGACATTGACGCAGGCGTTGCAGTCGATGCAGTCGCCCAGATTTTCGGCGCCCTCGGCCTTGCGGTGCTTGCCGCGCGGCTCGCCGCGCCATTCGCGATAGCCGATGGTGATCGTGTCCTCGTCCATCATCGCAGCCTGAATCCGCGGCCAGGGGCACATGTAGATGCAGACCTGCTCGCGCATGAAACCGCCGAAGACCAGCGTGGTCGCGCTCAGCACGCCGATGGTGGTGTAGGCCACGGGGTGGGCATGGAAGGTGACGAGGTTCGCCAGCAGCGTCGGCGCATCGGTGAAGTAGAACACCCAGGCCCCGCCCGTCGCCATGGCGATCAGCAGCCAGAGCGACCATTTCGTCAGCCGCAGGCGCAGTTTTCGGGCGTCCCATTTCGCGTTCCACAGCTTGACGCGCTTGTTGCGGTCGCCCTCGACCCAGCGCTCGACCAGGATGAAAAGGTCGGTCCAGACGGTCTGCGGGCAGGTATAGCCGCACCACACGCGCCCCAGCGCCGAGGTAAACAGGAACAGCCCGAGGCCGGCCATGATCAACAGGCCCGCCACGAAATAGAATTCATGCGGCCAGATCTCGATCATGAAGAAAAAGAAGCGGCGGTTCGCGAGGTCCACCAGGACCGCCTGGTCGGGCAGGTTCGGGCCCCGGTCCCAGCGGATCCAGGGGGTGATGTAGTAGATGCCCAGCGTGATCGCCATGATCCACCACTTCAGGGTGCGGAACCGGCCGCTGACGCGGCGGGGGAAGATCGGCTCGCGGGCCGAATAGAGTTCTTGGGGCTGTTGGTCGGTAGAGCTCACGGAATCACTCCGGCTGGCTGTTCGTGAATCCCGGCTGTTGTGACAGCAGGGGCCCGTTCGGGCATTGACCTAGGTCAACAGGGAAATCTTCAATTCCACCGGTGAAATCAAGGGTGCTGCCCTGCGGCATATCGTGGTAAACCGCCCGGAAATGCCGGTTTTCCTGGTCTCTCGGGGGCAGCTTTCTGACGTGACGTTACGCATGGCCGGGCGTAGGGCGGGCGCGTCTTTTCCATGGGCGCGAACCGCGGGGGCTGCTTCGGGTGGACAGAATGTCGCGGGTCACCTAATAATGAAGCACCGGCCCCCTGGAAACGCGCGAACAGGATGGGGACCGGTGCTGAAACCGGGGGCCTTGCGGCCCCCGGTATCCGTTTGGGGAAGGCGTTATTCGCCCCCGCCCAGCTGGTGCACGTAGGTGGCAACCGCGCGCACCTCCGCTTCGGTCAGCGGCGCGCCGCCCTTGGCCGGCATGATGCCGAAGCGCGCATTCTCCACCGTGTAGCGGATGCTGTCCGCGTCGCCGCCATAGAGCCAGATCGCGTCAGTCAGGTTCGGCGCCCCCTGGAAGCGGTCGCCGGTGCCGTCCTCAGCGTGGCAGGCCGAGCAGTTGTCGGCGAACAGCGTCTCGCCGGGGCCGGCGAGGGCCGCATCGTGGTCCTGACCCGACAGCTTGAGCACGTATTGCACCACCTGGTCGATCTCCTCGGGCGCGAGAAGCTCGCCGAAGGCCGGCATCTGCGAGAAATGTGCATCGGCGTCGGTTTCGTTCCGGATGCCGTGGCTGACGGTGTAGTGGATCTCCTCGAGGTTGCCCCCCCAGAGCCAGTCATCGTCCGACAGAACCGGATACCCGGCGGCACCCAGACCGCCTTCGCGACCATGGCACTGGGCGCAGAAGGTGTTGAACACAGCCTCGCCACCCCGAACGGCGTAGTTGTAGAGCTCGGGGTCGTCGCCGATCGCGGCCAGTTCGACGCTCTCCAGCTTGCTCACCAGGGGCGCGTTGATCTCTTCGAACCTCTGGATCTCCTGCGCGACCTCGCCACGGGTCGAGTAGCCCAGGATGCCGGGCGTGGCCTCTTTGACCAGCGGCCAGGCCGGGAAGAGGATCGTGTAGATGATGGCGAAGACGATCGTGGCGTAGAAGGTCCACAGCCACCAGCGCGGCATCGGGTTATCGTATTCCTCGATCCCGTCCCAGGAATGGCCGGTGGTTCCGACCTCGGTCTTCTCGTTCTTTTTCTCAGTGCTCATGTCCGCGCCTCCTTGCAATGCGCGCCGTCAGTCTTTGCGTCGTCGCTGGCGGGTTTCTTGTCATGCCGAAAGGGGATGTTCGCGCTGTCGCGGTGCTCGGGCGTGCTGCCTGGGCGGAACACCCAGACAATCACGCCGACGAAGAAGAGCACCAGGAACAGCAGCACCCAGCTGTCGGCAATTTCACGAAGCAGGGAATAACTGTCCATGCCTCCACTCCTTACCGACTGGCATCGGGCTGGAAGGTCGAGAAATCAACCATCGTGCCCAGCACTTGCAGATAGGCGATCAGGGCGTCCATTTCGGAGATCCCCGGCTGCCCGTCGAAATTGCGCACCTGCGCGCCGGGATAGCGCTCAAGCAGGCCGTCGGTGTCGCCGAAGGGATCGATCTGAACCTGGAAGTCCGCCTGGGCGCTTTCCAGCATCTCGTCCGTGTAGGGCACGCCGACCGCGCGGTGGGTCGTCATCACGTCTGCGATGTATTTGCCGTCGATCATGCGGTTCTCGAGGAAGCCGTATTTCGGCATCACCGATTCCGGCACCACCGACTGCGGGTTGCGCAGGTGATCGACATGCCACTCGTCCGAGTAGCGGCCGCCGAGGCGGGCGAGGTCGGGCCCCGTCCGCTTCGAGCCCCACTGGAACGGGTGGTCATACATCGACTCCGCCGCCAGGCTGTAGTGGCCATAGCGCTCCACCTCGTCGCGCATCGGGCGCACCATCTGCGAGTGGCAGACATAGCAGCCTTCGCGGATGTAGATGTCGCGGCCCGCCAGCTCCATCGGCGAGTAGGGACGCACGCCGTCCACCTCCTCGATGGTGTTCTCCAGGTAGAACAGGGGCGCGATTTCCACGATCCCGCCGATGGTCACCACCAGGAAGCTGAAGACCAGAAGCAGCGTCGCGTTTTTCTCGATGATTTTGTGTTTTTCGAGGATAGCCATTGTTGCTGCCTCCCTTATTCAGCCGGAGCCGCAACCGGGGCAGCGGCCTTGGCCGGTGCCGAGGTGACGGTCTTCCACAGGTTGACGCACATGATGATGCCGCCGGTGACGTAGAGCACGCCGCCCAGGGCACGGACCACATACATCGGGAACTTCGCGGCCACGGTGTCGGCGAAGGCGTTCACCAGGAAGCCCTGCGCGTCGACCTCGCGCCACATCAGGCCTTCCATGATGCCGGTCACCCACATCGACGAGGCGTAGAGCACGATACCGATGGTGGCGAGCCAGAAGTGCCAGGACACCATGGACAGCGAGTACAGACGCTCGCGGTTCCACAGGCGTGGCACCAGGAAGTACAGGGCACCGAAGGTGATCATGCCATTCCAGCCCAGCGCGCCGGAATGCACGTGGCCGATCGTCCAGTCGGTGTAGTGCGACAGCGAGTTCACCGCCTTGATCGACATCATCGGGCCTTCGAAGGTGGACATACCGTAGAAGCCGATCGAGACCACCATCATGCGGATGATGGGGTCGGTGCGGATCTTGTCCCAGGCGCCCGAGAGCGTCATCAGGCCGTTGATCATGCCACCCCAGGAGGGCATCCACAGCATGATCGAGAACACCATGCCCAGGGTCGAGGCCCAGTCAGGCAGCGCGGTATAGTGCAGGTGGTGCGGACCGGCCCAGATATACAGGAAGATCAGCGCCCAGAAGTGGATGATCGACAGCTTGTAGCTGAAGACCGGGCGTTCGGCCTGCTTGGGCACGAAGTAATACATCATCCCCAGGAAGCCCGCGGTCAGGAAGAAGCCCACGGCGTTGTGGCCATACCACCACTGGGTCATGGCGTCCTGCACGCCGGCAAAGACCTGAACCGATTTCGAGCCGAAGACCGACACCGGCAGGGACAGGTTGTTGACGATGTGCAGCATGGCGATGGTGACGATGAAGCTCAGGTAGAACCAGTTCGCCACGTAGATGTGCTTTTCCTTGCGCTTGAAGATCGTGCCGAGGAACACCAGCAGATAGACGACCCAGACAAGAGTCAGCCACCAGTCGACGTACCATTCCGGCTCGGCGTATTCCTTGGACTGGGTGGCGCCCAGCAGGTAGCCGGTCGCGGCCAGCACGATGAACAGGTTATAGCCCCAGAACACGAACCAGCCGGCGTTTCCGCCCCACAGGCGCGCGGCCGAGGTGCGTTGCACGACGTAGAAAGAGGTCGCGATCAGCGCGTTGCCCCCGAAGGCGAAAATCACCGCCGAGGTGTGCAACGGCCGCAGACGACCAAAGTTGGCATAGCCCTGCGCCCATTCGAAATTGAGCTGCGGGAAGGCCAGCTGGAACGCGATGAACGTCCCTACGGCAAAGCCGACGACTCCCCAAAAGGCCGTCGCGATCACGCCGTAACGGACGACGCCGTCCATATAAGCGGTTCCATCGACGGCCGGTTTTACTTCCCCGGTGCGGCGGACAGTCCAGACGAACATGCCAGCCGCGACAAGCATCACAAGTATCGCATGCACCAGGTAAGCCATGTCACGGGCGTAGTTGGCAGCAATCGCGGCAAGCACCGCGATGACGCCAAATACGGCCATCTTAACGTAATCCCACATCGTGCGTCCCTTCGTTTTGCCGCACCGATTCGTGATCGGGCGGGTCCCTTTTTGACGATGGCGGTATGGCGGGCGGTCCCTCAAGCTGCCTTGATCCAAATCAAAACCGCTTGAGCCGTCAGTTGATCTTGGTCAAGGCCGCCCCGTCCGGCCGGGCGTAGGTTGGCCGAAAAACCAACGACACCCGGAGGAGAGACACCCGTGGCTTACAAGACCATCCTGACCATCATTACCGACGCGGACCTCGCGAAGAGCGCGCTGGAATCCGCCATAGCGCTATCGGGTCGCGAGGATGCACATCTCGATGTGCTTTGTCTTGGCGTCGATAGGACGCAGACCGGCTATTACTACGCCGGAACCAATGCCATGATTCAGCAGGAGACCTTGGAACGCGCGCAAAAAGAGGCCGCCGAAATCGAAACCGCGGCAAAACAGCGCCTCTCCGCCGAAGGCATCAAATGGAGTTGCGAGGCCGCCGTGGCCCAGATCGCCGGCCTGTCACATCTGGTGGCCCAGCGCGCGCGTTTCAGCGACCTGGTGGTCATGCCCAAGCCCTATGGCGAAAGCCGCGCGATCGAGGACGAGGCCGCGGTCGAGGCGGCCATGTTCGACGGCAAGGCGCCGGTACTGGTGATGCCCGAAGGGGCCGATTCGGCCGATATCGGCAAACGGGTGGTGATCGCCTGGAACCAGAGCGCCGAGGCGCTGGCGGCCATTCGCACGGCGCTGCCGGTCCTGCAGGCCGCCGAGTCGGTGAACATCGCCATCATCGATCCCCCGCAGCACGGCCCCGACCGCTCCGATCCGGGTGGGGCGCTGTCGCAATACCTGTCGCGCCACGGGGTGAAGACCGAAATTTCCGTTCTGGCCAAGACCATGCCGCGGATCTCGGACATCCTCTGCCGGCATGTTCAGGACATCAGCGCCGACATGGTGGTGATGGGCGCCTATGGCCACTCGCGCTTCCGCGAGGCGATCCTGGGCGGGGCCACGCGCAACATGCTGGAAAACACCGAGGTGCCGGTGCTGATGGCGCATTGATCTGGAGCCGGGGGCGGCTCAGGCGAAGACACCGCCGTCCGAGTCGTCCCCGGTTTCGTCCAGCAGAGCCTCGAAATCGGGGACGGTGACGTGCCGCTTGCCTTCCAGTTCGATGACGCCGTCGCGCTTCAGCGCCGAGATCTGGCGGCTGACGGTTTCCAGCGTCAGGCCCAGGTAGTCGGCCATCGCCTCGCGCGTCAGCGGCAGGTCGAACACGATCTGACCCGAGGTCGTCGACAGTTTCAGCGAGGCATCGCGCCGCGCGATGATCGCCAAGAGCGATGCGATCTTTTCGCGCGCGGTTTTGCGGCCCAGCAGCAGCATCCATTCCCGCGCGGCGTCCAGTTCGTCCAGAGTCATCTCCAGCAGGCGCTGGCCGATATGCGGGGTGCGCTGCATCAGTTCCTCGAACGGGCCGCGGCGGAAGCAGCACATGGTCAGCTTGGTGGTCGCCGTCACGTCGTAGGCGGCATTGTCCCGCCCCGGCCGCCCCACGAAATCCGAGGGCAGCAGCAGGCCGACCATCTGGGTGCGCCCGTCTTCCATCGTCTGGCTGAGCGTGGCGATACCCTCGACCACGGAGGCCACGAAATCCATCCGGTCACCCGACCAGATCACGGTCTGTCCGGGCTCGAATGTGCGGTAGTATTTCATCTGTTCGAGAGTGCGCAGCTCGTCGGCCTCGCAGCGTGCACACACAGCCCTATGGCGAATCGGGCAGTCCGCACAATCCTCATGGTTGAATTGGGTTTCAGCGCCGGGCATCGGGAAATACTCGATTTTGATTTCGATCAAGGTTTGTCAAAAAACCCAAACTAAAGGTAGGCGAATGAACACCGAATCGCAACTGACGCGCCTCGGTCTATTTGACGCGCGGGTGCCACGGTATACGAGTTATCCGACGGCGCCACACTTTTCTGCGTCTGTAGGCGAAGGCGAATTTACCGACTGGATCGAACAGATTACAGCCGGTTCGCAAATTTCCCTGTATATCCACGTGCCGTTCTGCCGCCGGCTGTGCTGGTTCTGCGCCTGCCGCACCCAGGGCACCAAAACGGACGCGCCCGTGCGTTCCTATCTCGACACGCTGAAGGCCGAGATCGCCATGTTCGCGCAGCGTCTGCCCGGCGGCGTCACGCTGTCGCGGCTGCATTGGGGCGGGGGCACGCCGACGCTGATGTCCGCCGACATGATGCGTGAACTGGCCGAAACGATCTACGAGGTCGCCCCCCTGGGCGAGAACGGCGAGTTCTCGGTCGAGATCGACCCCAACGAGATCGACGAGGCGCGCATGACCGCCCTGGCCGAGGCGGGGATGAACCGCGCGTCGATCGGCGTGCAGGATTTCGACCCCGAGATCCAATCGGTGATCGGCCGCATCCAGAGCTATGACATCACCCGCGACGCGGTCGACCTGATCCGGGCCCACGGGGTGCGCAGCCTGAACGCCGATATCCTCTACGGCCTGCCGCACCAGTCGAAGGAACGCATCGCGGAAAGCGTGCAGAAGCTGCTGTCGCTGTCACCCGACCGCGTCGCGCTTTACGGCTATGCGCACGTTCCTTGGATGGCCAAGCGCCAGCAGATGATCCCGTCCGAGGCCCTGCCTACCCCGCAGGAACGGCTGGCCCTGTTCGAAACCGCGCGCGAGCTGTTCCTCTGGGACGATTACCGCGAGATCGGGATCGACCATTTCGCCCGCGCCGGCGACGGGCTGGACCTGGCCCTGCGCACGGGCAAGCTGCGCCGCAATTTCCAGGGCTACACCGATGACACCGCCGAGGTGCTGGTGGGGCTTGGGGCCTCGTCGATCTCGCGCTTTCCGCAGGGCTATGCCCAGAACGTCGCGTCGACCTCGGACTACAACCAGCGCATCCGCGACGGGCATTTCGCCACCTCGCGCGGCCATGTCTTCACCGAGGAGGACAAGCTGCGCGGGCGGATGATCGAGGCGCTGATGTGCGATTTCCGCATCGACGCGGCCGAGATCATCGACCGCTTCGGCATTTCCCCGGAAAAACTGCAAAATATGTTCAGCGAGGTCGCCGATGCCTTCCCCGGCATGGTGGAGCAAAGCGCCGAGGGCTTCGCGATCCCGCCGCACGGCCGTCCGTTGACCCGGATGATCGCGCGCGGCTTCGACGCCTACGACCTGTCCAAGGCGGGGCACAGCTCGGCCATCTAGGCCGGGCGCCCTGCCCCTTCGACGAAGTCCACCAGCTGCGGCAGGCAGACGGATTTGAGGTCGTATTTCCGCACCACTTGCGCCCGCGCTGCCTGACGGCGCGGCGCGGCGGCCTGCGGATCGGCCAGCTCCTCGACCAGCGCCGCCGCCCAGCCCGCGACATCGAAGAAATCGACCAGCCGCCCGGTTGCGCCATCGGTGAGGACCTCCTCCACCGGCGGGGTGGCCGAGGCCACGATGTTGCAGCCCGCGCTCATCGCCTCGAGCAGCGACCAGGACAGCACGAAGGGGTACGTCAGGTAGGCATGCACCCGGCTGACCTGCAGCAGCGACAGGTAGTCGCCATAGGGCAGGTGGCCGACGAAATGCACGCGCGACAGGTCCAGCCGGTCGGATACCTCGGACAGGAATATCTCTTTCCAGCTTTTCCCGGCGGGCGGGCGCGGGCTGTAGCTGCAGCCGTCCCCGCCCACGATCACGACTTGCGCGTCGGGCCGGGCCTGCAGCACCCGCGGCAGCGCGCGCATGAAGACGTGGTAGCCGCGATAGGGTTCGAGGTTGCGGTTGACGAAGGTCAGCACCTCGTCCCCGGCAGTCAGTTCCGGCCCGCCCGGCACGGCAAAGCGCGCCTGCGGGTCGGGGCGCACGCGCGCGGTGTCGATGCCGTCATGGATGACCCGGATCTTGCCGCGCAGTTCGTCCGGGAAGGTGCTGGCCTGCCATTCGGTCGGCGCCAGCGCCGCGTCCGACTGCGCCAGCGCCTGCAGCAGATGCACGCGGCGCGACGAGGTCATGATGCGCCGCGGCAGGTCCACCGGCCCCAACTCGGGGTCGAAGCCGCTGTCGAGACCGGTGGCGGCATAATAGAATTCGGCATAGGTCAGCAGGCGCGCATCGGGAAAGACATCTTTCAGGAACAGCGTCTCGCCCCAGCCCGGATGGCCGAAGATGACGTCGGGAACGAACCCGTGCTTGTCGCGCAGCTTTTCCGCCGTCAGGGCCGCCACCGCGCCGCGGCGCGCCGCGATCGTATAGGCCGCCCCCAGCCCCTGCAGGTCGGGCGCCGTGAACCGATAGCGCATATGGGGCTGCTGGATACTGCGCGTGTTGCCCTCGTCGGTGATGGCGACGACCTTGTGTCCGCGGGCCTCCAGCGCCGGGGCAAGATGCAGGAACTGCCCCGGATAGTTCTGGTGGACGAACAGGATCCGCACCGCTAGCCGGCCTTCGCCTTCAGGTCGAAGGCCGCCTCCATCAGGGTCCGGGTATAGGTCTGCTGCGGATCGGCAAAGACCTGGTCGGCCGAGCCGGCCTCGACGATATCGCCCTGCTTCATCACGATCAGCTTGTGGCTGAGCGCGCGCACCACCTTCAGGTCGTGGCTGATGAACAGATAGGCCAGGTTATGCCGCCGCTGCAGGGCGCGCAGCAGTTCGACGATCTGGACCTGAACGGTCATGTCCAGCGCCGAGGTCGGCTCGTCCAGCACCAGCAGTTTCGGGCGCAGGATCATGGCCCGCGCGATGGCGATGCGCTGCCGCTGACCGCCCGAAAACTCATGCGGGTAGCGGTGCATCATCGACGGGTCCAGCCCGACCTCGGTCAGGATATCGGCCACCATCTGCCGCTTGTCCTGCCCCGGGGCGACGCCATGCACGCCCAGCCCCTCGGCCACGATCTGCTCGATCGTCATGCGCGGGCTGAGCGAACCGTAGGGGTCCTGGAACACGATCTGCATGTCCCGGCGCAGCGGCCGCAGCTGGCGCGACCTCCAGCCCTGGATATCCTGCCCCTCGTAACGGATGGCGCCCTGCGACGAGATCAGCCGCATGATCGCCAGCGCCAGCGTGGTCTTGCCCGAACCGGATTCGCCCACGATGCCCAGCGTCTCGCCCGCCCGGACCGTGATCGAGGCGTCGTTGACGGCCTTCACATAACCCACCGTCCGCTTCATCAGCCCGCGCTGGATGGGGAACCAGACGCGCAGCCCCTCGGTGCGGACCACCTCGGCGGCGTCCGCAGGCACCGGTCCCGGGGTGCCGGCGGCCTCGGCGGCCAGCAGCATCTGCGTGTAGGGATGCTGGGGATCGGCGAAGATCTCGGCCGTGGGGCCGGATTCGACGATCTCGCCGTCCTTCATCACGCAGACCCGGTCGGCAAAGCGGCGCACGATCCCGAGGTCGTGGGTGATGAACAGCAGGCTCATGTCCTCTTCGCGCTTGAGGTCGACCAGCAGCTGCAGGATCTGCGCCTGGATGGTGACGTCGAGCGCGGTGGTCGGTTCGTCCGCGATCAGCAGGTCCGGCCCGTTGGCCAGCGCCATGGCGATCATCACCCGCTGCCGCTGCCCGCCCGACAGCTGGTGCGGATAGGCGCCCAGACGGCTCTCGGGGTCGCGGATGCCGACCTTGTGCAGCAGTTCCAGGATGCGCGCGCGCACCGCGTCGCCGCTCAGCCCCTGGTGCAGGCGGATGCTTTCTGAAAGCTGCTTTTCCAGCGTGTGCAGCGGGTTGAGCGAGGTCATCGGCTCCTGGAAGATGAAGCTGATGTCGTTGCCCCGCACGCTGCGCAGCCGCGCCTCGGGCGCGCCGACCATCTGTTGGCCGTTATAGGTGATCGATCCGGTCACCGTCGCGCTTTCGGGCAGCAGCGACACGGTGCTAAGCGCCGTGACCGACTTGCCCGAGCCGCTTTCGCCCACCAGCGCCACGGTCTCGCCCTGCTCCACGCGGAAGGACACGCCCTTTACCGCCGGATGGTCGCGCCCGTCCTGGCGGAAGCTGACAGACAGGTTCTGAACCTCGAGAACGCCGCTCATTGGAAGGTCTTCCTCGGGTCGAACGCGTCGCGCACGCCTTCAAAGATGAAGACCAGAAGCGACAGCATGATGGCGAAGGTGAAGAACGCGGTGAAGGCCAGCCACGGCGCCTGCAGGTTCTGCTTGGCCTGCAACGTCAACTCTCCCAGCGACGGCGCAGACGACGGCAGGCCGAAGCCCAGGAAGTCGAGCGAGGCCAGAGTGCCGATGGTGCCGGTGATGATGAAGGGCAGCAGCGTCAGCGTGGCCACCATGGCGTTGGGCAACATGTGGCGGAACATGATGGTCCAGTTGGAAACGCCCAGCGCCCGGGCGGCGCGGACATATTCGAAATTGCGGGCCCGCAGGAACTCGGCCCGCACCACCCCCACCAGCGCCGGCCAGCCGAAGAGCGCGGTCAGGAACACCAGCAGCCAGAAACTTCGCCCGAAGATCGCGAAGACGATGATGATGATGTAAAGCTGCGGGGTGGAGGTCCAGATCTCGATCACCCGCTGGAACACCAGGTCGATCCAGCCGCCGAAGAAGCCCTGCACCGCGCCCGCGATGATCCCGATGAAGGAGGCCACCGCGGTCACGATCAGGGTGAAGAAGATCGACAGCCGGAACCCGTAGATCACCCGCGCGACCACGTCGCGCGCGGTGTCATCGGTGCCCAGCAGGTGCTGCGCATCGGGGGCGGAGGGCGCCGTGCCGCCGATATCGCTGATCGTGGAATAGCTGTAGGGGATCGGCGGCCAGATCACCCGGCCCTTCTCGATCTTCTCGCCCTCGATCACGCCGTCCTGCGCGTCCTCTATCATGCCCTCGGGGTCGTCCCAGCAGGCCTCCAGCCCGCCGGTGAGGATCAGGCACTCGACCTCGATGTCGCGATAGACGGCCTCGGTCCGCAGGTCGCCGCCGAAGGCGGTCTCGGGGTAGAAGCGGTAGATCGGGAAGAAGCTTTCGCCGCGGTATTGCACATAGATCGGCTTGTCATTGGCCAGCACCTCGGCGAACAGCGACAGGCCGAAGATCACGGCAAAGACGATCAAGGACCAGTAGGCGCGGCGGTTGCGCTTGAAGTTGCGCCAGCGGCGCTGGTTGAGCGGAGAGAGCTTGAACATCTCAGGTCTCCCGGCTTTCGAAGTCGATCCTGGGATCGACCAGCACATACATCAGGTCAGACAACAGGCCGATCAGCAGGCCGATCAGGCCGAAGACATAGAGCGTGGCGAAGATCACCGGGTAATCCCGCGCCACCGCCGCCTCGAAGCCCAGCCGCCCCAGCCCGTCGAGCGAGAAGATGGTCTCGATGATGATCGAGGCGCCGAAGAAGACGCTGATGAAGAGGCCGGGGAAGCCCGCGATGATGATCAGCATGGCGTTGCGGAAGACATGGCCGTAAAGCACCCCGCCCTCGCTCAGGCCCTTGGCCTTGGCGGTGATGACGTATTGCTTCTTGATCTCGTCGAGGAAGGAATTCTTGGTCAGCAGCGTCAGCGTGGCAAAGCTGGAGATGGTCGAGGCCAGCACCGGCAGGCTGATATGCCAGAAATAGTCGGCCACCTTGCCCAGCATCGACAGCTCGTCCCAGTTGTCCGAGGTCAGCCCGCGCAGCGGGAACCATTTCACGTAGGACCCGCCGGCGAGCAGCACCAAGAGCAGCACCGCGAACAGGAAGCCCGGGATGGCATAGCCCACGATGATCGCTCCGCTCGTCCAGGTGTCGAAGGGCGAGCCGTCCTTCACCGCCTTGCGGATGCCCAGCGGGATGGAGATCAGATAGGCGATCACCGTCGACCACAGCCCCAGGGTGATGGAGACCGGCATCTTCTCGATCACCAGGTCCACCACGTCGATGGAGCGGAAATAGCTCTCGCCGAAATCGAAGGTCAGGTAGTTGCCCATCAGGATCAGGAAGCGCTCCAGCGGCGGGATGGGCTCCACCTCGCATTCAGGCGCGTCGAAGGCGGGCTCGCCGGTGAAGCCCTCGGCGCAGACGATGCGGGAAAAGCCCATCTGGACCTCGAGCTCGTCGAGGAATTCCTGCGGCAGGCCGCGCGCCCCGACATAGCGTTCCTCGGCGCCCATGCCCTCGCCCACATCGCCGCCGCCGGCGATGCCCTGGAAGACGTCGCCCTCGCCCTCCATCTGCGAGATGATCTGTTCGATCGGCCCGCCGGGGACCAGCTGGATAAGCGCGAAATTGATGATCATGATCCCCAGGAGCGTGGGGATGATCAGCAACAGCCGCCGGAGGATATAGGCGCCCATATGCCTTGCTCTGCCTGTCGGTTCAGAAGGCCCCAGCGGCCTTCAGCTGTTCTGCTTTTTCCGCGTTGTACCACCAGAAATCCAGATTGCCCAATGCAAAGGGCGGGATCGGGTCGGGATGCTCGTACATGTCGTAATAGGCCACCGTGTGCGTGTTCTTGTACCATTGCGGCACCCAGAACCGCTCGGCCCGCAGCACCCGGTCCAGCGCGTGCACTGCGGTTTTCACCTCATCCTCATCCTTCCCCGCCAGCACATGGTCGATCAGCGCATCCACCGCCGGGTTTTCCAGCCCCATCAGGTTGCGGGTCGAGGTCTGCGCGGTTTCCGACCCGAAGAATTGCCTCAGCCCCGCATCGGGGATGAAATCCATGGGGAACTGAGCGGTGACCATGTCGAAATCATA
>Ga0207799_100482_pt1 | contig 14332 bp, 13 predicted proteins | sample TtanPargueraPR_4_FD_187742 | JGI IMG/M metagenome (GOLD analysis project Ga0207799, IMG submission 187742) | Aerobic enrichment media microbial communities from Bioluminiscent Bay, La Parguera, Puerto Rico - Tt and M2 (SPAdes) | ecosystem: Environmental > Aquatic > Marine > Unclassified ...
CCCGCCCGCCGAACCTGGAGGGCGGCGGCGAGATCACCCAGCGGGAACTGGTCAAGAACACCCTGCGGATGCGGCCCGACCGCATCATCCTGGGCGAGATCCGCGCCGGCGAGGCGCTGGACATGCTGCAGGCGATGAATACGGGCCACGACGGCTCCATGTGCACCATCCACGCCAACCGGCCGCGCGAGGCGCTGACCCGGCTGGAGAACATGGTCGCCATGGCCGGCGTCAAGCTGCCCAACGAAGCCGTCCGGGCCCAGATCGCCGGGGCCGTCAACCTGATCGTGCAGATCGCCCGCATGCGTGACGGCGTCCGCCGGATCACCCAGATTTCCGAGGTGATCGGCATGGAGGGTGATGTGATCACCATGCAGGACCTGTTCGTCTTCCGCTACGAGGGCGAGGACGCCGACGGCAAGCTGACGGGCCAGTTCGAGCCGTCCGGGCTGCGGCCGCATTTCACGCCGCGCGCCCAGTATTACGGTCTCGACCGGGCGCTTTTGGATGCCGTTTCGACAACCGAGGAGGCGCGCTAATGGTCGGTCTCGCGGTGATCTTCGGCGGCGCTTTCGTGGCCCTGCTGTGCCTCGTTCTGGTGTTCGGCGGCCAAAGCGGCAACCGGACGCCGGTCGCCAAACGGGCGGCGACCCTTCGCCATCGGATCGACCGGCGGGAAACCTCGACGACCCCGGCCACCAGCCTGAAACGGGACGAGGCGCGCAGCCGGTTGGCCATTCTCGACCGTTTGGCCCGTCGCGTTCTTCCCCGGCAGGCCGCCCTGAAACAGCGTCTGGCCCGGACGGGCAAGAACATCGGCGTCGGCAGCTATTTGGGCCTCAGCGCCGGCCTGGCCGTCCTCTGCGCGGCGGCTTTGGGCGGGATCGTCGGGCTGTCCCCGGTTTTATCCTTGGCCGCCGGCGTGCTGATCGGCGCCGGGCTTCCGCACATCGTGGTCGGCCGCATGGCGCAAAAGCGCCTGACCCGCTTCACCGCGCTGTTCCCCGACGCCATCGACCTCATCGTCCGCGGCTTGCGGTCGGGGTTGCCGGTCACCGAATCCATCGCCGCCGTCGGCCGCGAGATGGCCGAACCGGTCGGCAGCGAATTCCGCCGCATCAGCGAAAGCGTCCGCTTCGGCCGTTCGCTGGAGGAGACCCTGTGGGATACGGCGGGCCGCCTGGATACGGCCGATTTCAAGTTCTTTGTCATCAGCCTGTCGATCCAGCGCGAAACCGGCGGCAACCTTGCCGAAACGCTCTCCAATCTGTCCGATATCCTGCGCCGCCGCCGCCAGATGAAATTGAAGATCAAGGCGATGTCCTCCGAGGCCCGGGCCAGCGCGATGATCCTGGGATCGCTGCCGTTTGTCATGTTCGCCCTGATCTTCCTGATGAACCCCGGCTATGAGACCGAGCTGTTCACCGACCCGCGTGGGCGGATCATGCTGTTCGGCGGGCTTCTGACGATGGGCGTGGGGATCCTGGTGATGAACAAGATGGTGAAGTTCGAGATATGAATATCCTCGACGTCTTCTCCGGGGTCACCCCCGAAACGGCGATCACGCTTCTCGCCGCCGCCGCCGCCCTTGCGGCGGTCGGCGCGGTGTGGAGCGCCGCCATCGCGCGCGATCCGATGCGCGGCCGGGCCAAATCCCTGGTCGAGCGCCAGGAAACCCTGCGCGGCGAACTGTTCATTCCGAAGCGCAACGCCTACCGGCGTGAAAAGGCGGTCAGTTTCGTCAACCGGGCGGTCACCCGTCTCAACCTGATGCGCAGCCAGCACGCGGCGAAAACCGCGCTGAAACTCGCCCGGGCCGGAATCCGCTCGAAAGACGCCACGTCGATGTTCCTGTTCGCGAAGGTCTGCCTGCCGTTCGTCTTCGGCGGCCTCTCGATGCTTTTGCTGTACGGAACCTCGCTCTTCCATCTGTCCGAGATGGTCATGCTGATGGTGGCGCTCTTGTCGGTCGTCGCGGGGGCCTATGCCCCGGATATCTACGTCAGGAATGCTGCCCAGAAACGCCAGCAGGCCATCCAGAAGGGGCTCCCCGACACGCTCGACCTATTGGTCATCTGCGCCGAGGCGGGCCTGGCGCTCGATGCGGCGTTGAACCGCGTTTCCTCTGAAATGGAGCGCTCCTGCCCCGAACTGGCTGACGAATTCGGGTTGACGGCGATTGAACTCGGCTTCCTGCCGGTCCGGCGCATGGCATTGGAGAACCTGATGCGCCGTGTCGAACTGCCGGCGGTGCGGGGCGTCGTCAATACCTTGCTTCAGACCGAGAAGTACGGAACGCCGTTGGCGCAGTCGTTGCGCGTCCTCGCGGCGGAGTTTAGAGACGAACGGATGTTGAAAGCCGAGGAAAAGGCGGCCAAACTTCCGGCGACCCTGACCGTGCCGCTGATCGTCTTCATCATGCCGACACTGTTCGTCGTCCTATTGGGACCGGCAATTCTTCGCACAATCGATGGGCTGGGGGGCCTGTAAAAGCGGTTGTGCGGCTATTGCCGCGTCCCATCCAGCCCGGCCACTATCATCGGGGTCCAGTGGTCGGGTGGCGCCGGGGAAGGGGGAAACCTCTTCCCCGGCGTTCTTCTTTCTGGAAATGACGGAAAGAGCGAAACGCCCGATCAGGGCTTGCCGGTACCGCCGTCGCGAAGCCCCAGGATCACTTGCCGGCGTTCGTCCTCGCCCATCGCCCGCAGGCGGCCATAGACGGCAAGGTTATGCTGTACCTCGGCTTCGCCGAGATCGTGCCGGGCGATTCGGGCCGCCTTTTCCATCTCCCCGGCCAAGCCGTAGGCAAGGGCGAGGTTTTGCCTGTGCCGTGCCGAGGAAAGCGGATTGCGGACCAGTTCCTCGAACTGACGGGCGGCCTCGCCATAGGCCCCTTCCAGCAACATCGAAAGGCCGAGATTGTTGCGTAACCCCATATCGTCGGGCGCGACCGTAAGCCCTTCGATATAGGCCTGCTGCGCCCCCACATGATCACCCAATGTATCAAGAGACATTCCCAACCTATTGAGATATTTTTGATTTTTTGGGTCTAGTGCAAGAGCAAGTAGGAATTGATCGGCGGCGTCGGCGGAACGGTTCAGATTCTGGAACGCCCGGCCCAGGCCGTAATGGGCGTCGGCGTTTTCCGGAGCCAGTTCAAGGGCCTGCGCATAGGTCTGCGCCGCGTCCTCGTCGGCCCCCATGCCCAACAGGGTTTCCCCGAGGCCGAGCAGGGGTGCAGCCTGTTGGGGTTCCATGTCGTGCGCCCGGCGGTACAACCCGGCGGCGGAGGACAGGTCGCCCCCCTTGCGGGTCGAGTCCGCGACCCGCAGGATCTGTTCGATCCGGCTGTTCCGGTTATCCTCGGCGATCTCCCGCTGCGTCGGCACGTTTCCGGCGCATCCGGCAAGCCCGGCCACTAGGCAGATAGCCAGTCCGCATCTCTTCAACAGGTCGACAGAACAGCCACTCATTTTCCCTTCCTCAATCTCATCTTGAATCCCCGCGATTATAACGCCAGAAAATTGAGGCTTGCGTGAAAAGGCCTTGCGAGACATGTTCTAGCCGAAACAAGCGTGTAGGACCGTATCGCTGTTTTGACGCGGGGGGTGTGACGCCGATCATGCCAATATCTGGAATTTTCTGTAATCTTCCCGCAAATATAACGCATTTTGATAAGAGAGACCGCCGGAGACGTACCGAATGAAAAAGGAATACCTGGAACTTACACGGCTGATCGAGCGGCTCCATAGGCTTTTCCTGGATGTCATCCGCGCCGAGCTCACGCGCCTCGGAGTGAAAAACATCAACGGCGTCCAGGCGCTGCTGTTGGCGAACATCGGCAGCGAGGAAATCGTCATCCGTGATCTCGTCGACCGTGGCTATTATCAGGGCTCCAACGTTTCCTACAACGTCAAGAAGCTGGTCGAGATGGGGTACCTGGAGCAGGAACGTTCCGCCCACGACCGGCGTTCGGTCAGTATCCGTCTGACCGACAAGGCCAAGGAAATCGTCGAGCACATCCGCGAATTGGAAGTACGGCAGGCCAATGCCCTGGCGGACCACGGAATCAGCCAGGACGAAATCGACGGAACCTGTCAGGCGCTACGCCGGTTGGAGCGCACCTGGACCGATTTCATCCATTACGGAAGGTTCTAAGAAGCCGCTCGGTCTATTCGGCGCGGTCGGTTTCCCGATCCAGGAACAGCGGAAGCTCGTTGATCGCGGCGGAAATCGAATACCCGGTCACGACACGGAAGTTGCCGTCCGCGAGGGCGAGGGCGCCTTCGCGTTGTCCCTCGTGGGCTCCGTGACCGGAAAAGACATGCATCCCGCCGGCCAATCCCGCGTTTTTCCCGGCTTCGAGGTCGCGGTAGTGGTCGCCGATGATCCATGATTTTCCCAGGTCGATATTCAGCCAGCGCGCCGCCGATAGCAGCATGCCCGGATTCGGCTTGCGCGACGGGTGGTCCGGATGGGCGTAGGCGTTGACGCCGCGGGGATGATAAGGGCTGGCGAACACGGCATCGATCTCCGCCCGGTCCGGAGCCAGCAGTTCCTCGATCCGCTCCTGCACTTCCGCGAAGTCGCCCCAGCCGTAATAGCCGAGCCCGATGCCGCCCTGGTTGGTCACCACCACCACCTTGAATCCCAGGCGGTTCGCCGCGTTGATCACGCGTCCCGCGCCCGAGAGGATGCGCACGTCCTGGGGGCTGTGAAGATAGCCCACGTCCTCGTTGATGACCCCGTCGCGGTCGAGGAAAAGGGCGGGCCGCTTCGGCGCTCCCCGCTCGACCGGATGAATGATTTGTTCCCAGACGCCGTCCGGTCCCACGTAGGGGCCGTGGTCGTTGTAGTGCAGGCTCAAGGCTAAGAGTTCCTCCTGATTCTCTGGAACCGGCTCCGCCGCAACCGCAGACCGGACTGTGATAAGCGCGGTGTTGTCGGTGCCGGGGCCGCTCCTGACATGGGGTTTCGCTTTCCGATGGCAAGGCGGCGCGATACGTGATTTCCGCCCAATCTTTACGGCGTTCCCTGAAACCGAGTCGAGTACGAAGAGCGGAATTCTCGCTCGCGGGGCGGCATTTTCCCGTTCCGGGAGGTGAAAAAGGGAAAAGCCCATCCCACTTCGATGTTGAATTTTCAGTCCGCTCGGCGGTAACTAAGTCGCAGGTTCAAACAAGCTCGGGCGGATTCGCCTTCTTCCGGCCCGAGAGAGAATTCCAACGATACCCGATAAGAACCACGGGATCCCCCGTTCCCGCGGGACGGGAGGCGACACGGCAACCGAACGCTTTCTACAGGAAGGAATGGCTCGGATGATCACTCGAAGGACTTTCACACAGACCGCCGCCTCACTGGCCGTATTGCTGTCGCTGGGCGCGACCCCCGCCGCCGCGGCAGACCCGATCCGGATCGGCGATCTCAACAGCTACACACGTCTTCCCGCTTTTACCCTGCCGTACCGTAACGGCTGGCAGCTCGCCCTGGACGAGATCAACGCTTCGGGCGGCGTTCTCGGACGGCCGCTCGAAGTCGTTTCGAAGGACGATGGCGGCACCCCCGGCGATGCCGTGACGGCGGCCAACGATCTTGCGGTCAAGGAAGGGGTTTCGGTCCTGTTCGGGACCTTGTTGTCCAACGTCGGCTTGGCGGTGTCCGACTTCGCCAAGCAGCGCCAGGTGCCCTTTGTCGCCGCCGAACCCTTGACCGATACCATCGCCTGGTCGCAGGGCAACCGCTATACCTTCCGGCTGCGTCCGGGAACCTATGTCCAGGCCGCCATGCTGGCCGAGGAGGCGGCGAAGCTGCCGGCCAAGCGCTGGGCCACCGTCGCCCCCAACTACGAATACGGCAAATCGGCGGTCACCGCCTTCAAGACCCTGCTGTCCGAGAAGCGGCCCGACGTCGAATGGGTCGACGAGCAGTGGCCGGCCCAGTTCAAGATCGACGCCGGCGCCACCGTCCAGGCGGTCGCCCGCAGCAATCCGGACGCCATCTTCAACGTGACCTTCGGCAGCGATCTCGCCAAGTTCGTGCGGGAAGGCAAGCTGCGCGGCCTGTTCGAGGGGCGGGAAGTGGTCAGCATCCTGGGCGGCGAGCCGGAATGGATCGACCCGCTGAAGGACGAAGCCCCCGAGGGCTGGATCGTCACCGGCTATCCCTGGTACGCCATCGATACACCGGCGCACACGGCTTTCCGCGAAGCTTACATGAAGAAGTTCGACGACTATCCGCGCCTCGGATCGGTGGTCGGCTATTCCGCGGTCAGGACCATCGCCAAGGCCCTCGAGGCGGCCGGATCGACCGACGCGGACAAGTTCATCGAGGCGATGAAGGGCCTCGACGTCGAGACTCCGCTCGGACCGATCACCTTCCGCACCGCCGACCAGCAGAGCACCATGGGCACCTATGTCGGCCGGCTGACGGTCAAGGACGGCATGCCCCACATGCAGGACTGGAAGTACGGCGACGGCAAGGATCTTCTCCCGCCCGAGGACGAAGCCTCCAAAATGCGCCCCGCCAGCTGATCCGGCGGCAATCGGCCGCGCCGGTTTTTGTTTCCCTGCGCGGCGACATCGGGTACAGGAGTCCTGCCCGCGACGGGTGTCGCGGGCAGGCTTCCGTGGGCAACAGGTGAATAAAGCGGCGTCCTTGGGGTGAGCTTTTATATCGTCCAGTTTCTCACCGGACTGGCCAGCGCCGCGTCTCTTTTTCTCGTCGCGTCTGGGCTTTCGGTCATTTTCGGGGTCAGCCGGGTGGTCAACTTCGCCCATGGCTCCCTCTACATGCTTGGCGCCTATCTCGCCTATACCCTGGTCACCCATCTGGGCGGCGGCGCGTTGGGGTTCTGGGGCGGGATCGTCGGCGCGGCCATCGCCGTCGGCATCATCGGCGCGGTCATCGAAACCTTGCTGCTGCGCCGCCTCTACAAATCCCCCGAACTCTTCCAGCTCGTCGGGACCTTCGGCGTCGTCCTGGTCGTCCAGGACCTCGCCCTGGCCATCTGGGGCCCCGACGACCTGCTCGGCCCGCGCGCGCCGGGACTCGACGGCGCTGTTTCCATCCTCGGCCATCGCCTGCCGGAATACGACCTGCTGCTGATCGTCCTCGGCCCCGCCGTCCTGCTCGTCCTCTGGCTGCTGCTCAACCGGACCCGCTGGGGAATCCTGGTCCGCGCCGCGACCGAGGATCCGGAAATGGCCGGCGCCCTGGGCGTGAACCGCAAGTGGCTCCTCACCGGCGTGTTCTTCGTCGGCGCCCTGCTGGCCGGGCTGGGCGGCGCGTTGCAGTTGCCGCGCGAACCGGCCAACCTGCTGATGGACCTGAACATCATCGCCGAGGTCTTCGTCGTCGTCGTCATCGGCGGCATGGGCAGCCTGGGCGGCGCGTTCCTCGCCGCCGTCCTGATCGGTGAGTTGCAGGCCTTCGGCATCCTGATCTTCCCGGAGATCACCCTGGTGCTGATCTTCCTGGTCATGGCGATCGTCCTGGTGATCAGGCCCTGGGGACTGCTCGGCAAGCCGGAAACGCCGCCTCCCATGGCCCGCGCGGTCGGGCGGCCGTTCCGCCCGCTCAAACCGGGGTGGCGGATCGCCGGATACGCCGCCTTCGCGCTGCTCGGCGCTGTGCCCCTGGCCATGGGCGGCTATGCGGCGCAGGTCGCCAGCGAGGTGGTGATCTTCGCGCTGTTCGCCGCCAGCCTGCATTTCATCATGGGGATCGGCGGCATGATCTCGTTCGGGCACGCTGCCTATCTCGGCTTCGGCGCCTACGGCGCCGCGCTGCTTGTCCATTACCTGGGGGCGGACATGCTGGCCGCCCTGGTCGCGGCGCCGGTCCTGGCGGCCCTGGCGGCGGCCGTGTTCGGCTGGTTCTGCGTGCGCCTGTCCGGCGTCTATCTGGCCATGCTGACATTGGCTTTCGCGCAGATTTCCTGGTCCATCGCCTTCCAGTGGTACGATTTCACCGGCGGCGACAACGGCATCCTCGGCATTTGGCCCGCCGCTTGGGCGTCCGGGCCGCGCGTCTTCTACCTGCTGACCCTGGTCGTCGGGCTGGCCGGCGGATGGGTGCTGCGCCGCGCCGTGTTCGCGCCCTTCGGCTATGCCCTGCGCGCCTCACGCGATTCCTTCACCCGAGCCGAGGCCCTCGGTATCGACGTCAAGCGCCTGCAATGGCAGGCCTTCATCCTGGCCGGCGCGGCGGCGGGGCTGGCCGGGGGACTCTATGCCTTCCTAAAAGGCAGCGTATTTCCGACCGTGATGGCGATCCCGGTTTCCGTCGACGGGCTGGTCATGGTCCTGATCGGCGGCGTGCAGACGCTGCTCGGGCCGATCGTCGGGGCCATCGGCTTCGAATGGCTGAAAATAAGTATCGCCAGCGAGACCAATTTCTGGCGGATCATCCTCGGCGCGGTGATCATCGGCACCGTCCTGGCCTTCCCTCAGGGCATCGTCGGGTTCGCCAAGGAACGTTACGGCAGGAGGGAGAAATGAGCCTGCTGAGCGTTACCGGCCTGACCAAGTCCTTCGGCGGCGTCCAGGCGCTGCGCGGGGTCGATTTCCAGGTCGCCCCCGGCGAGGCCGTCGCCCTGATCGGCCCCAACGGCGCGGGCAAGAGCACCTGCTTCAACGCCATCGGCGGCCAGCTCGTTCCCGATGCCGGTTCCATCGAATACGAGGGAAAGAAACTCAACGGCCTGCCGCCGCACCGCATCTGGCGGCTCGGCATCGGCCGGACCTTCCAGGTTGCGGCGACCTTCGCCTCGCTGACCGTGCGCGAGAACGTCCAGATGGCCGTGGCCTCGTATCGCGGGCTGCTCGGCCGGCTGATCCGGCCCCTGCGCGCCCTTTGCCGCGACGAGGCCGACGAAGCCCTGCGCACCGTCGGCCTGCTCGACCAGGCCGACCGGGCCTGCGGCTTGCTCTCCTACGGCGATCTCAAACGCCTGGAACTGGCCCTGGCTCTGGCCAACGAACCGCGCCTTCTGCTGATGGACGAACCGACCGCGGGCGTCGCCGGCGGCGAGCGGCGTGAACTGATGGAGTTGATCGCGAGAACCATGGAAGATCGCGGCATCAGCGTCCTGTTCACCGAGCACGACATGGACGTGGTCTTCGGCCATGCGCGGCGCATCGTCGTCCTGCACCGGGGAGAGGTGGTCGCCGTCGGCGATCCCGACAGCGTGCGCCGGGACGCACATGTCCGCGAGATCTACCTGGGCTCGGCCGCCGAGGAAGAGGAAGGCGGGGAAAACGAAGGCGGGGAGGGGGCGTCATGCTGACCGTCCGTGGCCTCGATGCGTTCTATGGGCGCGCCCAGGTGCTGTTCGGCGTCGATCTCGACGTGGCCGAGGGCGAAGCCGTTGCCCTGATGGGCCGCAATGGCGCGGGCAAGAGTACGACGATGAAATGCCTCATGGGACTGGTGCCGCCGGTCGCCGGGGAGATGACTTTCGCCGGGCAGGATCTGCGCCGCCGCGACGCCTTCCGCATCTGCCGCCTAGGGGTCGGCTATGTCCCCGAGGAACGGCGCATCTTCACCGACCTGACGATCGCCGAGAACCTGGAGGTTGGGCGCCGCCCGCCGCGCCCCGGCCATGACGCCTGGACGCCGGAACGCCTGTTCGACCTGTTCCCCAACCTGGCCGAGATGAAGGACCGCCGGGCCGGGCATATCAGCGGCGGCGAGCAGCAGATGCTGACCATCGCCCGCACGCTCATGGGGAATCCCGAGATCGTCCTCCTGGATGAGCCCTCGGAAGGCCTCGCCCCCAAAATCCTCGACCAGATGGTCGCCACCATCCGCGAGTTGAAGGCCCAGGGCCTGACCCTACTGCTTTCCGAACAGAACCTCCGTTTCGCCCGGATGATCGCCGACCGCGTCGTCGTCATCGAGACCGGCCATGTCCGTTGGGTCGGAACGATGGACGCGTTCGGCAAGGATCGGGAGGCGCAAAATCGCTATCTCGCCGCCTGACCCTTGGAACCCGGCCCGCCGAGGGCCTACATTCACTGCACGCCCAGAATAATTTCCGCAAAGGAGAATTCGTTAAAATGCCCGTGATTAACCGCATCGCGGATTTTCAGAACGATATGGCCGCTTGGCGGCACGACCTGCACGCCCATCCCGAAATCGCCTTCGAGGAGGAGCGGACGGCCGACTTCGTCGCCAAGAAGCTCGCCGAGTTCGGGATCGAGGTGCATCGCGGCCTCGGCAAGACCGGCGTCGTCGGCACCCTGCGCAACGGCGAGGGCCCGGCCATCGGCCTGCGGGCGGACATGGACGCCCTGCCGATCACCGAGGCGGGGGACGTTCCCTACAAGTCGACCGTTCCCGGCAAGATGCACGCCTGCGGTCACGACGGCCACACCAGCATGCTGCTCGGCGCCGCGCGCTATCTGGCCGAGACCAAGCGGTTCAACGGCACCGTCCACTTCATCTTCCAGCCGGCCGAGGAAGGTTCCGGCGGGGCCCGCGTGATGGTCGAGGAGGGGCTGTTCGAGAAGTTCCCGGTCAAGGCGGTGTTCGGCATGCACAACTGGCCGGGCCTGCCGCTCGGCGATTTCGCCATCAAGCCGGGCCCGATGATGGCCGGATCGGACGACATGGACATCTTCATCACCGGCAAGGGCGGCCACGGGGCGCTGCCGCACCTCACCGTCGATCCGGTCGTGGTCGGCTCCGAGATCGTCGGCGCGCTGCAGACCATTGCCAGCCGGATGACCCATCCGGTCGACTCCGTTGTCGTCAGCATCACCAATTTCCATGCCGGCGAAGGCTACGGCGTGATCCCGGAGACCGCCCGCCTGGGCGGCACCGTGCGGACCTTCAAACCCGAGGTCCAGGACGCCGCCGAAGAGGCCATCCGGCGTATTTCGAGCAGCATCGCCGCGGCCCACGGCGCGACCGCCGAGGTCGATTACAAGCGGCGCTATCCGCCGACCCTCAACCACGAGGCCGAGGTCGAGATCGCCGCGAAGATCGCGGCCGAGATTTCCGGTGAGGCCCGGGTCGACCGCAACCCGATGCCGAGCATGGGCGCCGAGGATTTCTCGTTCATGCTGAACAAGGTGCCGGGCTGCTACATCTGGGCCGGGGCGGGCGAGGAAACGCCGAACCTGCACAGCGCCTTCTACGACTTCAACGACGACCTGCTGCCGATCGGCAGCACCTATCTGGCGCGGCTGGCCGAGAGCGTTCTGGAATAGGCTTTGGGATAAAGCCGGTGTTGCCGCCGGCTTTATCCCACATATCCCATCCGGCGCGGCAGGAAGAGCACGAAGTCCGGGAAGAACGTGATCACTGCCAACGCGCAGAACAATGCCAGGATGAACGGCCAGATATCCCTCACGATTGCCGAAAGCGGCTGCTTGGTGATGTTCGCCACGACGAACAGCAACAAACCGTAGGGTGGCGTCACCAGCCCAAGCATGAGGTTGACGACCACGATCACGCCGAAATGCACCAGATCGACCCCAAGCGCCGCGGCCGTTGGAATGAAGATCGGCGTGATGACCAGCAGGACCACTCCGGCTTCGACAATGCAGCCGAGAGCCAGATACAACACGTTGATCGCGATCAGAAACCCGTATTTCGACAGATGGAACTGCAAGAAGAATTCCGACAATGCCACCGGCACGTCTTCCCGCGTCACGACATAGTTGAAGGCCAGGGCGCCGGCGATCAGCACGCCGACGCTCGTGGTCGAACGCGCGGAGTTCCGCAGAGTCCGATAGAACTGTTTGAACGAGACTGACCGGTACATCACGACCGAAATCACCAGCGCGTAGAACGCGGCGACCGCCGCGGCCTCGGTCGGCGTAATGACGCCGCCGTAGATGCCGCCAAGCAGGATGACCGGCAACATCAGGGCCGGAAAGGCACGAAGGGTCACGCCGGGGATTTCCTTGATCGGCACGGCCTCGTCGGTCGGGAATCCGCGGCGGCGCGCAATCGTAAAGTTCATTACGGCCAAGACGAGCCCCATCAGCAAGCCCGGGGCCGTCCCGGCGATGAAGAGATAGCCCACCGACTGATCGGAAATGAGCGCGTAGATCACCATCGGGATCGACGGCGGGATGATCGGGCCGACGGTGGCGGTGGCGGCCGTGATCGCGGCGGCGTAGCTGGGCGTGTATTTGCCGTCCCGCGTCATCATGTTGATGATGATCCGCCCCATGCCGACCGCGTCGGCGATGGCCGATCCGGACATCCCCGAGAAGATCAGGGAGGCGACGACGTTGACGTGGCCCAGTCCGCCGCGGAACCTGCCGACCAGCGCCTGGCAGAACCGCAGCAAACGGTCCGCCAGGCTCCCGATATTCATGATGTCGGCGGCCAGAATGAACAGGGGAATGGCCAGCAGGGAATAGTTGTTGAATAGGCCCTGCAGCAGCGTTTCCGCGGCGATGGAGGCATCGTATCCCTTCAACCCCAGATACACGGTCGTTCCACAGATCATGGCGATGCCGACGGGCATGCCGAACACGGCGCTGACAACGATCAGAACCATGGAAAAGGTAAAGGGATCGATCATGACTCGTAACCTTCGCGGGTCTGCGCATGGCCGTGCGGGACGTCGTAACCTCGGCCGATGAAGGCCCGCCAGACGCTGCGCAGGGACCGCACGACAACCGCCACGGCGAACGCCAGATAGACGGAGAACACGTAATCGAAGCGGATCCGGATGAAGGCGGTCCGTTCGATTTCCATGAAGGTGACGTAGTCGTAGACCGCCGGCATCGACCAGGTAAAAACCGCCGCGGCCGTCAATCCGGTGATGCCGTCCATGACGCGTTGAACCGACGTGGGCATCATCCCGTAGACGATGTCCAGCCGTATGATGTCGTCATCGGATGCGACGAAGGCATATCCGAACAGAATACCCCAGAGCCAGACGATGGTGACGAACTCGACGGTCCAGCCCAACGGCAGATTCAAAAAATACCGGAAGACGATCTGAATCAGGAAGCTGAAGAACATACTGGCCAGCATCAGGGCCGCGAAATTTTCCGCGCGTCGTTTGAGCCATTCGAACAATTGGGTCATTGGAACCATCGCTTCAAAAAAATCGGGGCAGCGGCGAAAGGGCCGCTGCTCCGGAAAGTCTGTCTGACAGGGAAACTAAAGCGCACTGATCTTCTCAATGAGACCCTTGGGCCATTCCTTGGAGTATTTGGATTTCTTGTACTCATCCAAGACATGATCGCGGAACGCTCTCTTATCCGGCTCGTACATCTTCAAGCCTTCCTTGACGAAGAAGTCGGACAGTTCCCCTTCCTGTTTCAGCATCGCGTTGGAGGACTGTTGTTCGTAGTTCTTCGCGCAAGCCTGGACCTTGGCTTTCTGACCGGCGGTCAAGCTGCCCCACTTCGACATGGAAATGGCAAGCATATTGGTCTGCATCAGGTGGCCGGTCAGGATGATCTGATCGGTCACCTCGTAGAACTTCATCGACTTGTCGGCCGGCAGCGGATTGTCCTGGCCGTCGATCACCCCGGTCTGCAGGGATGTGTAGACCTCGGTATAGGCCATCGGCGTTGGATTCGCCCCCAGGGCCTTGCCGACGAATTGCCAACCTTCGCCGCCCGGCATCCGCAATTTGACGCCGGCCAGGTCCGCCGGGGTCATGACCTTCTTGTCGCCTCTGATATTGACGTGGCGGGTGCCGATGTAGGGTGTGGACAGAACCTTGATCTTCGCCTTGTCCTCGATCGCCTTCATGAGGTCGTCGAACACGCCGCTCGCGAACACGGCACGCATGTGCTCGTAGTCGCGGTAAAGATAGGCCGCCCCCAAAATGGAGGTCTCCGGCACCTGATTATAGAGGTCGTAATAGGCGAGGCCGCCCATATCCAGGTTGCCTCGCTGCATCGCGGTGAGCTCGGTGCCTTGCTTGAACAGCGTGGCCCCGTGGTAGGCTTTGAAATCGAATTCGTCCCCCAGACAGTTGCCGAACGCCTCGCGGAGAATCGGCGGCCGAAGGTCGGTTTCCGGGACCGTATCCGAATAGATCAGTTCGACCTTGTCCGCAGCGGAAACGGTGGATGCATATAAGGCGACAATGGCAGTCGCTGTGCCGATTATCGCGGCTTTCCCAAATGTAAAGCGCATTGGTATCTCCCCTGTTTGCTTGCTTCGGCCGGGTTGGCCCCGGACTGGCTAAACGCGAATAGGACGAGACGCTTTTCCCCCGATAGAGTACCGCGCGTGGGCGGCATCCTTACTGCCCTGAGACGCGCGGGCCGCACGCCACCTGAGCCAATCCGGCAATCGCTTATCGAAGCCGCCATCCGGTGGTAGAGGGAGCAGAGGACAACGGGCCGCT
>Ga0207799_100483_pt1 | contig 14275 bp, 9 predicted proteins | sample TtanPargueraPR_4_FD_187742 | JGI IMG/M metagenome (GOLD analysis project Ga0207799, IMG submission 187742) | Aerobic enrichment media microbial communities from Bioluminiscent Bay, La Parguera, Puerto Rico - Tt and M2 (SPAdes) | ecosystem: Environmental > Aquatic > Marine > Unclassified ...
AGCCCTCCTCCAGCGGCCGGGGGTCCTCGGCGTGGCGGGCGTTGCGGATGTTGACCTGACCGTAACGGGTGAAGGCCTGGCCGGTCCGCCCCGAGCGGGTCGGCAGCACGCAGTCGAACATGTCGATGCCGCGCGCCACCGAGCCGACGATGTCGGACGGCTTGCCGACGCCCATCAGGTAGCGCGGCCGGTCCTCGACCATGTGCGGCATGGTGAATTCCAGGACGCGGTATGTGAGATCCCAGCCCTCGCCGACCGCCAGCCCGCCGATGGCGTAGCCGTCGAAGCCGATGTCGATCAGCGCCCTGGCCGATTCGGCGCGCAGGTCCGGGTAGACGCCGCCCTGGACGATGCCGAACAACCCATAGCCGGGCCTTTCGGTGAAGGCGTCGCGGCAGCGCCGGGCCCAGCGCATGGACCGGCGCATGGAGTCCGCCGCCTCGGTCTCGGTCGCCGGGTACGGGGTGCATTCGTCGAGCACCATGGTGATGTTGGAATCCAGGCAGCGCTGGATCTCCATGCAGCGTTCCGGCGTCAGGTCGTGGTAGCTGCCGTCGACATGCGAGCGGAAGCGCACGCCGTCCTCGGTCATCTTCCGAAGCTCGGTCAGCGACATCACCTGATAGCCGCCGGAATCGGTCAGGATCGGATGCGGCCAGTTCATGAACTCGTGCAGGCCGCCCATCCGTTCCATCCGCTCGGCGCCGGGGCGCAGCATCAGGTGGTAGGTGTTGCCGAGCAGGATCTGCGCGCCGGTGCCGGCGACGTCGCCGGGCATCATCGCCTTGACCGTCGCGGCGGTGCCGACCGGCATGAAGGCCGGGGTGTCGAACGAGCCGTGCGCGGTATGGACCCGCCCGAGCCGGGCCGCGCCGTCCTGGGCGAACTTTTCGTAATGGAAGGCGGTCAACGCAGGTCCTCCCGGCAGAGCAGCGAACCGTCGCCGTAGGAATAGAAACGGTACCCGTTGCGCTTGGCGTGCTCGTAGGCCGCCCGCATCGTTTCGGTTCCGGCGAAGGCGCAGACCAGCATGAACAGGGTGGATTTGGGCAGATGGAAATTGGTCATCATCATGTCGGCCAGCTTAAACCGGTAGCCCGGCGTGATGAAGATGTCGGTCTCGGCGGCGAAGGGCTGCAGCGTGCCGTCTTCGGCGGCGGCGGATTCGAGCAGCCGCAGGCTGGTGGTGCCGACCGCGACGATCCGCCCGCCCGCCGCCTTGGCGGCGTTGACCCGGCCGGCGACGGCCTCGGTCACCTCGCCCCATTCGGCATGCATGCGGTGGTCCTCGACCCGCTCGGCCTTGACCGGCAGGAAGGTCCCGGCGCCGACGTGCAGGGTGAGGAACGCCGTCTTGATCCCGCGCGCTTCCAGCCCGGCCATCATTTCGGGGGTGAAATGCAGCCCCGCCGTCGGCGCGGCGACCGCCCCATCACGTTTCGCATAAAGCGTCTGGTAGTCGTTCCGGTCGCGTGCGTCGGCCAGCCCCCGGCGCTTGATGTAGGGCGGCAGCGGCATGCCGCCGTGCGCCTCCAGCGCCGCCATCAGATCGGGGCCGGACCGGTCGAAGCGCAGGGTGACCTCGCCGGCCTCCCCCTTGGCCGCGACCTCGGCCGCGAATCCGGGAGCGAAATCAACCGTGTCGCCCTCGCGCAGGCGTTTTCCGGGCCGGGCCAGGGCATTCCAGGTATCGAGCGAAACCTGCTTGATGAGGGTCGCCTCGATGCGCGCTTGGCCGCGTTTGCCCTCGATGCGCGCCGGGATGACGCGGGTGTCGTTGAACACCAACAGGTCGCCCGGACGCAGCAGGCCCGGCAGGTCGCGCATCGCGTGATCGCCCAGTTGCGGGCCCGCAACGGTCAGCAATTTGGCGGAATCCCGCGGGATCGCGGGGCGTTGCGCGATGAACTCAGGCGGCAGGTCGAAATCGAAATCGGCGACGTTCATGGCCGGGTTCCGGCACGCGGTCGGGGCGCGCTTCCCTGGATACGGAGGTGAAACATCGGCGGTTCATACGAGCGCTGGCCCGGTGAATCAAGAGGAAGCGGCGAGGGATCTACCCATGGGTTGTATTCAAGAAACTTGACAACCGATTTCATCTCGACAAGGATGGAGATATGGAGAAGGCTGAATCCATTGCAGCTTTGGCCGCCCTGGCCCAGGAAACCCGGATGGACATCTTCCGGTTGCTGGTCGCTTCGGGGGCGGAAGGAAAGCCCGCCGGGCAGATCGGCAAGCAGTTGGGCTTGCCCTCGGCGACGCTGTCCTTCCATCTGAATCAGCTCCGCCGGGTCGGGCTCGTTACGGCGCGGCGGCGGTCCCGGTCGATCATCTATTCGGCCGACTACCGGACGATGGACGCGCTGATGAGCTTCCTCTCCTCGGCCTGTTTCCCCGGCCAGCCGGCGCCGTGGGAAGACCCCTCGGTCTCCGTCCACGGCGACACTTGGCGGGTCAGGCCTTAAAGCTCGTTCCGCTTCCGGTTCCGCTCACGCGGCCATCGCCGGCGATCCCCTGAAGACCCGTTCCTCGGCGGCGGTCAGCACCGCCCCCAGAAATTCGGAATAGCGCAGCCCGGCGAAACCGGCCATCAGGTTCATCTTGCCGTCCCAGCACCAGCCGGGGTTCGGGTTGACCTCCAGCAGCTTGATCTCGCCATCCGCGTCGGCCCGGAAATCGAACCGCGCGTAGTCGCGGCAGCGCAGCCGCTCGAACAATCGCTCGGAATGGCTGATCAATGCCCGTGCCGCCTCGCCCGGCAGCTCGGCCTCGCGGTAGCGGATCTGCGTCCAGTAGGGCGAGTCCGGCATCCATTTGGACTCGTAGCCGAGAATCCGCGGCAGCCCGGCGTCGAGCCCGCCGTAGTCGACTTCCAGGATCGGCAGCGCCCGCAGGCCGTGATCCGGGTTGCCGATCAGCGCGACGCTGTATTCGCCGCCGGTCAGGAACTCCTGGACCAGCACCGGGCCGGTGATGCCGGTACGGCGCAACACTTCCAGATAGGCCAACAGGTCGGCGCTGCTGTGGACCACCGCGTCCTTGGTGATGCCGATGGAACTGTCGCCGAAGTTCGGCTTGAGCAGCGCCGGGAAAGTCGCCGGCAGGGTGGCCGACTGGTCGTCGGCCCGCACGTAGGTCTCCAGCGGCACCGGCACGTCGAGCTGCTGGGCGACGGCGCGGACCAGCGCCTTGTCGTAGCAGGCGCCCAGGCAGGCCGGGCCGGCGCCGGTATAGGGGATGCCGTTGGCCTCCAGGAAGGCGGGGACGTGCAGTTCCATGAAGGCGTCGTTGTTCCAGCCCTCGTCGCACAGGTTGAAGGCCAGTTCCGGCGGGTCCTTGCGCAGGTCGTGGATGAAGGTCGCGTGGTTGTCGAAATAGCGGAAGGTGAAACCCGGCAGCTCGGCCAGCCCGTCCTTGAGACGGCGGATCGTCTCGAAGTCCTCGGCATTGAACTGGCCGCCCAGCTTCACCGTGTCGGGCAGGCGCGGGTCGCCGAGCAGCACCGCCACGTCGCGCGGCTTCGCCTTGCCCGCCTTGCCCTTGCGGACTTTCCGTTGCGGCGCCGAGGCGGTGAGGAACATGCGGCGCGCCATCATGCCGAGGTCCTGGGCGCGGGACGATTCCGTTTCGACCTCGGCATGAAGCCGCACGCCGCGGAAGCCGACCTCTTCGAGCAGCGCCTGGATCTGCTGCGGCGAATAAAGTCGCTCGGCGTAGAACTGGTCGGCGATCACCCCGCGCTCGGCATGGACGACCACCTCGCGCGAAATCAGCCGCGCGCCGTCGGACGACAGCGACCGTTCGCGGCAGACGAACTGGTTGGCGTCGATCCATTCCCAGGACCGCGCCTCAAAGTTCTCGCGCAGCCAGTCGCCCTGGGTCAGGTCGAGGGCCAGCGTGCCGCTCGGCCGCAGGATCTTACCGATGGTCCGCAGCACCTTGGCGTCGTCCTCCGGCGCGGCGAAATAGCCGAACGAGTTGCCCATGACGCAGACGCAATCCTGGCTCGCCTCGGGCAGCCGCAACGACCGCGCGTCCCCTTCGCGGAAGGCCGCGCTCAGCCCCCGGTCCTGGGCCCTGCGGCGGGCCAAACGGACCAGGTAGCGCGAGCGGTCGACGCCCGTCACGCGGCCGAAGCCGCGCCGGGCCAGTTCCAGTACATGGCGGCCCTGGCCGCAGCACAGGTCGAGCACGTCGTCCTGCGGCGCGATGCCGGTGGCGCCGATCAGCAGGTCGATGTCGTGGCGCGTGTTGCCGTCGTTCTCGACGACGTCGCCGTCGGTCTTCAGGTAGAGGGCGTTGAAGATTTCACGCCACCACTCCTCGGGCAGGTGGCTCTCCAGGTCGGCGATCGGGCCCTGGCAGGCGCGCGCAGGCGCGCCCGGCCGGCGGACCGGCGTGTTCCGCTTCTTCATATTCGATCTCTTTTTCACTTGGCCGCCGTAAGGGCCCTTCGGGCCCCGTGCCGCACCGCATTCCAATCCATGGCGACCCTTTCGCGGATCCCCGTTCGGTACGCGGTTTCGCTTTCCGTACGGCGGCTGAAGAAACAACCGAAGCGCCACCTCGGGCGCCGCGGCCGCCTCGTCGTGAAAGCGATCCTTGGGAATGCCTTATTGGGCGCATTCGAGCCGCTGTCAATGCGGATCGAAGCGGGAAAGATGAATAATTTCGGACAGGCCCGTTACACCAAGGCCGAGGCTTCCGCCCCGGCCCGGTGAGAAGGCCTTATAAGGCTGGAAAAGGCCTAGTTCTTCTTCGCCGCCTTTTTGGGTTTCGCCGACTTTTTGGCCGACTTCTTCGCCGCCTTGGCTTCCGCCCCGGCCTTCGGCTTGTCGGGGGCTTCCGTCTGCACCCCCCACATCGCATAGGCGCGGTTGCGGATGACGTCGTTCATGCTCGGCGGCGGCGTCTCGATCTTGGGTTTTCCCGGCATTTAATAACTCCAAGAAGAACAACTTTCCGATGGTTTAAATTCTACGCAACCGGCCGGTCTTCGCAAAATGAAATTTGGTCCTTTCGGGCAATCCCGCGCACGAAAAAAGGGGGCGGCGAACCGCCCCCTCCGACAAAGGGCTTTTCCGGGAGAATCCGGTCAGGCCGCCATCGCCTTGAGATCCTCCTCGACCGTGCCGATCGGCATGACGTTGAAGGTATCGACCAGGACCTTGAGCACGGCCGGAGAGACGAAGGCCGGCAGCTTCGGCCCGATGCGGATGTTCTTGACGCCGAGGTGAAGCAACGCCAGCAGCACGCAGACCGCCTTCTGCTCGTACCAGGACAGCACCAGGTTGAGCGGCAGGCCGTTCACGTCGGTGCCGAAGGCGTCGGCCAGCGCCTGGGCGACGCGGATGGCCGAGAACGAGTCGTTGCACTGCCCCATGTCGAGCAGGCGGGGCAGGCCGCCGATCTCGCCCAGTTCCGAATCGGTCACTCGGAACTTGCCGCAACCCAGCGTCAGCACCACCCAGTCCTCGGGCATGGTCTCGGCCAGGTCGGTGTAGTAGTTGCGGCCGGCCTCGGCGCCGTCGCAGCCGCCGATCAGCACGAAGCGCTTGATCGCGCCCGCCTTAACCGCGTCGATCACCGTGTCGGCCACGCCGAGCACCGCGTTGTGGCCGAAGCCGACGTGATGGAACTTCTCGGGCGAGGCATCGATGAACCCGTCCGCCGCGAGCGCCGCGTCGATGACCGCCGAGAAGTCGCGGTTCTCGATGTGGACCACGCCCGGCCAGGCGACCAGCCCGCAGGTGAAGATGCGCCCCTTATAGGTCTCGCGCGGCTTCTGCATGCAGTTGGTGGTCATCAGGATGGCGCCGGGGAATTTATCGAACTCGGCGGCCTGCTTCATCCAGGCGCCGCCGTAATGGCCGACAAGGTGCGGGTACTTCTTCAGTTCCGGATAGCCGTGGGCCGGCAGCATCTCGCCGTGGGTGTAGATGTTGATGCCCTTGCCCTCGGTCTGCTTGAGCAGCTCCTCCAGGTCCTTAAGGTCGTGCCCGGAGACCAGGATGGCCTTGCCGGGGACATGGCCCATCAGGACCTTGGTCGGCACCGGGTTTCCGTAGGCGCCGGTGTTCGCCGCGTCGAGCAGCGCCAGTACGCCGACCGAGACCTCGCCGCATTTCAGGTTCATCGCGAGCAATTCGTCGAGCGTCGGATCGGGCTTGGCCAGGTAGTCGAGCGCCTCGTGGAAGAAGGCGTAGATCGCCGGGTCTTCCTGACCGAGGATGGCGGCGTGGGTGGCATAGGCCGCCGCGCCCTTGACGCCGTAGGTCAGCAGTTCCTGCAGCCCTGCGATATCCTCGCCCAGGGCGGCGACCCGCCCGAGAATACCCACGGCATTGCCCTGGCCGACCAGGCCCGCCGTATCGGCGGCCGGGGACCAGGTCGACGGCCCGTTCAGGGTCACGATGGCCTTTCCGGATTTCAGACAGGCCGCCTCGTACAGCCCGCGCGCCCGGTTGCGCATCTCGGCGGCCTTGTGCAGCATCCCGGTCATGCGCTCGGCGTCGAAGTTCACGTTGGTCACCGTGGTGAACAGGGCCTCGGCCACGAAACGATCGATCTCGGGATCCTGCAGGCCGGCCTGCGCGGCGCGATGGGCATATTGCGAGATGCCCTTGGCGGCGTGGACCAGCAGATCCTGCAGGGCCGCGACCTCGTCGGTTTTTCCGCAGATGCCGAGATCCGTGCATCCGGTGCCATGGGCCGTCTGTTCACACTGATAGCAAAACATCCAATCGGTTCCTTCTTTTTGCGGTTCTCTGCCGGTGACGGCCTGGGGCCGCGTTGCGACTCGACATGACGGCATTTCACCGCGAACCGGAGCGTTTTTCCTTGATCCCCGATTGGATGTTCGTGCTACTATCGATGTATGGGTGGGAATGTCGCTCGGCCTTCTGGGGCCGGGCGTTTTTTATGCCGGAACGGTATGCGGACCGCTACGCTGCCGCGCCGGACGGCAGGGTGAAGATGAAGGACGCCCCCTCGCCGAGGGTGCTTTCGATCCAGATATGGCCGCCGTGCGCCTCGACCAGCCGCTTGACGATGGCCAGCCCCAGGCCGGTGCTCGACTCGCCGCCGGTGGTCCGGCTGCTGCCCCGCTGGAAAGCGCCGAACAGTTTCGGCACTTCGTCCTCGGCGATCCCCGGCCCTTCGTCGATCACCAGCACCTTGACGCCGTCGCGGTAGGGTTCCGCCCGCAGGATCACCTCCGAACCCGGCTCGGAGAACTTGAAGGCGTTGCTCAGCAGGTTGTCGAAGACTTCCCCCATCCGGTGGACGTCCATGGAAACGGCGGGCAATCCCTCGGGGACCTCCAGCCGGAGATGGATGCCCTTCGCCTGGGCGAGGATTTCCTGCGTCCCGCGCACTTCCTCCAGGTAGCCGGAAAACGGCACCGGGCTCCGGTCCAGTTCCAGCTTTCCGGATTCGATCACGCTCACGTCGAGCAGATCGTTGATCAGCGCCAGCATCCGCTCGCAGGCCTGATCGATATTGCCCAGGATACCGCGCTGGCGGTCCGACACCTTTCCGGCGACCCCCTCGCCGAGGAGATCGGCGTATCCCTTGATCACGGTGAGCGGGCTGCGCAGGTCGTGGGCCGCGATACCGATGAACCGGCTCTTCAGTTCGTTGAGTTCGAGCAGTTCCTGATAGAGCCGGCTTTTTTCAACGATCGTCGACAATTGCCCGGCGATCCCAAGGAACAGCTCGACATGCGCATCCTTGTAGGCGTTCTTCTCGAAGGATGAAAAGAACATGAAGCCGACCGGCTTGCCCAGGGCGACAAGGGGGCAGGTCAGGCTGGCGCGGACCCCTTCGGCGACGATCAGACGGGTCGATTCGGAATTCGGATGTTCGGCGAGATAGGCCTCGAGATCGTTCAAAATCCGCGGCCGGCCCGTGTTGACGACCCGCTCCAGGCTGCTGCCCCTCAGCGGCGCGCTGTAACCGGCGCCGAGCTGCGTGTTGGCACGCTGCGGCCGGAACCAGCGGGCCCGCGCGATCACCTCGCCCTGATCGTTCTCCTCGAGCAACGAAAAGCCGATCCGGTCGAACGGCAGCAAGGGATCGAACGCGTCGTAGACATGGTTGAGCACGTCGTCGAGCAGGAGGCCCGAATTGATTTTCTCGGTCACCAGGGTCAGGGCCTGCAGTTCGCGGAACCGGCTCTCCAGAGTCTGGCCCAGCTCGGTCAACGCCTTTCCAAGCAGCCCGACCTCGTCCTCCGGCCCGGCCGGGACGTGAACGTGAAAGACCCCCTGCCGCATCTGCAGCATGGCGTCGTGGATCTGTCTGATTCTCGTGTCAGGCATGGGGCGCATCGTCCAAACGGCCGCTCTGTTATCCGATCAGGATGCAGGAGTTCCGGTTACGGAACAATTAAAAACCGGCCCCGATCACGGCCTGACGAAACGGGCGGTCAGTTCGACATGCGCCGACCAGGGGAACTGATCGACCGGGTTTACATCCGCCAACGCGTAGCCGCCATCCACCAGAATACGGGCGTCGCGCGCGAAGGTCGCCGGGTTGCAGGAGACCGCGGCGACGACCGGCGGCCCCGCCTCGGCCAGGGTCTCGGCCTGGGCCTTCGCCCCGGCCCGCGGCGGATCGAAAACCACGGCGGCGAAGGGTTTCAGTTCGTCCGCCGCCAATGGGCGCCGGAACAGATCCCGCGTTTCCGTCTCCACCTGGCCGGTGCGCCGCAGCGTGTCGATGAGCCGGCCGTCGCCGTCGGCCCCGTAGACCCGGCCGTTCCCGGTCAGCCTCAAGGCAAAGGTTCCGACCCCGCAGAACAGGTCGGCCACCGGCGCGGCGCCGCCCACCGCCGCGACCACGCGTTCGGCCAGGGCCGCTTCGCCCTCCCGGCTCGGCTGCAGGAAAATTCCGGGCGGCGGCGACAGGTCGAAATCGCCGATCCGCAGACGGGACGGGCGATATTCGGCCACCGGAACGGCGATGCCGCCATGCCGCCAGCTCAGGCGGGAGAGATCTTGGACGCGTCCGAAAGCGGTCAGCCGCTCCAGCATTTTCAGATCCGGCGCCGCGGGCAGGTCGATCAGGGCGTCGACGCCGCTGTCGAGCCGGGTCAGCCAGATATCCCCGGACGCGCCCGGCAGGCCAGCCGAGGCCAGCAGGTCGCGGAACGGCCCGGCCAGCCGGGACAGGGCCGGATCCAGCAGCGGACATTCCCACTGATCGACGATCCGGGCATCGCCGCGCGCGTTGAAGCCGACGACGGCGCCCCGTGCCGTGACCCGGTAGGCCAGGACGGCCCGGCGGCGGGTGCCCGGCGGGACGGACAACGTCGGCGCGACGGGAACCTCGCCCAAACCGCGCTGCGACAGCGCCGTACGGACCCGCTCGCGTTTCCAGTTCGCCAGGGAATCGGAAGCCATGTGTTGCAGGGAACAGCCGCCGCAGTCGCCGAAATGGCGGCAAACCGGCGGCACGCGGCCGGGAGCGGCCTCCAGGATTTCGAGCGGCCGGGCATGCAGGCCGTCACCGGTCTTGCGCGTCACCTCGACCCGCACCCGCTCGCCCGGCAGGGTCAGGGGGACGAAAACCTGGCCTCCGTCATGCGGGGCGACGCCGTCGCCCTGCGCGCCCACGGACTGGACGGCAACCTCGAGGATTTGCGGCGCGGCCTTGGCCGCGCGCCGGCGGGGACGTCGGGATGTCATGGCGCTTCCGTGCGGATCGAACTGCTCGCGCGCAGTCTACCGCCGGTGTCCGACGGAAGGGAAGCCGCGGCCTTCGCCGGTCAGAACCCCGCCCAGAAGATCAGCACCAGAACCTGCGGCGCGAGGATACGCAGACACATCACCAGCGGATAGACCGTCGCGTAGGCCAGGGCCGGCGCCTCGGACGTCGAAATCTGGTTGGCGAAGGCCAGGGCCGGCGGATCGGTCATGCTGCCGGCCAGCAGGCCGCAGATGGTCAGGTAGTTGGTCTTCATCACCAGCCGGGCGAAGAAACCGACGGTCAGCAGCGGGATCAGCGTGATCAGCGAGGCGTACAGCATCCAAGTCAGGCCGTCGCCGTTGATTAGCGTATCGAAGAACCGATCCCCCGATTTCAGCCCGACCACCGCGAGGAACAGGACGATACCGAATTCCCGCAGCGCGTGGTTGGCGACCGGCGGCATGAACCACACCGTGCCGCCGATATGGCCGATCCGCGACAGCACGATGGCGACGATCAGCGGCCCGCCGGCAAGGCCCAGCTTCAGGGCTGCGGGCATGCCCGGCACGTAGAGCGGCAGGCTGCCCAGCAACACGCCGAGCGCGATGCCGATGAACATCGGCATCAGCTGCACCTGCTGCAGCCGGTTCGCCGAATTGCCGACCCGGCCGGCGAAGGCCTTGATGTCTTCCGGCCGCCCGATGGCCGTCAGGATGTCGCCGAACTGGAACTTCAGGGAGGCCGAGGGCGACAGTTCCACGCCGGCGCGGTTCACCCGCGAGATGACCACATGGTAGGCGTCGGCCGCGTTCATCTCGGCCAATGTCTTGCCCAGCACGTTCGAATTGGTGACGACCAGCCGTTCCCAGCGGACGTTGGCCGAACGCGGATCGTCGTCCAGTTCGGACGCCCCGCTCTTGATCGGCTCGCCCAAGATCATCTGCATTTCCTTGAGGCGTGGCCGCGCCCCGACGAGACGCAGGACATCGCCGACCGCGATGGTCGTCTCGCTGGTCGGCACCTCGACGACGCCCTCGCGCATGAGGCGCGACACCACGACGCTCAACCGCTTGATCCCGGGCAGCGCGGAGACGCGCACCCCGTCGAGGTTGCTGTTGCGCACCGCGACGTCCATGACCTCCAGCCCCTCGACCTCGGTGCGGCGCTCCTTCTCGAAGGCGGTGACCTCGTCATCGACCCGGATGAACAGGAGCATGCGGATCAGCCCCATGGTCAGCAGGATGCCCGCGATGCCGAACGGATAGGCCACCGCGTAGCCCAATCCCGGCAACGTCACGTCGGACGCCGGCGCGCCCACGGTGCGCAGCATCTCCTGTCCGGCGGCCAACGACGGCGTGTTGGTAACGCCGCCCGAGAACAGGCCGAGCACCACCGGCAGCGGGATATCCGTCAGCATGTAGATCCCCGCCGCGACGCAGACGCCGATGATGACCAGTGCCGCCGCCATCGCGTTCAGCTTCGGCCCGGCCTTCTTGAACGCCGCGAAGAAGCCGGGGCCGACCTGGATGCCGATGGTGTAGACGAAGAGGATAAGGCCGAATTCCTGGATGAAATGCATCGCCGCCGGCGCGACCGGGCCGCTGAAATGCCCGACCAGAATGCCCGAGAAGAGGACGCCGCCGATGCCCAGGGACACGCCCTTGTAACGGACATTGCCGATGGCGATTCCGAGGGCCGCGACGATGCTGAGGAGGAAGGTCGCCTGGGCGATTTCGTTCAAACCGCCAAAGAGATCGGGAAAGTTCATATTACCGCGCAGTTCCCGTTTGTTTTTACCCGTGGCCGAAAGTCACAGGACGTGAAGCCTTATTGGTTTGGCGTGAATCAAAATGCATAACCGTACGGAACACAAGATATTTCTAGGGAACCGGGAAGCTCCCGGCACGACGAACCCCGGCCCGTGAACTTCCGGACCGGGGTTTCGCATTCCGCTAAACCGGGGAAAGTCAGTCGGCGGCTTCCGGCTCGGCGCTCGCCGACTCCTCGTGATGGGCCTTCTCGCGCGAAGCGACCATGGTGTAGACCGCCGGGATGACGAACAGGGTGAAGAAGGTCCCGACCAGCAAGCCGCCGACGATCACCCAGCCGATGGCCTGGCGGCTTTCGGCGCCGGCGCCCGTGGCATAGGCCAACGGCACCGAACCGAGCACCATGGCGCCCGTCGTCATCAGGATCGGGCGAAGCCGCAGCACGGCGGCATCGATGGCCGCGGTGAACACGTCGTCGCCCTGTTCGCGCATCTGATTGGCGAACTCGACCAGCAGAATGCCATGCTTGGTGATCAGGCCGATGAGCGTCACGATGCCGACCTGGCTGTAGATGTTCAGCGTGAACCCGTGCAGGTACAGGGCCAGCAGGGCGCCGGTCAGCGACAGCGGCACGGTCAGCATGATGATGAACGGGTCGATGAAACTTTCGAACTGCGCCGCCAGCAGCAGGAAGATGAACGCCAGCGCCAGGCCGAAGACCAACGTCATGTTGGTGTTCGAATCCCGGAACTCGCGGGATTCCCCGGCGTAATCGGTCAGCACCGTGTCGGGCAGGACCTGCCCGGCCGTATCCTGGAAGAACTGGAGCGCCTGGCCGAGCGTGTAGCCGGGCGCCAGGTTGGCGTCGATGGTCGCCGAGCGCAGCTGGTCGAAATGGTTGAGCGCCTTCGGCGTCACCGACTCCTCCAACGACACCATGTTGGAGATCGACACCATCTGGCCGTTCGCCGCCCGGATGAAGACGTTCTTGATATCGTCCGGATTGCGGCGGTCGACATCGGCCAGCTTGACGATCACGTCGTACTGTTCGCCGTCCCGCTTGAACCGGGTCACATCGCGCCCGCCGAGGAAGGTCTGCAGGGTCTCGCCGACGGTCCGCACGGCGATCCCCATGTCGGCCACCTTGTCGCGGTCGACCGACACCTCGAGTTGCGGCTTGTTGAGCTTGAGGTCGGTATCGACGTTCAGCAGGTTGGGGTTCTTGCGGATCTCGGCCAGGAATTTCTGCACGATCTCCTCGAGTTCGCGGTAGGAATGGGTGCTGCGGATCACGAACTGGACCGGCTTCTTGCCGAACTGCTGGCCGAGCGACGGCGGGTTCAGCGGGAAGGCCAGTACGCCGGGGATGCCCAGCATGCGCGGGAACAACTCGCGGACGATCTGCATCTGCGACCGGTCGCGATCCTTCCAATCGGCGAGATCAAGAATGGCGATCCCCTGGGTCACCTCGGGATAACCGGCCACGGCGAACTGCTTCTCGCGCTCGGGAACCTGGGCAAGCACCCCTTCCATCTGTTTCAGATAACGGTCGGTGTAGTCGATGGTCGCCCCCTCGGGCGCGATGCCGATGGTCATGATCGCGCCCCGGTCCTCGATCGGCGCCAGCTCGGAATTCACATGCATGAAGATCCAATACCCGCACCCGGCCACGCCGACACCCACCAGGAGAACCAGGAAGCGGACCTTCAACGCCCAGGTCAGCAGGATCCGGTAGCCGTCGACCAGCCCGGTCAATCCGCGCTCGAAGAAATTGTAGAGGAAATTGTGCCGTTTCTGATGGCGCAGCAGCTTCGAACACATCATCGGCGACAGGGTCAGCGCCACGAAGCCCGACACCAGGACCGCGCCGGCCACCGTCCAGGCGAACTCGGTGAACAGCCGCCCGGTGGTGCCGGACATGAACCCGATGGGCGCGTAGACCGAGGCCAGGGTCAAGGTCATGGCAACGATGGCGAAACCGATCTCCTTGCTGCCCAGCAGAGCCGCCTTCATCCGCGGCATGCCGGATTCGACATGCCGGTGGATGTTCTCCAGCACCACGATGGCATCGTCCACCACCAGGCCGACGGCCAGCACGAGGCCGAGCAGGGTCAGCGTATTGATGCTGAACCCGACCGCCAGCATGATGCCGAACGTCCCGATCAGCGCCACCGGGATGGTCACGACCGGAATCAGGATGGCCCGGAACGAACGCAGGAACAGGAAGATGATGAGGACGACCAGGATGATCGCCTCGCCGATGGCGTGAAACACGTTGTTGACGGATTCGTCGATGAACACCGACGAATCGTAGGCCACTTCCAGATTCATTCCCTCGGGGAGCCGACCGGCGATCTCCTCGACCTTGCGCTGGGTCCATTCGGACACCTCCAGCGGATTGGCGGTGGCCTGCTTGACCACGCCGAGCGCCACCAGGTTGCGCCCCTGGAAGCGGGTGATGATCCGCTCGGTCTCGACCCCCAGTTCGGCGTGCCCGACATCGGACAGACGGACGAGGTAACCGCCGGTCGACCGGATGATCAGGTCGTTGAACTGCTCGGGCGTCTGCATGTCGGTCATCGAGCGGACGGTGAACTCGCGCTGCGAGCTTTCGATCCGCCCGGCCGGCACCTCGACGTTCTGGCTGCGCAGGGCGGACTCCACGTCCTGGACCGTCAGGTTGTAGGACGCCAGCCGCAGCGGGTCGATCCAGACGCGCATGGCGTACCGTCGCTCGCCGAGGATCATCGCCTGGGCGACGCCGGGCAGGGTCTGGATCTGGTCCTTGATATAGCGGTCGGCGTAATCGGTCAGTT
>Ga0207799_100484_pt1 | contig 14271 bp, 19 predicted proteins | sample TtanPargueraPR_4_FD_187742 | JGI IMG/M metagenome (GOLD analysis project Ga0207799, IMG submission 187742) | Aerobic enrichment media microbial communities from Bioluminiscent Bay, La Parguera, Puerto Rico - Tt and M2 (SPAdes) | ecosystem: Environmental > Aquatic > Marine > Unclassified ...
TACTTCACGGTCATTTTCTAGATTTCCTTCGACCAGCCGGACCATCCCCCGCCGGGGGCATAAGCCCACGGGTTCTGTCCAAAATTGAAGGTTTCAACGGAGACGGCCCGATTCGGCTCATAAGGGTTGCAAGCCCTTCGGATGAACGGGACGAGAGGCCCATGGGCGGCCAAACTTCGGGTAAAGACGGCAACTCCGTTCTTTCGGAGTTCGAGGGTTTCAGCCGTTAGGTCGAACAGGAAACCATAGGTCCCGTCGAAGTAGCTGCCATAGCTGATCCAACCATTGCCGTCGTTCACGAACCCGCCGATGTAGTTGGCGGTGGTGTAACCGGTGGCGTAAGCCACGATCGTTCCATCGGTTTCGCACACACCGAACTGCGTCGTGTCGGCAAGATTCCCCAGGACATCACGATGGACCTCGAAATGCCTCTGCCCGGATGAACAGGCGATTGTTCCCAGAGCCGAGGCGGCCATGCCGAGCGATTGGGTGTAGGTCAAGCTGCCGTTAGAAAGGGTTGGCGTGTCCGTATAGTCCGGCGTGTGAAGATCGGCGGATAGGACGGCGTAGAGTACATCGCCACCAACCATAAGAGGCGGCTGGACAAGAGGCCGGATCATTCGTCGGTGCCCTTGTCGATGGTCAGGCGGATTTCTATCCGATGGAGGCGGCCGTCCACCGCAAGCGTGTCGGCGTCGTTGCCCGCAGCCCGACTGATTTGGAAGATTTGCTCCTCGGCTGATCCGGCTCCAGCAATCTCCACCGGGCCGGACCAGTCGGTGAGATACAGCGTGTCAGCCGTGCCGCCGGTGTCTGAAACAGAGACGGAATCTCCGAATGCTGAATCCAGAAGTTCGCCGTCGCCAAGCGATACGCCACACAAAGACCAGACCACCCCGAAATCCGTGCTGGCCGTCGGATGGCTCCAGACAACCCGGTATTCGATGGTTCCGCCGTCCCAGGACTTGGGGAGGAACAGTCCGAATTGCCCGGCGGTGTCCGCCGAAGCGTCAAAGGCCCGATAGCGGAGGTTCACGAGGTTGGTCGCCGTTTCCAGCGTGGCGATGTCGGCGCAGGGATTGGTTCCCCGAGGCTTGATGTAGTCGGCCGGGATGAACAGTGTGTGTTTCCCGAGGCGCAACGTCGCCGCGTCCTTGATCATGTCGGAGACATTCTGGAAAAGGCTTCCATGAGCATCGGGGTCGGCATCGTGCGTTGCGACTTCGTCTTGCACGAATTCTCGGGTCGCCAGCACGATGGCCGGGTCCACTTTCAGCGTGACCGCCTCGACGTTGCCGTGCTGCAAGATCAGGCGGCAATAAAGGTCTTTGCCGATACCGGATTCGAGCGCGGGCTTGACGCTTTCCGGGTACTTGGCGATGGCGATCAGATCGCCGTCCGCGTCGAAGATACCCGCCTCGCGTACGGTCCATCCGCCCTCGGTCGAGGGGATGACGGCCTCGACGGTCAGCCACGTCGGATTGTCTGTATCCGTTTTGATGGCGTTGATCGACGCGCGGTAAACTTCGTTCTTGAGGGCGGTTTGATCCTCGGTCGGATTGTAGGCCGTGCCGGCGCCGTCGCCGACCGCGAAGTGGGTGAGGGTGACGGCTGTTCCCAAGGCAAGCGCGTTGGTCAGCTTGGCGTTACCAACGTCGGTAACGAGGGTGTAGTACTCGGCGCTCATGCGGCCTCCTTCGGATAGACGGTGCCGACCTCCGCGCCGTAGGACGCGGCGGCCATGAAGGGCACGGGGGATTGCGTGACGATCTCTTCCAGCGACCAGGGATAGACGGCGACGTCCTCGCCGATCAGGGAAGCGGCGGCGGTCAGCGGCACGCGGCTTGTTTGCGTCAACACGACGCGCAGGTCGGTCAGGTGGGAGCGGACGTTCTTTGTGCTCAACGTGACGGCCAGGGCTTCCGCCTGGAGTTCGGGCGTTACCGAATCTTCGGTCGAGACTTCCACGGCAAAGGTGTAAGGGGCGCCCTCGGGCGAGGCTTCCCACCACTCGGTGATATCGGCGTCGACGCCGAGGGCTTTGAGCGCGGCGGCAAGCGCCTTGCGCGTGCCCTTGTAGCGATGCACCGTGAACGACGCGGCGATGACCGCGCGCTTCTTTTCCTCGGTCCAGGACGAATCCCAGACGTCCACGGAAAACGCCCAGGCGAGCCAGGGCAGGAACGGCGCCGGACAGGTCCAAGGGTTCCACAGGGTGGCAATCTTGTTCTCGATGGCTTCCAGCCGTTCCGCGTCCACCTCGGCAAGGACGTTCTGCAAATCGGTCGCCGAGGGCGGCAATAACGTCGTAGCCATCACGCGTCCTCCCCGGCAACCGCAACCGTGATGTCGGTGCAGTTCGCGAATTCCTGTGCTCCGCCGGCGACTTCCTCGGTCGGGCTGGCCAGGGTGACGCGTTTCACGCCCTCGACGCGCAGGGCCTTGTGGAGACCGTCGATCGTCACCGGGACGCCGAGCAAGCGCTGTGCGGCCGTGAATTCGGCAATCGAGGTTTGCGAGGCAGCGAGCAACACCTCTTGGTCGGGGCCGTCGAACAGGTCGAGGGTGGCCTCGACCGCATAGTCCACCTTGGTGCCGGGTTGCACCGTTACCGCGTCGGTCAGCGGGCGCACGCCGTCATCGTCGGAGCCGGGCATGGCCGCCAGCACCAGGGCGCAGAGTTCGTCGTCGGCGATGCCGTCGCCGTCGGCGGCCAGGATCGTGACCACCACTTCGCCAGGGGTCGGAGAGTCCACCGAAACGTCGGCGACGCGGGCCGAGGCGGATTTTGCATGATAGATGTACGCGCCTTCCGGCCCGGCCGTGGACAGCGCCTCGAACGCCATTTGCGTGCGCTCTTTCAGGGAGGCGTCGGTTTCGTAAGTCGGGTCGACCGGCGGAATTGCCGTGTCGTCGCCGGGGTCGAGCACCAGGCGCTCGGTATCGAAGTTCGCGGCCAGATTATCCAGGTTGGTGCCGGTCGAGGTCGCCAGCATCACGGCGCGGCATCCCTCGTTGAACTTCTGGAGAATCAGCAGTTCGCGGTAGCTCTGTTCTTCCAGGGCCACCACCAGGACATCGCTTTCGCTGGTGGCATCCCAATCCGGCAACAGGCCCTTTTCGGTCAGGAGTTCGCGCGCCTTCGCCTTACGGGCGGCAAGGATTTCCTCGAAGTCCAATTCCTCCACGATGTCGGGAAGCGGGAGCTTGGAAAGATCGACGGCGGTGAACGACATCGCCTATCCCCCGATCTTGGTATCGGCGGTGATGGTCAACTCGCTGTCGTTGACCGCGCAGGTGGTCGAGAGGATCGTCTCGCCCGTCAGTTCGACGGTGACGCGGGCGGACTTGAGGGTGACACGCGGCTCCCAACGGGTGATGCCGTCGGCCATGGCCGCGATCATCTGCATGATGCCGACCGGCGAGCCGGGGGCGTCGACCAAGCCGAAGACATGCGAGCCGAATTCGCGGCGCATCACACGGCTACCGACCGGCGTGGTGATGATGGTCGAAATGGACTGCCGGATGTCGGCCAGTTCGTCCAAGGTGCTGCCCGAAAGGGCGTCTATACCTGACATGGGCGCCCCTAATGCGAATGGTGGTTGGAGTTGGAACCGTCGGCCAGGATGTCGCCCGAGGCATGAATGCCGCCGGTGACTTCCACGGTGCCGGTAATCTCGAAGTCGCCGACCAAGCGGAAGCTACCGGTCATCGTGGCCGCGCCGGCGCCGCCTTGCGTGGTGACGAGTTCCAGGGAGGCCCCGGCAATCCGCGCGGAAGCGGCGGCCTCGATGGAGACGTTGCCGTCCGCCGTGGCGGTGATATCCGTTCCGGCGTGCGCCGAGACGTTCCCGCCCGCGTCGGCGGTGATGTTTCCCCCGGCCGTGACCGCAAGGTCGCCCGGCGTTTCGGCGGTCAGCAGCTTCGCGCCACTGTCGTAGGAAACCACCGTGCCGTCGTCGAATTGCACGATGTCCAGGTCGCCGCGCGTCGAGGGCGAGGGGAGGGCGTCGGTGTAGAGGATTTGAACGATGACCGCGTTTGCCGGGTCGCCGGACGGGCAACCGGCGAGGACTTGGGTTCCAACACGAAGGGGACGCCAGCGGCGGAAGTTGGCGCCGATCTCGGCGGAATAGGGCAACCAGCCGGTTGTCCGCCCGGCGATGTCCAGCTTTACGCGGGCGTGGCTATGGTCAACCTCGGCAATCGTGCCGAGGCAGAGGAGGTTTTCGAGACGGCGGGCGAGGTCGGATTCGGTCTGGCTCATGCGCCCATGTTGGGCACAGGCGCGGGGGCGGTTAAACGGGAGGTGGGTTGCTAAAGGGCTTTGCTAACCCAAAAGGTATTTCAAGATGATTTATGCCTGCCTGGATAGGCAACAGCGCCTAGTGAGAGGTACACATGGGAAAATTTCGCTTAAATGATAACCTCTTCGATAATTTTAGTGCTTTGAATAAGATTTTTTTGAGCGTTAGTAAAATATCTTAAATTTCTTGGCATTTTTGCGTATAATTTATAATGAAATAATTTGGTAAATTAAAATGAGAAATTCAATTTCTACTGTAAAAAACCCGTTAACTGTTATTTCTGTGTTCGCTGGGTTGGCGGAAATTGCTGGAACTTTAGTATTGCCGTTTGTATCTGAAAATAATCAAGTAGTATATATTTGGTTTTTGATGTTATTTCCGGCGTTGCTTGTTGTTTTGTTTTTTTTAACACTCAATTTCAATCCAAAAGTTTTATATGCTCCGTCGGATTTCTCCGATGAGAAGAATTATATGGATCTCTTTCGGCCTACATCGACTTCGGAAAAATTTCGGAAGTTGGAAGTTGAGATGTCTGAGCAGGAGGAAGAGATCCCAGCTAAGCCAGAGGCAGGAGAAAGCCAGACAACACTAACAAAACAAGCGGCCCTTTCGGCAAAAGAGCGGATGCTGTCGTACATGCAGCGGGACGCTCGAAGCCGTTATATACTTGCGGAAGAGTTGGTCATTGATCGGCTAGCAAGTGAATTCCATGCATTTCCTCGGCGCGACATAGCCTTCCGCCATCGTCACGGAAGTGAGATTTTTGACGCCGTCTTTGAAGATAAAAACGGATTGATTTTAGTTGAGATGAAGTTTTTTAGTGAAAAAGGGTATCCTCAGCGAATGCGGACGACGTTTGACAAGCTACAGGACGCCTACAATTCTATGCCTGAAGGGGTTAGAGAGAATTCCCGATTTTTGCTCGCAATCGCATATGAGATGCCAGAAAAAATGGCCAATCGCATTAGGCATGAGCTAGAGGGGATGCGCTCTGATTTCAGCGTGCCAATTGAAATCCGCACGTACGATATAAACGAACTTATTGAGCACGCGTAGCTACTAGCGACGAATAAAGCGTCCGACTAAGAAGGAAACCGCCGGACGCTCCTGTAGGATTGATACAGAGTAAATAAGGTGGGGGATGTCATGGCGGAACGTGGAGAGCCAAGGGATATTGGGTTAGACAGACTGCAGCTCAATCTTGAAAATCCTCGACATGAGGAGGTCGAGGGGCGAGACGAGGCGATGATCGAGTTGCTTTCGTCTGAGCAGGTGCTAGAGCTGGCTCGCGACATTGTCGAGCTTGGCGGCATCAATCCGATGGAGCGGATGGGCGTCTTTCCGCTCAATGGTACCGGAGGGGACGAAGAGCCGTTTTATGCTACGGCGGAAGGAAATAGGCGGCTTTGTGCCTTGCTACTCCTCGACGATCCGGATGCAGTTCCTGCCGATATGCCGAATAGAGCCCGCTACGTAAGATCATTTACGCGATTAGCCCAACAACTTGATCCAATTGATGCCATCCCGTGCATCGTCTTTGAAACAATGGATTCGGCTCGACCTTGGCTGGAACGCCTCCATAATGGTGCTCGCGATGGTACAGGGCGCCGTCGCTGGACCCCCGAGCAGCAGGCACGGAACACTAGCGACCGAACCAATCGGGCGGCGACACAACTGCGTGATCTAGCCATATCGCTCGATATTGTCTCGGCCGAAGACCTTGCACGGACGACGACGACGCAACAGCGTTTCATATCTAACTCCCGATTTCGACAGACCATGGGACTCGTTCGCCTCCCCGACGGTTCCCTCGAACGGACGAGTTGTTGGAACGATTTCGTAGTCAAGCTTCGCCAGTTTATGGCCGATATCGTTAACGCTGAGATCAACTCTCGCTCGCACAACACTCGTAGACAAATCGATGAATACGCGCAGGCGTTGGACGAAATCGAAGGACTGGAGCGTCGCAACGTTCCGCAGGGGGTGTTGGAACGGCGACCGGACGAAATGAGGGAAGTAAACCCCGAAGAATCTGAAGATCAAACCGCTGAGGGACATGAAGTCGACGACAATGGCGAGGATGAAGAAGGTGAAGCGGATGACGCTTCTGAAAACGGAGAAGAACAGGATGGCTACGAACGTCCACGACGCCGTAACATGATCGGTATCGATGATGAGATTGTTGCCGCCCTACATCGCCTAGGAAACGAGAAACTAATAGATCTCTATCTGTCGATCGGGAACTTGCGCCATCCGCAGCACACTCTTCTCGCTGTTATTGGATGCTGGTCCTTCCTAGAATGCGTAACACGCGCTCATGGTCGCCCAGACGCCACGGCTTTCGATGCTTGGATCAACCAAAATGCCAGGAACCTTGGTGTCGAGGGTACCCCCGACCGTCGACTACGTCGTATGGCACTCGACTGGATTAGTAACGGCGGCAATATTACTAAACATGACTGGCAAGGTGCAGCTTACGACATGCGCCAATTGTTCAACTTCATGGATGCATTGAAGCCAATCATCGTGGCAATTATCGACGACACAGCGGACAGCCAACCATAGAGAACGATTCCGCTGGCCGAGTGCGATACCCACTGATATAACTGCCTGTAGTGACAAGAAAAATGTAGTTATCTCAATGGCACGCACAGCTTCACCACTACGATATCCGGGAGGGAAATCGTCCCTGCTGAGGTTGGTCTCCGGGATACTTCGTCTTAACCGCATCGATCGTGGACATTACGTTGAGCCATTCGCCGGTGGGGCGGGGTTGGCGCTCTCGCTCCTTTACAAAGGCGATGTTGGCGAAATCCACCTTAACGACATCGACCCCGCCATTGCCGCGCTTTGGCGAGCAGTTCTGAACCACACAGACGATCTCGTTGAGTTAATGCATTCAACGTCAGTCACAATCGCTGAACGGGCCCGGCAACGCGAAATCTATTTTGCCCAACCGGAAGATGATGTGACCCTTGGCTTTGCGACCTTGTTTCTCAACCGAGTTAATCGGAGCGGCATTATCCGCACTGGCGGTGTGATTGGTGGCCTTGCCCAGACCGGGCGATATCGGTTGGATTGCAGGTTTAACAAGGCTGATATTGAGGCTCGTATCCGTAGGATCGCCCGATACCGAACACGCATTCGGTTTTCATCACTTGATGCTGGAATCTTCCTCGAAAGGTTGGCTGGCCAACTTCCTGTCCGTAGCCTTATCTATGCTGATCCGCCCTATTTCGTTAAGGGGGCAGAACTTTATACCAGTTCATTTCGACCAGAAGACCATGAGGAGTTCAGGGATCGGCTGCTTACGATTGAGCGTCCGTGGATTCTTACATATGACAACGCGCCAGAGATCAAGAAACTCTATGGATCCAGGAGGCAATTCGGCTTTGATCTTTACTATTCGGCACAGACGAAAAGGACAGGAAGCGAATTGCTCGTCGCATCAGCGGGGTTGCGGTTGCCGAACGAATTACGAGATCGTCAGGTGCATCGGCCACAGTATAGGTCGGCAACTGCGGGGCTGAAGTCACTTGAACACGCAAGTTAACCGTCAGGTTAAGTGGGATAGCGCTTCTAAGATCGCAGAACGCGCTTCGGCCAAATCCTCAGCAGTAAATCCCAACAAAGGCCGTGCCGGGTACTTGACCCTCGGCCCTCCCGGCTCCACGGCATCCACCCCGCCATATTGATGAACCTCGGCAATCCGCGCGGTGACACCGCTGTAGCCGACCGTCGCACCGTCCGCAGACGCTTTCAGCCCCAGGCGCCGCGCTTGCCGCAACCCCTGCATCATCTTTGCCGTACTTCGCACCTTGCCGTGGGAGTTCCGCTTGCGCGCGGGCCAGCGTTCGCCGTCCGGGCCAACCTGCCGAGTGATACGGCGTTGGTTCCGCCGGCGAAGGGTGCGGGCGATATCCCGCAACAGGGTTTTGCGCTTGGCTGGCTCAAGAGCCTCGAGAACAGCGGTTAGCCAACGGTCGACCGGCGCTAGGGGATCGTCGGCCATGTCCTACGCTTCCGGCGCGTCGGGCAAGCTGGGGAAGATATCCCCCATGCCGATTCCCAGGGCGTCAGGATCGGCGATGGGGGATAGGCGCAGGCCCTCTTCGTCCTCGGTCGCGGCGACGGTTTCGGTGATCTCGATCGCCAGGGAAACGTCGGCTTTCTTGTGGTCGATGATGTCGACGTGGAACTGGATGGCGTCTTCCGCCGCGTCCGTACATTCCCGTTCCAACCAGTCCAAGGCGACGAAGAACAGGTCCTGGGGGGCGCCCGGATAATCTGTGACGATCAGGTGCGCGGTATAGGTCATCAGGAAGGCGCGGTTTCCGGCGCCGCGCCAGGATTTGACGGCGCCTTTCTCGGCGAAGGTCAGCAGCTTGTCGGGCTTGATGCCCAAGGGCGCCTCGAGCAGCGCGGCGCGGGCGGAAGCGAGTTTCTTCATTCTCCGTAGGTCCATTTCCGTAGGGCCTCGACCTTGGCGCGGCAATCCTCGCCAGCCGCCCATAGGTCGGTCATGTAATCGGCCACGGTCTCGTCGTCATTCGCCGCCGGAACGGTCGGGTCCGGGGCGCAGGTCAACAAGGCGTCGGGGGGCGTCAGCCGTTCCACCCGGATTTGGACCGGCGGCGGTGTGTCGGCGCAGGCCGTCAAGAGCAGCGCGCAGCCGAGGGCCGACCGTCGCGCAAGCGCCTTCGGGAACTTTGGCATTGCGGATGTCCTGTTTGATGGTGGCGACGGCGCGGGCGCGGTTGACCTTGGCGGCCGCGTCGGCCTCGACGGCCCGCAAGGCGGCCGCATGGTCCGCCTTCAGCTTGTCGATTTCGGCCAGATTGTCGGCGTTGACCGCCCGTGCGGTTTCGAGTTGTTCGCCGAGGTCGGCGACGCGGGCGCGCAGATGCCCGACATAGAACCAAGCGCCGACGATCAGCGCCGCGAGAATGCCGCCGGCGACAAGCCGCCAATTGGAGAATAACCAGGTCACAGCAAACACAGGGTGCGCTCCTGTTCCCGGCGTATCGGAATTCCTCCGCAGTTGTTGGACGGAATGCGGCAATCCTTCCCGCCGGAATAGACCCAACGGAGAAGTTCGTTGCATGCGCCCGTGCGGTCCCCGGCATTCAGCTTGCGGATCAGGGTGGACTTGCGCGCCGCCGGTTCCCCGACGTTGTAAATCCACGACGCCAACCCGGTGCGGGCCGGTTCGGAAAGCGGCACCTTGACCATGCGGTCCAGAGCGTCGAACGCTTCGGCCATGTCGGTGGCCAGGAAGTCGGCACAGTTCGCGGGGGTTGCCGTCTGGCCGGGACGCACGCCCTCGGTGTGGCCGTGGCAGATGGTCCAGACGCTTGCGCCGTCCTGATAAGCGGACAGGGCGACGCCTTCCTTCTCGCCGAGGAACTGTGTGGCGATGGTCGCGGACGTGGCGCCGGCCGCGATCAGCCCCAGGACCGCTTTCGACAGGCGGGCCATGCTCATTTCGGCGCCCTCTTACGGAAGAGGACCGACCAGTATTTCGGGACCAGCAGGCCGATTTGCAGGACCACGTAGAACAGTGTCGCGGCGGCGACCCACTCGTTGAGGGTCCAGCCGAAGTACGAATAGGCCGCGCCCCCGGCCGCCGGAGTGATCTTCGCAACGGTGGTGAGTTCATCTTGCATGGCGTCAGTCCCAAAGGCTGGTGGTGGTGGCCGTGGCGGTTTGCTTCTCGGGGAGGATGACCGTGGTTCCGTGCGGCAGTTGCGCGCCGAGGTCGGCAAGGCCGGGGTTGGCTTCCAGAATGGCGACGGTCATGGAGGTGTCGCCGTCGTAGCAGCGCGCCGCGATTTGATCGACGGTTTCGCCCTGTTTCGCGCGCACGGTATTAGCCATCAGATCAACTCCACCACCATGCGCGGCCGTCCCATCAAGCGGGAAACCGCCTCGTTGGACTGCCGCATGTAATCGTCGGCGGTCGCTTCCAGGGCGTCGGCCCGGTCATGGCCGTCTTTCGTGCTGTCGTAGTCACGCGTCGTGTCGAGCAGTTGCGCGCGGGCGCGGGCGTAGACCGCCGTCCGGTAGAGGATGACCTTTTCCGAGATATCGCCGTACATCGTCGCGGGAACGGCGGCCAAGTCGTCGGCATCCCGTTCCGCCCGCCAAGTGGCGAGAACGGCGTTGATCTCGATCATGGCCGCCCGGATGGCCGCCGTGATCCGTTCGGCGCCGAACACGCTCCCCAGGCCGGTTTCGGCCTGCATCGCCGATATCGACAAGTCGGGGAACCAGCCATCGTTCTGGATGGTCTGGTCCTCGACAACGGGCGTGGTCGGAATGAACGCGGTCATGGCCGGGTCTCAAAAATAGGCGGCGACGGAGGGTTTCGGTTCGGGCGCTTGAGCGCCGTTTCCGGTCCCCGTGCCGTCGCCGCGCCGGGGGGGCCTCTTACGAACCGGCTTCGGCGGCGAGCGCCTTCTTGAGCCGGTTCAACTCGGTTTTGACGCCGCACTTGGCATCAAGCGCCAGGGCGGCTTCCAGATGTTCGATGGCCAAGGCGGGGGCCGTTTCCTTGTAGATCAGCCCCAGGGCCTTGTTCGCCTTGGCCCGAACCTCGTCGGGCATGTCGCGCTCGGAAGTCAGGTCCAGAACGGTGGTCAGCGGTTCGGTGAATTCCTCGCCGGGCGTGGTCAGGGCCGCGTCGGCGATTTCCTCGACCACCGTGGTCGGCAGGTCGCGGGAGATGTAGTCGGGCATCGCCAGTTCATGGCGCAGGGCATAGGTGGCGATTTCCAGGGCGCCGGCGTAATCCCCTGTGTCGAGGCGCCACAGCATGATCGTGGTCACGACATCGTCCTGGACGCCGCCGTCGGCCGCCAGCACGCCGTCGATATAGGCGGTGTACTCGGGCAGGAATTCGCCCTTCTTGGCGATCTTGGCGGTACGGGACTGGAACCCCTTGAGGGCGGCGCGATGCATGGCGAGCAACGCCAGCATCTTTTCCGCCTGGGTGCCCGGCGTGGCGGCCGAGGTGGGGGCCGCAGCAGCGGCCGCGGCCTCCCGTTCGGCACGTGCGCGGGCGAAGTGTTTACTGGCGATCGACATCAGGCCCACCCCCCGGCACCGTCGGGGAGGAGGATGCCCTCGACCAGGGCGCAGGCGCCCAAGTCCTCGATGACGTAGTCTTCATTCATCGAGAGGTAGTCGACGATGCGGTCGCGCTTCGGCTCGTCCTGGATGTACCGGCGGATGGTGCCCGACTGCGTGTAGATGGAGAGGTTCGACGGCTTGGTGATCAGCAGGGAGCGCGACGGGAAGAACGGGACCGCCTTGGCCAACTTGCCGCCCAACGCCTTGTTGAGGATCAGGGTGGAAAGGGCGGCCTTCTCGGTCGGGGCGTCGGAATCGGCCGAGTTGATCAGGCCGAGATACTTGTCGGTCAGCAGCGTGCGGCCGACGATGACGATGATTTCCGGATCATCCCGATACCAGGGTTCGAGCAGTTCGTTCGCCGCGTCGAACACGGCCGCGTCGAGGTTGCGGTAATCCGAGCCATCCTCGGTCCCGACCTTGATGCCGGTCAGCACGCGCTCGGCGGCATCCTCGCGAATATGTTGGAGCCAGCCTTTGTTCACGTCCTGCAACAGCGTGTTGGTGGCCGGGTCGGTGTCGGCCGCCGCCGAGGTGCCGTTGAAGCCGACCGTCAGCCGGTCGCGCGCAACCTGCAAGGTGACGTGGTTGCGCATCCGCGTCTGGAAATCCTTGAACTTCGCCCAGGCATCCAGTTGCGCGTACTTGATGTAGGTGTCGAAGTTCGTCTGTTTGCAGGTGTAGGTGCGTCCTTCCAGGTCGACCACGGAACGCGGCTCGCGGTCCTTCGTCGTGGTGTCGGTGCGGCCGGCGACAGGGCCATTGGTGCCCATGCCGAGGACTTCGGCCGACTGTTGATCGACCAGGGGCATGTTGATCTCCCGCAGGAAATCGGCGCTTTCCTGAATACGGTCGGTCAGCGTCTGCTCGACGGTCGGCGACACCGTGAAGGACTGGGTGGAAGAGGGAACGCCGTTGATCTCGGCGAGGTGCGCCGTATAGGCGTCGAAATGGGTGCGGGTTTCCGTGCGCATGTCAGCAATCCGTCTGGTTGGGGGTGGCGCCGCTGGCCTTCTCGCGCTGCGGCTTGTCATCGGTGGCCGAGAGTTGCTCGACCAGGGCGTCGAATTCGGAGCGGAGCCGGCCGAAGGCTTCGGCGCTGGCCAAGTGGTCGGCGAAGTCGGAGAGGGTGTTTTGCATCCCCGCCAACGCGTCATTGAGCGCCGAGACTTCCTCGGCGATCGCCAGGGTGCTTTCCTCGACCTGGGAGAAGCGGGCGTCGTCGGCCTTGTCCTTCCCGGCGAGCAGTTCCTTGACCCGCGTGAACACGGAAGGCCCTTTCTCGGGTTCGGCCTCGGGAAGGGCGGCCTCGAGCGCCTCGGAGAACAGGTGCGCCTTGACGTCCTCGGGAGCCTTGTCCGACTTCACCGCGAAGGTGAGCATCTCGGTGCCGAGGCTGGCCGGGCTGTCGGTGACGGAAAGCCCGACCATGTAGGGCTCACCGCTCTTCGCGAAGTCCGGCGACATCTCGATCGACCAGAAGACCTTTTGCCGGTCGCCGGCCATCTTGGTCAGGTCCGGCGTGGCGTCGATCTCGGCCAGCAGCACGCGGGCGTCGCCGTCGGTCTCCGAAGACAGGGACAGCACGTCGCCCACGGCCTTGAACGGACCGTCCGGCAACAGGGAGCGGAAATGCTCGATCCAGATGCGCGCCCCGTAGGTCTCCGGGTCGTAGTTGGCGGCCATCTGGTCGATTTGTTCGGGGGTGATCTCGCGCCCGTCGATCGTGGGGCCGGATCGCGCAACGCGGAATTTCTTGATCTTCATCGGCTCGCTCGGTTGGTGAAAGGGATTACGGCCTGTCATCGCCAAGGGTGTGCCGTTGCCCCCGAGCCGGGCAAACGCCCTTGGGTTGCCAAAGGGGGTTAGCAACCCACAACCGCGTGCGCGTGACCGGCGACGCCCCGCAGGGTTGGGGCATGAGCTATGCCGACGACGCCAACAACCGCCTGAAAGCCCGGAACCTGTTTTGGCAGGGGTACACCCCCGCCGAAATCGCCCGGCACTTGGACTTGCCCTATGGCACCGTCGACGGCTGGAAGCGCCGCGACAAATGGGAAGAGGCGTCCACCGTCGTGCGGATCGAGGCGCACGTCGAGGCGCGGCTCGCCCGCTTGATCGTCAAGGAACAGAAGTCCGACCGAGACTTCTCCGAGATGGAGCAGCTTTCGCGCCTGTTGGAGCGCACGGCCCGTATCGAGCATTACGGCCAAACCGGCAGGGAAGGGGATCTCAACCCCAACATCGAGAACCGGGCCAAGGGCCGGAAGAAAAAGGCCAAGCAGAAGAACGCCCTGACCGAAGATCAGGTCGAGGCGTTGCGCCGCGATTTCCACGCCAACCTGTTCGACTATCAACGGAAGTGGCACGCGGCGAAGCGTTACCGCGTCCGCAACATCCTAAAATCCCGCCAGATCGGCGCGACGTGGTATTTCGCCCGCGAGGCGTTCCTCGACGCCATCGAGACCGGCGACAACCAGATTTTCCTATCCGCGTCGAAGGCCCAGGCGCACGTCTTCCGGGGCTACATTCTGCAATGGGTGCTCGAGGTCACGGGCGTCGAGCTGAAGGGCGACCCGATTGCCCTTTGGAACGGGGCGACGCTCTACTTCCTCGGCACCAATTCGAAGACCGCGCAGAGCTATCACGGCCACGTCTACCTGGACGAATACGCGTGGATTTCGAAGTTCCTGGAGTTCCGTAAGGTCGCCTCCGCCATGGCGACGCACAAGAAGTGGCGCGTCACCTACTTCTCGACGCCTTCCACCATTGGCCACGAGGCGAACGCGTTCTGGTCGGGCGCCGCGTACAACAAGGGCCGGGCCAAGGCCGA
>Ga0207799_100485_pt1 | contig 14167 bp, 12 predicted proteins | sample TtanPargueraPR_4_FD_187742 | JGI IMG/M metagenome (GOLD analysis project Ga0207799, IMG submission 187742) | Aerobic enrichment media microbial communities from Bioluminiscent Bay, La Parguera, Puerto Rico - Tt and M2 (SPAdes) | ecosystem: Environmental > Aquatic > Marine > Unclassified ...
TGAGCCTCGACCGGCTGACCACCGGCGGCGTCGGTTCCTACCGCTATCACATCGCCTTCAAGGGGCCGGGCGGCCATTCCTTGATGGCCTTCGGCACGGTCAATCCGGCGCATGCCATGGCCCATGTCATCACCGGCCTGTCCAAGTTGGACGTGCCGGCGAAACCGCGCACCACCTATTGCGCCTCGGTGATGGGCGGCGGCACCTCGATCAACGCCATTCCGAATGCCGTCTGGCTCGAGGTCGATCTGCGCTCCGAGGATCCCGCCGAACTGGATAAGATCGACGCGGCGCTGCATCGGCTGATCGAAGAGGGCGTGAAAAACGAGAACGCCCGGGGCGATACCACATCCGGCGTGATCTCGGCCGAGCCCGAGCGGATCGGCAACCGTCCGGCCGGCAGCACGGCATTGGACAGCCGGATTGTCGAGGCGACGACGGCGGCCCTCAAGGCTTACGGTTTCGAAGCCCGGCCGGAATTCAGTTCGACCGACGCCAACATCCCGATGAGCCTGGGGATTCCGGCCGTCCGTCTGGGCGCTGGCGGCAACGGCGGCCGCGAGCATTCGCTGGAGGAATGGATCGACGTCGAGCCGGAGTATTCGACCAAGGGGCTGACCGCCGGTCTGGCCGCGATCATCGGAACCGCCGGTCTCTGGCAGGCCGAGTAGAAGCTCCCCGTCGTCTCGGGAAAGGAAGGCCGCGGACGGGCGTCCGCGGCCTTCTGATGTTTATGGGGAGTGGGCGGCCAAAATAGAGTTTGTTCGGCGGCCCCTGGATCACCGCAGCGAGAACTGCACGGGAATAACCATCTTGATCCGTTCGCCGCCGAAGTCCGGTGGCGGCGGGGGCAGGGGGGCGGCGCGTTCCAGCAGAGCGATCGCCTCCTTGTCGAGGGCGGAATGGCCGGAACCTTCCCGGATGCTGGCCGCGCTCACTTTCCCGTCACGGCTCATCTCGAAATACAGGAGGACGGTTCCCTGTTGCCGGCGGGCCCGGGCGCGAGCCGGGTATTCCTTGTGCTTTTCCAGCCAGGCCTGGAGCGCCGCGAGATAGCCGAGATTCGGCCCGGGGCGTCCGCCGCCGGTTGCGTCCGTGGCGTCGGGGCCGGTTTTGGCCTGCGTACTGCTTCCCGACCGGCCGCCGGTTCCCGGCGAGGAAGGCGGGCGGATGACGGCCCGTTGTTGCGGCTGGCGGGTCGAGGCTGCGGGGGGCGTGACCGCCGGTGCCGGGACCGGCTTGGCCTGCGCGACCTCCTGCGGAGGCGGCGGGGCCGGCTTGCGCTTCGGGGGCTGCGATACGGCCAGGGGGACGGTTTCCGCTTCCACGGCCGTCGTCTCGACCGTCTCCACCTCCTGGATTTCATCCGGAACTACCGGGGTGGATTGCACCGCCTCGACTTCCCGAATGGCCTCGGTTTCCGGCATCGCCTCGGTTTCCGGAATCGCGTCTACCGCCTCTGTCTCGGTGATGTCGGGAGGAATGACGGTTTGCGGTTCGTAAGCGGCATCGGCTTCGGCGGCGTCCAGCGTCTCCGCTTCCTGGATTTCGGGTGCCGCGACGGCGCCCGCACTGCCGCCGCTGATCGCGGCCAGGGAGATGTCCATCCCTCCCAACCCCGCGCTGTGCGCGCCGGACGTGGGTGTCTGCCAGACCATCGCGGCGACCGCCCCCGCATGGATCAGTACCGCGACCAGGAAGGCCATCAGCCAGTGCTGTTTCCCGAGTTTCGTCATTCGGCTTTCGGTACCGTGAGAAGCTTCAGCCGGTCCACGCCGGCGTCGCGCAGAATCTCCATGACGGCGACGACGCGGGTCGAGTCGGTCTGTCCGTCGGCCTTGAGCCGGACCGGGGTCGCCGCATCCTCGGCGATCCGCTTGGCGACCCGGCTCATCAGGGAAGGCTCTTCGATCCGTTCGCCGTCGAGCGCGATCTGGCCATCGGCGGCGACCGAGACGATCACGTCCCGGCCGTCGACAAGCCCCTCGCTCACCGATTTCGGCGGCTCGATCTGCAGGGCGTCGGCCGCGACGAAGCGGCCGGCCAGCATGAAGAAGATCAGCAGCAGGAAGACGACGTTGATCAGCGGCAGGATCATCTCTTCGTCGCTTTTCCGCCGTACGGGCGTCTCGAACCGCATCGCCCGCTCCTAGCGCCCTTGAGTGCGGGCCAGCGACAGGTCCGCAACACCGGTCGCGGCCAGCCGGTCGAGCACGGTCACCGTTTCCTGGAGCGGCACGCCTTGCGCGGGCTTCACCACGACGCGCTGATCCGGGACGCGGGCAACCCTGTCCGCCACCCGCTCGGCCAGCCGGTCGAGGGAAACCGTCTCGCCGGAGAGCCTCAGGCCGTCGCGCCGGATCTCGACCAGCAGGGCGCCGGTCAGCGACGGCGCGGCGGCGCCGCTCGACGGGGCGTTCAATTCGATGGTCCGCCAATCGAGGAAGGAGGATGCCAGCATGAAGAAGATCAGCAGGATGAACACCACGTCGATCAGCGGGGTCAGGCTGATCAGCGGGCGGCGCCGGGCCTGTTTACTCGCCAGCGGCGGCAGCGCGGAGGCGTGGCGTGGCACGGCTGCGGAACTCCTCGGGTTCATCCGACAGATCGTCGGTGAAGACCTGGGTGACGATGTTGTCCATCTCCAGTGCGACCTTATCGACCACGCGCTCCAGCCAGTTGAACACGGCGACCACGGGAATGGCCACGGCAAGGCCGACCGCGGTGGTCAGCAGGGCTTCCCAGATGCCCCCCGACAGGATGGCCGGATTGACTTGGTTGCCGGCGGATTCGAGTTGCTGGAACGCCTCGATCATGCCCAGCACGGTGCCGAACAGGCCGAGCAGGGGGGCCAGCGACGCGATAACCTCGAGCGGCCGGAACCAGCCGCGCAGCGCGGCGAGCTGCTGCGCGCCGTGGCGCAGAACCTCCTCGCGGACCCGGTCTTCCGGGATGCTGCGCAACTGGCCGTGCAGGGCATGGGCAAGCAGCCGGGCGACCGGCGACCTGGTGCCCCTCAGGTGGGCGAGCGCCGCGTCCGTCCTTCCGTGGCGGTGGGCGTATAGGGCCTCGCGCGCCGTGCGGCGATCCCAAACCCGGCCCCGGTGGAACTGCCAGATCTTGGCGATGATGATGGTCAGCGCCGTGACCGACATCAAAGCCAGGATCGCCACGACCGGGCCGCCGGTCTGCACCAGATCCCACATACGGTCGAACGGGCCCTGTACGGCCGACGGATCGGCCGGGAGCGTTAGAATCCCGTTTGCATCACTGTTCACTGGTGGTTCCTCGCGTATCCTATTTGATGAACGGGACGTCGCCGCGCGTCTTGGGCGCCATCGCGGCAAGGCAGTCGCCGCTACTGTCGCCGGAAGCATCGCAGGAAATGACGTCGTTAAGCAGCATCCGCCCGATCTGCGGGCAGCCCAGACCGTCGATGTCGAACACCTTGAGGCTGGTCTTCCCCGCGGCGAGCGGAGCGGTCTCCACGGCAAGCCGTTTGGCGACGATGCCGTCGGTATCGAACATGACGAGATCCAGCTTCAGGGTCTTGAAGACCGCCTCGGTGGCATTGTTCAGCACGACATAGGCCCGGCAGGCCGCGCCGTTGGGTTCGAGCTTGTTGAGCTCGATGGACACGGTGCCTTCGGGGGCTGCATGCCCGGCGGCGGGCAGCACGGCCAGGGCGATGCCGACGATCGCCAGTCGCGCCAAACGGCGTGTGGCCTTTTCCTTGCGGGCCATCGATCCCGTTGCTGTCATCCGTTTCCCCCAATTCCCTTCCGCCGAAATAGACGGTCTATCGGCTCGCTTCCTCGCCGGGCCGACCGGACTTCGTGCTGCACGCATACCGATACTGAAAAACACCAAAGATGTTAGGGGGATGATAATGAATCTGTCTTTCATTCGCAAACTAGAATTTTGGAAAAAACGCCGGTTTCCCGGCGAAAATGGTGTTGTTTCCCGCGGCATGCCGATCGACCTCGGATCGAGGGGAGGGTTCCCATCGAACGGGTGTTCCCCGCTGCGCCGCTCAAGTCTTCGGCCGCCAAATCAGCAACAGCACCAGGGCGGGGCCGCCGAGCAGCGCGCTGATCATCCCGGCCGGCAGCTGCCATGGGAAGTAGACGGTCCGGCCGAGGAAGTCGGCCATTGCCATCAGCAGCGCGCCGGTCAGCGCCGCGCCCAGCATCTGCGGCAGGCAACGCGCCAAGCCGGCCCGGCGGGCCAGGTGCGGGCCGATCAGGCCGACGAAACTGAGGGGGCCGACGACCAGGGTGGCGACCGCCGACAGCCCGGCGCACAGGCCGAGCGCCCAGAACTGGGTCCGCCGCACGTCCACGCCAGCTGTGCGGGCCGAAACCGGGCTTAGGGACAGCAGTTCCAGCGGCCGGGACATCGCGGGGGCGCAGATCAGGGCGGCGATTGCCGCGATTGCCGCGATCAAGGCCCGGGTTCCGTCGACGGCGTAGGTCGATCCGGTCATCCAGGTCATCAGGAGTAGGGCGCGCGGGTCGCCCGTCGCGGTGACCAGCGACATCAGCGCCATCAGGAAGGCGCCCAGGGTGACGCCGGCGAGCAGGACGCGGTTGCCGGACAGCCGGGCCCGCCGGACCAGCCAGAGCAGACCCGCCAGGGCAGCCAATGCGCCGGCGGCCATCGCACCGGTTTGCGTCAGATAGCCGGGGGCGGGCAGGATGAAAAGCACGGCCATCAGGCCGAGGGCCGCCCCGGCGCTCACGCCCAGGACTTCCGGGCTGGCCATGGCGTTGCCGGTCATCCGTTGGAGGATCACGCCGGTCACGGCCAGCATGGCGCCGGCCGCCAGGGCGCCGATGGTGCGCGGCAGCCGCCAGGCCAGGAGGGGGTCGAGCGCGGCTCCCAGGTTGGCCAGCCAGCCGCCGTCCACGTCGCGGCCGACGATGGTGACGGCGATGACGGTGCCCAGCAGGACGGTGGCGAGGACCGCCAGGACCGGTGTCGTCGCCCGCCGCCCTTGGTTTTCCGAGGTCGCGGCGGGCGGGCGCATGCGCGACGGCATCCGGCGCAGCAGCAAGAGCATGGCCGGGGCCCCGATCACCGCGGTAACGGCCCCGGCGGGCAGGAAAATCCCCGAAGCGCTGCCCAAAACCTGTAGCAGCTGGTCTGTCAGGATCAGCAGGCCGGCGCCGATCAGCGGAGCGATGACCATCCGCGTCGCGAACCGCCGGGCGCCGGCGGCACGGGCGAGGGCCGGAGCGATCAGCCCCAGGAAACCGATGACGCCGACGGCGCCGACGCAGAAAGCCGTCAGCGCGGCGCCGGCGGCCAGCGCGCCCAGCCGGACCAGCGACAGCCGCAGCCCGAGGCTGGCGGCGGTCTCGTCGAGTTGCAGCAGGGTCAGGGGCCTGACCATCAGCCCGGCCAGCAGACTCCCCGCCGCGAGGCGCGGCAGCAGGTCCTGGACGATCCGCCAATCCTGCTGGGCCAGCGATCCGCTGCCCCAGATCAAAAGGCCGGCGAGATAGTGCTCGTGCATCAGGGTCAGCGTGGTGGTGACGGCACCGCAATAGAAGCCGACCACCAGCCCGCCCAAAATCACCACCAGTGGCGAAAAGCGGAACCGCGCGGCCATGCCGAAAACGATTCCCATGGCCAGGAAAGCGCCCAGCAGGACGGAGAGGTCCCGGCCCCAACCCAGCAGGGTGGGGGCGTAAAGCGTGGCCATCGCCAGGGCCAGGCCGGCTCCGGCCTCGACCCCGATGGTCGAGGGCGAGGCCACCGGGTTGCGGAGCACCTGCTGGAACAGCGTCCCCGCCAGCGCCAGTGCCGCGCCGCATAACGCCCCGGCGGCGAGGCGCGGCAACAGGCTGTAGTGCATCAGCAGGGCATCCAGGTCGGTCGGCTGTGGCAGGCCGAACGCCCGTTCCGGTCCCAGGGCGGCGAGCCGGGGGCCGAGGTTGAGCGCCGTCGCGATCGCCGCGAGAAGCAGGATCAGCGCGGTCCAGCCTGCCGCGCGCCGGGTCTCCCTATCCATGGCGCGCTCCGAACTCACCCAGCAGACGGGCCAGACGCGCGACCGAGGGCAGGGTGCCGAACATCAGGACCGTGGGGAAGCGGATCAGCCGTCCGGCCTTGACGAACGGCAGGTTTTGCCAAAGGGGGCTGCCGGAAAGGACGGGAAAGACATCGGACGGAACCGGATCGAGCACGAAGACGCGGGAATCGCCGATGTCGGCCAGCGATTCGATGCCGACGGTCGCGAACCCCCAGGCGTTGGTCCAACGGGACCAGCCGTTGCGCAGGTTCAGACGGTCGAGGACGTCCTGGAACAGGCAGTTCTCCCCGTAGATTCGGACGTGACGGGTATCGATGAAGTTCAGCATGACGAGCGGCGCATCGCGCAGCGGCGCCACGGCGGCCCGCATGCCGGACAACGTCTTTTCGGTCCGGCGGATCAGCTGGTCGGCCGCCTGCTCCCGATCGGCCAGGACGCCGAGGCGGCGCGTGGCGGCGACGATGTCGGCATAAGGCGATTTCCCCAGCGCGTGGATCGGAAAGGATTCGACCGGCGCCATCCGTTCCATCCGGTCCCGGACGCCCTCCAGATAGGGGGTGGAGACGATCAGATCGGGCCGCAGCCGGGCCAGCACCTCCATGTTGATTTCCCGGCTGGTGCCCAGGTTGGCGGTGGAGGCGGGCAGCGGCGGCTCGATGGTCCAGGTTTCCCAGTATTGGGTCTGCGGGAGCCCGACCAAGGCGGCATCGATCTCGATCAGCGTCTGCGCCAGGCCGTGATCGAGGGAGACGAAGCGGGGGCCTTCCGGCCGGGCATATCCGACGGCCGGCAGCAGGGCGCCGCCCAGGCCGGCGGCGAGCAGGGAACGGCGGGTGATCGGCGGCATGGGGGGCATCCTTCGGTCAGAGAACGTAGCTGATGGGGGCGCTGGTTTCCGGGTGACGGAAGATCCCCATGCGGACGCCATAGATGGATTTCAGCCGGTCCGCCTCCATCAACGTCTCGGCCGGTTCCCAGGCGATCGGCCGGCCTTCGGCGAGGACCAGCAGGCGGTCGCAGAACCGCGCGGCGACATTGATGTCGTGCAGGATGACGACGACCGACCGGCCGCCGTCGACCAGGCCGCGGATCAGGGTCATGACCTCGATCTGCTGGGCGATGTCGAGGGCGGAGATCGGCTCGTCGAGCAGCAGGCAGTCGGCATCCTGGGCGACCAGCATGGCCAGGAAGGCGCGCTGCCGCTCGCCGCCGGAAAGCGTGTCGACCACGCGGCCGGCCATCCGGGCGGTGTTGGTGATCGCCATCGCCTGCTCGGCCTTGGCCCGGTCGGCCTTGGAGAAACGCCCGATCGCGCCGTGCCAGGGGTACCGGCCGAGCGCGACCAGTTCGGAGACCCGGAGCCCGTCCGTCGCCGGGGTCTGCTGCGGCAGGTATGCCACCTTGCGGGCGAATTCGCGCGAGGCGAAGTCGCCCAGCGGACGCCCGGAAAGCCGGACGGTCCCGCTACTGGGCGGCAACTGCCGGGCCAGGACCTTCATCAGGGTGGATTTGCCGGATCCGTTGTGGCCGAGCAGCCCGATCATCCGGCCGGCCGGCAAGTCCAGGGTCAGCGGATGGACCAGATCGCGGCCGTCGATCCGCACGCCGGCGGCCTCAAGGGCGAAAATGGTCTCGGCTGTTTCCGTCATGATGCCGCCGGAGAGAGGGCGAAGGCCGTTTGCACCGCCCGGTTGACCGCCACCGGCAGGACCGACATGTGGGTCTCCCCGGCGTAGAGTTCGAAATCCGCGTCGACGGCGGGCAGGGCGGCGAGGTGTTCGGCCAGCCTTTCGGCCAGGGCGACGGTTTGCGCGGCTTCCTTACGGGCTTTGCGTTCCGCCGCGTCGGCCAGGCCGGTCTGGAACGGCGCCAGGCGGTCGCCTTCGTATTCTCCGGCGGACAGGCGGACACGCAGTTTCCGGCCGTCGGCGGGCCGGTTTTCGAACCCGGCCCGGTATCGGTCGATCAGGCCGTCCTCCCAATAGATGGCCGGGCTTGCCGACACCCAGGCGTCGAAAGCGCCGGGGTGGGTGAACAGGGCGTAGAGCGCGAACAGGCCGCCGAAGGAATGGCCGAACAGGGTTTGGCGTGCCGGATCGACCGGATAACGGGAGGCCAGCCAGGGTTTGAGATCGTCCTCGATGAAGCCGAGGAAACGGTCGGCCCCGCCGGTCCGCACCTCCGGCCCTCCTTCCCGGAAGGGCGGATAGGCCTTGCCGGGGGGCGGGCTCAGGTCCCAGGACCGGCGCAGGGAGTCGTAGGGGGCGTCCCCCGGATAGCCGATGGCGACGATCAGCCCGGGCTCGACATTCGTTCCCCGCGGATAAAGGGACTGGGCGCGCAGGGCATCGACCGCCGTGGCGAAGACCGCGTTGCCGTCCGTCATGTACAGCACCGGCCATCCGTCCGGCGGCGCTTCGCCCTCGGGAGCGTGGACGAACACACGATAAAGTGCGTCTCCACCCGTCGCGTGAAAATCGAAACGGGCGGCGCCTGGAAGCGCCGCCGGTTCCGGTTGGGACGGAGAAAGAGCCGTCGTTACGCCCATTCCCTCCGTCACCATTGGTAGTTGATGCTGGCGATGATCGACCGGCCCCGGCCGCGATAGCAGTAGCCCGAGACGCACATCACGTAGTCGTTGTCGGTCAGGTTCGTCGCGTTGACGGCGAAGGTCGTGCCGGGGATCACCTTGTCCAGGTCATAGGCGACCCGCGCGTCGAAGATGGCGTAGTCGTCGTTCTTCTCGTCGTTGTCGTTGGTCTTGTAGGAGCTTCCGATCCAGCGGCCGCCGGCTCCCAACTCGAACCCGGCGAACATTCCGTCGGGCACCGAATGGGTCGCCCAGGCGGAGACCATGTGCTCGGGCTTGCCCGAAGGCGTATTGCCCTCGTCGCCCTTGGTGCTCTTGGTGATCTCGATGTCCTGATAGGTATAGGTGGCGATCAGGCTGGTGTCGGCGGACAGTTCCATCCGGGCTTCCAGTTCCAACCCGCGCGCGCGCTGCTCGCCGGTCTGGATCTGGTTGCTGGAGTTGTCCGGGTCGGTGGTCTTGACGTTCTGTTCGGTCAGATCGAACAGGCTGGCCGTGATGTAGCCTTTCGAACCCTGCGGCTGGTACTTGACGCCGACCTCGTACATTTCGCCCTCGGTCGGCTTGTAGGCGTTGCCGTACAGATCGGTGCCGACCTCCGGGATGAACGACGTCGCATAGCTGGCGTAAGGCGCGACACCGTTGTCGAACAGGTAGACCAGGCCGACGCTGCCGGTCGTCGCCTCGTCCTTCTGGTTGGTGGTGACGCCGGTCAGCAGGTTGGTCTTGTCCGACTCCGTCCAATCGTGCCGCAAACCGAGGGAAAACCGCCATTTGTCCCAGGAAAGCTGGTCCTGGGCGTAGAGCCCCATCTGCGTGGCGTCGATGTCCTGGTGGGTGATGTAGTTCGACGGCTTGTTGATGGACTGGTGATAGTTCGGATTGTTCATGTCGATGGTCGGCGCCGAACCGGAGAGGTATTCGACATGCGCGTCGATCTTCGAGACATCCAGACCGGTGATGACCGTGTGGTCGATCGGTCCCGTGGCGAAATCGGACTGGAGGGACGTGTCGGCCACGACGCTCTGCATGTCCTCGTAGACGCCGTAGGCCGTGCGGTTGAAGGTGTGGCCGTCGGCCTGCAGCGAGCTGGTGAGGTATTGGTTTTCCGTGTCGACGTCGCCGAACCGCAGGCTCTGGCGGGCGGTGAAGGTGTTGTTGAAGCTGTGCTCCACCTCGTAGCCGGCGAGGTACTGGGATTGTTTCAGGCCGTCGAAATCCTCGTCACCGGTCCAGAAATAGCTCAGCACGCCCGACGAATACTGATACGGCCGGGTCGATCCGGCGGTTTCGCGCTCCTGGGCCTCGCCGAACACGGTCACCTTGGTGTCCTCGGTCGGCTTCCAGGTGACCTGCGGGGACAGGTACAAATTGTCGTCGATGACGCCGACCAGGTCGGATTTGCTCTCCTTGGCCAACCCGGTGAGGCGGTACAGCCATTCGCCGTCCTCGGAGACCGGACCGCTCAGGTCGAACTGTCCCTGGTGATGCTGGTCCGTGCCGACTTGCAGTTCGACCTCGTGCAGGGCTTCCTCGGTCGGCCGCTTGCTGATGCGGTTGACCATGCCGCCGGGGCTGACCTGCCCGTAAAGGACGGAATTCGGTCCCTTGACGACCTCGACTCGTTCGAGCGCGTAGGGCTGCGTGTAGAAGTAAGACAGCCAGCCGGTGTTGGATTGCTTCAGGCCGTCGCGGAAGTCGGCATTGCTGGTCACGGCGAAACCGCGGACGTTGATCTGGTCGAAACGCGGATCGTTGCCGTTGGGGCTCACCTGGACGCCGGAGGTATAGCTCAGGGCCTCTTCGACGTTGCGGACCTTGCGTTCTTCCATCTCGTCGGCGGTGATCACGGAAACGGAGCGCGGCGTCTCGATCAGCGGCGTGTCCGTCTTGCTGGCGCTGCCGCTGCGCGTCGCGACATAGCCGTCGACCGGGCCGGTCGCCGTTTCGCCCTTCGCCTGCACGGTGATCGGCTCCAGCACCGTCTCGTTCGACCCTTGGGTTGCCACCTTGGTGACCGCGACCGTGCCGCTGTCCGTGAACCGGTAGGTAAGACCGGTGCCCTGAAGCAGGAGGCCGAGGGCCTCGCCGACCGGATGGTTTCCCGTAACGGCGGCTGCCGTGAGCCCGGACACGACGGCCGGATCGAAGGAAATCTGTAGATCGGCCTGCTGGCCGAGCGCGATCAGGGCTCCCGAGAGGGCCTGGGCGGGAATGTCGAAAGAGACGACGGAATTGGCCTGGGCAAGCTGCATCGGCTGATTGCCGCCACCGGCTTGCTGTCCCCCTTGTCCGGCCCATGCGGCCGTCGAGGTTCCGAGAAGGGCCAACACCGAAACCCCCAAGAACGCGGCTTTCGCCGTGTGCCTTGCTGAAAAAAGCCCGCTTACGGGTCGTTCGATACGCATGAAATCGTTTCCCCCAAAAAGTAGGACCGGCCCATCCGGGGCGGCCAAGAAGAAAACGCGAGTGACTCGCATTTGGAACTAAGGACGTGTTTAACCGGATGTTTTTCAGGGGTATCGCGAATTATTTTTCGGGGAATTGCGAAGATCGGAAGAAAACGTAATATTTTCCGTAGGTTAGCCGCCAGTGACGACGAGAAGGTAGGGCGTGAATTCGTGCACGCTGGCGCCGTGGGGCTGGAAGGCCGCCCGTATGGCCTCGACCGGACGGCGCAGGTCGTAGACGCCGCTGACTTCGTGGTCGAGCAGGGAATCGTCGGTGACGACGAGGCTGCCGCGCAGATAGGGGCGGATCCGGGCAACAACCTGTTCGAGTCGCGCGCGTTCGACGATCAGCCGGCCGGCGCGCCACGAGGCGACCCGGTTCCGGGAGATGTCGCTCCGGGAGATTTCGTGGGTTTTGCGGTCGAGTGTCAGCCTCTGACCGGCGGATAGCCGCATTTTTTCTCCGCCGCCGGTTACGGCGACCTGGCCTTCGGCGACCTCGACCGTCAGCTTCGGGTCGCTCAACCGCACGTCGAAAGCCGTCCCCACGGCGGTGACCGAGGTCTCGGCGGCAAGGACCGAGAACGGGCGGGTTTTATCCTTGGCGACTTCGAAAAAGGCTTCGCCGGACAGCAGGGTCACCAGGCGGGCGGACGGGGTGTAGTTGGAGGTGATGGCACTGCGTGGCCCGAGCGTCACGATGCTTCCGTCCGGCATCTCCAGGCGGGCGATCTCTCCGGCGCTGCTGACCGTATCGGCTTGAAGGTGGAGTTGCAGGGTCGGCCAGGCGAGGAAAAGAACCAGGCAGGCCGCCAGGGCGGTCACCGCCGCCGCCAGGTTGCGCCGTTTGCGCAGGCGTTGGAACGGGCGAACGGAATCCGGGGCAGGGGGCGCGTTCCTGGGCGCATGGGCGGGGGCGGCGTGTCCGGTCAGCCGCCAGACCTTCTCGGCCTTTCCGTAGGCCTCCACATGACGCGGGTCGGCGGCCAGCCAATCGGCCAGCCCCTGTTGGATTTCAGGCACCTCCGGCGCCGCATGGACCCGCAACAGCCAGTCCAGCGCCGTTTCCCAGATATCTTCTCGATCGCTCCGGTTTTCGTTCATCTTCGGCAAATGCTGAAATGCCTCGACATTATCGCTGGCCGCCGTTGTCATAGCAGGCCCCTTATTATGACGATCTGCGGCCTCATAGTTTCAGGTCCGTTTCCTATTTTTTTGATTGCCGATCATCCGCTCCCGCGGTTCTTCCGCCGCGGCGTCCAGATCCTGGGCGCATTGGGTGAGGGCGCTGCGGACCATTTGATGGACACGCGTGACCGAGATGCCCAGCTTGTCGGCCGTTTCCTGCAAGGTATAGCCGTACAGGCGATGCATCTCGAAGGCGAGCCGCGTGCGGTCGGGCAATTTGGCCAGCGCCTTCTCGACGAGCCTTACCTCGTCGCGCAGCAGCACATCCTCTTCCGGCGAGGACACCATGGCCGGCATCGTCTCGGGGATGTCGGAAACCGGCTCGGTCGTCCGGGAACGCCGGCCCCAATCCAGCGCCAGGTTGCGGACGATCCGGTAAAGATAGCCGACGGGATTATGGATGGACTCCTCGGACGAGGCTTCCGGCTCGGCCCGCGCGACGAACCGCAGGTAGGTCTCCTGCACGATATCCTCGGCCCGGGCCTGCGAACCGACGATCTGCGTCGCATAGCCGATCAAGGCCGACCGATGGGCGAGGTAGAGCTGAAGTATCCTGGATTCGCTGGTCATTTTTCTTTGAGGATCCCCAAACGCTCGGCGACCGGGATATTGCGGACGAGGGCCTATCGGACCTTGCGAACGGCGGCACTCTAACTTTGATAACGTCTATCAATCTCAACACTTCGTGCCAACAAAAACTTTAGGGCTTTTCCGCCATCCGGTTCGCGGATGCCGAAACCCGGTGCCATCTGGAACTTGGCATTCCCGGGGGCGTCCCTACATCTGGGGAAAGGAGGTGGCCATGAGATATACGCAGATTGGTCGAGATCGCGCCGGTTCCCCCCTAATAGCCCCGTTCATGCTGTGTGCTGCTTTTTCTCTGTTCGGCGGGGCGGCCTGTGCGCAGAATTTCAATGCGGCGCCGCCCAACGCCGCCAATCAGCGGCCGGCCTTTGCCGGGCAGACCCGGGCGCCGGTCATCGACGATAAAATCGTCCTGGAAACGGCCGTCGTCGCCGATGGTCTGGTCCATCCCTGGGGCATGGTCCAATTGCCGGGCGGGGGCTGGCTGGTCACCGAACGGCCGGGCCGGATGCGCCTGATCGGCGAAGGCGGTGCCGTTTCCGATCCGATTGCCGGGCTGCCCGAGGTCGACGCGCGCGGGCAGGGCGGTCTGCTCGACGTCGTGGTGTCGGACGGTTTCAGCGAGACCCGGCGTGTCTGGTGGAGTTATGCCGAGCCGCGCGGCGAAGGCGGCAACGGCACCGCCGTCGCCACCGGCGTCCTGTCGCCGGACGGATCGGCGATGTCGGACGTGCGGGTGATCTTCCGCCAGCAGCCGGCTTGGCGCTCGACCCGTCATTTCGGTTCGCGGCTCGTCTTCGATCCCAGCGGCGCCTTGTTCGTCACCACGGGCGAGCGGAGCAATCCGGAGCCGCGGCAATTGGCCCAGGACGTCGGGACCCATCTGGGAAAGGTGCTTCGCATCGACCCCGACGGCGGCCCGGCGGACGGGAATCCGGTGATCCAGGGCGGGCTGCCGGAAATCTGGTCCTACGGCCACCGCAATCTGCAGGCCGCGGCGCTCGGACCGGACGGCGCGCTGTGGACGGTGGAACACGGGCCGCGGGGAGGGGACGAGTTGAACCGGCCTCGGCCCGGACGGAATTACGGCTGGCCGGTGATCACCTACGGGATCGATTACAGCGGCTATCCCATCGGCGACGGACTGACCGCGCGCGACGGCATGGAGCAGCCGGTCTACTACTGGGATCCGGTCATCGCGCCGAGCGGCATGGTGTTCTACGACGGCGCGATGTTTCCGGACTGGAAGGGCAGCGTCCTGATTGGCGGACTGGCCAGCCGGGCGCTGGTGCGGCTGACCCTGGAGGACGGACGGGT
>Ga0207799_100487_pt1 | contig 14050 bp, 9 predicted proteins | sample TtanPargueraPR_4_FD_187742 | JGI IMG/M metagenome (GOLD analysis project Ga0207799, IMG submission 187742) | Aerobic enrichment media microbial communities from Bioluminiscent Bay, La Parguera, Puerto Rico - Tt and M2 (SPAdes) | ecosystem: Environmental > Aquatic > Marine > Unclassified ...
TGGTGGGTCTACTATCACCAGTGCTCGCAGTGCCGGCGCTGCTCGTTCTTCTGCCCCTACGGCATCGACACGGCCGAGATTTCCATGGCGGCGCGCGAAATCCTCGACTGCATCGGCATGGGCCAGAAATACACCAACGAGGTGATCCTCAAGGCGCACGAGATCGGCAACAACCTCGGCCTCAACGCCGCCGCCCTGAAGAACACCGTCGAGGGGTTGGAAGAGGATATCGAGGACGAGACCGGCGTCGCCGTCCGCATGCCGGTCGACGAGGAAGGGGCCGACGTGCTGTTCGTCACGCCGTCCGCCGACTTCTTCGCCGAGCCGCAGGTCGACGGGATGATCGGCTACGCCAAGGTGTTCCATCAGGCGGGCCTGAGCTGGACGCTCAGTTCCTATGCCTCGGAAGCCGGGAACTTCGGCATGTTCACGGGATCATACGAACATATGCAGAAGCTGTCGGTCCGCATCCGCAAGGCTGCCCTCGACTTGGGCGCGAAGCGCATCATCATCGGCGAATGCGGTCACGCCTGGCGCGCCGCCTACAGTTTCCTCAACACCACCAGCGGCCCGTGGGATTTCCTCGATCCCAACTATCCGGTGCCGCAGCACATCTGCGAATACACCTGGGACCTGATCCAGCGTGGCGGCCTGAGCCTGGACGCGGAAGCCAACGACGACATGACCGTCACCTTCCACGATTCCTGCAACCCGGCCCGCGCCGCCGGCATGGGCGGCTATCCGGGCGGCCAGTTCGACATCCCGCGCAACGTCATCAAGGCGGTCTGCAACAACTTCGTCGAGATGGCGCCCGACACCATCCGCGAGAAGACCTTCTGTTGCGGCGGCGGCGGCGGCCTGCTGACCGAGGAGCTGATGCAGGTCCGCATCGCCGGGATGACGCCGCGCATGCAGGCCCTCAAGCAGGTGATGGAGGAAAAGGGCGTCACCCACATGGCCGCCATCTGCGCCATCTGCAAAAGCCAGTTCACCGGGGTCATGCCGCATTTCGGCATGGACCCGTACATGATCGTCAGCCTGCACCAGCTGGTCGGCAACGCGATCCGGCTGGGCGACAAGGAATAGCGACGCGGAGACGAAGAGACGCAAGCCGGTCCCCAAGGGCCGCCAAGTGAGATTGGGAAGGCAAAGATGAACGAGACCGCTCTCACCTACCGCCGTTTCAAGGATGGCGATGACCGCTACGCCAGCCTGACCGAGGACATCTTCATCGCCGGCGGGCGTTCCGGCAAATGCCCGACCTACGTCCACCGGACGCCGCCCTGCCAGGGGGCCTGCCCCTCGGGCCAGGACGTGCGCGGCTGGATGAACGTGATCCGCGGCATCGACAAGCCGAAGGACGGCATGACCTGGCAGGAAGACGTCTTCTGGAAGATGGTCGACGCCAACCCCTTCCCGGCCCTCATGGGCCGCACCTGCCCGGCCTCCTGCCAGAAGAAATGCAACCGCGGCGACCTGGACGACCATATCGGCATCAACGCCGTCGAGCATTTCATCGGCGATTGGGCGCTGGAACAGGGGCTCAAGTTCCCGAAACCGGAGAGCGAAACCGGTAAGAAGGTCGCCGTGGTCGGCGGCGGCCCGGCCGGCCTGTCGGCGGCCTACCAACTTCGCCGTCAGGGCCATGCCCCGATGGTCTTCGAGGCCAACGCCCAGTTGGGCGGCATGCTGCGCTACGGCCTGTCGGCCCACCGCTGCCCGCGCGACATCGTCGACGCCGAGATCGGCCGGCTGCTGGAAACGGGCATCGAGGTCCGGACCAACACCAGGGTCGGCAAGGACGTCTCCCTGGACCAGCTCGAAGCCGAATTCGATGCGATCTTCTGGGGCATCGGCGCCTGGCGGGGCAATCCCGTCCCGGTGCCCGGCTGGAACGAAGCCGCCAACTGCATCGACGGCCTGGCCTTCCTGCGCGCCTTCAACGAAGGCCGCCTGCAGTACCTGACGGGGCGCACGCTGATCATCGGCGGCGGCAACACGGCGATGGACTGCGCCGGCGTCGGCCGACGTCTGGGGTCGCTCAAAGGCGCGTTCGAGGACAAGTTCCGTCCCGAGCGGGTCGTCACGGGCGAGAGCGAGCATCCGCAAACCCCGGTCTCGGAACGTACCGACGGCGACATCTGGATCGTCTACCGCCGCCCGCTGTCCATGGCCCCGGCCGACCAGCACGAAAAGGACGCGGTGATCGACGAGGGCGTCGAGATCCACGAGAGCCTCGCCCCGGTCGAGGTGGTGCTCGGCCCGGACGGCAAGGCGACGGCGCTCAAGGTGGTGAAGACCGACTGGAGCACCGGCAAGATGGTGATCCAGGAAGGCACGGAGTACGAAATCCCCTGCGACCTGATCATCGCCGCCACCGGCCAAAGCTCGATCTTCACCGGCATCGAGGCACTGGACAACGGCAAGGGGCTGGTCAGCGCCGACGGGTTCTATCAGGTGGCGGGCAAGCCCGGCCATTTCGTCGGCGGAGACGCCATCTATCCCGACCTGCTGACCACCGCCATCGGCCACGGCTGGAAGGCCGCCGAGGGCATCGACAAGTACGTCCGCTCGCTCGACATGGACAAGCGGGCCAAGGTCGACGCCCACCGCTTCGACATGGAGGCGGAACTGGCCGAGGCGGGCAAGGCGCCCACCGAATACGGCCACGAGCCGGTGCGCGGCACCGACGGCGCGTCCTTCGCCATCCACAATTACGCCGACCGCTCCGACATCGAGATCATCCGCTCGGAGCGCATGTTCCTCGGCCATTTCCAGCCGATGCCGCGCCATGTCCGGAAGATGACGAAAATCGGCCCGGATTGCGTCGGCGACACGCGGGCCCGGCTCAATGCGCTGACCGAGGAGGAAGTGATCGCCGAGGCCGAACGCTGCATGAGCTGCGGCCTGTGCATCGAATGCGACAACTGCGTGATCTACTGCCCGCAGAAGGCCGTGTTCCGCCGCCCGAAGGACGACCGCTCGCTCGGCCGCTACGTCGATACCGACTACGACAAATGCATCGGGTGCCACATCTGCAAGGATGTCTGCCCGACCGGCTACATTCACATGGGCCTGGGGGAGTGAGGACGCCATGACCCGCATAATCGGGATGATCGGGGCCTTGGCCCTCGGTCTGGCGATCCTCGCCGGGACGGGGCGGCCGGCGCCGGCGGCGGACGGACGGGTTCCGCTGCCGGCGCTGGCCGCACCCGCTGAGGGGGAAAGCTGCGTCGAACCGGCCGATGTGATGCGCCGCAACCACATGGAGTTCCTCAAGGCCCAGCGCGACGAAACCATGCATCTCGGCATCCGCGACGGCAAATACAGCCTGAACGGCTGCATCGCCTGCCATGCCGCCGCCGATCCGGCCGCGGCCGACCCCGCGGCCAAGACCATCGAGCCGTTCTGCGAAGAATGCCATTCCTATGCCGCCGTCAAGCTGGACTGCTGGAGCTGCCACAATCCAACGCTGACCGAGGAGCTGCGGGCCCACCTCTGGGACGGGAGCAAGAAACCATGAAGACCACCCTCTCCCGCCGCCGCCTGCTCGCCGGCACCGCCGCCGTCGCCGGGGTCGTCCTGGCGCCGGGCGTGACCCTGATCGCCGCGCCCGAGGCCGAGGCGAAAGGCGCATCGAGCGATATCCGCTGGGGCCTGCTGATCGACGCCGGAAAGCTGACGCCCGAGGCCTGCGACGCCGCCGTCGCCGCCTGCAACGCGGAAAACGGCCTCGAACCGGCCAGCCGGGCCGACGCCACCGCCCAATGGATCCGCCGGATCGACGTCACCGATCCGCAGACCGGGCACGGCGTCTCCATCCCGGTGATGTGCCAGCACTGCGAATACCCGCCCTGCGCCGACGTCTGCCCCACGGGGGCGTCATTCCGCCGGGCCGACGGCATCGTGCTGGTGGACAAGCATATCTGCATCGGCTGCCGCTACTGCATGCTGGCCTGCCCGTACAAGGCGCGGTCCTTCGGCTACGAGGACATCACCGATCAGAAATCCTATTCGCCGCGCGGCAAGGGCACGGTCCAGGCCTGCACGCTCTGCGTCCACCGGGTGGACGCGGGGGGCGTTCCGGCCTGCGTCGAGGCCTGCGAGCGGGCCGCGCCGGGCGCCATGCTGTTCGGCGACCTGAAAAATCCCGACAGCGAAATCTCTCGCCGGGTGTCGCAGATCGCCGTCACGCGCATCCGTTCGGACCTGGGCGTCGAGCCCGGCGTCCTCTATGCCGGAGTGTAGGAAGGGACCCATGGCCAAAATCGAATTCCTGGAAATCGAGGGCCGCAGCCCGGACTATTACGCCTTGCTTGGCGGTTTGGCGCTGGTCGTCGTCATCGGGCTGGCCACCGCCGCCTATGTCGATCACGCCGGGCACATCGTCACCGGCATGAGCAACCAGATCCCCTGGGGCCTGCCGCACGTCTTCGCCATCTTCCTGATCGTCGCCGCCTCGGGCGCGCTCAACGTCGCCTCGGTCGGCTCGGTGTTCGGGCGGATCATGTACAAGCCGCTCTCGCGTCTTTCCGGCCTGCTGGCTTTCGCCCTGATGGCAGGTGGACTGGCCGTCCTGTCGCTCGATCTCGGGCGGCCGGATCGGGTGTTCCTGCCGATGATCCATCTGAACCCGAAGTCCATCTTCGTCTGGAACATCAACTTCTACATCGGCTTCTTCGCCATCGTCGCCGCCTACCTCTGGGTATCCATGGACTGGCGGCTGACCGGCCTGTCGCGCCCCGTCGGCATCCTCGCCTTCATCTGGCGGCTGGCCCTGACCTCGTGCACCGGTTGGGTGTTCGGCTTCATCGTCGCCCGCCAGGCCTGGGACGCGGCGGTCATGGCGCCGATGTTCATCGTTTTCTCCTTCGCCTATGGGCTGGCCGTCTTCCTGCTGATCCTGATGGTCGCTTGTCAGTGGACGGACCGGCCGCTCGGCGATGCCGTGGTGCGGCGGCTGAAGAACCTGCTCGGCGTCTTCGTCGCGGCCTCGCTCTACTTCACCCTGGTCATGCAGCTGACCAACCTCTACGCCACCGAACATCATGGTGTGACCCGCTTCATCCTGTTCGAGGGCGGCGTCATCACCGTGCTGTTCTGGCTCGGTCAGGTACTGATCGGCGGCGTGCTGCCGTTGATCCTCATCTGGTATCCGCCTTTCGCCGGATCCCGCAGCGCGGCCGGGCTGGCCGGCGGGCTGGTGGTCCTCGGCGGACTGGCGCAGATGTACGTCACGATCATCGGCGGGCTCGCCTATCCGCAAATACTTTTCCCCGGCAAGCAGGTCTCCAGCGGCTTCTTCGACGGCGTGGTCAACGGCTACGTGCCGAGCTTCTGGGAACTGTTCCTCGGCCTCGGCGGCGTCGCCATCGCACTGCTGATGATCGTCGTGGCGGTCAAGTTCCTGCGCCTCCTGCCGCTCAGCCTTGCCGACGCGGTCGCCGATCCGCATTATCGCCCGGCTCCGGCAGCCGAGGCGCCGGAAGCGAAAGCGGAAACGGCGGAAGCGGCCTAGGCGAGGAGCGCGACGACATGACCGGAAACGTCCCCACCCCACTCGCTGGGAAAGCGGCGATTCCCGCCACGGGGAGAATGTCGAGGACGTGATGGCCCATATCCTGATCTCCGCCACCCGCAAGTCCTCCGGCAAGACCACCGTCTCGCTCGGCCTCTGCGCCGCCCTGCGCCGCCGCGGACTGGCCGTCCAGCCGTTCAAGAAGGGTCCCGACTACATCGACCCCATGTGGCTCGCCGCCGCCGCCGGGCGCGACTGCCACAACCTCGATTTCAATACGATGTCCTGGGTCGAGATCGCCGCCCTGTTCGCCCGCCACGTGGCGGACGCCGATATCTCGGTGATCGAAAGCAACAACGGCTTGTTCGACGGCACCGACATGGAGGGGTCGAACAGCAACGCCGCCATGGCCAAGCTGCTCGCCGCGCCGGTCGTGCTGGTCGTTGACTGCGCCGGGATGGCGCGCGGCATCGCGCCGCTGCTGATGGGTTACGCCACTTTCGACCCAGCGCTTCGGATCGGCGCGGTCATCCTCAACAACGTCGCCAACGACCGCCACGAGGGCAAGTTGCGCGCCGCCGTCGAGCGCTACACGGACATCCCCGTCCTCGGCGCCATCCACCGCGACAACGGCCTGCGCATCGACGAACGCCATCTCGGCCTCGTCCCGGCCGCCGAATGGGCCGGCGCGAAGGCCCGGATCGACGCCGTCGCCGACGCCCTGGAACGCCGGATCGATCTCGACGCCCTGCTCACCCTGGCACGCACCGCGCCGCCTCCGGCCGCCACCGCGCTGACCGGAACCCGCCCGGCCACACCCGACATCCGCATCGCCGTCGCCCGGGATTCCGCCTTCGGCTTCTACTACGCGGGCGATCTGGAGGCCCTGCGCATGGCCGGGGCCGAACTGATCTTCTTCGACACCATGCGGGACCGCGCCCTGCCCGAGGCCGACGGGTTGATCATCGGCGGTGGTTTCCCCGAGACCCATCTGGCGGCGCTGGAGGCCAACGCCCCGTTGCGCGCCGAAATCCGCCGCGCCATCGAGGGCGGCCTGCCCGCCTATGCCGAATGCGGCGGACTGATGTATCTGGCCCGGTCCATCGAGTGGCAGGGCCGGACCGGCAAGATGGCCGGGGTCATTCCGGCCGAGGTCGTGGTGCACGAGAAACCGCGCGGCCACGGCTACATGCAACTGGCCGAGACGGCGGCCATGCCCTGGCCCGGCCCGTCGGGGGCGGAAATCCCCGGCCACGAGTTCCACTACTCGGATCTGCGCGGGCTGGAGGGCACGCCCCGTTTCGCCTACAGGGTGGCGCGCGGCCACGGCATCGACGGCGAGCATGACGGCTTGATTTACCACAACCTGCTGGCCAGCTATGCCCATCTAAGGGATACTGGAACCAACGCCTGGACACGCCGTTTCGTCGGTTTCGCGCGCTCCGTCAAATCGAACCACAGGAAAGCCACGGGAACCGAAAGATGACCAACAAGATCCATCCCGTCTCCATCGTCGGCGCCGGTCCGGGCGACCCCGAATTGCTGACCCTCAAGGCCGCCCGCCTCATCGCCGAGGCCGACGTGGTGGTGTTCGACCGCCTGATCTCGGAGGAGATCATGGCCATGGTGCCGGCCGGGGCGATGCGCGTTTACGCGGGAAAGTCGGCCCACAATCACCATATGACCCAGGACGACATCAACGAGCTGCTGGTCAAGCTGGCCAAGTCCGGCCGCAAGGTCCTGCGGCTCAAGGGGGGCGACCCCTTCACTTTCGCGCGCGGCGGCGAGGAAGCCTTGTATTTGGCCCAAAACGGCATTCCGTTCGAGATCGTGCCCGGTATCACCGCGGCGACCAGCGTTACCGCCTATGCCGGCATTCCGCTGACCCATCGCGGCAAGTCCCTCGGCGTACGCTTCGTCACCGGCCACAGCCAGGGCGAGGACGACGTGCTGAGCCTCAATTGGAAGAGCCTCGCCGATCCGGATACGACCCTGGTAGTCTACATGGGGCTGGCCAACCTGAAGACCATCCGCGACGAGCTGATGGCCGCCGGGCTTCCCGGCGACACGCCCGCCGCCGCCATCCAGAGCGGCACCACCAAGGACCAGCGCACGGTGCTGACCGCCCTGGCCGACCTGCCCGAGCGGGTCGAGGCCGAGGGGCTGCGCCCACCGACCCTGATGGTCATCGGCCGGGTCGCCGATCTGGCCCACGAGATCGCCTGGTTCGCGCCCGAGGGCGCGGACAGCCGGAAGGTTCATGCCTGAGGGCCGCCGCGACGACACCGCCTTGCTGCTCGCCGGGCACGGCCTGGCGACCCATCCCGATGGGGCCGTTCCCGTCTTCCGCCATGCCGAAACCCTGCGGAACCTCGGCCGCTTCGCCGATGTCCGCGCCGGGTTCCTGCGCCAGGAACCGGAGCTCTCCGAGACTCTGGCGGAACTGACCCAGCCGCGTGTCTACGTGGTGCCCATGCTGGCCAGCAAGGGGTACATCTCCGACACCGCCATGGCCGGGCGGCTGGAGCTTTCCGGTCCGGTCACCCGCCGCACGATCGACGGCCGCGACCGGGAAATCCGCTTCTGCGACCCGGTCGGCACCCATCCGGACATCCCCGTCCTGTTGGCCCGGAGGATCGAGAATCTTTGCCGGGGCGAGCGACTGGCGCCCGAGGCGACCGAGATCGTCCTGGCCGGGCACGGCACGCCGCGCACGCCGGAATCCGCCGCCCGCACGCGGGATGTCGCCGCCCGGCTGACCCAGGCCGCCGGGAACATCGCGGCGGGCGTGCATGCCTTCCTGTTGGAGGAGGACCCGCTGATCGACGTCTGGGCCGAACAGACACGCGCGCCCAACATCGTCGTCGCGCCCTTCCTGATGGCCAATTGGTATCACGGCTCGGAAGACCTGCCGGGCCGGATCGGCCTCGATCCTGACGACGAGGATTTGAAGCGGTTGGTCCATGAATCCGGCATCGCCGGTCCCTATCCGGTCGACGGGCGGCGCGTCTGGTACCTCAGCCCGCTCGGCCACGAACCGGAAATCGCCGGCCTGGCGCTGGCCATGGTCGAGACTTTCGACGAAGCTCACGAAATGTGACGCGATGTCACCCCCACCCTAACCCTCCCCCATCGAGGGGGAGGGAATAATGGCGACGAAGCCGTTTCAGCGTCCCTTCCCCCCTTGTGGGGGAAGGACAGGATGGGGGAGAACCGAGGCGTTTGGAAGAGTGGCGCTAAACCTCCCGATCCAACGCCCGGGTCAGCAGCATGTAGAGCTTGCCCATGTCGGAAGCCAGGAAGGTGGTGCTCAGCACGCCCTGGTGGTCGGCCTTGCGGGCATCCTGCAGCAGCGCCTCGAACTGCGTCACGTAGCGGCCGACATAGTCGCGGAACGCGCCGTCCTCGCGGTGCTTGTCGCGGATCGCCGCCAGCTTGGCCTTCTCGCGCATGCCCAGCATCTTGCGGACGAACACGCCCTTCTCGCCCTTGTTGAAGCGCCGCCAGTCGTCCTCGGTGATCGGCGTCTCCATCAGCCGGGTCATGTCGACGGCGATGGATTGCAGCCGTTCGGAAATGAAGCTGGCGCGTTTCAGGAAGTCGTCCGCCGCCACCTGTCCGGCCCGCTCCTTCAACTCGCGGGTAATCGACGCCGCCTCGCGGGTGACGTCCTTCATCTCCGCCGCCTGCCGGTCGATCGCCCGGACCAGGTCGCGCGCCTCCTCGCCCATGGTCTGCGAAATGCGGTTCAGTTCGGCCGAGCGCGCCTTCAGGGTTTCGTCCCAGGTCCCGACCTTGGCCATGGCCTGGTCGGAAATGCCCGAGATTTCGCGAGCCCGCGCCTGCAGGGCGTCGCCCAGGGCCTGCATGCCGACCTCGGCCTTGCGATAGACGGCGGTCAGCGCCTCGATGCGGCGCAGCATCGCATCGCTCGCCACGTCGGATCGGGTGGCGATTTCGTTGGCGCGGGTGTCCAACTCGGCCGTCTTGGCGGTGACCAGATCGCCGATCTGCTTGATCCGGGCGGTCATCTCCTCGGCCTGGCGCGCGGCCTGATCGGAGCGCTGGGTCAGGGCGTCGCCGACGCCCTTGAGGCGCAGCGCCGCCTCGCGCGCCTTGCCCGCCACCGTATCGGTGTGCCCGGAAATCCCCTCGGCCGCTTCGTCGATGTTCTCGCGCGCCGTCCGCGACTGCTGGCCGAGCGCCGCCAGATGGGCGCGCAGTTTCTCGCCCGCCTCGATCAGACCGCCGACCGTATGGCTGGAAACCCCTTCCAGATCGACCGTCCGCTCGCGCAGCGCCGCGCTGACGCTCTCGACCTGAGCCGCCGCCGTTTCCGACATCGCCGCCAGATCGTTGGCGTTCTGGCGCAAGGCGGCGCTGACCATCGAGATCAGCTGTGTCGACTTCTCGACCGACTGGGTCAGGTGATGCGACTGGTCGCCCAACCCCTCGCCCGCGCGGGCCATCTTCTCGCCGGCGGCATCCGAAACCGCGCCGAACTCCCGGCCCTCGGCGCGCAGCTGTTCGCCGAAGCTCCGGACATGTTCCGACGCCTTGTCGTAGGCCTGGGTCAACTCGTCCGAGCGCTGGCGCAGCATGCCGCCGATCTCCTGCAAGCGGCCCGAGGCCTGGTCCAGCCCGGCGTCCAGCGCCCCCGTATGCTCGCCCAGCACCCCGGCGAAATCCTCCAGCCGCTTGGCCGCCCGGTCCGACGCCGCGCTGGCTTCCTCGACCTGCACGCGGATCGCGTCGCCCGCCGTCTGCAGGCGCGCCGCCGCCGCGTCGGAGGCCGCATCCACGTCGCCCTGGCGCTGCGACATCGCCTGGGCCGCCTCGTTGATCTTGGCGACCGCCGCCTCGGAAACCCGGATCAGGTTCTGCGACTGGCCGCGCAGGCTCTCCTCGACGCCGCCGATCTGCTTGGCCACGTCCTCGGCGACCCGGGCCAACCCGTCCGAATGCCGCTCGACCGCGTCGCCGACCGTGGTGATCCGGTAGACCGCGTCGTCGGAAGACGACACCAGTCCCTCGACCTGGCGCTGGAAGGCGTCGGAGACCAGTCCGACCAGCTTGGCCGCGCGTCCGGAGATCGTCGCCACCTCGCGCGAGCTGTCGCGCAAGGCCTCGCCCGCCTTGCCGATATCCTCGATCGCCCGGCCCGAGCTGTCGGACAGGCCGTCCGACTGCTTCTCCAGGGCATCGGCGACGAACTGTACGCGCCCGGCCGCGTCGTCGGAAACGCTGACCAGATCCCGCAGGCTGCGCCGCAACGCCTCGCCGACGCCCTGCAACCGCTGCTCGGCCTTCTCCGAGGTCACGTCCAGGTCGCCGGTATGGCGGCTCAGGATTTCGCCGGCCCCGGCCATCAGCTTGGCCGAGCGCTCGGATACGTCGGCCAGCTTCTCGGCCTGCTCGGACAGCATCTGCGCCACCTGCTCGGTTTCCCCGGCGGCATGCGCCGACGCGCTCGTCACATCGGTCGAACGGTCCTGGATCATCGTGCCGAGTTCGGTCATCTGGCTGACAGTGCCCTCGGCGACCTCGGTCACGTCCTCCAGCCGGCGGCGGAACGCATCGACCAGGTTGCCCGACCGTTCGGCGGAATCGTCCAGAACCCCCAGGCTGCGGCGCAACGCCACCGTCACCGCCGAAACCGCCGCCACGCCCTTGTCCGACGACATGTTCAAATGCTGCAGGGTCTGGCCCAACTTCTCGGCCATCGACAACACGCTGACGCCGGCCTTCTCCGACGCCGTGGCCAGATCCGCCGACCGGTTGCGCAGGGCCTCGCCGACCGCGTCGATCCGCAGTTGGCTCTGGTCGGCCAGCCGGGTGAGTTCCTCGGCCCGGCCCTGGATCGCCTTTCCGGCCTCGCCGATCTTGACCAACGTGTCCTGGACCACGACGCCGAGATCGCCCTGCCTGTCCTTCAAACCGTCGCCGACGCGCTCGACCTGGTCCAATACCCGCTCGGCCGCACCACCGAGATCGGCGGCGACCTGTCGCAGGGCGTCGCCCACCGTATCGGCCCGGTTCGCCGACATCTCGGCCGCGTCGAGCAACTCCCGCGCCTGCTGGCGGAAGGTCTCCCCGGTGGTCCGCACGTTCATCCCCGCCCGCTCCGAGGTGGCGATCAGATCGCGCGCCTGTTCCTTCAGCCCGTCGCCGATGATCTTCGCGCGCTCGGCGACCTGATCCGAAGTCTCCGCCAGGGCCTTCGACTGCCGGGCCAGGGTTTCCTCGATCCCCGAGGTCTGATCGGTCACCCGCTGCCCGACCCGGTCGAGTTCGTCGGTCTGACGTTTGAGGGTCTCGCGCATGCGGTCGGTCTGCGCCGCCGCCTGTTCCGTCCGGTCCGACAGCACCCGCGCCTGATTGCCGAGGATATCGGCCCCGCCGCGCAATTGGTCCCCCGCCGCGCCGGAGGCCTTGAGAATATGCTCCAGCCGTTCGTGCAGGATCTTCGACGCTTCCTCGGCATGCGCCACCGCCAGAGCGGCGGAGGCCGACATCTTCTCGGCGCCGCTCAACAGGGCGTGGGCCGATTCCTGCGACCGCAGGGCCACGTCCTCGGAGGCGTCGGACAGGTCCTGGCCACGCTTGCGCAGGGTCTCGCTGAGCCCGTCGGCCTGGGCCGATGCCCGCTCCGACGCCGCCGCCAATTCCCGCGAGTTGCGGAACAGGGTATCGCCGACCTCATGGGCACGGCCCGCCGCCTTCTCGGAAACGGATTGCAGGTCCTCGGTCTGCCGCCGCAGCACCTCGGCCACCGCCTGGGCGCGCAAATCTGCATCCTCGGAGGCCTGCGACAATTCCAGGGTGCGACGCCGCACCATGTCGTTCACCGCCTGGGCCCGGGACGCCGCCTCCTCCGAGGCACGGGTCAGGTCGCGGGCCTGGCTGCGCAGCATCTCGGTGATCTCGGTGACCCGCTGCTCGGCCCGCTCCGACGGATAGGCGAGTTGCCGCAGGTGCCAGCGCAACGCCGCCGTCTCGCGGCGCAGTTGCCGGCCGCGGTCGTAGAAGGCGATGACCATCCAGAGCAGCGCCATCGGGGTGAACACGCCCGCCGCCAGCCCGCCGATCTCGTAGGGCAGCAGATTTAGAAGATCACCGATCGGCATCTGCCGATTGATGAACCAGCCGGCCAACCCCAGCCACACGACGCTGAACACGCTGCCGACGATCACCGGAACCCGGTAGCGGAAGTAGAACGGCTCCTCCCATTCGGGCGGCACCAGCGGCGCCGTGCCGATCAGGGACTCGGCCGCCCCTTCGGTCGCGGACTCCTTCTGTTTGGCCGGCCCGAAGGCTTCCTTGAAAACGTCGTCGGCCGCCGAAACGGCGGCCGGATCGGTCTCGGGCTTGGCCTTCTGCCCGGTCGTGTTCTGCTTCTTGGGGCGGTTCTCAACCACGCAAGTTCCCCGTTCCCGTTGCGGTCGCTTTCCTGGGGGGCGGCGGAAAGCTTACACCATCCATATCTTGGGCGCAAACCAGCTTTAACAACAAAATGTCGGGGTCACAGCCGCCGTCGGGGCGGAAAAATCACGTCAATAGAGATGCTGGCCGCCGGTGATCCACATCTCGGTTCCAGTCACGTATCCCGCGTCTTCCGAACACAGGTAATACACGGCCCCGGCCACGTCCGACGGCGCGCCCATGCGGTTCATCGCGATGCGCGGCACCAGGGCCTCGTATTCCGGCTGAATCATATCGGTTTCGATTTCGCCCGGCGCCACCGCGTTGACCCGCACGCCCAGCTCGGCGAACTCGTGGGCCATCTCGCGGGTCAGGGCCGACAGGGCGGCCTTGGAGATGGAATAGGCCGATCCGGCGAACGGATGCACGTAATGCCCGGCGATCGAAGTGACGTTGACGATCGAGCCCTTGCCCTTGTGCAAGGCCGAGGCGAAGCCGCGCCCCAGCTTGAGCGCGGCGAACAGGTTCAGTTCGAACACCTCGCGCCAGGCGGCGATGTCGCCGTTCAGGCAGCCCAGGCGTTCCTTGTAAGGCGTCTTCGGCGAGACGCCCGCGTTGTTGATCAGCGCGTGCAGCGGCCCGCCGTCCAACACCTTGTTGGCTTCCTCGATGAACCGGAAAACACTGTCGGAATCGCTCAGGTCGGTCGGGATGTGGCTGGACCAGTTGGGATCGCGCTTGCATTCCTCGGGAACGGCGTCGCGCGAACAGGTGATGATCCGCCAGCCGCGCTCCAGGAAGCGGATGGCGATCGAATGGCCGATGCCCCGGCTCGCGCCGGTCACGATAACCGTTTTCCGTTCTTCGTTCATGGCGTGCACGATATCAGGTTTGCATATCCCCGCAAGAGGTGGGTGTTTTCTTCACGAAAGCGCCATGCGCCCGAATTGGAGCGGAACGGCTTCACGGCGAAGGGACGAACGCCTATCTTCTCTCCCATGTGCTCGCGCTACGAAATCATCGCCAAGCCACGCGATTTGGTCGACCGGTTCGACCTGCCGGAGATGCCGGAAATCCCGTCCGAGGGCGAGGTGCGGCCGACCGACCGGG
>Ga0207799_100488_pt1 | contig 14006 bp, 14 predicted proteins | sample TtanPargueraPR_4_FD_187742 | JGI IMG/M metagenome (GOLD analysis project Ga0207799, IMG submission 187742) | Aerobic enrichment media microbial communities from Bioluminiscent Bay, La Parguera, Puerto Rico - Tt and M2 (SPAdes) | ecosystem: Environmental > Aquatic > Marine > Unclassified ...
CGGCGCCGCGACCTGGGAGGGATCGCTCGATTGCCTGCGGCCGCGCGGCCTGATGGTCACCTTCGGGAACGCGTCGGGCAAGGTTCCGGCCATGGAGCCGGTGATCCTGGCCGGCAAGGGGTCGCTCTACCTGACCCGGCCGACCCTGGCCCATTACGTGCCGACCCGCGAGGCCCTGCTCGCCGCCGCCAATGAACTGATCAGCCTGGTGGCCAACGGCCGGATCGACATCGCGGTCAACCAGACCCGGCCGCTCCGCGAGGCGGCCGACGGCCAGCGCGACCTGGAGAGCCGCAAGACCACCGGATCGACGGTGTTCTTGCCGTAGGCACCGGCGGCATGGGCAAACACGAAAACAAAAACGGCGCGCTCCGCGAGGAACGCGCCGTTTCCGTATGCGATATCCCGCCCGTCAGGTGTTCATGGAATCGAAGAAGTCGTTGTTGTTCTTCGTTTCCTTGAGCTTCTTGAGCAGGAATTCCATGGCGTCGACCACGCCCATCGGCATGAGGATGCGGCGCAGGACCCACATCTTCGACAGCGTGCCCTTGTCGACCAGCAGCTCTTCCTTGCGGGTGCCCGACTTGGTGATGTCGATGGCCGGCCAGGTGCGCTTGTCGGTGAGCTTGCGGTCGAGCAGGATTTCCGAGTTGCCGGTGCCCTTGAACTCCTCGAAGATCACCTCGTCCATGCGCGAGCCGGTATCGACCAGCGCCGTGGCGATGATGGTCAGCGAGCCGCCCTCCTCGATGTTGCGCGCCGCGCCGAAGAAGCGCTTCGGCCGCTGCAGCGCGTTGGAATCGACGCCGCCGGTCAGCACCTTGCCCGACGACGGCACCACCGTATTGTAGGCACGGGCCAGCCGGGTGATGGAATCCAGCAGGATGACCACGTCGCGCTTGTGCTCGACCAGCCGTTTTGCCTTCGCAATGACCATTTCGGCCACCTGGACATGGCGGGCCGCCGGCTCGTCGAAGGTCGAGCTGATGACCTCGCCCTTGACCGAGCGGGCCATGTCGGTGACTTCCTCGGGCCGCTCGTCGATCAGCAAGACGATCAGGTAGCACTCGGGATGGTTTTCGGCGATGGCATGGGCGATGTTCTGCAGCATCACGGTCTTACCGGTGCGCGGCGGCGCCACCACCAGGGCGCGCTGGCCCTTGCCGATCGGCGTGATCAGATCGATCACCCGCAGGGTCGGATCGGTGACCTTCGGGTTGTCGACTTCCATGCCGAGACGCTGCTCCGGATAGAGCGGCGTCAGGTTGTCGAAGTTGATCCGGTGACGGACGGCGTTCGGGTTCTCGAAATTGATGTCGTTGACCTTGAGAAGCGCGAAGTACCGCTCGCCGTCCTTCGGCGCCCGAATCTCGCCCTCGACCGTATCGCCGGTGCGCAGGCTGAAGCGCCGCACCTGGCTCGGGGAGACGTAGATATCGTCCGGACCCGGAAGATAGTTCGCTTCCGGCGAGCGCAGGAAGCCGAAACCGTCCGGCAGGACTTCGAGCACGCCGTCGCCGAAAATCGAGACATTGTTGGTCGCCAATTGCTTGAGAATGGCGAACATCATTTCCTGTTTGCGCAGGGAACTGGCGTTCTCGATCTCAAGTTCTTCGGCGAAAGCAAGCAGCTCGGCGGGCGTCTGCTTCTTCAATTCCTTAAGATTCATAGCTGGTCGATTTTCCTGACCAATTTGGAGGGAAAAAAGTGAAAAAGTTTGTGAAGAGGGGCGGGAAACCCGAAACTTTTCGTATTGGGATTCGGCGCGTCAGGCCCTGTGCCTGAAATTGTTACGCGAATTTTGGAGAAAGATAGGGGGTGCCTCACCCTCTACGAGAACAACAGCTTTACCCAAACGTCTCCAGCCTGTCAAATAAAGATTGGAAGCGGTTGAACTTTATCCCGCGAGCCGGAATCTTTTTCTCTTCTTTGGCGGGAAACCTAGGCCGCCTGGGCGCATCTCTTGTGATCGCCCGGGCAAATCCGGCCGCCCTCGTGCGAACACATCCCGCAACCGTCGCCGCGGGCCCGGCGCACCAGTTCCGCCAGACCGTCGATGAACGCCGCCGTCGTGCCGGCCGCCGGCACCCGGACATAGGCCGGAACGCCGCTGTCCTTGGCCAGTTTGCCGTATTCGATATCGAGTTCGACCAGGGTCTCCGAATGCTCGGACACGAAGGCGATGGGGACCACGACCAGCGGCACCTTGTCGGCGCCGGCCCGTTCGATCTCGCTGTCGGTGGCCGGGCCGATCCATTTCATCGGGCCGACGCGGCTCTGATAGCTGACCAGCCAGTCGAAATCGTCGCGGCCCATCTTGTCGACCACCGCCTGGGCGCTTCGTTCCACCTGCCAGGCATAGGGATCGCCGCTTTTGATGATCTTTTCCGGCAGGCCGTGGGCCGAGAACAGCACCCGCGGCCGGCCGACCGCCTTCGCCTCGTCGATCGCCTTGGACACCAGTTCGGCCTCGGCGGCGATGAATCCCGGTTCGGTCGGGTAGCAGCACACCGCCTTGGTCGGCGCGGTCAGGCCCACCGCCTTGGCGGCCTCGCGCCAGACACGCAGGGACGATCCGGTGGTGGTGGTCGAATACTGCGGATAAAGGGGCAGCAGAACGACTTCGTCGGGATCGAAATCCTTCACCGCCAGGGCGGTTTCCCCGCTCATCGGGTGCCAATAGCGCATGGCGATGAACACCCGGACGTCGTCGTCATCGTGCGCGAAGCGCTTCTCGAGCGCCCGCGCCTGTTCCTGGGTGAGCGGCAGCAGGGGCGATCCGCCGCCGATCTCGGCGTAGATCTCGCGCGCCACCGGCCCGCGCTTCTTCGAGATGAAATGGGCCAACGGGGTGCGCAGGATACCGGGCAGCCCGATGATCGACGGGTCATTGAACAGGTTGAACAAAAACGGCTCGACCGCTTCCGGCCGATCCGGTCCCCCGAGATTGAACGTGACGACTGCGATTTTCGACATGGCTGGTAGATAGGCGGCCGGTTGACCTATTTCCAGTGTCAATCGTTCCGCCACCCCTTAATTAGTTTCACCAATTCATCGACATGTTCCGGCGGCGTTTCGGGAACGATCCCGTGGCCCAGGTTGAAGATGAACGGCCCTCCGGCGAGTTCCTCCAGGATATGGGTGGCCGCGGCGCGCATCGCATCGCCCCCGGCGACCAGAACCCGCGGATCGAGATTTCCCTGAACGGTGCATAGGCCCTGCAGTTCGCGCGCCGCCCAGGCCAGATCGACGCCGCTGTCCAGGCTGACCGCGTCGACCCCGGTCTCGCGGACGAATTCGGGATAGAGATCCCCGGCGCCGCGCGGGAAGCCGAGCACCGGCACGTTCGGGAACGCGGCCTTGATCCGCGAAACCAGGGTCCGTGTCGGGGCGATCACCAGCCGGCGGAACCGTTCGGCGTCGAGCGCGCCGGCCCAGGTATCGAACAGCTGGATCGCCTCGGCGCCGCCACGGACCTGTTCGAGCAGGTATTCCGCGGTCGCTTCGGTCAGCATCCCGATCAGCTTGGCGAACCCCTCGGGATCGGCCGCGTCCCAGGCCAGGGCGTTCTCGAACCGCGTGCCGCCCTGGCCCTCGACCATATAGGTGGCGACCGTCCAGGGCGCGCCGGCGAACCCGATCAGCGCCGTGGTTTCGGGGATTTCGCGCGACAGGCGCCGCACCGTCTCGAACACCGGCGCCAGATGGCCGTTGACCCGGGCGGGATCGAGCGCCTCGAGGTCGGCGGCCTTGCGGATCGGTGCCAAGACCGGCCCCTTGCCCTCCTGGAACGCCACCTGCTGACCCAATCCGTCGGGAACCACCAGGATGTCGCAGAACAGGATGGCGGCATCCGGCGCGAACCGGCGCAGGGGTTGCAGGGTGGCCTCGACGGCCAGATCGGGGGTGTAGCAGAACTGCAGGAAATTGGCGGTCCGCTTACGGATCTCGCGGTATTCCGGCAGGTAGCGGCCGGCCTGGCGCATGAACCAGAACGGCGGCGGCGAAAGGGTCCGTCCCCGAAGCGCTTCGAGGAATGGTTTTTCCGGTTGGGTCATGTGGCTTCGTTTCCTCCCTTCCGGAGAACTTATTCATCGTTCCCCCAAAACAAAGACTCTATTTTTATAAATGTTTTGTTGTTGTAGTTGGGGGGGTGAGTCCTGGGGATTAAAATTCATCCACAGACCGTCCCCAGAATCCGGCCCGTTGCCGGAGATTTTCGCCCGGACGAGGATAAGCTGTTGAAAGCGTCCGTCAGAAGGAGTGGAATGGCGGGACGAAACTTGATTTCCCGTAACGTGGAAAACGGGGACAAATAGCTTCCGCCAGGCAGTCTTTTGCCCTTTCCCGACACGAGGATAATGTTTTCAAACCCCTCCGCGGCGGTGTAAGAAATAGGCCGCAGGGAGGACCGATCTTGTTTCGGGTGGAGGAGAACGGGGTTATCCCCAATTTGGGCAGATGACACGCACCGGGGCCAAATCGGCCAAAAGCGTTCATATCCATTTGATATCGGATTCGACGGGCGAGACTGTCGCATCGGTCGCCCGGGCGTGTCTGGTGCAGTTCGACCGGGTGGCCGCGACCGAGCATGTCTGGAACATGGTGCGCAAGCCCGACGAGGTGAAAACCGTCCTCGCCGCCATCCGGGAAAACCCCGGTATCGTCATCTACACCCTGGTCAACCGGGAACTCCAGGAGGCTCTCGAAGAGGGCTGCCATAAGATACAGGTCCCCTGTGTCGGGGTTCTCGATCCGGTTCTCGAAACGATGCATTCCTACCTGCAGACGCAGGTGAAGGCGCTTCCGGGGCGCCAGCACGAGATGGACGCCGAATACTTCGCCCGGATCGAGGCGGTGCATTTCGTGCTGAGCCACGACGACGGGCAGACCCCCGCCGACCTGCACAAGGCGGATGTCATTCTGGCCGGCGTGTCCCGGACGCTGAAGACGCCGACCTGCATCTATCTGGCCAACCGTGGTATCAAGGCGGCGAACATCCCGATCGTTCCCGGCCTGCCGCTGCCCGAGGAGGTCCAGGGCCCGGAGGCCCCGCTGGTCGTCGGCTTGACCAAGGATCCCAAGCGATTGGTCCAGATCCGACGGGCCCGGCTCAAGATCCTCGAGCGCGACGAGAATACCGACTACGCGGACATCGAGACGGTCTCGGACGAGATCCGCATGGCGCGCGAAGTCTTCAAGCGGCAGAACTGGCCGGTGATCGACGTGACCAAACGATCCGTCGAGGAAGTCGCCGCGCTGATTTTGCAGCTTTATGCCAAACGAAAGGAAGAACAGCCCTGACTCTCTACGATAAAAATCCGCTGATCCTGGCCTCGGGAAGCAGCGCGAGGGCGCGTCTTCTGGCAAACGCTGGCGTGACCTTCGACGTCGAGAACCCGAATCTCGACGAATCCGTCATCAAAGAGGACATGGCGCGGATCGGCGCCGATACCAGCGAGCTGGCCTGGCGGCTGGCCGAAGCCAAGGCGCAGACGGTTTCCGCCCGCCGCCCCAATGCCGCCGTCATCGGCGCCGACCAGATCCTCGAGCAGGACGGCACCTGGTACAACAAGCCGGCCAGCCTGGAAGAGGCCCGCAAGCATCTGTCGTACCTGCGCGGCCGGACCCATTGCCTGGTCAGCGCCGTCTGCGTCGTGTTCAACGGCGACCGCGTCTGGCAGCACCTGGAAACGGCCCGGCTGACCATGCGGGCGTTCAGCGACGAGTTCCTGGACGACTATCTGCGGCGCTGCGGCGAGGACTGCTTGATTTCGGTCGGCGCCTATCAGCTGGAGGCCCTGGGCGCGCAGCTTTTCGAGCGGATCGACGGCGACCATTTCGCCATCCAAGGGTTATCCCTACTCCCCTTGCTCCGCTTCCTGCGCCGCAAGGGAATCCTGATCGATTGATCTCGCCACGGCACCGACGCCACACCATCGACGAGGGGAGTGACCAGGCGGAATGAGTCCCGACGCCAAGCCGAGAATCGCCGCGGTGATGGGATGGCCGATCGGCCATTCCCTGTCCCCCCGCCTGCACGGTTACTGGCTGCGCCAGCACGGGATCGCCGGATCCTACGTGCCCCTGGCGGTCAGGCCGGAGGACTTGCAGAAGGCGCTGCGGTCGCTGCCGTCCCTCGGCATCGCCGGCACCAATGTGACGATCCCCCACAAGGAGCTGGCCCTGGCGACGGTCGACGATGCCGACGCCGTCGCCAAGCGGATCGGCGCGGCCAACACCATCACCGTGCGCCCGGACGGCAGCCTGTACGGGCAGAACACCGATGCCTTCGGTTTCACCGAAAACCTGAATCAGGGATTTCCCGGATGGGATGCGAAAGCCGGTCCCGTCGTGGTGCTGGGCGCGGGCGGCGCGGCCCGTGCCGTCTGCGTGGCGCTGATCGACGCCGGCGTGCCGGAGATCCGTCTGGTCAACCGGACCCTCTCGCGGGCCGAGACCCTGGCCGCCGACCTCAACGGCCCGTTCAGCCTGGTTTCCTGGGATAAAGGCCCGAAGGCCCTGGACGGTTCCACCCTGATGGTCAACACCACGGCGCTGGGCATGGCCGGGCACGAGACGGCGGCGTTCGACCTCACCCGCCTGCCGCCGGAAACCATCGTCACCGATATCGTCTATACGCCGCTGATCACGCCGCTGCTGGCCGCCGCGCGCCATAAGGGGAATCCCGTACTCGACGGCCTGGGCATGCTGCTGCACCAGGGCCGGCCGGGCTTCGCCAAGTGGTTCGGCGTCGAGCCGGAAGTGACGCCGGAACTGCGGGACTTCGTGCTGGCCGGATTGCCGCAGCCGGCCGAAGACAAGGCCGAGGGATGATCGTCCTCGGCCTGACCGGATCGATCGGCATGGGCAAGACCGTGGCCGCCGACATGTTCCGGGCTCGGGGAATTCCCGTACATGACGCCGACGCCGCCGTCCACCGGCTGCTGGCCGCCGACCGCCGCACCCTGGCCGAGGTGGCCGGGGTTTTTCCCGAGGCGGTGGCCGGGGGCGCGGTGGATCGCGCCGCGCTGGCCCGGACCGTGTTCGGGAATCCCGAGCGGTTGGCCCGGCTGGAGGCGATCCTCCATCCGGCGGTGCGGCGCAGCCAATGCGCCTTCCTGCGGCAGTCGGCCCTGCGCCGCCGCCACCTGGCGGTGCTCGACGTGCCGCTGCTCTACGAGACCGGCATGGATGCCTGGTGCGACCTGGTCGCGGTGGTCTGGGCGCCGAAGCGGATCCAGGAGGCGCGCGTGCTGGCCCGGCCCGGCCTGACCGCCGGCCGGCTGGCCGATATCCGGGCCCGGCAGATGCCGGACGCGGAGAAAAAGGTCCGGGCCGATTTCCTGATCCCGTCGGGCCAGGGGAAACGGGCCACGCTGCGGGCGGTCGAGCGGATCGTCGCCTTCGCCGGGGAAACCCGGGGCTGGCAATGGCCGTGGCCGGACTGTACCTTTTCTTCGAAATGACCGGGAAACCGAAAGGATAGCGGCGGATGGCCTTGCGCGAGATCGTGCTCGATACGGAAACCACCGGCTTCGACCCGCAGGCCGGGCATCGCATCGTCGAGATCGGCGCGGTCGAGATGGTCAACCATCTGCCGACCGGCGAAACCCGCCAGTTCTATATCAATCCGGAACGCGACATGCCGGAAGAGGCGTTCAAGGTGCACGGGCTGTCCGAGGAGTTCCTGTCCGACAAGCCGGTGTTCGCCGAGGTCGCCGACGAGTTCCTGGAATTCCTCGGCGACGCCAAGGTGGTGGCGCACAACGCGGAATTCGACATGCGGTTCCTCAACGCCGAACTCGGCAAACTGGGGAAACCCCTGATCGCCGAAGACCGGGCCATCGACACGGTGGCCATGGCGCGGCGCAAGTTCCCCGGATCGCCGGCCAACCTGGACGCGTTGTGCCGTCGCTTCCAGATCGACCTGTCGGGCCGCGAGCTGCACGGGGCGCTGCTCGACTCCCAGCTGCTGGCCGAGGTCTATCTGGAACTGACCGGCGGCCGCCAGCCGGATTTGGCCCTGGCCCGCCAGAGCCAGGCGGCGGAGAACGGCCCGGCGGCCGAGCGGGTCCAGCGGCCGCCCCGGCCGCACGCGCCGACCGCCGAGGAGGAGGCGGCCCACGCCGAATTCATGGAAAAGCTGAAGGAGCCGGTCTGGCTCTCCTAGGACGCCGACCGATCAGGACCTAGGGGTTTCCCCCTTGTGCGATCCCTTGAGCGCCTTCATGAAGGCGCCGAAATGGGGCCGGAATTCGCTATAGAGCGGGTTGTCCTTGTCAACCAGAAGCCGCTCGCCGAACAGTTTCAGGCCGACCAGGAAGGCCAGTTCGTCGTCCGTGGTCTTCCCGGTGCGCTTGGCGAGCTGGACGATGTCGTCGTGGTTCTCGGTCACGAACTCTAGCTTTTCGCCCTCGACGGGATCGCCGTGGTTGTCGGCGATCCGTTCCAGGGTGACGCGATATTGGTGTTTCGCCATTTTTTCTTCTCTCTCGAAGGCTTTCACATGTCTTTCGGTTCCTGAAATGGGATGCCGGAACGGCTTTCGCAAAGGCAGCCGCATACGACGACAGCCGAAAACCGGTCGAAACCCGGTTTTCGGCTGCGAATAGGGGATCCGGCGGCGTCCGCCGGGGACGCGGCGCGGTTCTGAGGGTTTTCCCTAGGGCTGTTCAGCGCCGCCCTGGGCCTCGGCCTGCTTCTGGGCGACCATGTTCTGGAACATCGAGACGAAATCGACCGGCGACAGCATCAGCGGCGGGAAGCCGCCGTCGCGCGTCGCGTCGGCCACGATGTTGCGGGCGAACGGGAACAGCATCCGCGGGCATTCGATCAGCAGCATCGGCTGGCGGTGCTCCTCCGGGACGTTGACGGCGCACAGGCCGGCGTAGACCAGCTCGCAGACGAAGGCCGTCTTTTCGCCGACCTTGCACGCGGCGCTGACGTGCAGGGTGACCTCGAAGACGTTCTCCTGGAACGGCTCGGCGCGCACGTCGATATTGACCGAGATGTCCGGCTTGGCGTTCTGCAGCTCGAGATAGACCTGCGGCGCGCCCGGCACCTCGAAGGACAGATCCTTGATGTACTGCGCCAGGACCGAGATCGGCGGTTGGCTGGCCTGATCGCCGCCGTTGCCGGCGGCGGCATTCTCTGTCGACGCGTTTTCAGCGCTCATTTGGGGGTCTCCCTTCCTAGAACTGCGGCGTGGCTATCACGGATCGGCCCGGCAGGCAACCGTCGCCGTGGCGCGGCCCCTAGGAATCCCCCCGTTGCCAGGGGTTTCCGTCACGGTTTTCCGGCTTGCCCGAAGCGGGGTCGACTTCCTCGAAATCGCCCTCGATGACCGGCGCGCCACCTTGCCCCCCACCTTGCCCCCCACCTTGCCCCCCACCTTGCCGCCCGTCGGCGCCCGGCCCGTCGGACCACATTTTGACCCGGCCCGACTTGAGGAACTGTCGGCCGACCGTCTGGCGCAGGAAGACGCGGACCTGCGGCACGAACAGCAGGAGCCCGAAGGTGTCGGTGACGAAGCCGGGGGTCAGCAGCAGGGCCCCGGCGATCACCAGGCACAGGCCGTCGAAAACCTCGGCGACGGGAAACCGGCCCTCGGCCAAACTCTGCTGCGCCCGGACCAGGGTGGTGAACCCCTGGTAGCGGAGCAGCCCGGTGCCAAGCATGGCCGTCAGGATGACGACGGACAGGGTCGGCCATAGTCCGAGCCAGCCGCCGACCTGGATAAACACGCCGATTTCGATAATCGGCACGACGATCATGATTAACAGGAGAAAAAGGCCCATGCTTGCCCTAAACTGATTATCGGATTATCTACAGTACTGGCCATAATCATTGGCCTTTTGTCACCGGGTCGCAAGCCGCGCCGATAAAAAAGGCCTCGGCGGGCAAGTATACCCAGCGTTGAATCCGGGAAGAATTGTCGGGAATGTGATCATGGGCAACGGTTTTCAGTTTTTAGACATCATCTTTTTTGCCCTGATTGCCGCCTTCCTGGTCCTCAGGCTCCGGAGCGTGCTCGGCCGCCGCGACGGCCACGCGGGAAAGCCGCGTGATCCGTTCAACCTGCAGCGCGACGCCGAGGCGGACAACGAAAACGTCGTTCAGCTTCCGGATCGTGAAAAAAGCGGCGCCTTCGAGGAAATGCTGGAGGCCGATGCCGAGGCGGACGATCCGCTGACCACCGGCCTGATGCAGATCCGCCGGGCCGACCGCGCCTTCGATCCCGAGGAGTTCCTGGTCGGCGCCCGCACCGCTTTCGAAATGATCGTCTCCGCCTTCGCGGCGGGCGACAAGGAAGCGCTCGAGGCGATGCTGAGCCCCGACGTCTACGGCAACTTCGCCGCCGAGATCGACAAGCGCGCGGCGGCGGGCGAAACCCTGGAAACGGTAATCTCGGCGATCCGCGCCTCCGAGATGGTCGAGGCCTATATGGAAGGCCGGATGGCGACGATCACCGTCAAGTTCGTCAGCGACCAGACCAATCTGGTCCGCGACACCTCCGGCAAGATCATCAGCGGCGACCCGCGGGAGGCCGAGGAAGTCACCGATTTCTGGACCTTCGCCCGTGACATCCGGTCGCGCGATCCGAACTGGATTCTCGTCGCCACCGGCAGCCTGGACTGAGCGCGTCGCCGTGCGCCGGGTTCTCATCGCCTTTTTGCTGACCGCGCTGGCTGGCTGCGACTATCTCGCGGGCGGCCAGGGACCGACACCCGCCCCGGGGCCGTATGGGTTGACCCTGGCCCCGGCCGAATATGCCGATCTCCCCGGCTGGGACGGCGACCGGCATGCCGCCGCGCTGCCCGCCTTCCTGAGATCCTGCAAGAAGATTTCCGCCCTGCCGCTGGACAAGCCGTTCGACGATCACGGGCTGGGCGGCCTGGTCGCCGACTGGCGGCCCGCCTGCGCCGCGGCCGGGCAGCTCGACCCGGCCAACGACGCGGCGGCGCGGTATTTCTTCGAGAACTACTTTACGCCTTATCTGGCGTCGGCCAACGGCGATGCCCAGGGCCTGTTCACCGGTTACTACGAGGCCGAGCTGCACGGATCCCGCCGGCCGTCGGCCCGTTACCGCTACCCGCTCTACGGGGCGCCCGGCGACCTCGCCGAGGTCAAGCAGGGCGCCGGCGGCAAGTATTTCACCCGCGCCCAGATCGAGGGCGGCGTTTTGCGCGACCGCAACCTCGAACTGCTCTGGGTCGACGATCCGGTGGATGCCTTCTTCCTGTCCGTCCAGGGCTCGGGCCGGGTGGCGATGGACGACGGCCGGACCGTCCGGGTCGGCTACGCCGGCGACAACGGCCAGCCTTACGCCTCGATCGGCCGCGAACTGGTCGCCCGGGGCCTGATCCCGCGCGCCCAGCTGTCCATGGACAGCATCCGTGCCTGGATCGGCGCCAACCCGGAACAGGGCTGGCACCTGATGATGCAGAACCCGCGCTACATCTTCTTCCGCATCCTGCCCGGCCACGACGGCGGGCCGATCGGCGGCGCCGGGGTGCCGCTGACCGCCGAGCGCAGCCTGGCGGTGGACAAGGCGTACCTGCCCTATCACATCCCGCTCTGGGTCGACACCCGGGACCCGTCGAACATGGCCCTGCCCTTCCGCCGGCTGATGATGGCCCAGGATACCGGCAGCGCCATCACCGGCCCGGTGCGCGGCGACGTCTTTTTCGGTTTCGGCGAGGCGGCGGCGCAGCGCGCCGGCAACATGAAGGCGGCCGGCACCTACTATCTGCTGCTGCCGCGCGGCGTGACGCGGAACAAGCCGGTCTCGTAACTCTTGTCAAACGCCCGGCTTGCCCGCATTGTCGGGCCATGCCGGAAACCCCTTCCCATAGCCCGTCCCGGAATCCGCATGTCGGGTTTTTCGTCACCTGCCTGGTCGATCTGATGCGGCCGGCGGTGGGCTTCGCCGCGATCAAGCTGCTGCGCGACGCCGGATGCCGGGTGACGGTTCCCCGCGAACAGACCTGCTGCGGCCAGCCCGCGTTCAATTCGGGCGACCGGAAGGACGCGCAATCCCTGGCCCGTTCCGTTATCGAAACGTTCGAGGGGTTCGACTATACCGTCCTCCCCTCGGGCTCCTGCGCCGGGATGATCCGGGTCCACTATCCGCAGCTGTTCGAAGGCGATCCGCAATGGGAACCGCGTGCCAGGGCGCTGGCGGCGAAGACCTACGAGCTGGTCTCGTTCCTCACCGACGTCATGGGCGTAACCGCGACCGGCGCGGCGCTCGGCGGCACCGTCACCTACCACGATTCCTGTTCGGGCCTGCGCGAACTGGGCATCAAGCAACAGCCCCGCACCCTGTTGGCCAATGTCGAGGGGCTGACCCTGCGCGAGGCCGGTTCGGCCGAGGTCTGCTGCGGCTTCGGCGGTACCTTCTGCGTCAAATACCCGGAAATCTCCGAACACATGGTCGACGCCAAGGCCGACGACCTGATCGCCACCGGCGCCGATACCCTGCTGGCCGGGGACATGGGCTGCCTGCTGAACATCGCCGGGCGGCTGAAGCGCAAGGGCGCGGCTCTCCAGGCCCGGCACGTGGCGGAAGTCCTGGCCGGGATGACCGACGAACCGGCGATCGGCGAGGGCCCCGGCGGGAAAAGGATGGGCGGCTAGCCATGGAAGCGACCAGCCGCGGATTCCCCGGCAACGCCCATAAGGCCTTGAACGACGGCCGCCTGCAGGCGGCGCTCGACGCCTTCACCCGCAGCTTCCCGGAAAAACGCCGCCAGGCCGTGGCCCGCCTGCCGGAGTTCGAGGCCCTGCGCGACGAGGGCATCGCGATCAAGAACCATGCCCTGGACAATCTGGATTTCTACCTGGAGCGTTTCGAGACCCGGGTGACCGAGTTGGGCGGCACGGTCCACTGGTGCCGCGACGCGGCCGAGGCCCGCGAGACCATCCTGGGGATCTGCCGGGACGCCGGGGCGAAGACGGTGGCCAAGAGCAAGTCGATGATCGGCGAGGAGATCGCCATCAACGACCATCTGGCGGCGCACGGCATCGAGGCCGTCGAGACCGACCTCGGCGAATACATCATCCAGATCCGCAAAGAGTCGCCCAGCCACATCCTGGCCCCCGCCATCCATCTGAACGGCGCCGAAATCGCCGAGACCTTCCGCAAGACCCATACCGGCCTGCCGCCCGGCCGGGCGCTCGACGCGCCCGAGGCGATCCTGCGCGAGGCCCGCGCCGTGCTGCGCGAGAAGTTCCTCGCCGCCGACGTCGGGCTGACCGGGGCGAACTTCCTGATCGCCGAGACCGGCTCGGCCGCCGTCGTCACCAACGAGGGCAACGCCGACCTGATCATGACCCTGCCGAAAACGCATATCCTGATGGCCAGCATCGAGAAGGTGGTGCCGACCCTGGAGGACGCGACGACCCTGCTGCGCCTGCTGGCGCGCTCGGCCACCGGGCAGGACGTGGCGGCCTATACCAGCTTCCTGACCGGCCCGAAACGCGAGGGCGACCCGGACGGGCCGCGCGATTTCCATGTGATCCTGCTGGATAACGGGCGCTCGCGGATGCTCGGCGGCGAGTTCCGCGAGATGCTGCGCTGCATCCGCTGCGGGGCCTGCCTGAACCATTGCCCGGTCTATGCCGGGATCGGCGGCCACGCCTACGGCTGGGTCTATTCCGGGCCGATGGGCAGCGTGCTGACCCCCAACCTGCTCGGCGCGGACGAGGCCGGACACCTGCCCAACGCCTCGACCTTCTGCGGCAAGTGCCAGGAAGTCTGCCCGATGCGCATCCCGCTGCCCGACATGATGCGCCGCCTGCGCGAGGCGCAGTTCGCCACCCACGGCCCGGCGGCCAAGGGGCGGAGCGGGATGAGGCTCTGGGCCTGGCTGGCCAAGCGCCCGGCCCTTTACCACCGGGCGATGGCGCTGGGCGTCGGCGTGCTCGGCCGGATGGGGCGCAAGCGCGGGCGGTTCCGCCGGCTGCCGCTGGCCGGGGCCTGGACCGGCGGGCGCGACCTG
>Ga0207799_100489_pt1 | contig 13845 bp, 16 predicted proteins | sample TtanPargueraPR_4_FD_187742 | JGI IMG/M metagenome (GOLD analysis project Ga0207799, IMG submission 187742) | Aerobic enrichment media microbial communities from Bioluminiscent Bay, La Parguera, Puerto Rico - Tt and M2 (SPAdes) | ecosystem: Environmental > Aquatic > Marine > Unclassified ...
TCAGCACGGTGTGGGGGTAGCGCGTGAGGTAATTCTCAAGCCACAGCGCGCCCTCGAGGTCGAGATAGTTGGTGGGCTCGTCCAGGAGCAGCAGGTCGGGCTGCGAGAACAGCACGGCGGCCAGCGCCACGCGCATCCGCCAGCCGCCCGAGAAATCCGAGCAGGGGCGGCGCTGATCCACGTCGTCGAAGCCCAGCCCCTTGAGGATCGAGGCCGCGCGGGCCTCGGCCGACCAGGCGTCGATATCGGCGAGCCTTGTCTGGATCTCGGCGATGCGGTTCGGGTCCTCGGCGGTCTCGGCCTCGGCCATCAGCGTCGCGCGCTCGGTATCGGCGGCCAGAACCGTGTCGATCAGCGACACCTCGGAGGAGGGCACCTCCTGCGCGACGCCGCCGATGCGGGCGCGCGGCGGCAGGTCGATCTCGCCGCCCTCCAGCGCCAGCTCGCCCCGGATCAGGCGGAAAAGCGTGGTCTTGCCCGCGCCGTTGCGGCCCACCAGGCCGACCTTGTGGCCGGTGGGAATCGTGGCCGAGGCGCCCTCGAACAGAGGCCGCCCTTCGACCGAATAGGAGATGTCGGTGATCCTCAGCATGGCCGAGCCTTGCCCCAAGCCGCGAGCGGGGTCAATCGCGGCTTTTCAACCGCGCGGACCCGTGCTAGCAGGGCCGCGATTTTTACAGGCCGGGCAAAGGGCCCGGTCCGCCCAAGCAAGGAAAGACCGACATGGCCATTCAGCGCACTTTCTCGATCATCAAGCCCGACGCCACCAAGCGCAACCTGACCGGTGCCATCAACGCCAAGCTCGAGGCCGCCGGCCTGCGCATCATCGCGCAGAAGCGGATCAAGCTGACCAAGGAGCAGGCCGGCGTCTTCTACGCCGTGCATGCCGAGCGCCCCTTCTACGACGAGCTGTGCGAATTCATGGCCTCCGAGCCGATCGTGGTGCAGGTGCTGGAAGGCGAGGACGCCATCGCCAGGAACCGCGAAGTGATGGGCGCCACCAACCCGGCCGAAGCCGCCGAAGGCACCATCCGCAAGGAATTCGCGCTGTCGATCGGCGAGAACTCGGTCCACGGTTCGGACGGCGAAGACACGGCGGCCGTCGAGATCGCCTATTTCTTCTCGGGCCTGGAACTGGTCGGCTAACCGAATTTTCGACGAAAATTCGCGCGCGGCCCTAGCGGCGCGCGACGACCCCGATCTGATCGAGGGCCGCTTCGAGATCGGAGCGGCCCTTGTCGTGTTTGGCCGCCTTGAGCACGTCGAAGCGTTTGCGCAGCGCGGCCTTCTCGGCCCCCTTGCAGTCGTTCCAGGGGCGGCCCTGCAGCCCCATCTCGATCACGTAATAGGCGATGAAATGCGGCCGGTGGCCGGTTTCCAGCAGCCGGCCATACGCGGCGTCGGTGCCGAGGTCGCGCAGTTCCTCGGCCGAATGGATGCCCGCGCGGGCGAATGCGGCCTCCATCGCGGGGCCGAGATTTCGGATGGTTGAGATCGGCGTCGCCATGCCCGCACTCCTTGCGCGCCCAGCCTAGCGTGGCGCGTGCGGGGCGGCAAAGCCTAGATGCTGGCCCAGTCGGTGAATTTCACCGGCTTGTCCGTCTGCGTCTTGTTTTCCTGGGCTGGGGGCGAGGCCGGTGCCTCGCGCGGGTCGGTCTTGCCGTTCTCCGCCGGTGGGGCGGCTGGGGTCTGACGTGCCATCGCTCTGCTCTTTCTGCGGGTGTTGCCCGCCTTGGCCCCCCAGGCCCGGCCCCCGTGCACCGGGCGCCCTAGGGGATAGCGCAGCACCGGATTGCGGCAGAAATGGGGCATGGGCCGCGGCGCGAATGCAGAAAAGTTGGGACTGTGGCCGGTTGGGCCTGTTCATCCGTATTCAGTTCAAGTAATCATGAATTATGGAAATGAATGACGCCACCGCGATTCTCTCTGCCCTGGCCCATGAGGGGCGGCTTTCGGTGTTCCGGCTGCTTGCCCGGCGCGCGCCCGAGGGCGTGCGGCCCAGCGAAATCGCCGCGGCGCTGGGGCTGAAGGCGAACACCCTGTCCGTCTATCTCGGCGCGTTGGAGCGGGCCGGTCTGGTCACGTCGGAGCGGCAGGGGAAATCGGTGTTCTACAGCGTTCAGCTTGCCCGGATGGGGGCGCTGGTCGACTTTCTGGCCGCCGATTGCTGCCGCGGCCGGCCCGACCTGTGCGCGCCGAGAACGGCGCAGGCTCTTGCCGCGGCCGGAGACCGCACGATGCCCAGCCGCAAGTTCAACGTCCTGTTCATCTGCTCGGGCAACTCGGCCCGCTCGATCTTTGCCGAGGCGCTGCTGGCCTCGGTCGGCGGCGACAAGTTCAACGTCTATTCGGCGGGCACCCGGCCGTTTTCCGAGCTCAATCCCTTTGCCGTGGACCTGCTGCGGCGCAACGGGCATGATGTTTCCGGGCTCCGGGCCAAGAATATCGCGGAGTTCCAGCAGGAGGGCGCGCCGGTGATGGATTTCGTCTTCACCGTCTGCGACCAGGCCGCGAACGAGGAATGCCCGCCCTGGCCGGGCCAGCCGATCACCGCCCATTGGGGCCTGCCCGACCCGGTGAAGGTCGAAGGGACCGACGCCGAGAAATCGCTGGCCTTCGCATCCGCCTACGCCCAGATGCGCCACCGGGTGCTGGCCTTTGCGGCGCTGCCTTTCGCGCAGCTCGACCGGCTGGCCCTGCAGCTCCGGCTGGATGAGATCGGGCAGATGGATGGCCAGTGAACCGGCCCCGGACAGGCCGATCTAACAGGAGGATTTCATGACAAGAATTGCCATTAACGGATTGGGGCGTATCGGAAAACTTGTTCTGCGGGCGTTTTATGACCAGGGGCTGCCGGGCGAGATCGTTTTGCTGAACGACATTTCCGGCACGCCCGAGCAGCACGCGCTGCTGTTCGAGTTCGACACGGTGCACGGCCGCTGGCCGGCCGAGATCGGCCATGACGAGACCTCGGTCACCGTCAACGGCCACCGCATGGAGATGCGCGCCGAGAAGCGGATCGAGGATCTGCCGCTGAAGGAGATGGGCATCGATCTGGTGGTCGACTGCACCGGCGTGTTCAAGACCGAGGCCAAGATCGCCCCGTATTTCGCGGCGGGCGTGAAGAAGGTCGTGGTCTCGGCCCCGGTGAAGGACGAGGCGGCGCTGAACCTCGTATACGGTGTGAACTCTCACCTCTACGACGCTGAGAAACATCACATTATCACCGCGGCAAGCTGCACCACGAACTGCCTTGCGCCGGTGGTGAAGGTGCTGCTGGAGGGGCTGGGCATCGTGCATGGCTCGATGACGACGATCCATGACGTGACCAACACCCAGACCATCGTCGACCGCCCCGCCAAGGACCTGCGCCGGGCGCGCTCGGCGCTGAATTCGCTGATCCCGACCACCACCGGCTCGGCCACCGCGATCACGCTGATCTACCCCGAACTGAAGGGCAAGCTGAACGGCCACGCGGTGCGCGTGCCGCTGCTGAACGCCTCGCTCACCGACTGCGTGTTCGAGGTCGCCCGCCCGACCACGGTCGAAGAGGTGAACGCGCTGTTCAAGGCGGCGTCTGAAGGGGAGCTGAAGGGCATCCTGGGCTATGAAGAGCGCCCGCTGGTTTCCTGCGACTACACCAACGACCCGCGCAGCTCGATCGTGGATGCGCCCTCGACCATGGTGGTGGACGGCACGCAGGTGAAGGTGTTCGCCTGGTATGACAACGAGTGGGGCTATGCCTGCCGGCTGGCCGACGTGACCCGGATGGTGGCCGCGCAGCTATGACCGCGGCGGCCACGAAACCGGACGGGCTGGCGGCCTATGTCGCCGTGACGGCGGCCTATTGGGCCTTCATGCTGTCCGACGGCGCGCTGCGGATGCTGGTGCTGCTGCATTTCCACAGCCTGGGGTTTTCGCCCATTCAGTTGGCCTGGCTGTTCCTGCTGTATGAATTCATGGGGATGGTCACCAACCTGTCGGCGGGCTGGATCGCGGCGCGGTTCGGGCTGACCTCGACGCTCTACGCGGGGCTCGGCATCCAGATCGCGGCGCTGGTGGCGCTGGCGCAGCTCAATCCGGGCTGGTCGGTGACGGGCTCGGTCATCTTCGTGATGGCGGTGCAGGGCGCCTCGGGCGTGGCCAAGGACCTGGCCAAGATGTCCTCGAAATCCGCGGTCAAGCTGCTGGCGCCGACGGGTGAGGGGGCGCTGTTCCGCTGGGTGGCGGTGCTGACCGGATCGAAGAACGCGGTGAAGGGGCTGGGTTTCCTGCTGGGCGCGGCGCTGTTGGGTGTGCTGGGCTTTGCCGTGTCGGTCTACGCCATGGCCGCCGTGCTGGCGGTGATCCTGGCGGGCGTGGCGCTGTTCATGCCTGCGGGCCTGCCGCGCGGCAAGAAGGGCGCGAAATTCCGCGAGGTGTTTTCCAAGGACGCCCGCATCAACCGGCTGTCGGCCGCGCGGATGTTCCTGTTCGGGGCACGCGACGTGTGGTTCGTGGTGGGCATCCCGATCTATTTCTACGCCGTGCTCTCGGACGGGACCGAGGCGGGCAACCGCGCGGCGTTTTTCCAGATCGGCAGTTTCATGGCGCTGTGGATCATCGGCTATGGCGCGGTGCAGGCCTGGGCGCCGAAGCTGTTGGGCGCGGCGGGCAAGCCGCTGTCCGGGATCGCGCGTCTGGCGGCGCTGTGGGTCGGTGTGCTGAGCGTCATCCCGCTGGCGCTGGCCGCGGCGGCCTGGGCGGCTGGCGGGCCGCAGGACTGGCTGACGCTGACGCTGGTGGCGGGGCTGATGCTGTTCGGCTTTGTCTTTGCCGTGAACAGCTCGGTCCATTCCTACCTGATCCTCGCCTTCACCCAGGCCGAGCGGGTGACGATGGACGTGGGTTTCTACTACATGTCCAACGCTGCGGGGCGGCTGTTGGGGACGCTGCTGTCGGGGCTGAGCTATCAGGTGGGCGGGCTGCCGCTGTGCCTGGCCACCGCCGGGGCGATGGCCGGGCTGAGTTTTCTCATCGTGCGCAGGCTGGAGGGCTGAAGGAGCCCCTGTGACCGCCCGGGGCAATTTGCGTCCCAGGCAGCGCCCGTCCCGCCCCCCCACGGGGCGGGCGCTATCTGCGCCCACCCCGCCGGGACGAGCGCTGCCCTCTGTCACACTTCGATTAAACCGCGGCTTTCCGATCGGCTAGGGTTCCGCCCCTTCGCCGCTGAAATGCGCCGCCGCAGCGTTCCCGGCACGCGGCTTTGCCGGGGCTCCGCCCGTTCGGCCCTGAAACCGTCCCCTGGACGGTTTCCGAGACGGGCCTCACCCCCAGCGCCACAGCGCGGGGACGAAGCGGTAGGCATCGCCCTGCGTCATGACGTGCCCCACGCCGGGGAAGGGGAAGTGATAGGCGATCACCGCGATCTCGTCGGTGGCGGCCATATCCAGCAGCCGCTTGCGGGTCGAAACCGTCAGGTCGGGATCCATGTCAAAGCCCGACACCCAGTCCGGCTTTTCCATCGAGATATAGGCATGCGACATGGAATCGCCCAGCGCGATCAGTTGCTTGCCGTCGCTTTCGATCCGCACCGCCATGTGGCCCAGGGTGTGGCCCGGCGTGAACATCAGGCTGACGCCCGGCGCCACCTCGTGGCCGTCCTGCGCCATGGTCCATTCCAGCCCGTCCGCGGTCAGCGAGTTCACCGCGCCCACCACGAATTGCTGCATCTCCGCCGGCACGCTGGAGGCCAGGCCGTCCTGCATCCAGTAATCGTATTCGCTGGCGCCGATGATGTATTCGGCATCGGGGAAGATCGGCTCGTCGAAATCGTCGCGGATGCCCCAGATGTGATCGGGGTGGGCGTGGGTGATCACCACATGGGTGATGTCGCCGCCGTCGATGCCCGCGGCGGCGAGGTTGTCCAGCAGCCGCCCGGCGGTGGGCAGGAAGCGGTCGCCCGAGCCGACATCGACCAGGATGGTCGCGTCGCCGGTCTGGATGACGATGTGGTTGGTGTGCGAGTAATGCTCTTCGGTCGACAGCCGGTGCGCCTTGAGGAAGGCCTTCACCTCTTCGGGGTCGGCATTGACGCCCAGGCCGGTGGTGGGCAGGCCCAGGTGGCCGTCCGAGACCACGGTGAGGCGGACATCACCGATGTTGAACCGGAAATGCGTCGGCCCGGCGCCGGTCAGCGGCGTGGCGGCCTGCAGCGGCGCGGGCAGGGCAAAGGCGGGCGCCACGGCGGCGAGTTTCAGCAGGTCGCGGCGGCTGGGTTTCAGAACGGTCATCAAATCCTCCCTGGCGATGATCGTGGGGACGTATTCGGATGCGAATATATATGCAATCGCGCAGAGTAAAAGCGCGACCCTCTGTCATCCGGCCTCGTCCAGAACCTTGCGCGCCACGCGGAAGCATTCCAGCGCCTGCGGCACGCCGCAATAGATGCCGACGACATGGATGATGGCGCGGATTTCCTCGTGGCTGACGCCGTTGTTCAGCGCGCCCCGGCAGTGGATTTCCCATTCATGCATCTTGCCCAGCGCGCCGATCATGGCGAGGTTCATCATGCTGCGCGTCTTGGGCTCGATCACGTCGTCGCCCCAGCCAAAGCCCCAGCACCACGCGGTCATGGCCTCCTGAAAGGGGCGGGTGAAGTCATCGGCGGCGGCGAGGTTCTTTTCGACATAATCCGCGCCGAGGGTCGCCTTGCGCTGCTCCAGCCCTTTCAGAAAGAGGTCTTCGTCGAATGTGCTCATGGCCCGGGTCCTTGGTTTGCGTTGGAATGCGTCGGCGCGGCGCGCCGGCCCCCGCTTTACCACATTGATCCCGCGATCCGTTAGCGGGCATCGGGCCTGCGCCGGACGATTTTCGCCGCGGAGGGGCGGGGGGAACTTGTTTCGAAGAGCGTAGCATCTGGTCGGGCTGCGCAAAAAATATGCAAAGACGCGAGTCTTTCGCCCCCGGGGGCGGAAACCGCGATTGCGGGCGGATTTCCCCGCGCGATCGCGGGCGTGCAGCTGGCGGCGATGCCGGACGATGACCTACATCCCTGAAAAACCATCGAAAAACCATGTCGAGGCGCCCGGTAGTTGCCGGGCGGGGCAGGCTGTGCGCGGGGCAAGGCGCCGTAGTCCACCCCGACGGGTGCGGCTTGATCCGCGCGGTAGGGGCCGTACCTTGAATTCAATGCTCGAAGTTTTTTCATCGATTGGCCCATGCCGAACCTCTGGGCCCGCGTTAAGGAGCCGAACATGACCAAACCCGCCGTGCGCACAGCCATCTTCCCGGTTGCCGGGCTGGGCACCCGCTTTCTGCCCGCGACCAAGGCGACGCCAAAGGAACTTCTGCCGGTGATCGACACGCCGCTGATCCAATATGCGATCGACGAGGCGCGCGAGGCCGGGGTCGAGCGGATGGTCTTTGTCAGCCACCCCTCCAAGGCGGCGATCGAGCGGCATGTGCGCGCGGATGACGCGCTGATCGCCACGCTGCAGGCCCGCGGCAAGACCGGGCTGGCGCAGGAGTTGCAGGCCGCCGCACTGGACGAGGCGCAGCACGAGGTGGAATTCGTCATGCAGCACCAACCGCTGGGCCTGGGCCACGCGGTGCTCTGCGCGCGGCCGCATGTGCTGCCGGGGCCGGTCGCGGTGCTGCTGCCCGACGACCTGATCGTGTCCCGCCCCGGCTGCCTGAGCGAGATGATCGAGGCCTATGCCGATTGCAACGCCGGGCACATGGTGGCCACGATGGATGTCACCCCCGAGACGGTGTCGCGCTACGGCGTGCTGGCGCCGACCCGCAGCGAGGGGCCGCTGGTCCATGCCAGCGGGATGGTCGAGAAACCCGCGCCCGAGGCGGCGCCGTCGCTCAAGGCCGTGGTCGGGCGCTACATCCTGGACGGGGCGATCTTCGACACGCTGGCCGGCCAGGCGCCGGGCGCGAATGACGAGATCCAGCTGACCGACGCGATCGCGCGCGATGCCGGGCGTCTGGGGCTGGTCGGTTTCGGCTTTTCCGGGCGGCGTTTCGACTGCGGCTCCAAGAGCGGGATGCTGGAGGCCACGCTGGCGCTGGCCAGCCAGGACCCGCAATTCGCGCCCGTGCTCTCGGATTTTATGTCCGGTGCCGGGGCCCGTATCGCGGCGGAGTAGTCGCTGCAGGCCGAGGGGCAGGGTGCCCCGCGTCATCACACGCGCCGTGCGGCGGAAATCATTGGTCCAGTCGGGGGATAGTGGCGGAGGGGAATTCCGTTGCGTAGGACATCACCCACCGGCACCGGTAACCATCCTCCCGATGGAACCGCGGCCTGACATGCACTACCTTTCGAACCGGACCACTCCACGGGGGCATTCAAATGCGTACGGTACGAAAGTTCATTGTCGTCGTGATCGCGGCCTATGTGCTCTTGGTCGGTGTGCAGAGGGTGTATGTGGAGACCTACGCGCAAGCGCCGGTTGAGCGGCCAGTGAGTGCCGTCGTGGTCCTCTCGTCAGGCCCGGTGACGCCAGGGCGGAGCGGCCGGACGGCGGCGCGCACGCGCGCCGGGGTGAACCTCTACTTCGCGCTTTCCAATGCGGACGACGAACCGCGGCTCGTTCTGTCGGGCGGCAAGGGCAAGGGCGAACGGATGAGCAAGGCGGAGGGGATGAAAGAACTCGCGCTCGACGAGGGTGTGCCGCCCCACGCGATCCTGGTGGAGGACCGATCTGGGTCGACGCTGCAGAATGCCTTGTTCTCACGGCAGGCTCTGGAGGGCGACGCTTCGGGCCAGGTGGTCATCGTCACGGATCGCTTTCACATCCCCCGGGCCTGGGCGAGTTTTCGTTGGGCCGGAATGAGCGACCTTATCCTGGTGGCGGCGGATGGCGAGGACGAACCGGTGGACTGGGACAATCTAATGGGCGAAGCCGTGAAATGGCCGGTCAACATCGCCCGGGCTGCCGCCTATTCCGCTCTGAGCGCGGCCGGTTGGTCGAAGCATGACCTCCTCTGGATGATAGAGTAGCGCGCGCACAGGCCGCGCCACCCGGCAGGCGCCGCTGCGCGGTTCCGCTTGGAGAGGCTGCTATCCTCGTTGCAGTGGTCGAAACGGCAAAGTGAACGGCACCGCATTTCTGCAGAGGTCGCATGCGCCGGAATCACGGCCTGGCCCGTTCTCGTCGTCGGAACGGCTCATGCGAATTCTCGGCGCGGTTGCCCGCCACTGGCCAAGTCTCTCTGACAAGACGATCAAAGGCGGCGGTGGCCCCAACGGGGTGTTGACCGCGCAGTGACCAGTCCGGACGAGGTTACTGGCCGCCGTTGGCGCTGACGGTGACCGTATCCAGTTTGGTTTCGATCGCGACGGCCAGATCATTGGTCGCGCCGCCGACGGCCGCCATGACGGCAATGCCGAGGCCGACAATCGCGGCTGTCAGCACCACCCAGTCGATCGTGACGGCGCCGTCTTCGTTCTTCAGAAAGTCCTTCAGATGTTGGCGCATAACGCCCTCCTTGCTGTTTCCGCCCCTGTGAGTACGTATGCGTGGCGTGCCCGTAAGGGGCAGAATGAGCACGATCCTTTTTAACCTTTGTAAAGGAATGGGGCGATTTCACGCCCCGGTTGTGGCGTGAATGCGCTCAGGCTGGGGAAAGAAAACGCCCTGATCGTGCAAAAGAAAGAAGGCCGCACTGGCAATAGCGCGGCCTTTCTTCGGTTCTGTCTGAGCCAACCTCGCCGCGTGCTGGTGGCTGCGGTCCCAGGTCTGGGCAGGCACTTTGGAGGGCGAAAAAACCCGTCGCTTAGCAATGTCGTAAAAACAATGGCTTGCTGGGGTTTATGGCGGAGAGACAGGGATTCGAACCCTGGGTGGGCTTGCACCCACAACGGTTTTCGAGACCGCCCCGTTCGACCACTCCGGCACCTCTCCGCATGAAGTGGTTCGTGAGCGGGGGATGTATTAGGAAGTGCGGGGGGGTGCAACCCGTTTTTCCGCCCCACCCGGCAAATTTTTTTCTCGGCGCCGATGCCCCCGGCGACCGGCCCGGCGCGGCGGCGGGCGGCTGTTGCCGCTTGGATTGCGGCGCGGGCAGGCCTAGGGTGGACCAAAGCGCATCTCAGCCCGGAGGGCCGTCTTGACCCGTCTCATCGCCGCCTGCCTGACCGTGATCTGCCTGGCCCTGCCGCTCAGGGCGCAGACCGAGGCGCTCGATCCGCTGGTCGAGGCGCTGGCGCTGGACGATATACTCGAGATCATGCGGCAGGAGGGGCTGCAATACGGCGAAGAACTGCGCGACGAGATGTTCCCGGGCCGGGGCGGCGATGCCTGGACGGCCACGGTCGCGGGGATCTACGACGGCGCGCGGATGCAGCAGGTCATGCGCGCGCAGATGGCCGAGGACCTGGCCGGGACCGACCTGGCCCCCCTGCTGGAATTCTTCGGCGCCGGGGTGGGCGCGCGGGCGGTGTCGCTGGAGGTCACGGCGCGCCGGGCGCTTTTGGACAAGGGGATGACCGAGGCCAGCTATGACGCCCTAGCCGAGATGCGCGCCCGCGACGACCCGCGGCTGGAGCTGCTGGGCCGTTTCGTGCAGGCCAACGACCTGCTCGAATCCAACGTGGTGGGGGCGCTGAACGCCAATTACGCCTTTTACCTGGGGCTGGTCGATGGCGGGGCCTTCCCCTTCGAGGTGACCGAGGATCAGATCGTCGCCGATGTCTGGTCGCAGGAGGCCCAGATCCGGCTGGAGACCGAGCAATGGCTCTATTCCTACCTGGCGATGGCCTACGCGCCCCTTTCCGACGCCGATCTCGAGGCCTATATCTCTATATCGGAGACCCCGGAGGGCCAGGCGCTGAACCGGGCGCTGTTCGAGGCCTTCGACGTGCTGTTCCGCCGGATCTCGCGCGAGCTGGGCGTGGCGGCGGCGCGGCAGATCGCGGGCGAGGATATCTAGGCCGCCCGCGGCCCGCCGATGGCCTTGACTTCCGAAGGACTTTCCCGGATAAGCGCGGTCTCTGCCGGGCTTCATGTCCGGCGGATTCGATTCATGTTGTCCGTGAAGGACACGCTGTCCGAGGCGCGATAGGCAGGAAACACCGCAGGTTGCGGGGGCCAAAGGACGCGGCGAAGAAAAGGAAAACCGGATGTTCGCGGTTCTTAAAACCGGTGGCAAGCAGTACAAGGTGCAGAGCGGTGACGTGCTGCGCGTGGAAAAGCTGGCCGCCGAAGCTGGTGAAAAAGTCCAGTTCAACGAGATTCTGATGGTCGGCGCCCAGGTTGGCGCACCCACCGTCGATGGCGCGGCCGTGCAGGCCGAGGTGATCGAACAGATCAAAGGCCCCAAGCTGATCCACTTCGTCAAGCGGCGCCGCAAGCACAGCTCGAAGCGCACCAAGGGCCACCGTCAGCAGCTGACCCTGCTGCGGATCACCGACATCCTGGAATCGGGTGCCGACAAGACCGGCGTGAAGGCCGCCGTGGGGGCCGCTTCGGTCGCCGCTGTTGCCGCTGCCGCCCCGGCCGCCAAGGCCGAGAAGAAGGCCGCGCCGAAGAAAGCCGCGCCCAAGGCCGAAGCACCGGCTGCCGCCGCTGCCGACGACCTGACCCAGATCAAGGGTGTCGGCCCGGCCGCCGCCAAGAAGCTGGCCGAGGCCGGCATCACCACCTACGCCCAACTGGCCGCGATCGACGTCGACAGCTTCGACGCCGTGAAAGTGAAGGCCGAGTGGGTCGAACAGGCCAAAGAACTGGCCGGCTAAGATAGGAGAGAAGCGAGATGGCACATAAAAAAGCTGGCGGCTCGTCCCGCAACGGTCGCGACTCTGCCGGTCGCCGCCTGGGCGTCAAGAAATTCGGCGGTCAGTCCGTCATTCCCGGCAACATCATCGTGCGTCAGCGCGGCACCAAGTGGTGGCCGGGCGAAGGCGTCGGCATGGGCAAGGATCACACCATCTTTGCAACCGTCGACGGCGCCGTGACGTTCCACAAGGGACTGAAGGGCCGCACCTTTATTTCGGTTCTCCCGGTAGCGGAGGCCGCGGAGTAAGCCGAAAACCCAAGCGGTTTGAAAAAAACAGGGGGATCGGCGAACAGCCGGTCCCCCATTTCATTTTTGGCCCCCTTGGCGGGGCAAGAGCAGTCATTAGATATGCTTTTCGGAGGAGGGAAGGCATGAAATTGGATACCATCGTTAACCAGCCGGTGATCGAAGCGGGGCGGTTCTGCCTGCGTCCGCTGCGCAAATCCGATGCGGGGCTTCTGCACATGTACGCGGGCGACGAGCGCGTGGCGCGCTTTTCCCGCTCGATCCCGCACCCGATGCCGCCGGGCGCGGCCGACGCCTTCGTCGCGCGCGCGCTCGACGAGGACCGGGCCGAGGACGTGTGGGCGATGGACGGCGCCGCGCAGGGCCTGGGCGAACTGCTGGGCGTGATCTCTTTGCAGCGGATGGATCGCGGCCAGTCGCAGATCGGCTATTGGGTGGCGCCGGCGCTGTGGAACAGCGGCATCGCGTCCGAGGCGGTCACTTCCCTGCTGGGGGCCAACCCCCAGAGCTGCCAGACGGTCTTTGCCGAGGTCTTCCAGGACAATCCCGGTTCGGCGCGCGTGCTGACCAATGCCGGGTTCGAATATATCGGGGACGCCGAGGCGTTTTCCGTGGCCCGGGGCGCCCAGGTGGCGACCTGGACCTATCTCAAGAAGCTGGGCTGAGAGATGACGGGCGCGGCGGACATCACGACGATCACGACGCCGCGCCTGACCCTCCGGCCCCTGGCGCGGGCGGACCTGCCTGCGTTGGTGGAAGGGGTCGATGATCTGGAGGTATCGCGCTGGCTGAGCGTGGTGCCGCATCCCTACACGATGGCGGATGGCGAGGAATTCCTGACGCGGGCCGCGTCCGGGGAGATAGGCCATGTCTGGGCGATCGACGATCGCGACGGGTTCCAGGGCCTCGTCTCGCAGGGGCCTGAGTTTGGATTCTGGCTCGTCCGTCGCGCCTGGGGCCGGGGCTATATGTCCGAGGCTGCCGCGGCGGCGGCCCACGCGCTGGTCGAAGGCGCGGGAGTGGGGGAAATCCGGTCCGGCTTCTTCACCGGCAACCACGCCTCGCGCCGCGTGCATGACAAGCTGGGCTTCCGTGTCATCGGTCAGGCGCCGCAGGAATGCCGGGCCACCGGCGAGGTCTCACCGCTGGAGCAGGCGCTGCTGAGGGCCGGGGATTTCACCGGCCGGCCCATCCGCATCGACACGCCGAACCTTTATCTCGACCCGATGCACCCCGGCGATGCCGCCGACCTGCGCCGCATCGTCACCATCCCCGAGGTGGGGCGGATGCTGTTCCTGTTTCCGCCCGACTGGACGGTGGAGGCGGCGCGCGGTTTCATCGACCGCTGGCAATGGCGCGGCGCATTGGCGTTCCGGCTGGCGATCCGCGACCGCGAAGGGCGTTTCCTTGGCTCGGTGGGGGCGCTTCAGCACGATGGCAAGGTCGAGCTGTTTTATTTCCTTGATCCCGCCGCGGCCGGGCAGGGCTATGCGACCGAGGTGATGCGCGGCTTCATCGCCTTCCTCTTCGACCGTTTCGCCCCGCCCGCGCTTCACGCAGACGTATTCACCGACAACCCGGCCTCGTCGAAAGTTCTGGCCAGGCTGGGCTTTCGGAAAACCGGCGAGGGGGCCGGCACATCCGCGGCAAGGCTTGAGCCCGCGCCGGTTTACCTCTATCGCCTGACGCATTCCGAATTTGAGGCAACGACATGAAATTCCTCGATCTGGCCAAGGTTTACATCCGCTCCGGTTCCGGTGGGAACGGCTGCATCAGCTTCCGCCGTGAGAAATACATCGAATATGGCGGGCCCGACGGCGGCGACGGCGGGCG
>Ga0207799_100490_pt1 | contig 13726 bp, 11 predicted proteins | sample TtanPargueraPR_4_FD_187742 | JGI IMG/M metagenome (GOLD analysis project Ga0207799, IMG submission 187742) | Aerobic enrichment media microbial communities from Bioluminiscent Bay, La Parguera, Puerto Rico - Tt and M2 (SPAdes) | ecosystem: Environmental > Aquatic > Marine > Unclassified ...
AACTTGGCCTTCCAGTTATGGAAGGTGCCTTCCGACATGCCGTGCTTGCGGCACAGGTCCGCGCACTTCGCGCCCGCCTCGTGCTCCGTCAGGATGCCGATGATCTGCTCGTCCGTGAATCTCGTTCGCTTCATTGTCCGTCCTCAAGTTGGGCCGGACTCTAATCGAAGGTGGAGGAAAATTCCCGTGGCAGGTCAGCCAGGATATTCGAGGGATTGGCCGAGGAAGCGATGGAACCGACGACGATCATGATCGACGTGAGCAGGCGAACGCCATGCGATCGAGTGAGCCTGCGCAAGTATCTCAAGGCACACCGCACGGCTTCGAGCTTGCGGGTCAAAATGGGGGGACGTGGACGACTGATCGGGCGGACCAAAGGCGCCTTGAACACCAAGCTCCACGCCATCACCGATACCAGCGGAAGGCCCATCCGCTTCTTCATGCCCGCTGGGCCAGTCAGCGACTACACCGGCGCGGCGGCGCTGCTGAGCAGCCTGCCGAAGGCCGAATGGCTTCTGGGAGATCGCAGATATGACGCGGACTGGTTTCGTGAAGTCCTGAAAGACCAGGGGAGCAGGTCAGTCCATATCCCGGAACGAAATAACGCCGCCAAACCGAATGCGAACAAAAGGAGCCAAAGGGGGCTATCCTGCCCTTGCCGAGACTGCTTCGCATGCGTTTCGCAGCACCAGCTTCCGTCGTGTTTTGGCTATGAGTCCTAAAGCTAGTCGATTCTGTCGGAGGTGCTCGGTCTCGTGGCTGACCCTCCTCTGATGTCTTTACACTTTGCCCAGAAAATAACCAAAATTCCGGATTCTCCTTGCGCGACAGGTCCGGTGCGCGTGAGGACGTCGGTTTTGCCCGGTTTTGCTTTGTGGCTCCTGAGATCCGAACCAACCTAAGATTTGTTCGCAAGCCGGAGCTTTTCATGTCCGAGATGACATCGGCCCCCACTGTTTTCGATGTGCGCGCCTATCTGATGGGCCTGATCAGAGGTGGCAAGCTCGGCTCCGGAGGCCGGCTCCCGACGGAACGCGAAATTTGCACCGCCACCGGCGCCGGAAGGCGGCTGGTGCGGCGGGCGCTTGCCTCGCTTGAGGCAGAAGGGCTTGTCTGGCGCCGTCAGGGCAAGGGAACCTTCGCCGGTCAGCCGGTTGAGCCGATCGGGGTGCTCGCGGCCGAGATCAACGGAACGTCGCAGCCCATCGAGGTCATGGAGGCGCGGCTCTGCATTGAGCCCGAGTTGGCCGCGCTTTGTGCGCGCCGGGTGCGCCCAGACGAGATCCGACGCATGCGGGTGGTCGCGCAGCGCCGCTTGGAGACCGGCGATAATGAGCTGATCGAGTTGTGGGACTCCGCGCTTCACCGCCTGATCGCCAAGAGCGCGCGCAACCGGCCCCTGCTGACGAGTTTCGCGATGCTGGACGAAACCCGCGCGACCGCGGCCTGGCAGGGCATGCGCGCGCGGGCGCGGTCCGACGCGTCGCTGCGCGAAAGCCAGCGACAGCACATGCGCATCATCGAGGCCATCGAGGCCGGCGACGCGGAAGAGGCACGCGCAGCGATGCGGGATCACCTGATGAGCCGGTCCCGCGCGATGTCCGATGAATTGTCCGGGCGCATCGACGCATCCGCGACGGACGAGCCATCTTCAACCAAAACCGAAAGCATGAGCGAGGCTGCCAGTGGCTGAAGAAAACATTACCGAAGCGGATATCGAGGCGGCCGAACGCCTTGCGGGCATTGCCTATACGGCGCGGGAGCGGGCGCAGATGGTTGGCAATCTCGATGGCCAGATCGCGTCGGCGGTGGCGCGTCGCGCGGTCGATCTGCCCAACAGCGTTCCAATGGCCCTGCGGTTCGACCCCCGGTTGCCGGGGTTCGAGATGCCCGTGGCCGATGGCGTAACGCCCTCCCGTCCCGAGGCGCCTCTGCCCGACAACGACGCGGACATCGCCTTTGCCACGCTGCCGCAGCTGGGGGCGTGGATCGCATCAGGCGCGCTGACCAGTCGCCGGCTGACCGGGATCTACCTGGACAGGATCGCGCGGTTCAATCCGCATCTTTTCTGCTTTGCTACGGTCACGCCCGAACTTGCACTGGCAGAGGCCGACGCGATGGATGCGCTGGCTGCACAGGGCCGGATCCTCGGGCCGCTGCATGGCATTCCCTACGGGGTGAAGGATTTGTTCGATACCAAGGGTATCGTGACCGGCTGGGGCGCCGAGCCCTATCAGAACCGGGTGCCCGAAAGCGATGCGCGCATCGTGACCATGCTGCGCGAGGCCGGCGCGGTGCTGCTGGGCAAGACGACGCTGGGCGCGCTGGCCTATAACGACATCTGGTATGGCGGCCGCACCCGCAACCCGTGGAATACCGAAGAGGGGGCCTCGGGCTCCAGCGCCGGATCGGCCTCGGCCACGGCCGCGGGGCTGTGCGCCTTTTCCATCGGCACCGAAACCCTGGGCTCGATCACCTCGCCGAGCCAGCGCTGCGGCACCACCGGCCTGCGCCCCACCTTCGGGCGGGTCAGCCGGGCGGGGGCGATGGCCTTGTGCTGGTCGCTGGACAAGATCGGCCCGATTTGCCGCGGCGTCGAGGACACGGCACTGGTGCTCGCCGCGATCAACGGCGCCGATGCGACGGATCTCTGTTCGATCGGGGGCTCCTTTGCCTTTGACGCAACGGCCGGAATCGAGGGGCTGAAACTGGGCTACCTGCCCGAAGCCTTTGGCGAAGGCGCAACACCCGTGGACCACGCGGCATTGGCCGCGGCCAGGGATCTGGGCATCGAGGTGGTGGAGGTATCGCTGCCCGACCTGCCCTATGGCGCGCTGATGAACATCCTCTATGCCGAGGCCGCCGCCGCCTTCGAGCATCTTACGCTCAGCGGTCTGGACGACACGCTGACATGGCAGGATGACGGGGCCTGGCCCAACACCTTTCGCAAGGCGCGGTTCCTTTCGGCGGTGGATCACGTGCAGCTCGAGCGCCTGCGCTATCTGGCGATGCAGGCGCTGGACGGCTTGTTCGGTGAGGTGGACGCCCTGATCGGTCCGTTCATGACCGGGCCGATGCTGGTCGCGTCCAATTTCACGGGCCACCCCTGCCTGCATCTGCGCGCCGGGTTCGAGCAGCATGGCACCCGCGGGGCGGCGTCGCTGGGGGCCGGCAAGCTGACCACCGGCGAGGCCGACGAAACCGGGGAAACCCACCGGGTGCCGCACGGCATCTCGCTGTGGGGCCGGCTGTTTGACGAAGGCACGATCCTCAATCTCGGAATGGCCCTTGAGGCCAAGCTCGACGTGGCGGGCGAGCGCCCGAACCTGCCGGGATAACAAGAGCAATCATGCCGGCACCGGGACGGCACCCAACGAAGCGGCGGGCCAAGTGCCTTGCCAAACCCAACAAGGAGACCAACACATGAAACGCAGAGATTTCCTGAAATCCACATCGGCCCTGATGGGCGGCACGATACTGTATGCCGTGGGCCTGCCGGCCATGGCGCAGGCCGAGCCGGTCAGCGGCGGCACCCTGATCTGGGGCCATTCCGAGACCACCCAGAACCTGGACCGCCACAAGACCGGCACTGCCTCGACCAGCCGCGTGCTGCAGAACGTGCATGCCGGGCTCGTGACCGTCGACAAGGACTTCAATATCATCCCCGATCTGGCCGAAAGCTTCGAGCAGAGCGAGGACGGGCTGACCTACACCTTCAAGCTGCGGGCGGGGGCCACGTTCCACAACGGCAAGGACGTGACTTCTGCCGACGTGAAATACTCGTTCGAGCGCTGTGCCGATCCGGCAACCGGCGCGACCAACAAGCCGGTTTTCAACGACATGGTCGCGGTCGAAACCCCGGACGACCTGACCGTTATCGTCAAGATGGGCAAGGTAAACGCGCCCTTCCTGGCGCGGATCGCCGAACACGGCGCCGGCGTCATCATGCCGGAGGGTTCGGGCGACGGGCAAGGCACCCATCCGATCGGGGCCGGCCCGTTCAAGTTCGTTCGCCGCGAATTCGGCAACGAGGTCGAGCTGGAGCGGTTCGACGAATACTGGGGGGGGCCGGCCTATCTTGACCGGATCATCGCCAAAGAGATCACCGAGCCGACCGTGCGTCTGACCGGCCTGCGCACCGGCGAGCTGCACATGATCAACGACATCCCCGCCGACCGCATTGCCGAGATCGAGGGCGATTCCAAGTTCCAGGTGGTGTCGTGGTTCCCGCTGAACTGGGATTTCGTCAACTTCAACCACAGCTTCGAACCGTTCAAGAATCCCAAGGTCCGCAAAGCCTTCGACTACATGATCGACAAGGAGGCGCTGCTTGAAGGCGCGCTCTGGGGACAGGGCGCGGTCACGGCTTCGCCCAGCTTCCCGACATCGGCCTCGTACAACCATGATCTGAAACAGCGCCCGCAGGACATCGAAAAGGCCAAGGCGCTACTGGCCGAGGCAGGCTATGGCCCGGGCGAACTGTCGGTGGTGTTCAAGGCGACCACCAACTACCCCTACCATATCGAGGCCGCCCAGATCATGCTGGAATGGTTCCGCCTGGCCGGGGTCAACGCCACCATCGAGCAGTTGACCTGGTCGGACTGGCTGAGCCAGTGCTGGGTCGACAAGGATTTCCAGATCACGATGATGAACTTCTTCACCCTGTGGGAGCCGGATTTCCTGTATTACTCGCTGTGGAATACCGAAGGCGCCTTCAACTATCGCAAGATCTCGAACGCCAAGGTGGATGAACTGACCGCCAAGGCGCGGATCACCGTCGATCCGCAGGCACGCGCCGACATCTACAAGCAGGCGCAACAGATCATCCACGACGAAACGCTGGACGTGATCCTGTGGTTCCGTAATGGCACCATCGGTGCGCAGCCCAGCGTTCAGGGTCTGGACACGATCGTGCACCCGAACGGGTCGAACCTGAACTTCCACAAGGTCTGGCTCGCCAAAGGCTAAGGCCGGGGGCAAGGGCAGGGCGCGCGGATCCAGCTGTGCGCCCTGCACCATTCTTCATGCCGGCAGGATGCTCCCTCTCCGTGACCGGCCAGACAAGGCAGACCAAGCGTGAGCTATATTCTGAACCGCATCCTTTCGATGCTTCTGACATTGTTCCTGATCTCGGCAGTCACCTTTGCCGTGACCAACATCCTGCCCGGCGATGTGGCCATGATCATCATGGGCACGCAATCGAACCCCGAGGCGCTGGCCGGACTGCGCGAGTCGCTGGGCCTGAACGATCCGCTGCTTGTTCAATACGGGCGCTGGATCGGAGGGATGCTGAGCGGAGATTGGGGAACATCGCTCGTTTTCAAGGAACCGATCGCGCCGCTGTTGCTGCAAAAGATGACGGCGAGCGCACTGATCGTGCTGCTCTCGATGACGCTCGCCCTTGTCTGCGCGGTGCCGCTGGGGGTCTGGGCCGCGGTGTATCCCAATCGCTGGCAGGATACGGCATCAAGCTCGGCATCGCTGCTTGGCGTCAGCCTGCCGGATTTCTTCTGGGGCATCATGATGATCCTGTTGTTCGCGCGGGGGCTGGGCTGGCTGCCGTCGTCCGGCTTTGTCGACCCGGGCGAGGATGTGCTGGGCGCCTTCCGCCATGCCCTTTTGCCGTCTCTGGCGCTGGGGCTTGGGCTGATGGCGCATCTGACACGGATGACCCGTGCGACGATGACTGGCATCCTCAACCAGGAGTTCATCCGGGTGGCGCGCGCCAAGGGGCTGGGCGAGCGGACGGTGATCTGGCGCTACGCGCTGGCCAATGCGGTCGGTCCGGTGATGACGGTGGCGGGGCTTCAGGTCGGCTATCTGTTCGGCTCAATCATCGTGGTCGAGAGCCTTTTCAACTACACCGGCATGGGCTGGCTGACCTATCAGGGGCTACTGAACCGGGACATCCCCCTGATTCAGGCCACCGTGTTCGTGGTCGCCGCCGTGGTGATGCTGGCCAACCTTCTCGTGGACCTGCTCTACGTTGTGGTCGATCCAAGGATTCGCCTGTCATGAAGCTGCCCGCCGCCTTTCGCAATTCCAAGGGGATGATCGGCGCCGTTCTGGTGCTGACGATCCTGGTGGTCGCGGTCATCGCGCCGATACTCATCCCCGACGACTGGGCCACGCGCATGGACATGCGGGCACGCCTGTCGCCGCCGACCTGGGCACATCCGCTGGGCACCGACCAGCTTGGCCGCGACCTGATGTATCGGGTGCTGCTGGGGGCGCATACCTCGGTCTTCATCGCGTCCTCTGCGGTGCTGATGTCGATCGTGATTGGCCTGCCGTTGGGGCTGATCTCGGGCTATGTCGGACGGATGACCGACAACGTTCTGATGCGGCTTGTCGATACGCTTTTGAGCTTTCCGGCGCTGCTGCTGGCACTGACGATCAGCGCCGTTCTGGGCCCCAACCTTCAGAACACGATCATCGCCATCGGGATCGCCTTTACCCCGTATCTGGCCCGGATCATCCGGGGCGAGGCGCTGCGCGTTGCGCACATGCCCTATGTCGAGGCGGCGCGGACGGCGGGCAATTCCGACCGGCGCCTGATCGTCCGCCATATTCTGCCCAACATTATGCCGGCGGTGATCGTGCAATCCACGATCAGCCTCGCCTTCGCCATCCTCGCCGAGGCTGGCCTGAGCTTTCTCGGGCTCGGCACCCAGCCGCCCGACGCATCTTGGGGGCTGATGATCCAGGCCTCGCGCGATTATCTGGACCGCGCGCCATGGACGGCGCTTGTGCCCGGGGCGGCGGTGGCGCTGACGGTGCTGGGCCTCAACATGTTCGGCGACGCCCTGCGCGATGCGCTCGATCCCCGCAGCAAAGGAGCCTCGTGATGCTCGACAGCGACAGGCCGCTTGTTTCGATCGACAATCTCAGGGTGGAGTTCAAGGGCGAAGACGGCCCGATCGTCGCGGTCGAGAATGTCAGCTTTGCCATCGCACCCGGCGAGACCGTCTGCGTCGTCGGCGAAAGCGGCTCGGGCAAATCCGTGACCTCGCTGTCGCTGATGCGGCTGGTGGAATTCGGAGGCGGCGAGATCACCGGCGGGCGTCTGGAATTCGCGCGCGACAGCGGCACGACCGACCTGGCCCACGCTGACCCCGACACGATGCGATCGATCCGCGGCGATGAGATCGGCATGATCTTTCAAGAGCCGATGACCTCGCTCAATCCGGTCTTCACCATTGAGCGGCAGATGACCGACGGGCTGCGCGTGCATCGCGGCCTGTCCGCCGGCGAGGCGCGCGCGCGGGCATTGGAATTGCTGCAGCAGGTGCGCATCCCGGAACCCGAACGGAGGATGAAGCAGTACCCGCACGAATTGTCGGGAGGGATGCGTCAGCGCGTGGTGATCGCCATGGCGATGGCCTGCGAGCCGCGGCTGCTGATCGCGGACGAACCCACCACCGCGCTGGATGTGACGATACAGGCCGAGATACTGTCTCTGATCGATCGGCTGAAGCGGGAAACCGGAATGGCTGTTCTGTTCATCACCCATGACATGGCCGTGGTGGCGCAGATGGCCGACCGGGTGGTGGTGATGTTCCGCGGGAATCTGGTCGAAGAAGGACCGGTGGAGGAAATCTTCGCTAACCCGAAACAGGATTACACCCGTGCGCTTCTGGCCGCGGTGCCCCGGCTGGGCGAGATGCGCGGCAAACCCGTGCCCGAACCGATGCGCCTGATCGGCGCCGAACCGGCCAGGTCCGCGCCGGTGCCGGCCGCCAAGCCCAAACCCCTTCTTGAGGTGTCGAACCTGACGACGCGCTATCCGGTCAAGGGCGGGCTGTTCCGGCGCACCATCGCCAATGTCCACGCGGTCGAGGATGTCAGTTTCACGATCAACAAGGGTGAAACGCTGGCCCTGGTGGGGGAATCGGGCTGCGGGAAATCCAGCTGCGGCCGCTCCATCCTCCGCCTGACAGAGCCGAGCTCGGGGCAGGTTCTGTTGGACAAGAGCGATATCACCGGGCTGAACGACCGCGATCTGCGTCGCGCATGGCGCAACATGCAGATGGTGTTTCAGGATCCGTTCGCGTCGCTCAACCCCTATATGCGGCTCAGCGAGCAGGTCGCGGAACCGCTGATGAATTTTGGACTGGCAGCAGGGTCAGACCTGAGAGATCGCATAGCCAGCCTGTTCGACCGGGTGGAGCTGCCGCGCAGTTTCATGACGCGTTTCCCGCACGAGTTGTCGGGCGGCCAGCGTCAGCGCGTGGCGATCGCCCGCGCGCTTGCCGTGAACCCCAAGCTGATCATCGCCGACGAAGCGGTCAGCGCGCTGGATGTGAGCGTGCAGGCGCAGGTGCTCAACCTGATGATGGAGCTTCAGGCCGAACTGGGCGTGTCTTTCCTGTTCATCAGCCACGACATGGCGGTGGTCGAGCGCGTCTCGCACCGGGTGGGGGTGATGTATCTGGGCCGCCTCGTCGAGATCGGCAGTCGCGCGCAGGTTTTCGAGAACCCGCAACATCCCTATACACGCTCGCTCATGAGCGCGGTGCCGATTGCAGATCCGGCCCGGCGGTCGATCCGCGAGGACGTCCAATTCCGCCCGATCCCGTCGCCGGTGTTTCCGCTCGGGCACGAACCCGGCGCCTCGGAGTATGACGAGGTGTCGCCGGGGCATCTGGTCTTGAAGAACGGTCTTGGGGGTAGCATCCAGTGAACCGGGTTGAGCGGGGCACTATCTTTGGCGGGCCGTCGACCACGAAGGCGAAGTGCTCGAGAGCTTTGTCACCAAGACCCGCGACAAGAAAGCTGCACCGAAATTCCTAAGGAAAGCAATGCGTAAGCATGGCCGGCCCAAAAACATCGTCACTGATAAGCTGCGATCCTATGGTGCCGCCTTGAAAGAGGTCGGTGCTGATGCCCGACAGCAAGCCGGTCGTTGGGTAAACAACAGGATAGAGAACTCACACCTGCCGTTCCGACGACGGGAAAGGGCGATGCTCCGGTTCCGGCGCATGCGAAGTCTGCAAAAAATACGCCGCCGTCCACGCCTCCGTCTCAAACCACTTCAATCAGGAACGCAGCCTCTCAAGTCGAACCCTTTTCAAGTTCAACCGCGCCGCCGCTCTTACCGAATGGCACGGTCTTTGCGCGGGATAAGGGACAGCGTGTCTGTCCTAGTGGAGACTGGTTCGAATTAGTCTGCCAGCACCGAACTTTTTCTTTGGCGCTGTCTTCGCTGAACGGGGGGGCGGGGGACGGCTCATCAGCGCATCCTTTCTGTCTTGGTTAGAGGACCTGAGAGGCAAGCGGCCGGGCACAGCCCGGCCGCCGCGCAGAGATCAGGCTGCGAGATCGCCGGCATCGACCGCCGGGAAGTCAATCTCGGTCTGGGCGAGCTCGTTCAGGTAGTTGGTCCAGATGTTCAGCGCGACATGCTGCACGATCTCGATGATCTGGCCATCGTCATAGCCGGCATCGCGGACCGCCCGCAGATCCCCTGCGTCGACGCGGCCACGCGCGCTGGTCACCTTTGCGGCGAACCGCACGGCGGCGTCCGCCTTGGCATCGTTCGAGCGGCCGGCACGATTGGCCGCGATCTCGGCCTCGTCGAGCTTGGCGAGGTTCTTGCCGAGATAGGCGTGGGCAGAGAGGCAGTAGTTGCAGCCGTTGATCTGCGCCACGGCCAGTGCCACGCGTTCGCGGGTGGCGGCCGGCAGGCGGCCTTTGCCGAGGGCGCCGGACAGGCCGAGATACCCTTCCAGCGCGGCCGGGCTGACGCCGGCGAGACGGAACAGGTTCGGGACCGAGCCGAGCTGTTTCTCGACGGCCTGCAATAGCGGCTGCGAAGCTTCGGGCGCGGCGGGGATAGTGGCGGGATAAGTGATACGAGGCATGTGAAAGCTCCTATGCTTGCTGCGTGAGCCGGACATAGACGCTTCCATAAATCGGCAGTAGATCATAGGTTTGGAATAAAGATTTCCAATTTTTGGAAGGCCGATGACCGACCGTCTAGAAACCATGTCCATCTTCGTGCGCGTCGTGGACGAGGGCAGCCTGACTGCCGGCGCGCGCGCGTTGCGGATGCCGATCGCCACCGTTAGCCGCCGGATCAGTGAACTGGAGGGCAAGCTTGGAGCCGAGCTGTTGCTGCGCTCTCCCCGGGGGCTCACGCTCACGGACACGGGAAGAACCTACGTCGCGGCCTGCCGTAGGATCCTGGAAGAAGTCTCGGAAGCCGAACGCAATGCCTCCGGCGAATTTACCGCACCGCGGGGAACCCTGACGATGACCGCACCCATCGTCTTCGGCCGGTTGCACGTGCTGCCCGCGGTGAACGCCTTCCTGAGGGCCTTCGCGGATGTCGACGTGCGGCTGGAACTGACCGACCGCCCGGTCAACCTGCACGAGGAACACCTCGATTTGGCGGTGCGCATCGGACCGCTTGCGGACAGCATGTTCATTGCCCGCAAGGTGGGCGAGGTGCGCCAAATCGTCTGCGCCAGCCCCTCCTATCTCGAGCAACGCGGAACGCCGAAGGTGCCCGGCGACTTGGGAAACCTGGATGGCATCACCTTCCAGAGCCTCATGTCACCGCAGAACTGGCGTTTCGGATCCGGCCGGCAAGAGAATACCGTGCCGGTGCGTTCGCGCCTGATCGTGAATACCGCTGGAGCCGCGATTGATGCTGCCATTGACGGGCTGGGCGTGACCCGCGTCCTGTCTTACCAGGCCGCCGCCGCAATCAGGGCCGGGCGGCTCGTGCCCCTTTTACAGGATTTCGAACCCGAGCCCTGGCCAGTCCACCTTCTCTATGAGCCGCGCGCCTTGATCCCGCAGAAGCTCCGTGCGTTCCTCGATTTTGCCGCGCCGAGGATTGCAGCCGGCATGGCCTGACCTTGCCCACGCAGGCGGTCACCGAGTTGGCCAGGCGGGAAACTTCGATGACGCGGTGAATGTCCGCTTTCACCAAGTCGCAAACGATTTCTCGCGCTTGCGACGGATTCACACTGCCAGCCCTTCTTGACTGGCCTTTGCTCCGGCCAGACTAGGGCTTGGAAGAAATTCTGAGATGTGCAGTCGTTCGGTATAAGCCAAATCGAGCCCCCACAGCCAAAGGTCGACAATAATATCAACATGTTACGAACCGCCTTTGGGCGGCTTCTGGCGTTGCGCTAACGCCCTTGGAAGCACCGTGGAAGCAATAGGAGTGAGTTAAAGGCGTTGCGCAAGCGCAACATGCGCTGAGAGCTGCTTCTCTGTTGAACGCGGGTAGTCGGGGTATCACTTGGCTGCGGAACGGCTAACCGCCCACAGCTGAAGTTCAGCCGCGGTACGGCGAACGGCAGACTTGAGCCCGAAGCGGCAATTCAACGCGGAGGTGCTGATTTTCTGAACCTTCGGTTTCAGATGCTCAGACTATCCCCATGTCGACGGGTCCAGCCGGAAAAGCATTGCCAGCTGCTGGTAGACGGCCGGTTCCTTGCGTTTGAGGGCCGCCGGTTTTTCAAAAAAGGTCTCAACCGCCACCGCGAAGAACTCTTCCGGTCCATCCGCGCCGTAAGCGTCGAAGACCGTCTTGCGCCCCTTCTGGACATGTTGAACGTGGCTCTCGTACGCCTTGACGAACGCGCGCTCCCAGTCAGCGAAGGTCTGGTTCCTGTCGAGGTTCGGGACACCGTCGGTGTGGCCGGACAGGTCGTCGATCTGGTGGGCGAATTCATGGAAAACGACGTTATGGCCGTCCCTGTCGTTGAGGGCGCCCTGTTGGGTATGCGCCCAGGAAAGAACCACCGGGCCCCGCGACCAGCTCTCACCCGTTCGCACCGTTTCGCGTTCGGTTACGACATAGCCCCGGTGCTCTGTCCGTCGCGACTTGAAGGCCCCCGGATAAATGAGAATGGTGCGAAGATGCTCGTACCACGTGTCGCTATTGACGACGAGAAGGCAGGCTTGCGCGGCAATGGAAAGCCGCATTTCCTCGGTGACTTCCAGCCCGTTGCGCCCGATGAACTCGATCTGGTTCAGAAACGCGTTGATCTTGCCTTCCAGCTTCGCGCGCAATTCAGGCGGAAGCTTCCGAGTCAGAGGGACCTTCTCTGCGACGATGGCGCGCTGATGATCCGAAAGCGGGGTTTCAAGAAGGCTCGTGCGGATCTGTTGTCTCGACCGGAACCAGAAACCAAGTGCACCTGCGGCAACGAGCAAGAAGATAATAAGAACCGTCATGGGTGCCCACTTTGCCGGCCAGACAATACCTGACATAGCTAGATATCAGCTGGCGCAAAACAACCGGCGACACTGACTGGCATTTGCCGCGATGCGTTGAGCGCGATCGGATGTCGGCTTTGTCCGCCAAGCCGACATTGACGGTGCAGCAGGCGAAGGTCGGCGAAGGACCGGGAGCGGACAGGTCTGAAAAGGGGAGGCTGTCGTCCGCGGCCCTTCCGGAATACTTTGCCTGATTGGCTCAAAACCGACTTTGGAAAGCCTATTGCCATCACGGGATCCAAGGAGACGTTGGATGAAAACGGCCGCCCGGTGCGCTAGGCACTATTGCCTTTCCGACGCCGGAAATTCCAGATCAGCCTCGACAAGTATCGACCGCAAACCCTCAATGGTATAAAAAATGATCCATGGAACGGCTTCGAAGTAAAGTGATCCTGATCACCGGGGGGGCGAAGGGCGCGGGCGCGGCGAGCGCCACGCTATTCGCTGAGGAAGGTGCCCAAGTCATGATCGCGGATCGTGACGCCGAGGCCGGGGCTTCCCTGTCCGATGAGCTTGCTGCACGGGGCTTCGACGTCCGGTTTGTGCATGCCGATGTGTCGAAGCCGGACGAAGCACAGTGGGCCCACGACGCGGCAATGGAAGCGTTTGGGCGAATTGACGTCCTGTTCAATCACGCCGGCATCATCATCGTGAAGCCGTTCCTCGATTTCACGCTCGAGGAATGGGACGAGATGATGGACAACAACGCTAAGTCGGCATTCCTGATGTGCCGTCTGGTGCTTCCCGGAATGCTGGAGCGCGGCAAGGGCGTTTTGGTCTTTACCTCGACGACGGGCGTACGGGTGGCGACCCATATGGAGGCTGTCTATTGTGCAACGAAATCCGCCATGCATCAGCTTGCCCGCGCTCTCGCCGTGGAGTACCGCGATCAAGGCATCCGCTCGAACCTTATTTGCCCCAGCTTTGTGCGGACCCAGCATGGCGAGCACGAAATCGAGCAGTTGCGCAGCTATGGTGTGCTGGCTTCGGAGAATGACGTGAACGCGATGCAGGGACGGATTTGCGAACCGGAAGAGGTGGCCGAAGTGGCGCTGTTCTTGGCCTCCGACGCGTCCAGTTTCGTGAACGGCGCCGAAGTCTTCGTCGACAACACCTTCACGGCGGTCTGAAGGATGCTTTGGGGAATCACGCCAGTGGCGCCTCAAGCCGCCTATGGCCTGACGGTCGACCGGCTGCGGCGGCAGATCCATTCCGGGTTGCTTCTGCCGGCCGAGAAGCTTCCTGCGGAACGACAACTTTCGGACCGGTTTGGGATCAGTCGCGTCACCCTGCGCGAGGCCCTGCGCGTGCTCGAAACCGATCAGTACATCACCGTCCGGCGTGGCGCCCAGGGAGGGGCCTTCGTCACCGACGAAGATCGGCTCCGCGATCTCGCGCGACGCAGGATCTCTCGCGCGCCTGCGGCGGCCATGCGCGTTGTGGAATTCCTGACTGTGAACCAGATGGCGGCGGCGCGGCTTGCCGCGGC
>Ga0207799_100491_pt1 | contig 13726 bp, 13 predicted proteins | sample TtanPargueraPR_4_FD_187742 | JGI IMG/M metagenome (GOLD analysis project Ga0207799, IMG submission 187742) | Aerobic enrichment media microbial communities from Bioluminiscent Bay, La Parguera, Puerto Rico - Tt and M2 (SPAdes) | ecosystem: Environmental > Aquatic > Marine > Unclassified ...
GCGGTCGCGTTGATCCACATGAACGGTCGGATCTACGACCCGTTGATCGGCCGCTTCCTGTCGGCCGACCCGCATGTGCAGGACCCGTACGACAGCCAGGCATTCAACCGCTACGCCTACGTCAAGAACAACCCCCTCGCCTACACAGACCCCTCCGGGTACTTCAGTATCGGGAAGATTTTTAAGACAATCGTGGCGATTGCCGTGGCAATTGTAATCGGCCATCCAGAATGGGCGGTTGCAGAGGCGATAGGGGCCTTCGGGGCTAGCGTCGCTGCAGGGGCGGCAGCGGGCATTATATCCACCGGTAGTATGAAGGGAGCAATAACAGGGGCGATCTCGGGAGGGCTGTTTTACGGCGTCGGTTCTGTCGTCCAAGGAATGAAAATTGCCAATGAAACAGTCAGGTGGGCTGTCCGGGGATCACTGCATGCCGTGGCGGGGGGCGCCATGAGCGTGATGCGAGGCGGCAAGTTCGGTTCCGGATTCCTCGCAGCTGGACTTACTGGATTTATTGGCCCCAAGCTAGCAAATTTGGATTTTGCAGTAAGAGTGGCAGCTCGAGCTGTTATTGGAGGTATAGGTTCAAAGATTGCGGGCGGAAAGTTTGAGAATGGGGCCATTACTGCGGCCTTTGCGTATCTATTTAATGATGTAGTTCATGGGCGTCAGCATAAGCTTCTTGCTGTTGCTCATTTGGATGGTCCAAGCGATAAGGTGGGGCACGCTTTTGTTGTTTCAGAAGACGAGAAAGGTAATCAACAGGCTTATGGTTTCTGGCCGGCAAAGGGCGTTCCAAAGGATGAATTCCTATTGGGTGAGGATTTCGAGGGCGTGGTCCGCAATGAAGCCGATACCGGATATCTGTCTGCGTTTAACGAATATCAAAAGACAGGGATAGATCCTCTTGGAGGAGCCTTTGCCTACAAAGAATTCTTGGTAACTAGTGAGCAGTTCAGCGCAGCTATGAATGTTGTTGAGAGTTGGAATCAATCGTACAGTGTAAACAGCATGTGCGGTAGTTTTACGCAGGCGGTAGTTAGTGCTGGTGGTGGAGTGATAGGTGCTGGCAGACTTACTGCTTCTGGTAATCATATGGTCCCTGATTCCGCGAGACCTACTAGCCTATTTCGGGAATTCGATGGGAATTTTTAAGCTGTTTAAAGTTATTAACCTTGCCGTAGCAGTTGCATCTTGCTTTGCTTCTGCAGAAGCCCAGGAATCGAAAATGGTTTATGAGCTCAAGTACTGTGAGCTAGGCGATGTATCATCTGTCCTCATCTTCAGGGATGTGATCGGAAACGCGAAACATATTGCTTTCATGGAAAGATACCAGGAATTTGCTCTTAAGACGCCGACATTGAAGGGACTGGTGGAATGGGCATCTGTGGATGCAATTGATCTCTTGCGTATCCCGGATAAGCCGAACGAGCGGTTTGTTAGTGTTGTTTTGAAAGATGGAAGAAAAATAGAGCTTGGTGCTGCAGATAATATGTGTTTGAGTAAAATAAAAAAAAGATATAGAGATGATATATATTTTAATGAAGTTGAGTAAATTCTTATTAATTCAAATAATTTAAATATTTTTCTGTTTTTTGTGCCTTCTGGTAGTTTTTTGAGGATGACGATTTCAAGCCGAGGAATCAACGTCTTCCCTTTCCCCACCATAAAAACGAATAGAGCCTATCTCTGCCTCCTGTCAGATAGGCAACGGCCTCGCGTATGAAAACCGTATCGGTTTTGCTTTGCGCTACAGCGGTAATGGCAAAAGCGTTGCGTTTCGTCCGTGAGAACTGCCCCGTCAGCGTCGTAATAGGTGGCCCGACCGCCGTTGAACTGCCGTCTTCCGCCGCATCGGTCCGGGCGCGGAGGATCATCTCGACGATCGTCTCGTCGAACTGCGGTTGCGCCAGGAGAACCTCTCTTGGGGCGACGGACGGGTCGACGCCCCGGTTGCCGGAATAGACCGTCAGGAGGGGGGAGACCCGGTCGAAGATTTGGGGCGTGACGCCCAGGACCTGGCGGAGTTCGTCGAGGCTGTCGAACGGCGCGTCCTTGGCGCCGTAGGGATAGCCCCTGCCGGTATAGGTCGGATCCTCGGCGCCGCCCGGCGTCACGAAATCGTCCGAATCCCGCCAGTCCAGGACCGCGGCGGCGAGGGCTTCCCCGGACCCGGGCGCGGCGGCGCGAAAGGCGTTCTCCAGAAGTTCACGATTGGCGGTATTGAGATCGATCCTGCCTCCTTCGTCCTGGATGGAAACCGTGACCTCGATGTCGCCGATGCGCAGATCGCGGGGCGTTCCGTCGGTGCGCCAGTCCCCTGGAAATCCGCGTTGCGCGACGAGGCCCGCCACGGCCTGATAGACGGCACCGTCGGCGGCCGCCTCGACGGTCGCGGCGTCGATCATGTTACGCGCGATGCGCAGTTCTGTGCGCGACGTCGAGGAGATGCTTGCCGCGATCAGGGACAGTAAAAGGATCACCCAGAGGACGGCGACAAGGGCGATGCCGCGTTGGGAGGCCACGCTCTTGGCCGCACGCGACCCTTTGCCTTTTTCGGTCAGAACGACAAGCGGTCCCATTTCTGGAGGCCCTTCATCCGCGCCTTCAGTTCCCGGGTGACCTGCACGGCTTCCGGCGAACTGGAGACCACGCGCGGAGTCAGCACGATGATCAGCTCGGTCCGGCCCTGCAGGTCGGCGGTGCGGCCGAACAGCGCCCCAAGAACGGGAATGTCCTTGAGGATGGGGATGCCGTTGCGCGTCTTGGTCACGTTGTCGCGGATCAGCCCGCCGAGGGCGATGCTCTCGCCGCTCTGCACGACGACGGTACTGCTGATCAGCCGCTGCTGGATGGTCGGTGAATCGGTGGCGCCGGTGGTGGTTTCGGCGACCGTGCTTGCCTCCTGCTCGATCTCCAGGGTGACGAGGCCGCCGGGGTTGACCCTGGGCGTCACGGTCAGGATCACGCCGGTGTCGCGATATTCGACTTCGCTGACGATGGGAGAGTCGGTGGTCGTGGTGCTCGTCGAGGTCCGAGTGATCACGGGAACCTCGTCGCCGACCTGCAGGGAGGCGGTCTGATTGCTGAGCACCATGAGATGCGGCGAGGAGATGACCTTGACGTCTGAAATCTCGGACAGGAGGTCGAGGGCGGCGCTGATGTCGCCGGTGCCGGTGGTGAAAAAGTACGAGAAGCCGGAAGACGACAGTCCGGGCGAAGCACTATCGGCGATCGTGCTCAGATTGAGCTGATGCGTACCGCCGACCTCGAAGAACCATTGAACGCCATAGCGGAGATCGTCGTTCAGGGTCACCTCGGCGATGGTCGCTTCGATCAACACCTGCAACGGGATGACGTCGAGCCGGCGCAGCGTGGTTTCGATCGTCCGGTACTGGGCGGGCGTGGCGAGGACGACCAGGGAGTTGTTGGTCTCGTCCGCGATGACGCGCAGGCCGTCGAACCCGGATATCGACACACCTGAACCGCCTGACGATGAGCCTCCGAAGCGGTCCCCGGCCGACTTATCGGAGGAGGAGCCCGTCGCGGCAGTCGATGTCGTTTGGCTGCTCGTGGATTGCGAGGATGAAGTCGTCGAACTTGTCGAAGAACTGTCCGATGATTTAGTGCCGACCTGGGTCGTCTGCAATCGCGGCGCAACCGTTTCAGTGCCACTTGTTCGCGACGACGAGGTGCTGGTACCGAACAGGTTGTTGATGAGCGCCGCGAGGTCGGTGGCCTTGCTGTTCTGGACCGGGTAGACGAAGATCCGCTGGTCGTTCTGATCCCAGGAGCGGTCAAGCCTGGATATCCATTCGCCCACCAAGTCCACGTAATCCTTGTTGGGGGAGATCGCCAGCACGGCATTCAGGCGGTCGATGGATACGAAGCGTAGGACGGATGTCATGTCGGCCCCGAGTTCCGAGCCCAGGACGTGCTCCAATTCGGAAATCATCGTCGCGGAGTCGGCATACTCTACCGGGAAAATGCCGAACGTCTTGTCGTGTAGCCAATCGACGTCGAACAAGTCGATAACGTCCAGCATCGACCTCATGTCCTGGCGCGACCCGGCCAGGATCAGGATGTTGCGGGCGGCATCGGCGCGCAGAATTCCTCCCGGAGGGGCCACCGTTTCGAGCACCGTCTGCATGTCCCCCGTCGAGACATAGCTCAGGGGAACGACCTGGATGCGATACCCGGGGACGCCGAACGCGCCCCTCGGAGACGTAATAATCGGGGGCACCGAGCGCCTAGCCTGATCGGACGGTACGATCTTGTATAAATTCTCGTCCCTGACCAGAGCCGCGCCGTTGATCTGCAAGATGGATTCGAAGGTCGGCAGAAGGGAGTCTCTCGGGATGGGGGCGCTCGTTTCGAGGGTGACTTCGCCGCCGACATTCGGATCGATGACGTAGTTGGCCCCAAGAATGTCTCCCAGGATCGCCTTGGCCACCTCGGGCAGGCTCGTCTTGACGAAATTCAGGGTTACCTGGCCGCCGTCGAGTTCCCGTACGGCCACGGGTTCCCGCTGCGTCTCCGGAACGGCTGGACGGTTTCCCTCGACGATTATGGGTTGCGGCTTTGTCCCAGTTTCCGGCTGAACGGCGATATCGTCCGCTTGGTCGAAGGAACGGTTCGCCGGGATGCTATCTGCTCCAGGAAGAGGCTTCTGGGAACCGGAGGCGTCGCCGAAAAAGGGAACGCGCTCCCCGCAAGCCGTGAGAAGAATAGCGCAACAGACGGCAATCGCCCACGGACGTCTCCCAAACATTCTGTATTCCTTGTCCCCCGGGATGATACGCTCCTGCGAGCAAAAAACTTCCCTTCACAACTACTACTGAATTCTATCCAGGACGGAAACACCTAATCTTTGGGGGCGCAGGGGATAGGGAGCCCTTATGGGCGAGGTCTCCCGGAGGGGGGTGGTTTTGTCTCCCCCAATTTCTGGAGTTCGATCTCGTCATCATACTGACCGTTGACCAACAGGATGCTTCGCGGCCGGATTTCCCGAACCGACCAGCCGCCGATCCGGTCTCCCACCGTCAGTTTCCTGATCTCGCCTCCCTTCCCCTCGGTGATAATGGCGATACTGTCGTCTCCCGCGATTGCGATACCGATCAGCGAAACGGAAACCTTCGCTGGCGGCGGAGGAGGTGGGGGGGGCGCCAGTTTTGCCACAGGCTCCGGTGGGGGCGGGGGAGGTTCCGCTGGTGGTGGAGCCTTCGGTGGCGGCATCATCGTCCGGGGAGGCGGTGGTGGAGGTGGCGGCGGCGGGCGGCGGGTATCGGTGAAAAGCGGTCGGGTCGCGATTTCGTCGAAGGTTTCAGGAACCGGAACATCGATATCACGGTTGAGGGGCGATATTGCCATTGGCTGAGCTTCGGGAACCGGTGGCGATACGCCGTGAGGCGAAAATATATGCCAAGCCGACTGGAGATAAAAAAGACCTCCCGCCACGAGACAGGCAGCGAGGAGGAAGAATGAGGGGCGCTGTCCAGGTCTTTTCACGAGTTTTCCTCGCGCATAAAGCCGGATACGCGGAGGCGGACCTGAAGAGGCGTCTCTATTGGTGGTAAATCCACGCGACTTGCCTGTCGGATCGAACTGTGCGGTCCGCCCATTCCTTGCCGGATGTTGATCTCGTCGACGAACAGGTAGGGGGCCCCCGTCTCGATTTGGTACAAAATGTCCTTGAGCCTCGATATTTCGGTGTTGATCATGACATCGACGCGGATTTGCCGTTTGTCGCCGTCAGCGTCCGTTGGCAGAACCTGGACACTTTTGAGGCCGCTTCTCGAATTGGCGACGATCCGTTTCAAGCGGTCTTGAAGGGTCGCCGCGGCAAGTGCGGGATTGCCCGTCGGCAAGAAGCCTTTCGATGTGGTTCGCAGTTTGCTCAGCCGTTCCAATTCCGCCGCGAGGGCAGGTTTAGTGGACGCGCGGGCCATGTAGCGGGACAGGAATTCACGATCCCGGTTGGCGTGTTGTTCGTAAGCCGCAAACTCTTTCAATACGGACTGGGCAACGCCTGTCCAGATTAAATAGGCGACGAAGATCAGGATCGTTAAGGCCAGGAATTTGCGGAGAAGTGGGGAGATGTCCGACATCTAGCGCTCTCCCCCTTTGGAGATTTTGAAGGTTAGCTGAAAACGTTCTTTTCCGGTCGCGGCATCCTGAATAATGGGGGAACGGAAATGGGGCTCACTGAACATGGGGGATTTGTCGATCTGGGAGATTACGGCCGCAGCCGCTGACGAATAGCCTGCCAGCCGCACCTGATCGTTTCCGTAGTGCAGTTCGTTTAGCCAAGTGTGGTCCGGTAACGCCCTGGTCAGTTCAAGCAGAATAGAAAGTACCATCGGTCGGCTGCGTTTACGGTCTGCGAAAAAAGTCAATTCCTTGCGTAGGGCAAGGACCTGGTCTTCCAGCTCGGATGCTTCATTGGCGGCCGTTCGGGCATGTGCAATCTGGCTACTTAGCGTTTCCAGGGCGCTACGCCGTTCCGCAAGGGCTTGATAAATCGTTGCGATCAGCAATCCACAGGTGAGTAAAGCCATTGCGGAATTGAGGAGAAAACGAGACGCCCCTTTATTCGGGGAAGGCTCCGGTCCTTTTCTCAGGTCGAGGCGTGGTGGCCCATTGTCATTGGCGTCACCGATGGCGATCCTGTCGAATTCAATTTTATGGGCGGTTAATACAGCTTCTTCCTGCAGAATAACTTTTGGGGGAACGACGGTTAACGATAGACGGATATGATCCGCGGACCGCTCCGTGACGGAAAAATCGAAATAGGCGTCCGAGTTAGAAAACGGCGTTTGGCGATCGATTTGATAGAAAAGGGTCTGCCTGAGTTCATTTGCAGGGAGGAAAGGGAGGGTGATCTCCTTGCTGAGAGACCGTTCCTTGGGGATGCAGAGAATAATCTCCGCCCCTCTTCGCCGATGGCGCGAAAGAGTGTTCTGAAGCGCAGCACTCCGCTCGTCATTCGGAAGCGATTCGTGTTTTCTGCCGTTCCATTTACCTAGGGAAATGCCGTCGTCCCTTACATAAATGGCGATTGCCGTCTTGGGACGGCTGATCAGTTCGCGCAGGCGCGTTGGAATCAGAGAAGCGAGTTCGCTGAGCCACCAGCCGAAAAATCGGCCAACCAAGGCCGCCGGACGAGAGAATTGGTCAAGCACGGGCATATCAAATCAGGCCTGGCGAAGAAGGCCTCCCCCTACCTTCCTGGAAGCGCATGGCGACATCGGCTATCGTTTGGCTCCCTCACGCAAAGTGACTGGATGCCTATCATAGGAGCCGTAATCAGGCTTGGCCAGATGCGGGTGTCCGCATACGGAAACCTAACGTTAAGTTGAATGAGATCAGGCAAGCGGTTCTTGTTGAGCCATTCCGCATGCCATGTTTGAGGCCCGCTATCCAGCGTGGGGCCGAAATATCTGATTTCCAGATCTTCGATGTCATTCAGAAGAACGGTTTCGCCGCTGACGGCACCGCTTACGGTGGACGGAATGATGTCGGGGTGACGAAGAATGTACCGGAGAACCAGTTGGCGATTTGTCGGACCGGATTTAATGAAGATTTTGACATTGTAAAAACCTCCGTATCCAACGTGGGAAGGCAAAGGGGCGACGAACGAGAGTGCGTTGCCTTTTCCATCGAAGACCAGATGTGTCTTGCCAGATGCCTGAGAAGGATATGTCTGTTGAAGCAAGCGGCGTAGAAAGTCGTGGATGATCTGCATTTCCGCCGCTTGGGCACCCTGTATTCCTTCTCGTTCCCAGACGCGTGCGCCAAGCCGTAAACCGCCGGCAAGGAGTGCCATGAGTAGCGCGAGCAGCGTAATGGCGACCAGTACCTCGACCAACGTGAAGCCGGCTTCGGTCGATCTCCCCCCGCAACTGTCATGGGGTTGAAGTTGGCCTAACCGTCGTGAGCGATATGATCGGAGGAGCATCTGGTGTTTCCGTAGTGACGTTGACCTTTACGTAGAGCATGGTAGGGGAGGCTGATGGCGGTGACTGATCAGCAACCTCGGTGAACGGACTGGCTTCTAAAGACCAAAAAAAACCCTCCTCAGAAACGCCTGAGGTCTCTCCCTGTTGAATAGGATGATCGATTCCGAGCGATGCGATTTTGGATTGTATAAACTTTAGGGCATTCATCTTTTCCGAAACGCGCGACGTCGCGTTCAAGCTCTCCGAAAACGATTGATACAGAACCGCTAAAGAGATCGAGGCTATGATGAACGCGACAATGACTTCGATTAGCGTGAAGCCGCTGTCTCCATCTTCATCGTGCATCGGTCGACACCCGCCCAGTGAGCCATTCTACTTTCACCAAATAGTGGGCTGAACCTGCTTCGAGGCTTACTTCTCCTCCTGTGGAACTCCCATCGGGGAAAAAACGAAATCCGGCCGTTGTCGAATTGATTTGTTCGACCGCAGCCGCCGTTACCAGCAACTTAACCTCTTTGGCGAATTTTCCTTTGTTCTGTGCTGAACTGGTTGCGTAGGTTCGGCGGGTAGTGTCGACCGTAACGACGACGTCTTGGTTGTTGGAGATTGCCTCGGCACGAGCCTCCCTGAGAAAGGCGGAAAATTCTCGGATATCGCTTTTGACTCGTGTTTCAGATGAAACAGGACCGAGCAACGGCACGGCGATGGCAAGTGCCGTGCCAATAATCAAGAAGACCACCAGAAGCTCGATGAGTGTAAAACCTCGTGACACGATGCTTTCCTACCAGCTCGTGATATCCTGATCTTCGTCCTCACCGCCCTCTGCTTTGTCGGCGCCCAAAGTGTATAGATCATAATCTCCCTGCTGGCCGGGCGAGCGATACACGTATGGAACCTTCCAGGGATCGATGAGGCTTTCCTTCTTTTTGATGTATGGTCCACGCCAACTGTCCGCTGAGGACGGCGGTTCGATGAGGGATTGTAAGCCTTCATCGGTTGAGGGATAGCGGCCGTTATCCAGCCGATAGAGATCGAGCGCCGTTCCGAGGTTGTTTATTTGGATTTTGGCGGTGTCGCTTCGCGCCCCTCCCAGATAGCTCAACACTTGTGGCGCTGCGATCGTCGCCAGGAGTGCCAGAATAATTAAGACGACGAGTAGCTCTAGGAGAGTAAAACCGTCTTCATCGCGTCGGGTGTGACGGATAGCCGTGTCAGCTTGCAATTTCTTATCCCCTTTATATCGCCAACTTATTGATGCTCAATATCGCGACCAGAACAGACGCAATGATCCCCGCGATCAGTATTCCGAGCCCGATCGTCAGAACGGGGACAAGAAGTGCAAGAAAACGGTCCATGGTACTCCGCACTTCCCGATCGAAAATCTCGGCGATATGCAGCAATATCTCGTCCAGCTTTCCACTTTCTTCCCCAACGCGGATGAGTTGCACGGCCAACTGTGGAAAGAGCCCCGCCTCCGTTAGCGGTCGGGTCAAACCTTGACCTTGCCGAATCCGTTCCGTGATTTCACCGGTCAACTGTGATAGGGCCGCGTTGTTGTGAACATCGCGTACGATCACCATTGCATTTAAAAGCGTCACGCCATTCTGTAAGAGCGTCCCAAGTGTCCTGCCAAATCGTGCAACTTCGTTCTTCAAGATGAGATCGCCGACCAAGGGAATGGACAAAAGAAAACGGTCCCAATTTACTCGCGTCTTCGGATGCCGTACTTGAAGGCGAAGAACTAAGTATCCGAGTAGTCCGGATCCAATCATAATGGGCCAGTATTTTTGGAACCATTCCGCTACGGCTATGACGATTTGAGTGGCAAGCGGCAGGGCTTGACCCGCGTCTTCGAATAGGGGTTTGAATTGAGGGACGACCACAGTCATGAGCACGATGATGGATATCCCCGCCATTAGGAGCAGAATGATCGGATAAACAAGGGCCGACTTGATGGTTTCAGCGGCGGTGTGAGTTCGTTCCATATATTCTGCGAGTTGTAACAGCACGCTGTCCAGCGTTCCGGAGGCCTCCGCAGCACGTATCATGCTGACGAAATACGGAGGGAAAGCCTTGCCTTGAGATGCAAATGCATCGGCAATCGAAGAACCGCCCTTGAGCCGATTGAGAATATCCTGCAGTGACTTTCGTAAGGTTTCGTTTTCGTTGAGATCGACAAGGATTTCGATGGAACGATCAAGCGGAAGACCGGCGTGAAGCAAGGTTGCCAACTCGCGAGCTACGATTCCTGCTTCTCTCGTAGAGATCCTCTTATTCCATCGGATGTATCCAACGTTTGAAAGGGGGCTTTTGCCCGTGGTCAACTCGGCACGTATGGGCATATGTCCCATATCTTGGAGCTGAGCCAAAGCCGCCGCTTGGCTCGGGGCCTCTAGGTCGCCTTCGGTGACCTCTCCCGATGGTGAAATTGCCTTGTAGCGGAAGACTGTCACGTCATGCCTCTCGGGTGACTCGCAAAACTTCTTCGATCGTCGTCGTACCGTTCATGGCTTTGCGTAGGCCGTCTTCATACATTGTCAGCATGCCTTCCTCTTGGGCTGCTGTCCGCAAGTCACTGACCTCTGCATGCCGAAGTATGAGTTTGCGAATACGATCGGTAACGGGCAGAAACTCGTGAATTGTGGTTCGGCCGTGATATCCGCTTTCACGGCACCGTTTGCATCCCTTGGGCTTGAAAAGGGTTGGTGTCTCTCTTCCGGTTTCCGCTTTTATTCCCAGAGATTCCAAAATATCAGGAGTTGCTGCATACGGAGTTCGACAATGAGGGCAAAGGGTTCGAACCAGTCGTTGCGCCAGCACGCCGGCGATCGTTGAGGCCAGCAAGTAATCTTCGATCCTCATGTCCAAGAGCCTGGAAATGCTGCTGGCAGCGTCGTTCGTGTGCAGGGTCGAAAGCACCAAGTGGCCGGTCAAGGCCGCTTGAACCGCAATCTGCGCCGTTTCCTGATCGCGGATTTCCCCAATCATCAGGATGTCGGGATCCTGCCGCAGGAAAGACCGTAACGCGTGGGCGAATGTAAGCCCGATCTGCGGTTTAACTTGAACTTGGTTGATCCCATCGAGTTGGTATTCTATTGGATCCTCGACCGTCAGAATCTTTACGTCGGGTTTGTTGATTTCCAGCAGGCTGGCGTACAACGTGGTCGTTTTGCCGCTGCCTGTTGGGCCCGTGACGAGCATGACCCCGTTGGGTTGATGTAGGATATCCCGAAGCTGCGACAAAACCGGCTCATTGAACCCCAACTCCGGCAGGTCAAGTCGAATTTCGCCACGATCAAGGATACGAAGTACAACGCTTTCTCCGAACATACTCGGGATGGTCGAGACACGCATGTCGACGTCTTTCCCGCGCACCGTAATTTTAATGCGGCCATCCTGCGGGAGGCGACGTTCGGCGATATTGAGATCTGCCATGATTTTAATACGGGAAATGATTGCAGCCTGAAGGTGTTGCGGCGGGCAGTCCATTTCCCGCAAAACGCCGTCGATACGATAACGCACTCTCAGGCGTCTCTCGAACGGTTCGACGTGAATATCGGAGGCGCGCAGTTCGACGGCGTTGGTGATCAGAAGGTTGACTATCCGGATGACTGGGGCTTCGCTCGCGAGGTCACGTAATCGGGCAATGTCTTGTTCCGTCTGTAAGGCCGTATCGTTTTCAGCCAAGGGGAGCATATCGTCGATGCCGGAGCGCCCGGATTTATACAACCGATCGAGAGCGTTTTCGATTTCTGCGGGAATACCGACCCAAGGGAGAATTCTGGCTCCAATCGACATTTCCATTGCCTCGATAGCGTAGCGATCCGTGGGGTCGGCCATCGCCAGACACAGGCCGCTTTCTTCTTTACGGAGGGGGACGATTTTGTGGAGTGTCAGGAAATTGATGGTGATTTCACCATCATGGATAGGGGTTGATGGATAATCGTCTTCCTGCGCAAGAGGCAGTTTAAGGCTGGCGGAAAGCGCTTGAGCCGCATCCGTTTCCGTCACCAAACCCAACTTCGTAACGATGCGATGCAATCCGTCGTCGGTCTCTTCTCCGAGCCGCAGGGCTCGATCGAGATCGCGGGCCGACAATTTCCCATTATCCAGTAGGAATTGGCCGAATGTTTCTATCCATGTCGAAGTCGTCTGTATCGAGGCCATGTGGTGGGACCTTCCCCTCTCCCTGCCACGCTCATCGGTAGTAGGTGAATCATACTATAAGGTTTTGAGGAGCGTCGAGCCGTGTCGGGCTTAATAGAGCGGGAGGCTCAACTTCAACGGGCCGTATAGCCAGACAAGCCAAGTCGCCAAGGCGATGAATGGCCCGAAAGGTATGGCTGTGAGAGGGGGGGGCGGTATGGAGGAGCGCTTTGTTAAGACTGTCCAGGCCAAAGCCACGAGCGAAGCCACGAGAATGACACTCGGAAGGCCTGATAATGAAACCCAAGCCCCGCTTGCGGCGATCAGCTTGGCATCGCCGCCGCCAAGTCCTTCTCGTTGGCGGATTCGTCGGTAGATTATACCGACTGTTTTGAAAAGCGCGAAACCCACTCCAACTCCCGTGATATGGAGCCCAAACCTTTCCGGTGCCAGGAAATAGGCTGTTCCCAGTCCAAGCACAATCAGGGGAAGTGTGAGCTGATCGGGGAGGATGAAATCTTGGCTGTCGATGAACGAGAGTGCCAGCAATGTCCAGCCAAGAGCGCAGGTGGGCCAGATCAGCCAATCCGGTACGACGATGGTTGTCCATATGGCGATAGCCAGAGCGAGAGATTCGATAGCTGGATAAAAGACGCTGATTTTACCTTCACAGTGTCGGCACCGCCCCTTTACGGCCACCCAGCTGACAATCGGAATCAAGTCGCGGATGCTTAGTTGTTTGTGGCAACTGGGGCACCGCGATCGTGAAGATATGAAAGATTCTCCGGCGGGCAGCCGCTTTACGAGGACACCAAGGAAACTCCCAAAAACAGGAGCTGTGACCAGCGCGGCAAGAGCATAAAAATTCAATATTTCCAATTTGAGACCCAATAGACCTACCGTCACGGAATTTTCATGTTGGCTTTGGCGTCGATTATCAATGGTTTTGCGTTTATTTGAAACAATTTGAGCGAGTAAGTTTATTGACGTGTGGGTTGGGTGTATTTTAGAGTTTACTGATCTTATTCGAGACAACCTTGGGGGGAACGGTTGTGTTGGGTGTTGGGTCGTATCGGCTTGGCCGTTCGTTGGGTTGTCGTGATCGCTCCGGCTGGGGTGTTTCTTCCTTTTTATTTTTACTGAGAGCCTTTGTCCCGGTCCTGGCGTTGCTGGGCGGGAGTTTTTCCGCGTCCGCGCAGATGTCGATTCCCGGCCGTTTCGACGTGACGGACGTGGGATCGGCGTCGTACTCGGTCCCGATATCGGTTGTGCCGGGAACGGCTGGGTTGGAGCCGAAGGTCTCGCTTACATACGACAGCCGGGCGGGCAATGGCCTGTTGGGCGTGGGCTGGAGCCTTGAGGGCCTGCCGTCCTTGACCCGCTGTGCGCGTACGATCGCGCAGGACGGTGAACGGAGAGGTGTCAGCTACGATGCGGACGACCGTCTCTGTCTTGAGGGGGAGCGCCTTGTCGCGGTCAGCGGCGATTATGGGACGGATGGGGCGGAGTACCGGACGGAGCGTGAAGGGTTCAGCAAGATCGTCCAGGAGGGGGCCAGTGCGAAGGTTTGGACGAAGGACGGCTTGATCCTTGAGTTCGGGTACACGGCGGACAGCCAGATC
>Ga0207799_100492_pt1 | contig 13694 bp, 15 predicted proteins | sample TtanPargueraPR_4_FD_187742 | JGI IMG/M metagenome (GOLD analysis project Ga0207799, IMG submission 187742) | Aerobic enrichment media microbial communities from Bioluminiscent Bay, La Parguera, Puerto Rico - Tt and M2 (SPAdes) | ecosystem: Environmental > Aquatic > Marine > Unclassified ...
CCGCCGGTATCCATCCATTCCAGGCCGAACCCCGCCTCCTTGAGCCAAGCCCGCAGCCCCCGCGGTTCGGGACCGAACGCGGCACCGCAGCCGACCAGCAGCAGGTCGACCGAATCGGCAATGTCGAGGATGACGGATAGCGCCTCCGGGGAAACCTCGCCGATGTCGCGGACATTCCAAGGGATCGCCCCGTCCGGCCAGACGACGAGCGAACCGTCGATCCTCTCGCCGGAAACGCGGAACCCGCCGTCACCATAGGCCTGGACGATCTTCCGTCCAGCCGGTACCTGCGGTGTGATGTCGAACCCGGAAATGGGCCTACGACGACGCCTCGGCCGTCGCCTCCTTGCTCTCGGCCTTGCCGCCGCGCCGCGGCAGCTTCATGTACAGAAGCATCGGCACGGCCAGACAGATGGACGAATAGGTGCCGATCAGGATGCCCCAGATCATCGCGAAGCTGAAGCTGCGGATCACCTCGCCGCCCAGGCTGTACAAGGCGAACAGGGCCAGCAAGGTGGTGAAGCTGGTCATCAAGGTGCGCGACAGCGTCTCGTTGATGCTGCGGTTCAACAGATCGGGCAACGCCATGGTCTTGTACTTGCGCAGGTTCTCGCGCACGCGGTCGAACACCACGACGGTGTCGTTGATCGAATAGCCCGCGATGGTCAGCACCGCCGCCACGGTGGACAGGTTGAACTCCCACCCCAGCAAGGCGAAGATCCCGATGGTCGACATGACGTCGTGGACAAGGGCGACGACCGCGCCGACGCCGAACTGCCATTCGAACCGGAACCAGATGTAGACCAGCATCGCGACCATGGCGAAACAGACGGCATAGACGCCGTCCCAGAACAGCTCCTCGCTGACCTGCGGGCCGACGACCTCGGTGCGCCGGTATTCGATGCCCTCGCCGAGGGCCTCCTTGACCTTCGTCACCGCTTCCTGCTGCGCTTGTTCACCGCCGTCCTGCTTCTGGAGCCGGATCAGCACGTCGTTCGGCGCGCCGAATTCCTGCAGCGACACGTCGCCCAGGCCGAGCCCGTTCAGGGTCGAGCGCATCGACGCGATATCGGCCGGTCCCTCGGTGCGGACATCGAGCATGATTCCGCCCTCGAAGTCGATGCCGTAGTTCAGGCCCTTGCCCAGGAACAGGCCAAGCGCGGACAGCACCAGCAACGCCGAGAAAATGAAGAAGATGATCCGCCGCGGGATGAAGCGGATGTTCGTATCGGGTTTGATCAATTGCAGACGAAACATCACATCACCCCTAAATCGTCAGCGTCTGCGGCCGCTTGCGCCGCAACCAGGTCACGACCATGAGCCGCGTCAGAAGGACCGCCGTGAACATCGAGGCCACGATACCGATGGCCAGGGTCACGGCGAAACCGCGCACCGGTCCGGAGCCGAACTGATACAGCAGCACCGCCGCGATCAGGGTGGTGATATTGGCGTCGACAATGGTGGTGATGGCCCGCGAATACCCGGCGTCGATCGCCGAGATCGGTGTTCGGCCTATTCGCGATTCCTCGCGGATACGCTCGAAGATCAGCACGTTGGCGTCCACCGCCATACCGATGGTCAGCACGACGCCGGCGATGCCCGGCAAGGTCAGAGTCGCCTGCAGGACCGAAAGCGAAGCGCCGATCAGGATCATGTTGAACAGCAGCGCGACGTCCGCCATCAGGCCGAACTTGCCGTAGGCCAGCACCATGTAGCCGATGACGAGCACCAGGCCGACGATACTGGCGATCTTGCCCGCGGCGATCGAATCGGCGCCGAGCCCCGGCCCGACCGACCTCTCCTCGAGGATCACCAGCGGGGCGGGCAACGCGCCGGCCCGCAGCAGCAAGGCCAGATCCTGGGCTTCCTGGAAGGAGAAGTTACCGCTGATCTGCCCGGCGCCGCCGAGGATCGGCTCGCGGATCTGCGGCGCGCTGATCACCTCGCCGTCCAGCACGATGGCCAGCAGGCGATGCACGCTGTCGCGGGTGATCTGGCCGAACCGCTTGCCGCCGGCCGCGTCGAACCGGAAATTGACGATCGGTTCGCCAGTCCGCGAATCGGTTCCCGGCTGGGCGTTGACCAGGGCGTCGCCGCTCAGGCGGACGCGCTTCTCGATGACGTACATCCGCGGCTGGCCGTCGGTCGTCGTCTCGTGGGCCGACGGCATCAGGACGGATCCCGGCGGGAGGCGTCCCGACATCGCCTCGGGCACCGAGACCTTGTTGTCCACCAGATGGAAGGTCATCTTCGCGGTCGTGCCCAGCAGTTCCTTGATCCGCGCCGGATCATCGATGCCGGGCAGCTGGACGAGGATTCGATCCTCGCCCTGCCGAATGATGGTAGGCTCTCGTACGCCGGTTTCGTCGATCCGGCGGCGGACGATCTCGATGGATTGATCGACGGCGGAATCCCGCCGCTCCTTGATGGCCTGCTCGGTCAAGGACAAGGTGATACGGCCGTTGTCGTCGACCGTCGCCTCGATCCCGCTTTCCAGGTTCCGCACCGCGTCCCGGGCCTCTTCGGCCTGGGCCGCGTCACGGATCGTGACGACCACGCTGTGGCCGCTCACCCCCAGCCCGGTATAGCGGATGCGGGCCTTGCGCAATTCCGTACGCGCGGAATCGACCAGGTTTTCCAGCCGCTCCTTGATGACGGCGTCGACATCCACTTCAAGCAGCAGATGCGAGCCGCCCTGCAGATCGAGGCCGAGGCTGATCTGCTTATGCGGCAACCATGTCGGCAGGGAATCCGCCGTTTCGCGATCCATGAAATTCGGCGCGACGAACAAGATGCCGAACGCACAGACAACGGCGACGAGAATCACCTTCCACTTGGCAAAATAGACCATCGGGAAATCACATTCAGGGAGGGCTTACTTACCCTTCCCCCCAAAAAGACCTTTGAGCTTGGCGGCGGCGCCCTCGGGCTGCTGTTCGCCATCGGAATTCGCGGCCTTCGGGGCCGGCTTCACCGGTTCGGTTTTCGACCGCACGGCGGCGATCATGCCGCGCTGCACCCGCACGCGGATGCCGTCTGCGATCTCGACCATCAGCTCGTTCTCGTCCACGACCTTGGTCACGGTTCCGAGGATTCCGCCATTGGTGACGATCTTGTCGCCACGGCGGATGGCACCCAGCATCTCGCGATGCTGTTTGGCCTTCTTCTGCTGCGGACGAATCAACAGGAAATAGAAAACGACGAAGATGAGGATAAGCGGAAGAAAGGCCTCAAGGCCACCGCCACCAAGACCACCAGCGGCCTGGGCATATGCCGGCGAAATGAACATGCAAAACTCCTTAGAACGCTTGCGCAAAGCCTGCGGGAATATAACGGGCCGGACGCGACTTGCAAACGGAAAGACGAGCCATCCGGTCCGACCTTGCGCCACGTCCCCCCGCATCGGCGGAAAGTTGACGCGCTTCCCCTATGTGGTACGTTTCGCGCCCCGAAGAAAGGATGACAGGAATGCCGGAAAACGAATTCGAACCGCTGCTTCGGCGGATCGCCGACGCGCTTGAGCGTCTGGCCCCGCAGCCGCGTCGCGAAAACCGCCTGGATTCGGCCCATGCCTATGTGTGGCATGCCGAAAACGATTGGCTGGAACCGGTACCCCACGTCAGCCGCGTCGACATCGATCTGCTCAGGGGCGTCGACCGGCAGCGCGACATCCTGCTCGAGAACACCCGCCGCTTCGCCAAGGGGTTGCCGACCAACAACGCCCTGCTCTGGGGCGCGCGCGGCATGGGCAAAAGCTCGCTGGTCAAGGCGGTCCACGCCAAGGTGGACGCCGAACACAACCTGTCGCTGTCGCTGATCGAGATCCACCGCGAGGATATCCAGACCCTGCCCCGCTTGCTCAACCAGCTCCGCGATGCCGACGGACGGTTCGTGATTTTCTGCGACGACCTGTCCTTCGACGTGCACGATGCCGCCTACAAGTCGCTGAAGGCCGTCCTCGAAGGCGGCATCGAGGGGCGGCCGTCGAACGTCGTCTTCTACGCCACCTCGAACCGGCGGCACCTGATGCCGCGCGACATGATCGAGAACGAGCGGTCGACCGCGATCAGCCCGGCCGAGGCGGTGGAGGAAAAGGTCTCCATGTCCGACCGTTTCGGCCTCTGGCTCGGTTTCCATCCGTGCAGCCAGGAAGTCTTCTTCGAGATGATCGATGGCTACGCCGCCTGCTACGGGCTCGACATGCCCGCCGAACAGCTTCACGCCAGGGCCAACGAATGGTCGGTGACCCGCGGCGCGCGGTCCGGCCGCGTCGCCTGGCAGTTCATCCAGGACCTCGCCGGCGAACTCGGCAAACCTCTCGACTGAGGTTGGCTTGTTTGCGTCCTGCCCCGGCGAAGTCCGGGGCATCCAGTCTGGATTTGCCCGGACGAAACCGGGCAATGACGGCCGTAGGTAGCGCTTACTCCGGACTCTTTTTCTCGGCCGCCGTTCCCGCCGCCGGCTTTTTCCGGCTGCGCGCCGGTTTCTTGCGGGCCGGCTTCGCCGGTTCGGGCTTCGTCTCCGGCGTTTCGACGGTCTCCGGCTTTTCCGGTACGGGCTTCGGCCAATCGCTCCACGGATAGGGCTTCTGCTCGCTCCGGAAGGTCATGAATTCGATGATCTGCCGGTAGAACTCGCCCAGGCTGGCGCCGAAATCCTGGAGTTCCGGCAGCGGCCTCCCCCGGAACAGCTTGAACAGGAACTGGACCAGGACGGCGACCAGCCCAACGAATTTGGCAACCTCGAACACGATCCCGTAGAGGATCATGAACAGCAGCCGCAACCAGGTTTCCTTGTTCAGCAGATGTGTCTGGATCGTGTCGTCTTCAGGTTCGTCCATCGTGGCATCCCCTTTCTCACGAAACCTGTCATGACTTCAGATATTTCAGCGGGTCGACCGCCCGGCGCCCCTTGCGCAGCTCGAAATGAAGCTGCGTGCTGGAGACGTTTCCGGAACTGCCCATCTTGGCGATGGTCTGGCCGCGCTTGATCTTGTCGCCCCGCTTGACCAGCAATTGGTCGTTATGGGCGTAAGCGGAGATCCATCCGCCGGTATGCTTGATCAGCAACAGGTTGCCGAACCCGCGGATCTCGTTCCCGGCATAGGCGACGACACCGTTTTCCGATGCCTTGACCGCCGTTCCCCGAGGGGCGGAAATATTGATCCCATCATTGTGCAGCCCCTTGGACTTCGGACCGAACTTGGAAATGACCTTGCCGCTCGCCGGCCAGAGGAACCCGCTGTTCGTCCGCGACGGCGGCTTGGCCACCGGTTTGACCGCCTTGGCGGGCGCCGGTTTCGACGGCGGTTTGGCCAAGGTCACGGCCGTACCGGACTTCTGCGTCGCCTTCGGCTTGGACGGCGGTTTCGACGCGGGTTTGGAAGCCGGTTTGGATGTCGGTTTGGAGGCCGTCTTGGCGGCGGGGGGCGGTTTGGGGGCTTCCCTCTTCTGCGCGACGGCCTTCTTTTCCTGGGCGACCTTCTTGGCGACGGCTCGGGCGGCGGCGGGTTGCGGCGCCGGAATCCCGGCCGGAAGGGTCAATTCCTGCCCCACCAGGATCGTGTACGGCGGCCTCAGTCCGTTGATCCGGCTCAGCTCGTACATGCTGACGCCATAGCGCCGGGAAATGCCGTAGACCGTATCGCCGCGCCGGACCACATGCTTGCGGGCATGCGGCAGGACAAGCCTTTGCCCCGGATAAAGCCGGTACGGCGGGGTCAGGCTGTTGACCTCGATGATCGCTCGCGGCGACACCTGATGGCGGCGCGAAATGGCATAGACGGTATCGCCCTTGCCGACGATCACCGCGTTCGCGCCGACGAAAACCGGGTCCGACCGGGCAGCCGGGACACGCGCCGGCGCCGTCGAGGAAACCCGCCCGCTACTCACGTCCTGGACACCCGGACGCGCCGGGAATTCCGCCCAGCCGCAGGCGCTCAGGCCCACCGCCAGCAGGAAACCCAGGGCAAACCGGAGAATGCGTTTCCCCTCGCTCATCATGACGGGATTATCGCGGAGCCGGACGCCGACTGCAACGGCTTGAATCGCTTGATCAATCGGCCGCGACCCCAGGCACGAGCGGGACGAACCGGACGGTGCCGACCTCCTCGTCCTCGAAGCCGTCCTCGGTACGGCGCAATTTGATCAGAACCTGGTCGCCCTCCATGTCGCCGACCGGCACCACCATGGTTCCGCCGACGGCCAGTTGGTCGGCCAGGATCACCGGCACATCCGCGGCGGCGGCGGCGATCAGGATGCGGTCGAACGGGGCCTGTTTCGGCCATCCGTCAAGGCCGTCGCCCAACAATGTCGTGATGTTGGTGAGACGCAGCTCCTCGAACCGCCGTTCCGCCGTCTTCAGAAGCTCCCGGTGCCGCTCGATGGTGTAAAGGCGGCGGCACAGCTTGGCCAGGATCGACGCCTGATACCCCGACCCCGTGCCAATCTCCAGGACCTTCGTCCGGTCGCCGACGTCCAGGGCCTGGGTCATCTTGGCAACGACCGACGGCTGGCTGATGGTCTGATGGCGGCCGATGGGCAGGGCCGCGTCGTCGTAAGCCCGGTCGCGGAAGGTCTCCGGGATGAACATGTCCCGTGGGATCTGCTCCATGGCGCTCAATACCCGCGTGTCGGTGACCCCGTTGCGCCGCAGCGCCAGGATCAGCCGTATCTTGCGGGAATCCGGGTTCACTTGAACTGCGCCCTCAGGGCTTCGAGGGTCGGCCGGTGGGTCAGGTCGAGCGACAGCGGCGTCACCGAAACCTCGCCCCGCTTGATCGCCTCGACGTCGTTGCCTTCGCGGAAACGCTTGTCGTGGCTGTCCGTGCCGAGCCAGAAGATCACGTCGCCGTGCGGATCGACATCCTTGGTCATCCCCTGCCCGGCCTTGCCGATTCCCTGGCTGGTCATCGAGATCCCGGTGACCGCATCCGTCGGGATGTTGGGGAAATTCACGTTGATCAGCACGTTCTCGGGCCAGCCGATCCCGGTCAGGCGGCGCAGGATGTCCGGCGCCCAATGCTCGACCGTTTCCCAGCGGACGTCCCGGCTGCCTTCCGTCGCCAGGCTGAGCGCGATCGACGGGACGCCGAGAAGAGTCCCCTCCATGGCGGCGGCGACGGTCCCCGAATAGGTGACATCGTCGCAGATGTTGGCGCCGCGATTGACCCCGGAAAGGACGATGTCCGGCGGGTTCTGCTGCAGCACCTCGCGCATGCCGACGAGCACGCTGTCGGTCGGCGAGCCGTCCACGGCGAAGCGCCGTTCGGAAACCTGCCGGATGCGCAGCGGCCGGCGGCAGGTCAGCGAATGGCTGGTCGCGCTCTGCTCGGTTTCCGGCGCGACGACCCAGACCTCGCGGGCCACCTCGTGGGCGATCCGTTCGAGGACCTCGATGCCGGGGGCGTTGATCCCGTCGTCGTTGGAAATCAGGACACGGGCGTTCTTCAGATCGACGGTATTAGCCATTGCGGGAGATGACCTCCAGCCCGCCCATATAGGGCTTGAGCGCGTCGGGCACGCGGACCGAGCCGTCCGCCTGCTGGTAGTTCTCCAGCACCGCGATCAGGGTGCGCCCGACCGCCAGGCCGGAGCCGTTCAACGTGTGGACCAATTTGGTTCCCTTCTCGCCTTCCGGCCGGTACCGCGCCTTCATGCGCCGGGCCTGGAAATCGCCGCAGTTGGAGCAGCTTGAAATCTCGCGGTAACGGTCTTGTCCGGGCAGCCAGACCTCGATGTCGTGGGTCTTGCGGGCCGAGAACCCCATGTCGCCGTCGCACAGCACGACCACGCGGTACGGAAGTTCCAGGCGCTTCAGCACCTCTTCGGCGCAGCCGGTCATCCGGTCCAGCTCGGCGTCCGACTCCTCGGGCCGGGTGATGCAGACCATTTCCACCTTGTTGAACTGGTGCTGGCGGATCATGCCGCGCGTATCCTTGCCCGCCGCCCCGGCTTCCGAACGGAAACACGGCGTCAGCGCGGTGTAGCGGCGCGGCAGCATGCTATCCTCCAGGATTTCCCCGGCGACCAGATTGGTCAGCGGCACCTCGGCGGTCGGGATCATCCAGAAATCGTTGGTGGTGCGGAACAGGTCCTCGCCGAATTTCGGCAGTTGGCCCGTGCCGAACAGCGCCTCGTCCTTGACCAGGATCGGCGGGTTGACCTCGGTATAGCCGTGCTCGACCGTCTGCAGGTCCAGCATGAACCCGGCGATCGCCCGCTCGAGCCGGGCCAGCGCGCCGGTCAGCACGACGAACCGCGCCCCCGACAGCCTGGCGGCCCGTTCGAAGTCCATCAGGCCGAGCGCCTCGCCGATGTCGAAATGCTCCTTCGGCTCGAACGCGAACTTGGCGGGCTCGCCCCACCGGCGGATCTCGACGTTGTCGTTCTCGTCGGCGCCCTGCGGCACGTCCTCGGCCGGCACGTTGGGCAGCGCGGCGAGCGCGGTGTCCAGTTCGGTTTCGGCCTGACGGGCGGCCTCTTCGGCGGCGGCCTGCTCCTCCTTCGAGCGCGAGACCTCGGCGATCAGCTCGGCGGCGTCCTCGCCGCGCGCCTTGGCGGCGCCGATCTCCTTGGCGACCTTGTTGCGGCTGGCCTGAATCTCCTGGGCGCGGGTCAGGGCCTCGCGGCGCTGGCTGTCGAGCGCGACCAGGCTTTCGGCGGCCGGCGCCATGCCGCGCTTGCGCAGGGCGGCGTCGTAGGCGTCGGGGTTTTCACGAATCCATTTGATGTCGAACATGATGTCTTCCGCTATGGGCTGGAAACGCTGGCTTTATAAGCGCTTGGAGGAATCCCGTCCAGACCGGCGCGGCCGGATCATGCCTCGTCGGGCGGTTCCCCGGCGAGTTCCGCGTCCTCTTTGGCCTTTTTCTTCTCGAAGAAGCTCACGGCAAGGATCGAGATTTCGTACAGAAGCAGCGTCGGCACGGCGAGGCCGATCTGGGTCGTCACGTCCGGCGGCGTCAGGATCGCCGCGGCGACGAAGGCGATGACGATGGCGTATTTGCGCTTGGCCCGCAGCCCCGCCGCGTTGGTCAGCCCGACTCGCGCCAGCAGGATCAGCAGCACCGGAAGCTGGAAGCAGATGCCGAAGGCGAAGATCAGCCGCATCACCAGCGACAGGTACTCGTTGACCTTGGCTTCCAATTGGATCGGCAGCCCGCCGTTGGCGCCGGACGTCTCGAAACCGAGGAAGAAGCTCCAGGCCACCGGGAAGATGAAATAGTAGACCAGCGCGCCGCCGAGGAAGAACAGGATCGGGGTGGCGACGAGGAACGGCAGGAAGGCGCGCTTCTCGTGCTTATAGAGGCCGGGCGCGATGAACCGCCAGACCTGCGTGGCGATATAGGGGAAGGCCACGAACAAGGCCGCGAAGAAGGCCACCTTGATGTAGGTGAAGAAGGCCTCGTACAGGGCCGTGTAGATCAACCGGCGGCTGCCGGCGCCCTGGTCGGCGTAGATGTCGGCCAGCGGCCGCACCAGAAACCCGTAGATGTCTTCGGCGAAATAGTAGCAGACGAAAAACAGCACGATGATCGCGATAAACGACCGGATCAGCCGCGTGCGCAGCTCGATCAGATGATCCATCAGCGGCATCTTGTTGTCGTCGAGGTCGTCCGCTGGCTGTTCTTGCAGTTCTGCTTCTGCCACGGGTCTTTATCCGGCTGAGGGTTTCGGCGCGTTTTCGGGAGCGGCCGCGGCGGCGGTCTTCCCCTTTTCCGGTTCGGAAGCCTCCGGCTCGGATGCCGACGGCTCCGGCTTTCCGGCGGCGGCTTCCGGCATCGGCGGCCCCTGGACCACGGGGTCCGTTGGCCGGCCGGCTTCGTCGGTATCGTCGGAGATGGATTTCGCCGTCTTGTCCAGGTCCGACTGGATATCCTTGAACTGGTCCCCGAAATCCCCGTCGGGATCGACCGCGTCCTGGATTTCCTTGCCGATGTCGAAGTTCTTGCTAGCTTCCACCTGCTTGCGCAGATCGTCCAGTTCGGCCTCGCGCACCACGTCATCGATGCTGTTCTGAAAATCGCGCGCCAGGCCCCGCGCCTTGCGGATCACCTTCGTGACCTGGGCGATGGCGCGCGGCAGGTCCTTCGGCCCCACCACGATGACCGCGATGGCCGCGATGATGAAAAGTTCCTGCCAGCCGATGTCAAACATGGCGGGGAGACGCTCCCGGAAAGGAAGGACGGGAAACCGCGGTTAGGCGGGATCAGTTCTTGACGGCTTCGTCTTTCTCGGCCGTCGCATCGATGGTCGTCGACGCGTTGGAGTCGATGGCCTTGGGCTCGCCCTGGTTCTCGACCTTTTCCTCTTCGCCGTCCTTGACGCTCTTCTTGAAGGCCTTCAATCCCTTGCCGAAGTCCCCCATGAGGGCCGAAATCTTGCCGCGTCCCCCAAAAAGGATGAGGACGATGACGAGCACGACGACCCACTGCCAAATTCCAGTCCAACCCATAATCGGTCTTCCAATCCTCGGTAAGTGTTCCAGGTGGCCGGATAATGGCAGAAAGGCTGACCCTTAGCAACGCCGTGAAACCGCCAATTCACCATGGTGGAAAAACGCCCGCTCAAGGGGAGACGGCGTCGGTTTCGTCCTCGTCGACTTCCAGCGGTTCCGGCGTTTCCGCCCTCTCCTCGAACAGATTGGCGCCCTCCGGCTCGTCCTCGTCGTCGCCCTTCTCGCCGGAAGACAGGACCTTTCCCTTGACCGAGTAGGCCTCGATGGCCGGACGCTTGTCCAGCAGCCCGGCCGCCTTCAGTTCCTCGATCCCCGGCAGGTCGCTCAGGGTTTCCAGGCCGAAGTGGTCGAGGAAGCTATCGGTGGTGCCCCAGGTCACCGGCCGGCCCGGCGTGCGCCGGCGGCCGACGGGGCGGATCCACCCGGCCTCGAACAGCGCGTCCAGCGTGCCCCGGTTGAAGCCGACGCCGCGGATCTCCTCGACCTCGGCGCGGGTCACCGGCTGGTGGTAGGCGATGATCGCCAGGCTTTCGACCATGGCCCGGCCGAGCTTGCGGACCTTCTCGCGCTGCTGGGCCAGTTGCGGCGACAGATCGGACGCGGTCCGGAACGCCCAGGACTTCCCGGACTGGACCAGGTTGACCCCCCGGTTGGCGTAGGTCTCGCGCAGTTCCTTCAGCAGCGCCTTCAAATCCGCGCCGTCCGGCATGCGCTCCCGGAGGGCCTTCTCCGGCAGCGGTTCGGCGGCGGAAAACAGGATGGCTTCCAGCAGCCGCAGGTGTTGTCCGTCGATTTCTTCGCTCATGACTCGCCCGTGTTGTTCTTGGCGGCCGCGTCCTCGCGCTCGTCGATGGAACGCACGTAGATCGGCCCGAATGTATCCAGTTGCCGTATTTTCAGCTTGCCCTCGCGCACCAATTCCAGGCTGGCGACGAAGGTCGAGGCCATGGCCGAGCGTACCAGCATCACGTCGTTCATGCCCGGCGGCAGGAACGACGCCAGATCGGCCCAGTCCGGCGTCCGTCCGACCAGGGCCCGCAGCCGCTCCAGGGCGTCCTCGACGGCGTACAGGTTGAACGCCTCGATCTGCAGCGTGCTGTCGGCATCGCGCTTCTTGTGGTCGGCATAGGCTTTCAGCAGGTCGTACAGCGAGACCTCGAAGATGGTCCGCACGTCGTCCTCGGCCTTCTCCGGCATGCCGCGCGAATAGAAGTCCTGGCCGAGTTGGGCCCGGGCGACCAGCCGCGCCCCCGCTTCCTGCATCGCCTCCAGTCGTTGCAGCTGGAACGCCAGGGCGGCGGCCATCTCCTCGCCGGACGGCTCGTCTTCCGTCGCCATATCCGGGATCAGCAGCCGCGATTTCAAATAGGCCAGCCAGGCGGCCATCACCAGATAGTCGGCGGCCAGCTCGATATTCACCCGCCGCGCCTCGGCGACGAAGGCCAGATACTGATCGGCCAGTTGCAGGATGGAGATCTGCGTCAGATCGACCTTCTGGTCGCGCGCCAGCGTCAAAAGGACGTCGATCGGCCCTTCGAAACCGTCGAGATCGACGACGAAGGCGTTGCGCGGGACGCGCGGGGCCTCCTCCATCTCCTCGAAGCTCTGCTGTGCGTCGCTCATCCGGTTATCCGATCACGCCGACCAAACGGTAGACGAACTCCTCCAACACCGTCGCCGGCTGGCCGATGACCCACCAGAACACGTTCCAGTCCCGGCCCAGGGCGTCCCCGATCCACGGGACCACGAAGACGCACCCCAGTATAACCACGATTCCCATCCGTTCCAGGCGGGCAAGCCGGGTGGCCAGCGGGCGCGGCAGGATTCCGACGGCGACCCGTCCGCCGTCGAGCGGCGGGATCGGGATCATGTTGAAGACCGCCAGGATGATATTGATCCACACCGCCGCCTGCAGGCTCATGGACAGCCATTCCCGCAGGCTGCCCGTCGTCTGGAACGCCAGATGGATCAGCGCCGCCGCCGCCAGGGCCAACAGGATGTTGGTCACCGGCCCCGCGATGGCGACCAGCACCATGTCGCGCCGCGGCTTGCGCAGCCGCCAGAAATTGACCGGCACCGGCTTGGCGAAGCCGAACATCATCCGCCCGCCGGAGGCCAGCAGCAGCATGATCGGCAGGATGAAGGTGCCGAACGGGTCGATGTGCTTCAGCGGATTGAAGGTCACCCGCCCCAGGCGCTGGGCCGTGTCGTCGCCCAGCCGCGCCGCCGCCCAGCCATGCGCCGCCTCGTGCAGCGTCACCGCCAGCAGCACCGGGATCGCCCAGATCGATAGGGTGTAGAGAATGCCCCCTATATCCATCGTCTCTCCATCATCGCCGTTTCGGCGCCAACAGTTCATCGAGCCGCGCCTGGGCCGCGTCCCGGTCGAATGGTTCCGGCGCATGACGCAGGTTTTCGCCGCGCGCCACCCGCTCCCGCGCATGGGCGCTCAGCGGCTGGCAGCCTTCCGCGACCTGCTGCATTTCCGGCATCTTGCCGTTGCAATGCAGCACGATGTCGCATCCGGCATGCAGGGCGGCCTCGGCCCGTTCCTTCGGTGTACCGTCGAGCGCTTCCATGGAAAGGTCGTCCGTGGTCAGGACGCCGTCAAACCCGATGAAGTCGCGGATCACCGAATCGATGATGGCATGCGACGTCGTCGCCGGATGGTGTTCGTCGAGGGCCCGGTACAGCACATGCGCGGTCATGCCCCAGGGCATCGACCGCAGGGCGCGGAACGGCGCGAAATCCTCCACCGCCAGATCCTCGGCCGGGGTCTCGACCACCGGCAGGGATTTGTGACTGTCGGCATTGGCCCGCCCATGTCCCGGAATATGCTTGATCACCGGCAGCACGCCGCCGGCCATCAACCCTTCCGCCGTGGCGCGCCCGACCAGGATCGCCAGGTCGGCGGACGGCCCGGCGGCCCGGTCGCCGATCACGTCGTGCGCCCCCTCCACCGGCACGTCGAGCACCGGCAGGCAATCCGCGTTGATGCCGAGCGGCAGCAGGTCGGCCGCATGCAGGCGAGACATGGTGCGCGCCGCGCGCCTGCCGTCTTCCGGGTTGCGCCGGTAAACGGCGCCGACCGCCGCGCCGGACGGATAGTGCTGAGCGATCGGCTCGCGAATGCGCTGCACGCGCCCGCCCTCCTGATCGATGAACACCGGCGCATCATCGCGTCCGACCACCATGCGGAACTGCGCCGTCAGCGCACGGATTTCCTCGGCAAGGCC
>Ga0207799_100493_pt1 | contig 13631 bp, 16 predicted proteins | sample TtanPargueraPR_4_FD_187742 | JGI IMG/M metagenome (GOLD analysis project Ga0207799, IMG submission 187742) | Aerobic enrichment media microbial communities from Bioluminiscent Bay, La Parguera, Puerto Rico - Tt and M2 (SPAdes) | ecosystem: Environmental > Aquatic > Marine > Unclassified ...
GTCTTCGAGGATGGAACCGGGATCGGCAAGGATCCGGTCCCGCAGGCCGGGGTCGATCGGGGCTGTGCTGCTGCTCATCTGGGCCTCATGTCGTCTTTTGGCGCGATCCTAGCAGAGGGCCGCGGATTTTTCCCGCTTTTTTCGCGCCATCCGCGGTCCGGTGTGGCACCGGGAACACCCCGGGGCGGGTTCAGAGGATCTTTTGGCCCGTCTTTGCCCAGTCCTTCATGAAGCCGTCGAGCCCCTTGTCGGTCAGCACGTGGTTCGCCATCTGCTTGATCACCGCGGGCGGTGCGGTGGCGATGTCGGCGCCGATCAGGGCGGCGTCCTTCATGTGGTTCACGTTGCGGATCGAAGCGGCCAGGATCTGCGTGTCGAAGCCGTAATTGTCATAGATGGTGCGGATGTCCTGGATCAGGTCCATCCCGTCGAGGTTGATGTCGTCCAGCCGGCCGATGAAGGGCGAGATGAACGTCGCGCCCGCCTTGGCCGCCAGCAGCGCCTGGTTGGCCGAGAAGCACAGCGTCACGTTGACCATGTTGCCCTCGCCCGACAGCACCTTGCAGGCCTTCAGACCGTCCCAGGTCAGCGGCACCTTGATGGCGATGTTGTCGGCGATCTTGGCCAGCTTGCGGCCCTCTTCGATCATCGCCGGGGCCTCCAGCGCCACGACCTCGGCCGAGACGGGGCCGTCGATCATGTCGCAGATCTCCTTGGTGACCTCGAGGATGTCGCGGCCCGATTTCATGATCAGCGAGGGGTTGGTGGTCACACCGTCGGCCATGCCCAGTTCGTTCAACTCGGCGATGGCTTCGACGTCGGCGGTATCGACAAAGAATTTCATTTGTATTGTCCTGCAACTGTCGGCATCTGTTGCGGCTCCTGATACAAGATGGGCCGCCCGGCGAAAACAAGTAAAAGGTCTTTGTGACATTTCTGATGTGCAGCTCCTCGCCTGAATTCTTCGACGAAGGCGCGCTGGTGGGCGTGCTGACCACCCAGCCGCTGGACCGGCTGCTGGATTACCGCGCGCCCGAAGGGGGCTGTGCGCTGGGGGCATTCGTCGAGGTGCCGCTGGGCCCGCGCAAGGTGCTGGGCGTGGTCTGGGGGCCGGGGCAGGGCGGCTATGACCTGTCCAAGGTGCGCGATGTGAACCGCGTTCTGGACGTGGCCCCGATGCGCGACGAGATGCGCGATTTCCTGGAGCGCGCGGGCGATTACACCATCACGCCGATGCCCGCGATGCTGCGGCTGGCCACCCGCGCGCCCGGGCTGGGCGGCGCGGTGTCGATGCGCAAGGTCTACCGCCTGGGCGGCGCGCGGCCCGACCGGCTGACCGACGCCCGCCGCCGGGTCCTGGAGGTGCTCGAGGAATATGGCGGCCTGGCCTTCACCCTGTCCGAGCTGTCGGCGCAGGCCGGTGTCACGACGTCTGTCATCAAGGGGCTGGTCAAGCTCGGCGCGGTGTCCGAGGAGGATACGCCGCGCGACATGCCCTATCCGCGGCTCGACCCCGACCTGCCGGGCGTGGCCCTGACCGAAGATCAGGCCGCGGCGGCGGATCGCCTGCGCGCGGGGGTGGCTGCGGGCCGCTATGGCACCACGCTGCTGAAGGGCGTGACCGGCTCGGGCAAGACCGAGGTCTATCTCGAGGCGGTGGCCGAGTGCCTGCGCAAGGGGCGGCAGGCGCTGGTGCTGCTGCCCGAGATCGCGCTGACCTCGGAGTTCCTGACCCGGGTGGAAAAACGCTTCGGCGCCAAGCCCGCCGAGTGGCATTCGGGCGTGACCATGACCGAGCGGCGGCGCTGCTGGAAGATGGTGGGGCAGGGCGGCGCGCAGTTGGTGGTGGGCGCGCGCTCGGCCCTGTTCCTGCCCTATCGCGACCTTGGCCTCATCGTGATCGATGAGGAGCACGACACCTCTTACAAGCAGGAGGATGGCGCGCTCTATTCCGCCCGTGACATGGGGGTGCTGCGGGCCTCGTTCTGCGAGGCGCAGGTGGTGCTGGCCTCGGCCACGCCCAGCCTCGAGAGCTGGGTGAATGCCGAGGCCGGGAAATACGCCCGGATCGACCTCGCATCCCGCTTCGGCACGGCGGAGCTGCCCGAGATGCGGGCGGTGGACATGCGGCAGGCCGACCTGCCGGGCAGTAAGTGGATCTCGCCCATCCTGGAGGCCGAGGTGCGCGCGCGGCTGGAGAAGGGGGAGCAGTCGCTGCTGTTCCTCAACCGCCGCGGCTATGCGCCGGTGACCATCTGCCGGGCCTGCGGCCACCAGATCGGCTGCGACCATTGCGACGCGCGGATGGTCGAGCACCGGTTCCAGAAACGGCTGGTCTGCCACCAATGCGGCGAGACCAAACCGATCCCCGAAACCTGCCCCTCCTGCGGGGTGGAGGGCAAGCTGGCGCCGGTCGGCCCGGGGGTGGAACGGCTGGCCGAAGAGGCGCTGGAAGTCTTCCCCGAGGCGCGCATCGCGGTGCTGTCGTCGGACCTGTTCGGCTCGGCGCGCGCGCTGAAGGCGCAGATCGAGGCCATCGCGGCGGGCGAGGCCGATATCATCATCGGCACGCAGCTGGTGGCCAAGGGGCACAATTTCCCGCTGCTGACGCTGGTGGGTGTGATCGACGCCGATCTCGGGCTTCAGGGGTCGGATCTGCGTGCGGCGGAGCGCACGTTTCAGCTGATGCGGCAGGTGGCAGGGCGCGCCGGGCGGACCGGACGCAAGGGGCTGGCGCTGTTGCAGACCTACCAGCCCGAGCACCCGGTGATCCGCGCCATCCTGTCGGGCGACGAAGAGGGCTTCTGGCGCGCCGAGGCGGCCGAGCGCCGCGCCGCGGGCGTGCCGCCCTACGGGCGCATGGCGGGGATCGTGCTGTCCTCGCCCGAGCTTCAGCAGGTCTTCGACCTCGGGGCCGAGATGGCCCGGCGGGATGAACCCTTGCGCCGGATCGGGGCGCAGGTCTTCGGCCCCGCCCCCGCGCCGATCGCCCGTATCCGCGGCCGCCACCGGGTGCGGCTGCTGGTCAAGGCCGAGAAGACAGCGCCGCTGCAGGCGGCGCTCAGGCAATGGGCGGCGCAGTTCAAGCTGCCCAATAACCTCCGGCTGCAGATCGACATCGACCCGCAGAGCTTTTTCTAGAGCAGCTGGTCGTAGGCCTCGATGGCCAGGTCGCGCAGCCGGTCGCGCGGCATGTCGCCCACCACGGCATAGCCCAGCCCGCCGTCCTTCCAGTAAAGGCTCTGGGTGGGGCCGTGGCCGGCATATTCGAAGGCGCTGTCGGCCTCGTCCCGCTGCGGCGAGATGTAGAGCGTGATCCGCTTGCCGTCCGCGTTTTCGTACATGTAGAGCCCCGCCGGACCGTCCCCGGAGGGCAGGATGCGCCCGCCCATCAGGGCAAAGCCCGACGCGGCCAGATCGGGCGGGCGCATCTGCGTGCCCATGCGCTTGGACATCCAGGTGTCCAGATGCTCGCGCTGGGTGGCGGGCACTTCGATCGGGTGGATGACCTCGACGACATAGGTGCCGTGGGCGGTCAGCGCCGCCTCGGCCAGGTCCACGGCTCCGTTCGCCGGGGCAAGCCTTGCATGGCCCAGCCAGCCGCCCGCGCCGCCCACCGCCAGCAGCGCCAGCGCGGCGGCCAGGCGCAGCGGGGCGCGGCCCCGGCGCGGCGCGGGGCGGCGCAGCACCCCGGTCAGCCGTTCGGGCACGGGCGCGTGGGCGGGGCCGTCGTAGAGCGCCCCGATCGCCGCATCCTGCGCGGCCCAGTCCGCCAGCCTGGCCTGCGCCTCGGCGTCGCCCGCCAGCCGTGCCTCGACCAGGGCGCGCGCCTCGGGGGGCAGGGCGTCGTGGAAATAGCCGATCAGCTCTTCATCGCTCAGGGGCGTTTGCGGCTTGGTCATCTGTCGGGTCTCCCGGCGGGGTGGCGGTCGGGGGTGGATCGGTTCGGGCGCTCGCGTCCGGTCATGCCGCGCAGCGCTTCGCGGGCGCGGGCCAGGCGGGACATCAGCGTGCCCATCGGAATATCCAGCGCTGTGGCGGCCTCAGCGAAACTGGCCCCCTCCAGCACCACCAGCAGCAGCGCGCGGCGCTGGTCGTCGGGCAGGCGGGCGATGGCGGCCCCGGTCTCGCGCAGGGCCATGTGATCCTCCTGCCCCGGCGGGCGCGAGGGCTCTACCGCCAGGTCGTCGACGGCGACAAGGTGCCCGGGCCGCGGCGCGCGGCGCATCAGGTCGCGGTGGCGGTTGATCAGGATGGAGAACAGCCACGCCTTGAGCGAGCCGTCGGGCCGCCGCGCGCGGTGGTGCGCCACGGCGCGTTCCAGGCAATCCTGGACGAGGTCATCGCCCGCCTCGGCATCGCGCATCAGCGCGTGGGCGTAGCGGCGCAACGCGGGGATCTGGGCCTCGATCTCGTCCAGGATGCTCATGGCGTCAGCTTTGCACGCGGATCACGGGCGCGCCAGATGCCAGACGCCCTTGACGCCGTCGCCGGTGATGTCGCCGGGCTTGGCGTCCTTGACCCAGGTGTAAAGCGGCTGGTCCTTGTAGGTCCATTGCCGGGTGCCGTCGGAGCGCTGGATCACGCCGTAGTCGCCCTGCGCCGCGGCCATGTCGTCGGCCATCAGCGGCGGCCAGTTGACCGCGCAGGCGTCGTAGCAGTTCGAAACGGAAGCCGCGTCATTGTCGAATGTGTACAGCGACATGCCGGCGGCATCGGTCAGGATCGCGCCCTTGGCGCTGTCGCCGGTCTGGATGGCATCGGCGGCGAAGGCGGCGCTGCCCAGCGCGGCGGCGGCCAGGGCAACGGTGAGTGTGGATTTGAGGTTCATGGCGGTCTCCCTGAGACTGAAATGGTGCCGGCCTTGCCGACCGACACCATGACAGACGCGTGGGGGCCCGAAATAATCCCGCCCCGAGGAGAATTTTCTCAGGCGGTCGCGCGCAGGCCCGGCTGGTCGACCACGAAATCGGTGATGATCGCGCCGATCCACATGCAGAACAGCGCCACCCAGGCCGTGCCCGCGAAGATCGAGCCGCCGGTCACGCCGTTGCCGATGGCACAGCCGCCCGCCAGCATCGCGCCGAAGCCCATCAGCGCCGCGCCGATCATCGCCTTGCGCATGTGCTTTTCGCCCTCGAACCCCTGGAATTTCAGCTCGCCCGCCAGGGCGGCGGCGAAGAAGGCGCCGATCACCACGCCGGGCACCAGGCCAACGTCGAATTCCAGGATCGCGTTGCGGTCGAGGAAGTACATCAGCGTATGCGCCGAAGGGCCCGAGAAGGTGGCGCTTTCGACCTGGATGGGTTCAAAGCTGACCTGCGCCAGGTTGTAGGTCAGCACCCAGCCCACCGCGACCGCGAAGCCGACGCCGGCGCCGAAGATCCAGGTGCGCGCGCCGATCCGGTTCCTGTGCGACAGCCATAGGGCCACCAGCGCCGCCATCAGCCCGATGACCAGCCCGCTGCTTTCGGGCAGGCGCAGCGCCGAGATCAGGTGCACGTTCTTGCCGCCCGGCGTGACCCACAGCCCCGCCAGCCAGTCGCGCAGCGGCGACAGGATGCCCTTCAGGCTCATCTGCGCGACCACCGCGAAGATCAGCCCCGATACGACCGAGCGCAGGTTGCCCGTCGAGGCCAGCACCAAGAGCCGCCCCGAGCAGCCGCGCGCCAGCACCATGCCCGCGCCGAACATCAGCCCGCCGATGATCGCGCCCGACCAAGAGCCCGCCACCGCCATCATCCGCGCATCCTGCGAGCGCATCAGCCCGAACATCTCGGCCCCCTGCACCCAGACCAGCGCGGTCGACCAGGTCAGCAGCCATACCGAGACCGACCGGCCCAGGCTGCCCCGGGCGAATTCCACCGTGGCCGCGCGCAGGCAGAAGGCCGAGCGCTGCGCGGCCACCCCGAAGATGACGCCGGTGAGCAGGCCGAACACCGCCGCGGTGGGCTGTTCGCCGATGCGTTCCACGATTGCCAGAATATCCATTCACGCCTCTCTCAGACTTTCGTCAGGTTGCCGGTCTTTCTGCCTCAATTCGGCGCGATTTGCCTTGATTCAGATCAGGCGGCGCAAAAGCGACCCTGCGGCTGTCGCGAACGCGCGCGATCCAAGGAGTGCGGGCGCGTATCCTAAGAAAGTCGCGTGTTTTCAGGAGATCACGCCATGAAGATGCACGATATGACCCCGCGCCGGGAGCAGGCATTCTCGGTGGACATGTCGGGGCTCGAGCAAGAGGGCGGCGCAGACCCGGCCTTTGGCACGGTGCGGTGGCGCACGCTGATCTGCGGCGACCGCACGCCGTCCAGCAAGATGGTGCTGGGCGTGGCAGAGTTCGGGCCGTTGGGCACGCTGCTGGCCCATCGCCACGCCCATGCGGAGTTCTATTTCGGCATCAGCGGCGAGGGCATGGTGACCGTCGAGGGCCAGCCGCACCGCATCGCCCCTGGCGTGGCGGTCTACCTGCCGCCCGATGCCGAGCATTCTGTGCTGGCCGGGGAGGCAGGATTGAGCTTTGCCTACGGCTTTCCTTCCGACCGTTTCGCCGAGGTTGAGTACCGGTTCTCGCCCGCGTCGGGGTGAGGCGCGTTTTTGCCCTCGTCAACCGCGATGGGTGCGGCTATGGCTTTGCCATGCAAAACCAAATCCGCACCGTCCCCCTGTCCGAGGCCCAGGCGCAGCCCTTCTGGCGCCGGCCCGTCAGCCTGCTGTTCCTGATGGCCGCCGCCATGCCCGTGGCCTTTGCCACCTGGTCGGCGCTTCTGAACAATTTCGTCATCGAGGCGGCGGGATTTACCGGGGTCGAGATCGGCTGGCTGCACACGGTACGCGAGATCCCCGGCTTCCTGGCCGTGGGGGTGATCGCGCTGATCCTGTTCATCCGCGAGCAGGTACTGGGCGTGGTGGCCTTGCTGATGCTGGGGGCGGCGACGGCGGTCACCGCCTGGTTCCCCACGCTGGGCGGGCTGCTGACCGTGACCATGATCAGCTCGATCGGGTTTCACTACTACGAGACCGTCAACCAGTCGCTGCAACTGCAATGGCTGGAGAAGGACCGCGCGCCGCAGGTGCTGGGCTGGCTGGTGGCCACCGGCTCGGCCGCGTCGCTGGTGGCTTACGGGCTGTTGGTCATCGGCTGGAAGACCTTCGATCTGTCCTACAATTTCGTCTACCTGGTCTCGGGCGGGTTTACCGCCGCGGTGGCACTGTTCTGCCTGCTGGCCTATCCGCAATTCGAGGCGCCAAATCCGCAGGTCAAGAAATTCATCCTGCGCCGGCGCTACTGGCTCTACTACGCATTGCAGTTCATGTCGGGCGCGCGGCGGCAGATCTTCGTCGTGTTCGCCGCCTTCATGATGGTGGAGCGCTTCGGTTTCGAGGTGCACGAGGTCACGGCCCTGTTCCTGATCAATTTCGTGGCCAACATGGTCTTTGCGCCGCTGATGGGGCGGGCCGTGGCGAAATGGGGCGAACGCCGTGCACTGGCCTTCGAATATGTCGGGCTGATCATCGTGTTCCTGGCCTATGGCGGGATCTATTATTTCGGCTGGGGCGTGGTGCTGGCCGCCACACTCTACGTGATCGACCACCTGTTCTTTGCGCTGGCCTTCGCGCTGAAGACCTATTTCCAGAAGATCGCCGATCCCGGCGACATCGCCCCCACCGCTGCCGTGGCCTTCACCATCAACCATATCGCGGCGGTGTTCCTGCCGGCGATGCTGGGATACCTGTGGGTGACGAGCCCGGGCGGGGTCTTTGCGCTGGCGGCGGGGATGGCGGCGCTGTCGCTGGGCCTGGCTTTGATGATCCCCCGCCACCCCGAGCCGGGAAATGAAACCGTCTGGGCCAAATTCCGCGCGGTTCAGCCCGGCTAGCCATTTCGCATTGCGCTGCTATATGGCAGAAGGGAAACTGATGTGGGGAAGCCGGGCCCGAAAGCGGGACCGGGAACAAGGGACAGAGGTCAATGACGGTTCGAAGCTGGATCGCGTACCTGGTCGCGGGCACGGCCCTGTGGACCGTCGCCATCGGCTTTCTGTCCGGCCAGTTGCCGCTTGATCCGATGCCGGACCTGGGCTTCATTGTCGGTTACACGATCCCCTTCTGCGGTGTTGCGCTTCTGCCTTCGGCGCTGATCGCGCTGCTGGTGCTGGCCCTGACCCGCAAGAGCGCCCTGGCCATGCGCGTCTGGACCTTTCTGTCCTCGATCCTGGCCATCTTTTTCGCCCTGGGCTCCTTCGTCGTGGCCTGAGGCAATCCGTCCGAACCGGTTTGGAGGCTCCGATGTTTCCGTTTCAGCAGAAGAAGACGCAGATGATCCCGGCCAACGAGGCGTTGCCCGGCCGCGCCGCCCCCATCCCCACCGCCGAGCGGCACTTCGTCTTTGACCGCCCGCTGAAGGCGGAGGTGCCCGGGGGCATGCAGGAGGCGATGTTCGGCATGGGCTGTTTCTGGGGCGTCGAGCGGCTGTTCTGGCAGACCCCCGGTGTCTGGCTGAGCATGGCGGGCTATGCCGGCGGCCATACCCCCAACCCCACCTATGAAGAGGTCTGCACCGGCCAGACCGGCCATGCCGAAGTGGTGCGGGTGATCTTCGACCCCGCCGTGATCTCTTACGAGGGGCTGCTCAAGCTGTTCTGGGAAGGCCACGACCCCACGCAGGGCATGCGTCAGGGCAATGACCGGGGCACGCAGTACCGCTCGGCCATCTACACCTATTCCGAGGCGCAGGCCGCCGCCGCCGAGGCGAGCCGCGCGGCCTTTCAGGAACGGCTGGGCGCGGCCGGGCTGGGCGCCATCACCACCGAGATCGCGCCGGCGCCCGAGTTCTACTTTGCCGAGGACTACCACCAGCAGTATCTCGCCAAGAACCCCGGCGGCTACTGCGGGCTGGGCGGCACCGGGGTGAGCTGCCCCATCGGCACCGGGGCGTGAGCGGGCACCGGGTTCATATCCTGGGGGCCAGCGGCACGGGCTGTTCGACGCTGGGCCGGGCGCTGGCGGACCACCTGGGCAGCCAGGCCTTCGACGTCGACGATTTCTACTGGCGCCCCTCCGACCCGCCCTTTGCCGACAAGCGCCCGATCCGCGAGCGGCTGGCGCTGATGGAAGAGATGTTCCTGCCGCGCTCGGACTGGATCCTGTCGGGGTCGTGCTCGGGCTGGGGCGACGTGATCGTGCCGAGGCTGACCCATGTCCTCTTCCTGACCATGCCCGCGGGGATGCGGCTGGCCCGCCTGCGCCGGCGCGAGCGCCGCCGCTTCGGCAGCGCGATCGAGCCGGGCGGCCACCGGGCCGAGGCCTTCCGCAGCTTCCTCGACTGGGCGATGAGCTATGACGACCCAGTCTTCACCGGCCGCTCGCGCCACCTGCACGAGGCCTGGCTGGCCGAGCTGGACTGCCCGGTGACACGCCTGGACGCCGCCGAACCGCTAGAGCGGCTGACCGCGCAGGCGCTGGCCGCGCTTGACCCCGCGCCCGCGGGGGCCTAGGCGCATTGGCGAAACCCTGACGGAGACAGCCATGCCCACCTTCACCGCCCTGACCACCCTCACCGGCAAAGCCGCCGCCGATGCCCTGGGCGAGGCGATGGAGCGCCTGACGCCCGAACCGACCGGCGTGGGCGTGTTCGAGATCGAGGACGGCTCGGGCCTGTGGGAGGTCGGTGGCTATTTCACCGAGGCGCCGGACGACGCCGGGCTGGCGTTGCTGGCGGCGATGCACGGGGCCAAGGATTTCGTGGTCTCGGAACTGCCCGATGTGGATTGGGTGGCCAAGGTCAAGCGCGAGCTGGCCCCGGTCGAGGCCGGGCGGTTCTTCGTTTATGGCAGCCATGACGCCGACAAGGTTCCGCAAGGCAAGGTGGCCCTGCTGATCGAGGCGGCGATGGCCTTTGGCACCGGTCACCACGGCACCACGCTGGGCTGCCTGCGCGCGCTGGACCGGCTGGCCGAGGAGGGCGTCACCTGCGAGAACGTCGCCGATATCGGCTGCGGCACGGCGGTTCTGGCCATGGCCGCGGCGGCGATCTGGCCGAACCCGGTGCTGGCCAGCGACATCGACGCCGTGGCGGTCGAGGTCGCCGAGGCCAATGTCGCCGCCAACGGCCTGGAGGGGCGCGTGCGCTGTGTCGAGGCCGCGGGGTTCGATCATCCCGATCTCAAGGCCGCCGCGCCCTTCGACCTGGTCTTTGCGAATATCCTGAAAGGGCCGCTGGTGGCGCTGGCCCCCGACATGGCCGCGCATGTGGCGCCGGGCGGATATGCGATCCTGTCGGGCATCCTGAACCCGCAGGCCGACGACGTGGTGGCGGCCTACGCCGAAAACGGCTTCACTGTTCGCAACCGCGAGGAAATCGGCGACTGGACGACTCTTTGTCTCTGCAAATCCGCGTAGGCCGCCATAATTCCACCCCTTTTTCTCCTTAATCTTGCCTCCATGGGGGAAGCTGGAGAAAACCCATGGCAGATGCTCAAATGGAAGAATTTCAAGAGCGACTTCGCCGCGTGAGCCAAGGCCGCCGGCGGGGCGGGGCGCTCGCGGCGGTGATGGCCCCCGCTGGCGGAACCCGGCGCCGTGCGCACCCGCGCCGGCGGTCGCTGCTGCGCCCGGTGCTGTTGCTGCTGGCGGTCCTCATGGGGCTGAAAGCAGCGCTTCTGATGGAGATCGGGCCGGTGGATTATCAGGGCCGGGTGGAACGGCTGCGCGAAGGTTCGCAGGTCGAGATGGCCGGAGCCTGGGTCATGCAGATGGACCCCGCGACCGTCTGGCTGGCCGAGCAGTTGCGGGAACTGCTCAAGTCCCCGATCTGATCCGGGCGGACGTCGCCGCCCCGCAAAAAGAAAGCTCCGCCGAATTGTTCTGGCGGAGCTTTTTCTTTTTGTCCCGAGGGGCGCGCGGCCCCCGGGGCAAATCACTTGCCGATGAAGTGAATGTCACCGCGGGTCAGCCCGATATCGTTCAGCTCGCGCTCGGTCAGCTTCGACAGCGCGTTGCGGGTGATGCGGACGTCGTTCCATGCGGCGATGGCGGCAAAGGCCGAGGCGAAGAGTTTCGAGACACGGGTGCCGAACAGGGGGGCGCCGTGGTGCGAGCGGTGGGTTTCAGTTGCTGCCATTTGAGTTTGTCCTTGCGTGAAGTGTCTTGAGGCCGCGGAGCGGTTGTTTGTGTTACGCGGCACATAATTCGCCCAAATTAAATGCACAACGCGCCAATATCGCATGACCTTTATGCGCTTTGTGCATGGCTGGCGCCTGCGCCCACGCTTTGCTTCGGGTCGACGGCCAATAGGCGGAGAAATGTCGCTTTTGCGCCTTGAGATGTCGTTTTTCGTTCGCGTTCCGGACGGACACTTGCGCCACGCCCTGGCCGGTCTTCTGCATTCATGCTGGCCGATGTTCCCTTTTCGTGCTACTTCGGGGAAAACCAGACAACAAACGGGGCGAGCATGCGGGTATTGGGGGTCGATCCGGGCCTGCGCAACATGGGCTGGGGCATTATCGACGCGCAGGGCGCGCGAATCAGCCATGTGGCCAACGGCATCTGCACCTCCCGCACCGGCGATCTGGCCGGGCGCCTGCTCAGCCTGCATGAACAGCTCAGCGAGATCGTCGCGCGCTATGCGCCCGACACGGCCGCTGTGGAACAGACCTTCGTCAACAAGGACGGCGCCGGCACGCTGAAACTGGGCCAGGCGCGGGCGATCGCGCTGCTGGTCCCGGCGCAGGCGGGGCTGAGCGTGGGCGAATACGCCCCCAACGCCGTGAAGAAGACGGTGGTCGGCGTGGGGCATGCCGACAAGAAGCAGATCGACCACATGGTGCGGCTGCAGCTGCCGGGGGTGCAGATCGCGGGGGCGGATGCGGCCGACGCGCTGGCCATCGCGCTGTGCCACGCGCATCACGCGCAGGCGGCCGGGCGGTTCGAGGCGGCGGTGGCGAGGGCGGCGCAATGATCGGCAAGATCGCGGGGCGGATCGACTATCGCGGCAGCGACCACGTTCTGATCGACGTGCGCGGCGTGGGCTATATCGTCTATGTCTCCGACCGGACGATGGCGGCGCTGCCCGGGCCGGGCGAGGCGGTGGCGCTCTATACCGATCTGGTGGTGCGCGAGGACCTGCTACAGCTCTACGGTTTTCCCACGCTGCTGGAAAAGGAATGGCACCGGCTGCTGACCTCGGTTCAGGGGGTGGGGGCCAAGGCCTCGATGGCGATCCTCGGCACGCTCGGCGCCGAGGGTGTCGGCCGCGCCATCGCGCTGGGCGACGCGGGGTCCGTGAAGGCCGCGCCGGGCGTGGGGCCGAAACTGGCGCAGCGCGTGGTCAACGAATTGAAGGACAAGGCACCCTCGGTGATGGCCATGGGCGGCACGCTGCCCGCCGCGATGGGCGAGGCCCCGGCCGAGGTGCTCGAGACCGCGGCGGCGGCACCCGCGCCTGCCGCCAAACCCGCCCCTTCGGCCTCGGCCCAGTCCGAGGCCCTGTCGGCGCTCGGCAACCTGGGCTACGCTCCAGGCGAGGCCGCGGCGGCGGTGGCCGAGGCCGCCGGGGCGGACCCCGAGGCCGACACGCCCGCCCTGATCCGCGCCGCGCTGCGCCTGCTGGCGCCGAAAGGATAAGCGATGACCGGCCCCGACCCGACGCTCCGCCCCGACCGCCAGCCCGAGGATGCCGACCGCGCCCTGCGCCCGCAGGCGCTGGACGAGTTCATCGGCCAGGCCGAGGCGCGGGCCAACCTCAAGGTCTTCATCGAAAGCGCTCGGCGCCGGGGCGAGGCGATGGATCACGCGCTGTTCCACGGTCCCCCGGGCTTGGGCAAGACCACGCTGGCGCAGATTATGGCGCGCGAGTTGGGCGTGAATTTCCGCATGACCTCCGGCCCCGTTCTGGCCAAGGCAGGCGACCTGGCCGCGATCCTGACCAACCTCGAGGCGCGCGACGTTCTGTTCATCGACGAGATCCACCGCCTGAACCCGGTGGTGGAAGAGGTTCTCTACCCCGCGATGGAGGATTTCGAACTGGACCTCGTGATCGGCGAGGGCCCCGCCGCCCGCACCGTGCGGATCGAGCTGCAGCCCTTCACGCTGGTCGGCGCCACCACCCGGCTGGGCCTGTTGACCACGCCGCTGCGTGACCGCTTCGGCATCCCCACGCGGCTGCAGTTCTACACCGTGGAAGAGCTGCATGAGATCGTCACCCGCGGCGCGCGGCTGATGGGCGTCCCCGCCGAACCCGAGGGCGCGCGCGAGATCGCCAAGCGCGCCCGCGGCACGCCGCGCATCGCCGGGCGGCTGCTGCGGCGGGTGGTGGATTTCGCGGTGGTCGAGGGCGACGGGCGGATCACGCAGGCCATCGCCGACAATGCGCTGACGCGGCTGGGGGTGGATCACCTCGGCCTCGACGGGGCCGACCGGCGCTATCTGCTGATGATCGCGGAGAACTATGCCGGCGGCCCGGTGGGGATCGAGACCCTTTCGGCCGCGCTCAGCGAAAGCCGCGACGCGCTGGAAGAGGTGATCGAGCCTTACCTGCTGCAGCAGGGCCTGATCCAGCGCACCCCGCGGGGGCGGATGCTGGGCGCGAAGGCCTGGGCGCATCTGGGGCTGCCCATGCCGAAACCGGCGGGTCA